>Ga0126311_10001538_pt1 | contig 11227 bp, 6 predicted proteins | sample Plot61_FD_92539 | JGI IMG/M metagenome (GOLD analysis project Ga0126311, IMG submission 92539) | Serpentine soil microbial communities from UC McLaughlin Reserve, CA, USA - Plot61 | ecosystem: Environmental > Terrestrial > Soil > Grasslands | place: USA: UC McLaughlin Reserve, Lake County...
GAACGATCGCGGTCCACCTGGACAGGACGCGTGGGAGTGGTCAGGTACTTCGATGCTTTTGGTTTTCGTTGAGTGACCATGCAGGTTGTCAGAACCTCTCGGATTGAACGTTCCGTTAGATCGATTTAATGCATTACATGTTAGTAATCAGTCCGCCGCCGTGAACGCTTAACTCCGTTCACGGCGAGATAGGTATAAGCCTCGTAACGTGACTCGTAGAACTGGGCCAGCTCGTAGCCCTCGGCCTCGCTCATCTCGCCATCCTTGACGCGCCGGTTGATGAGACGACGAAAACCGTCGTGCAAAAGACTGCGTTCGTAGCGCGCCCGCTCAGCCGCAGCGCCGACAGTCGTTCCCTTAATGACTTTCTTGATCAGAAAGCCTTCTTCGTCGATGTGTATGTGTGCCTCGTGCGGCGCGCCGAAGAGATTGTGATTGTTTCCCATCGCTTCCTGGTACGCGCCAACCAGCATGAACGCGAGGTAATAAGGCTCCTCGGGATTGAGCGTGTGCAGCTCGAGCACCTGTTTGACGTCGTGCAGATCCACAAACTTATCGACGATGCCATCCGAGTCGCACGTGATGTCGCAGAGCGTCGTGTACTCCGTGGGCGCCTTGTTGAGATGGTGGATCGGGACGATCGGAAACAGTTGGTCCAGCGCCCAGTGATCAGGCACCGAACGAAACACGGAAAAGTTTGTCAGGTACTTCGCGCAGAGCAGCCGGCGCAGATCGCCAAACTCTTCTGACACGTATTTCGCCTGCTGGGCGTACTTGTCAGCCCGCTCGCAAACGTCCCAGAAGAGCACTTCACCTTTCGCGCGATCCTCGAGCGAGATCAGTCCGAGATTGAAAAGCGTGAACAACTCTTCGCGATGTTCGAGTGCGTCGTGATAATACTCACGATAATTCTTAACAGTGATCGACTCGCGCAGATCGCCAAGCTCGATGACGACTTGCGGATCGTCTTCACCAATCTCGATCGGAGTGATGTCTTCGACGACCGTCTCGATCTCGTCGAGCACGTTCGTCACGAGTATCGCGTGATACGCCGCGAGGAAACGGCCCGACTCCTGAATGATCGTTGGATGTGGAACGTTCTCGTCGTCGCACACCTGTTTGATCGTGTAGATAACGTCGTTCGCAAACTCCTGCGCGGTGTAGTTTGCTGACGAGTCAAACGCAGTCTTTGATCCGTCGTAGTCAACGGCCATGCCGCCGCCTACGTCCAGCAGCTCGATCGGCACTTTCATCTGTAGGATCTTCGCGTAGACGCGCGCCGCTTCCTTCATCGCATTCTTGATGCGCTTGATATCGGTAAGCTGAGAGCCGATGTGGAAGTGGAGCAGCTTCAGCATGTCCACGCGATCGGCTTCTTCGAGACGCCGGATCACTTCCAGCAGCTCGGTCGTCGTTAGTCCAAACTTTGCGGCCTCGCCGCCCGACTTTTCCCACCGACCCGAGCCTTTCGAGTAAAGCTTGACGCGCATGCCGAGCATCGGCAGTGCGCCTTCGTGATGCTCGACGACGTTGAGAACGTGATCGAGCTCGTTCAGTTTCTCGATCACGATCACGACTTTCTTTCCGACTTTCGCACCCGCGAACGCCAGCTCGATAAACTCCTGGTCCTTGAAGCCGTTGAGCACGAGCAGGCTATCGCCCGGTTGTTCGAGTGCGAGCGCGGCGTAGAGCTCGGCTTTCGAGCCCGCTTCGAGTCCGAAGTCATAGCGCGAGCCTTCGCGCAGGTACTCTTCGACAACCGAGCGTTGCTGGTTTACCTTCATCGGGTAAACACACATATGCGAGCCCTGGTATTCGAACTCCCGAATGGAGCGGCTAAACGCGCGCTGAAGTTTTCTTACTTGAGCTGCGACCAACTGCGGGAAACGCAGCAGCACGGGTGTCGTAATGCCACGTTTGGCGAGGTCATCGATGATTTCTTTGAGGTCCGCGGATCGAGGATCCCCCTCGACGGGGCGGACGACGAGGTTTCCCTTCCGGTTTACATCAAAGTAGCCAGCGCCCCAGTTTTCGATTCCATAAGTTTCGAGCGTGTGCTCGATTGCCGTGGTCAATTAGCGGTCTCCTGCCTCAAAAATAAAACTTGAACGATATGAATGCCTTTAGCTGAAACACAGATGTACATTTTCCGAATCGAGTTGCGGAGTTGTTGTTTGGGTGGAACGCTTTAGCCGCGCAATGTAACAGAAAACCGGCATTGCGGTCTATACCTTTTTGTGCCGCAGATCACACAGAAATCTGCGTAATGTGTGGTTAGAACTTGACATCATTCACCGCATAACTATAATGGCAGCTTTTTACGTGAACTCCTTCAATGCCGTACGACTGTTTTCCTAGAGTCGTTAAGCACGCCAAAATACTTCGCACCAAACAACGCGCAGGGGCGAAGAGCACCCCCAACACTCCCTTAATCTTGCAGGAGAGAAAATGAACCCTAAGACTGTCTTGAAATATGCTGCCGACCAAGGCGCCAAATTCGTTTCTGTTCGTTTCACGGATTTGCCCGGCTCCTGGCAACACCTTACCTTCCCGATTGGCGAGCTCGGCGAAGACCAGTTCGAAGATGGCTTCGGCTTCGATGCTTCTTCGATTCGTGGCTGGGCTGCCATTCACGAGTCAGACATGCTGCTCGTCCCCGACGCGACCCGGATGTGGATGGATCCATTCGCCGAACAGCCGACACTCTGCTTGATCGGTAGTGCCGTCGAGCCGATGACGAAACAAGGATACGCCTTCGATCCGCGTTCGGTTGCACAGCGCGCCGAAAGCTATCTCAAATTCACTGGTCTTGCAGACACTGCTTACTTCGGTCCCGAAGCTGAGTTTTTCGTGTTTGATTCCGTCAAGTTTCACAACGATCAGCACTCAGCCGGATTCACGATCGACTCAGACGAAGCACACTGGAACAGCGGTCGCGATGCAAATGAGTTTGCCGGATCGAATCTCGGCTATCGCATTCGTCCGAAGGAAGGTTATGTGCCCTGCGCGCCGACTGATTCGCTGACGGATCTGCGATCCGAAATCTCACTTACGTTGGGCAAGTGTGGCGTCACTGTCGAGTGTCATCACCACGAAGTCGCAACCGCCGGACAATGTGAGATCGATTTTCGCTATGCGACGATGTTGGGAACGGCGGATAATCTTCAAATATTTAAATATGTAGTTCGTAATACTGCACACCAGTTTGGAAAGACGGCGACGTTCATGCCGAAGCCGTTGTATGGCGATAACGGTTCGGGAATGCACTGTCACCAGTCGCTGTGGAAGGGCGAGAAACCACTCTTCGCGGGCGATGGTTATGCAGGACTTTCTGACACCGCTCGCTTTTACATTGGCGGACTGCTGAAGCATGCTGCTGCCATCGTGGCGTTTGCCGCGCCGACGACGAACAGCTACAAACGTCTCGTGCCCGGGTTTGAAGCTCCGGTGAATCTCGCGTACTCCGCACGCAATCGTTCGGCTGCGATTCGTATTCCGATGTTCTCGACGAATCCGAAGTTGAAGCGACTGGAGTTTCGTCCGCCCGATCCGTCGTGCAATGCGTATCTCGCGTTTTCGGCGATGTTGCTGGCGGGACTCGACGGCGTTCAGAACCGGATCGATCCGGGTGATCCGCTCGAGAAGGACATCTACGATCTTTCACCGGAAGAGTTGAAGGACGTGCCGACGCTGCCGGGCTCGCTCGACGATGCGCTGAAGGCGCTCGAAGCCGATCACGACTTTCTGTTGAAAGGCGACGTGTTCAGCCCGCAACTGATCGATCGCTGGATCAGCTATAAGCGCGATCGCGAGATCACGCCCCTGCGTATGCGCCCGCATCCGCTGGAGTTCTCGCTGTATTACGACATTTAAAATCAACTGTAGGGGCGGCCCTCCGTGGCCGCCCCAGCGCGGCAACACAATGTGGCGAACCTGGGGCGGCCACGGAGGGCCGCCCCTACAGTTGCTACAATGGGCGCCGTGCCCAAGAGCGACGCCAATCTGGAGTTCCTGCTTCGCGATCTCCCCGATCAGCATGGCGCTCGTCTCTTCATTGAGCGCCTCGCCAAGGAGCAACCACGCGCTCACCAGGCTCTCCTCAAACAACCAGCCCTGCTCGCTGACGTTCTAGCTCTCGCTGCCTGGAGTCCACTGCTCGCAACAACGCTCGAACAAAACCCCGAATATCTTCCGTGGCTATCGCGCGAACGAACCGATCCGCGCGTCAGAACCCGTGACGAATTAAAAGAGGCACTCGCGCGCTTCGCACTCATGAACTCTTCGCTGAACCCACAGGTCCTACTTGCGCGTTTTCGTCGCCGCGAGTTGTTGCGCACCTACCTCCATGACATTCGCCGCTCGCAAACACTCGTCGAGACGATGGAAGAGTTATCAAACCTCGCCGACGCGATTCTCGATTACGCGCTCAGTCTCGCACGACAGGACCTCGACAACCGCTACGGCCTGCCGCGTCGTGTTGACGATCGCGGCCGCAGCGCCACTGCCGAGTTCTGCGTTATCGCACTCGGCAAACTCGGATCGATGGAGCTCAACTACGCTTCCGATATCGATCTGGTCTTCCTTTACTCAGACGACGGAACAACAGCGGGCACAGGCCAACGCGGCGAGGTCAGCAATCGCGAATACTTCGTAAAACTTTCCGAAACAATCGCGCGCCTCGTGGGCCAGTCTGGCGGCGAAGGCGCGGCTTATCGCGTCGATCTGCGCCTGCGCCCGCACGGACGCGACGGCGCGCTTGCGTGTTCGTTGCACGAAGCAGAGCGTTACTACATGCACACGGCGCAGGATTGGGAACGCCAGGCGTTGATCCGCTCGCGCGCCGCAGTCGGATCGGCTGAGCTGTTCGCGCGGTTCAAGTCAGCCGCCACTCCCGCAATCTTTCGACCGGACGTATCGGTTAGCGGAGCGCTCGCGAGTGTTCGTTTGGCGAAGCAGAAGATCGATCGGCAGGTTGAGAAGAAGAGTGGCTTCAACGTGAAACTCGGGCGCGGCGGAATTCGCGAGATTGAGTTCATCGCACAAGCGCTACAGTTGGCCCACGGCGGTCGCGATGACTGGTTGCGAGTGCCGCACACGCTCGTGAGTCTTGGGCGGCTGGCAGATAGGGGTTTCATCACGCAGCCTGAGCGCAGCGAGTTGTCTGATGCTTACTACTTCCTGCGTTGTCTGGAGCACCGGCTACAGATGGAGCACGGGTTGCAGACGCACACGGTGCCGGAAGCAGATGAAGCTCAGGCCCTCGTCTCACGCCGCATGGGACTCGCGAACACGAGCGATTTCGTTTCAGTGTTGAAGACGCACACTACTCACGTGCGCAACACCTACGACCGTCTGTTCTCTGAAATTGAAGAAACAACACAACAAACGCCTGAGCCGCCTGTTCTCGAAACTATCGACAAAGACGCAACCTTTGCGACCGCTGCCGCTCGGGTCTTCGCAGCGCACAAAACCGAGCGCAGTAGCGCTGGCGCGACTGCATTAGCGCACCACCTCCTCGCACTCGCGCGCCGGACGCTAAATCCACATCGCGCCCTCGTCCATCTGGCGCGCGTTGCTGCTTCACTCGAAAAACTCGACCAGCATCTTTCGATCTCCGAAGCGAATCTCGCAGCTCTCGTGCAACTCTGCGGCTCGTCTGATTCCTTCGCGGAAATGATCGCTGCCAATCCAACATTGATCACGTCACTCGGCGCGTCGGCTGCGACATCTCTGCGCCGCGACTACCGCGCGATCCTGCGTTCGGCAATCGATTCCGAACGCACGTTTCCCGCTGAGCTGGCGGCGTTTCGCTTGCAGTGGGCCGAGTTGATGGTCGAGATCGGCTCACTCGACGTTGCCGACGAGCTCTCAATCTTCGAAGCGAACCGCCTGCAGACTGATCTAGCGATAGCAAGCATGAACGGCGCTTACCTGATCGCCCGACGCGAGATGGCGCGTCGTTACGGCTCGTTTAGCGGTGGGCCACGCATCGCGTTTTATGGTTTAGGACGACTCGGCAGCGGCGGCGTCGACTACGGCTCCGATCTCGACATCTTGATCACATACGACTCGCTCGTACCGTCGCCAATCAAATCATTGACGCAGGACGAAACGTACTCAAGGCTCATCGAGTTGATGATTGCCGCGCTTTCGAGCATCACGCGAGAAGGGTATCTCTATCGCGTGGACATGCGTTTGCGGCCGCACGGCAAGAACGGACCACTCGTGACCAGCTCTGAAGGTTTTCTCGATTATCTGAAACAGGAGAGTGCGCCGTGGGAGTGGCTGGCGTACGTCAAGCTGCGATGTGTCGGCGGCGATCAGGAAATGGGAAAGATGATCGAGACCCACGCGCGCCATCGCATACACGCGAACGCTGCACAGCTCGATCCCGGAGAGTTGAAGGCTGTGACGCGGCACGTTCGTGAACGGCTGGAGAAAGAGAAGGGAAGTCGCGGGCGCAAGCTGGGGACTGATATCAAGTATGGACCGGGCGGGATGCTCGATGTTTATTTTGCGTCGCGCTATTTGCAATTGCGAGATGAGGTCATGGATGAGGGTGACGATCGGTCGACGGCTTTCACGCTCGAGAGATTGCGGGAAGAAGGATCGTTGAGTGAAGAGGATTTTGAGGTGTTGAGTAGTGGTTACAGTTTGCTGCGCTCGATCGATCACAATCTGAGATTGATTGTCCGACGCTCGACGCGCTTGCCGGATCCGAATCACCCGACAGCGACAGACGTTGCGTTGCGTGCAGGGTTTGAGTCAGTGGCCGAAATGCAGGAGACGCTAACACATCAAATGAAATCAATCCGCGCTACTTACAGACGAATTTTAGCCACAGATGAACGCGGATAAAAATCCGGATTTCATCCGTGTTCATCCGCGGCTAAATTCTCGTCCCAGCAGCGCGTGCACCAGCGATGTAACGCCTTCCGCTCCTCGATCGAGTAATCCGCAGACGCCGGCAGTCGCTTCACGACCTCGCGTTCCTCGTCGTTCAGCTCCTCCCACGAACGCAGCCCCGGCTGGTCGCACCTCGGACATTTATCGTGAACACTCATAAATATATTTACTAACTAAACATTCCTCGTGTAATTTAGCTATGGCGCGCCCGGGAAACCAAAATCCAACCTGCGCGCATCAACGTCTCGGAGAAACGGTTAACGGAGAATAAATGTTTCGAATTAAGGCCTCCTACGCAGATCAAATGGAACTTAGGACCACGGTCGAACGGGCTCGTGAGTTTTTCGGCGAGCTTCGTAACTTCGCGGATTTGATGCCCGGGATTGAGGGCATACGCAAGGAAGCCGGAGGCATCATGCGCTGGATGGTCCGTGCTGAGGTGCCCATTATCGGCGCCGTCCAGGCGGGTTTTGCAGTGGAAAAAACCGAAGATTCTCCTGAGCGTCTCGAGTGGTCACCGGCCCGCTCGGAAATGAAAAACTACCTGCGCTACGCGGCCGTTTTTGAGGAGCGCGGTCACAAAGTCCTGATCAAGATCGTCCAGCACGTCGAGTTGCGTCGCAAGCACGCCAAGGACCTGCATCGCCTGGCGATTCTCGTTGGCGAAGGACGCATCAGCGCGGAGATGCAAAAACGCGTCCGGGAAATGATCAAAACATTCCTCGAACGCGCCCGCGTAAAACTCGAAGCTGAAGAATCCATGGATTCAGAAGGAATGCTCGACTCCCCAGCCTAGTCAGCGGGGACAAGCCCCTCTTCCTGACTTGTTCTTGTTCTGACTCGTCTTCTTCTAACAGGCTCGATCTTAAATTCTCTTTCCGCCAGTTCATTAAGCTTGTAAAAGCGAACAAGTCAGGAAGAGGGGCTTGCCCCCGCCGATCAGTCTTCCTTCTTTCTCCCGTAGCTGATCAGATTAGCGAAGAACCTGTACCCACCCGGCAGTCCCGCGCGCAGTTGTCGATACCAAACATAACTCGTGTAAATGTAATTCCCACGGCCATAGGCCGCGACGAGCAGTCCGCCTTTTAACGGCGGCTCACCCTTATCATTCGTCGAAAGCACGGCCGTGTACTGTTGATCCCACTCCCTTGGGAAATACAATCCTCGCTCCTGAACCCAGTTCGCAAAATCCTTCGACGTGATCCGGTTTGGAAAATTGAGTAGCGGATGTCGCGGCTGCAAAAACAGCACCGGAGCATCTTCTTCCGTCACGCGAGAGTCGTCGATTATGATCGGATACGGCGCGAGCTGCGGACGGCCTCGCCCCTCATTCGGGTTCCACTCGTTCGTCCGGTGATAAAAGACGAGCAGCGTCCCACCGTCGCCCACAAATTTCAGCAACCGATTGTTGACCGGGATCAGATCCTGGTGCGCTTCGTAGCCACGATTGTCGATAATGATCGTGTTGTACGCAGACAGGTCTGACTTGGCAATCTCGTCTACAGTCAGCTTCTTCGCATCGACTCCCAACGCTGCAAGCGATCGTTCGAGCGTCTGATCGTAACTCGGCAGGTAACCAACCTTCCGCCCATTCACGACGACCGCATCCGCGTAAACCAAAGGCACATTTCTCTTCGCAATCGGTTCTTTGGGAATCGGCTGGTCCACCGTGATCGCGACATTCGAGCCTTGAATCTGTCCGCTGACCGGCAACGCCGTGCGCACGACAGTGAGGCTCGATGTTTCCGTCTGGTTTGGCCGCAGATTGATCTCGCGCCCTGTCTCCAAACTCGGTCCGCTGATACGCAACAGTCCACGAAACTCAGACGCCACGTGGCTCTTCAACGTCACTTTGAACTCGAGGGGTCTCTGCGAAGTCGCAGGCGTGGTGACGTACGGCGATGGATCTACAGCGACGATCTCAATCGCCGGTGCAATATCTCGACGTGTATCGTTCTCGACGTGAAACGAGACTCCCTCGATCGACAGCTCGGCTTCAACTTTAAGCGGCTCCCCGAATAAATGCCCGTCGTACAGATGCTCAGACGAAGGCACAGTCAAACTAGCGTTCTTCGGTACGGCGATTTTCACTTCCGCTGAAGTGTCAGTGCCGGGCAAAGTCTTCTCCGCGGCATCGAGATTTCTGTTGACGCCGAGTCCACTAAACTTCAACTGCTTGATCTGGATCTCAGCAACGCCGTTGTTGGTGACCACGGCCGCGAGCCGGGCTTCGTAACCGGGCACGAGCACGGTATCTTCCGGGTTCAGCCCGACGGACGCACCGGACGCAGCCGCTATCGCATCGTCCAGACGCGATGCCATCAAACTGAAACGATGCGGCTCCGTCTGAACCACGTCCTTCGCCGCTGTGAATACGCCACGTCTTTTCGCGCTGAGCAACGAGACGAGCACTTCGAGACGGCGATCGATGAACTCCGTGAGCGGTTTGCCTTCGATCGCCGGTGCAACCAGTTTTGAAGCGACATTCTCCGGCAAGACCAAACCATCAACCGGTGTCTTTGCGTTAGCAGGCAGCGCAGGCGTGTTCGCAGCTTGTTTCACTAGACTGTAACGAATCGGACGTGCGCCGCCGGCCGGAACCGTCTTGGGCCACGGCCCCTGAGTCGCGTGCTTTTGTAATCCCTCGAGTGCTTGTTGTGCGTAAGTCGTGCCGCGCACCGGATCTGTCTCGTTCGGATCCAGCGTGATGACTTGCGCGCCCGCAGCCGCTTCGCCTCGCGAGCGAACGAACAGTCGTTGCACTTGCCACGCACCGGCCTGCGGGAGCTGTTCCGGAAACTGTTGCGGATCGGCGGCAGCATCGACCGCAGCTAAGACCGTGCGACCAGTCGCCTGGTGATGGCCGTGACCGCTCGTCGTATCGTGATTCGTGATGATGACGTCAGGACGCAGCAGCCGGATCTGCAAAACCATGCGTCGCAGCACTTCCTTCTCATTCCACGCGCGAAACGTCTCTTCAGCAGACTTTGAAAAACCAAAATCGCGAAAGCCGAGAAAGTGCGGCTCGGAGCCTTGCACTTCGGCGGCGGCCATCGTTTCACGCGCGCGAATGACGCCCAGCTCTTCGTAAAGCTCGGGACCGACAGCGTTCTGCCCGCCTTCGCCAAAGGTCGAGAAAAGAGAGACAGTGTGAATGCCGTACTTGCGGCGGAGGATCGTGAGCGTGCTGCCGTCTTCGTCGTCCGGATGCGCTGCGACACACATAACCGTCCAGGGGCTCGTGAGATCGAGCAGCGCCTGATGGAGCTCTGCCTTATCAGGCTCGGAGCGCACTGGCTGGACGATCACCAGCAGTGCTAAGACAACAATCAGCCACAGATGACGCGGATTCTTAAACAGATTCATTCCAGATTAGCCTCGCAACCGTTCCAACTTTCCCGCTACGATCATGCTGATCGAGATAATGAGAATCAACACTACCCCGTATGCCGCCGCCGCACCGAGATTGAAGTCTCGTAACTCAGATGCAATCGCGATCGAGATCGGTCTATTCGCGGGAACAAACACCAGCACCGAAGCCACATATTCTCCTAACGCGATCACAAATGCCAGCAGCGTTCCCGCGACCGCTCCCGGCCATACGAGCGGCAGGGTCACGCGCATAAACCGCTGCCACACACGCGCGCCGAGCGAGCCCGCCGCTTCCTCCAGCGTCGGATCGAGTTGTTCCATGCTGGCCTGGAGCGCACGCACGACGAGGGGCATGAACCGCAGGAAATAAACCACCGGCAGGATCCAGAACGTTCCGACGAGCACGAACGAGCCCAGCAGCGGGCTCGGTCCGCCGTACGCCTCGGCCACTGAAACCGCCACGACCGTTCCCGGCAACGCCCACGGAACCAAAACCAGCAGCGAAAGCAATCGCCGCCATCCTTCACCCAAAAACCCTCGTGAGTTCTTCCCGCGCCGCAACAATGTCACGATGGCGAAGCTCCACAACAACGCCGCTACCGCTGCAATCGCTGACATCGTGAAGCTGTTGAAGAACACTTCGGCGGCGTACGGATCGCCGAATAGTCGCTGGTAGTTTGCGACGGTGTAAGCAGCGGGCAGAGTCTGCGTCGTCCACGATCCCTCTTGTGCGAAACTCACGAGAAACAACGTCGCTACGGGCAACACCAAAACGATCGCAAACACGATCGCGAGGATCGTTGCGAGTGCGCGCGCCGTTCCACTCGCGATGCTTGCGCGGCGGCGCGGCGCGCCTTTCATCGCTGCGGCCGCGAATCGCCGCGTTCCTTCGTAACGTTGAAAGAAGATGAGGGCGCCGAGCGAGATGACGGCGAGTATGACTGTCTCA
>Ga0126311_10001539_pt1 | contig 11213 bp, 5 predicted proteins | sample Plot61_FD_92539 | JGI IMG/M metagenome (GOLD analysis project Ga0126311, IMG submission 92539) | Serpentine soil microbial communities from UC McLaughlin Reserve, CA, USA - Plot61 | ecosystem: Environmental > Terrestrial > Soil > Grasslands | place: USA: UC McLaughlin Reserve, Lake County...
AGAATGGCGAAGGCATACATCAAGCGCGAGCTAACCAGAACGAAACATGCTTCCTGAGGGACTTAGCCGACCATTCTCGCGTTATAGTCAGCAACCATGCAATTAGAACCTCAAGAATCGACATGATCACCCATGATAGATGGCAACGAATAAAAGAGATTTTTAATTCTGCTCAAGACCGCCCACCTGCCGAGCGTTCGGATTTTCTCAATGAAGTTTGCGGAGACGATCAGTCGGTGCGGGAAGAAGTGGAAGCCCTACTAACCGCAGACGCAGGCAATGATGACTTTCTGAGTTCTCCCGCTTACGAATTTGCTGCCGGAATGCTCGCCAGCGAGACGAGCGAATTCCTGGCTGGTCAAAAGATAGGACGCTTCGAGATTCAATGTTCGCTGGGTGCGGGCGGCATGGGCCAGATCTATCTCGCACACGATGCGAACCTGGGCCGCAAGATCGCACTCAAACTCATCGCGCGCGAATTCGCCACCGATCCTCATCGCGTACAGCGCTTCGAACAGGAAGCACGCGCTGCTTCCGCGCTCAACCACCCGAACGTGTGCGTGATCCACGACGTCGGGATCACTGAGACCGGGCGTCACTTCATCGCGATGGAGTATATCCAGGGGATGACTCTTCGCGAGCAACTTGCGCGTGGGACATTCAAACCTCTCGAAGCGTTACAAGTCACTCTTCAAGTCGGCGCCGCACTCGCCAGCGCACACGCGATCGGCATTGTTCATCGCGACATCAAACCCGAAAACATCATGCTGCGTCCCGACGGCTATATAAAGGTCGTCGACTTCGGTCTTGCAAAGCTCACTGAGGTCTTGCCCGAACAACGCAAGTTAGCTGAAGCAAACACGCAGGTGCTCACCGAGCCGCGAATGTTGATGGGAACGGTGAAGTACATGTCGCCCGAACACCTGCGAGAAGATCCAGTAGATGAACGCACGGACATCTGGAGTTTGGGCATTGTGCTGTATGAGATGTTAACTGGCTCGACTCCCTTCGAAGCACGCTCCCGCAACGATTCGATCGCTTTGATCCTGTCGCCATATCCGGCAGAACTTGTTTTTCCTGATCACGTCCCGTTCAAACTTCGTGAGGTTGTCAGGAAAGCTTTAGAAAAGGACTGCGACGAAAGATATCAAACCGTATTAAAGCTCACGGCTGACCTGAGTAGCTTGAAAAAGGAGTTGGAGCGTAATGCGGAAGGAGCCTCGGCGGAAGGTCCGGTAATTCAATCGTCGCCGGTTCCGTACACCGGCCAGCATCTACCACTCGAGACCGTTCCGATATTTACTCGCCTGAAGTCGCAGGCCATCTTGACTGCCGATTCACTGTTTAGCGAGATCAGAACACATAAGAAAGTGGTTTTTGCCGGAGTGAGCAGCGTTCTCGCGTTCCTTGTTTTCCTTCCCGCAGCCGGGCGCTGGATCAATCAAATCCGCAATGGAATCAGCTCGGTGCCGGAGATGAGGCGGGTTACGAATACCGGAACGTCCGTCTATGCAGCATTCTCACCCGACGGCAAACTGGTGGCCCATGCCGAAGAACAAAATGGCAAGCAGCAGTTGGTTGTAACCGGGACGACTACGTTCGAGTCAACTGTCGTGGTCCCTCCTGAAGACGATAAGAAATATCTCGGTATCACATTTTCGCGAGACGGCTATCTTTACTTCACTCGAAAAGAGAAGAATGACCCCGGAAATCTTTATCGCCTTCCATTGTCCGGCGGCACTCCGGTACAGCTCATGAAAGGCGTGGATAGTCCGATTAGCTTGTCTCCACAGGGCGATCGCTTCGCATTCGTTCGCCATAACCCTGGGACCGAATACTTGCTGATGCTGGCAAACATCGACGGAACGAACGAGGAAGTGCTTGCTACTCGAAAGGACGGCGATACGTTGTCAGTTAATGGTCCCGCCTGGTCGCCAGACGGCAGGACAGTTGTTTGTCCCGAAAGCCGTTGGCAGCCTAACTTTCACATGAATTTGGTGGCGTTCGACGTCGCTAGCAAGCGCGAAGAAGTGCTCGGCGGGCCAACGTGGTACCAAATCCTACAGGTTGGCTGGCAGGAGGACATGAGCCTTGTCATCAGCGCGCGTGAGTATGGCAGCTCACCTTTTCAGTTGTGGCGAATCCAATTGTCTGACGAAACTGCAAAAAGATTGACTAGTGATCTCGCCGATTACAGGGGCGTCAGCATAGCCGCCGGAAACATCGCAACGGTCCGAACAAATCTTCAGTGGCGCTTATGGGTGTTGACGCCTGGCGCCTCTCAACAAGCGACAGAGATTACATCAGGAGTCGGCTTACACTACGGCCTCACGTGGACCAACAGGGGCAAGATCGTCTACTCAGGTATGGCCCAGGACAGGCTTAACATCTCGCGCATCAATCCCGATGGAACAGAGCGGGTCCAACTTACAATAAATGCAGGTGACAACTACTCGCCCGCCGCATGTGGTGACGGTAGCTATATGGTGTTTGGCTCGACTCGCAATGATCATTCCAACATCTGGCGCATTAATGCCGACGACGGCAGCAATCCAGTACAACTGACTTCCACAGACGGTAACACCTACCCTTCATGCTCGTCAGACGATCAGTGGGTCGCGTACGACAATCACATCGACTCGAAAATGACCGTTTGGAAAGTTTCGTTAAAAGGTGGAGAGCCGGTAAAGGTCGCTGAAAAGTATCGTATGCCGGTATTCTCACCTGACAATCAATTCATTGCCTGCCGTTATGATGAGGATTCAGACGTTCATGACGTGGCAATCTTCCCGGCCCAGGACGACCGGCCCGTGAGACACTTTGAGGTGCCAAAGCAGGAGTGGCAGTGGGTTCGTTGGCTGGAAAATAGTCGCCAGATGAGTTACGTCGATAACCAGAATGGCTATTCAAACATCTGGAGTTACGATCTCGACACGGGAGCAAGAAAGCAGCTCACTAATTTCAACAGCGAACAGATCTACGCCTACGCCTGGTCACCCGACTACAAGCAGATAGCATGTCAACGGGGGACTAAAAGCAGTGACGTAACGATAATCAGCGAACGGTAAAGCTTGTTGTCTGTTATCGCTGTCACACTAGGATCGCTGCGTAGATCCATCGCTGCAGAGTGTGCAGGATCAATTCCAGGTTGTGTCGCAACCTGGTGGTTTAATATCTGCTACTCTTCCGTTGATTCCGTAAACTTCGTTGATCGCGTCTCCGACTGCCTTGAGGTCGATAGTATGGCCCGCGGGTGATGCGGCAATCGCGTCTTTGAGCGCTTCGATAGCCTTCACGAGTTTCTCATCACACTTGGTGAGCGCGTAATTGATTCTTCTTTGGCCGTTGTTGATCGCTGCTTGGTTGAAATCTTCTGGAGCATATTCCATTTGCGTTGTCCCCGGTTAACTGTGGTTTGTTGAGTTGCAATTACCTGAAGCCAGGTCTGCTGATGGATCCATACATACCTCCTCGCCGGTTCGGCTGGAACTATGGTTGGTGAGTTGTTCAGCTCTGGGCTTAAGGAATGCCGCTGAGTTTAAGACCAGACACTGAACTGTAAATTTGGTCCCGGATCGGCTTTGGTCCCTGTAAACAGTAGCAGGTGACTGTTGAGTGTGGGTTGACCTGTAAAGCCTGGTCCAGGACCTCTGGGCAATTTTTCCTGCTTATCGTAACGCGGAAACGAGTAGTAGACTCCCTCACAAAAGAAGGACTCACTTCACTAGCGGGACATCACGAAACTCGACTATAAGATCTCGAATGTCCATGCCTAGCAGAATTGATCCTCTCAGTCTTAGTAGTGAAGCCTTAGTCGAGGTAGTGGGAATGCCTTCAAACCTTAGAGAGAGCTTATAAGAAACACCGGCCACCAGAAGGCTCTCCACATAGTAAGTACCAACTCGATCCCCCAGGCGCGCTTGGGCGGGGAAGTGCTCAGCTCCAGCTTGGTCGTAGAGGCGTGAGGGATTAGTGTTGGGACCAATCGAAAAACCCAGCCCGCGATCCATGTCGTTGCTGGTGAGGTCCAGCTCACAGGTCACTGCTGTGTTTGACAGCTTGCATTGCTTCAGAACGATAGTGAAGCCCATCGAGTCTTTAGTAACCGGTACGAACTTGTCGAGCTTCGCTGCTCCGCCATTCGTTGTGTCTGAACCTGACACAGAACTCTTTCCGCCTAAGAGCTCCAACACCGTTTCGTCTTTCACAAACTCTGTTGAAGCGACTGCAAATATCTCACCGGTCTCGGTGCTGATCATGCGAGCATTCACGCGGAGAGTTTTTGATAAGTCGCTGACGCTGCCTGAAATGATTGCATCCACGCCGAGAAGTCGTCCTAGCTTCTTGGCGGAGGCTGGATCGACGATGCCCGTGAGGGTGAGCTTTTGCTCGGTGATGATCTTGTTCAAGAGCTGGCGCTCGATGACTTTGAACTTGTTCGTTTCGTACAGGCGCGTGATGAGCTCTTCAGCTACAAACCGTCCGAAGTTCGATACCCTGCCCTCGAGATCCGCAAACTCGACGACGGCGATCGTGGTTTTTGGTTGAGCAGTGGCTTGCGCTGTTACTTTAGCGCTGATTTGGCGGGTCAAGTCTTCAATACGCTGGCCGACATTTCCCTGGGCCAGGACGTGAGTTGCGAAAAGTGAGGATAGACAAACCAAGATCAGCATTCGCTTCATTGCGTTAAGCTCCGGCGTTCTAATTTACGATCGTGACTTTTGTAGGGGCGGCCACGGAGGGCCGCCCCTACAGTTACATCTGTAGTTTTACAGAAGCTCGCGCGACGACCCGGTCGATGAAGTCTTTTGGTATTTGCCGGCTGGCTTCTCTGACCGCGTTGCTTCTCGCTTGCGACTGCTCGTTGCCAAACCCGCGAGCCTCAACCGTGTCGACCGCGGCGATTTCTCCGCTGGACCGATCGATTGCTTTGAGCGTGATATTTGCCACGGCAATCTTCATCTCTCCGTACGCGGGAAGATCTTTCATGGAAAAGATTGCGTTTACGTTTATGACAAACTGACTCTTGGTCTCCGTGCGACTCTTCTCATCGAGCGTCCATTCTGAAGTCACGTTCAGGTTCACTCGTTGCAGTGCCTGGACGAGGGCCGTCAGAAACTCATCATAGACCATCGTGGAATCGTTACCGGCATAACTGCGCGACAGCAACACCTTTCCCAACGTCGCTCCTGGATTCACCGCATCCGGCGTGCGGTCGTCGGCCGTGCTGCGCGTGGTTTCAGGTTGTGATCCAACCTGTGAGGGACGCATTGATGTAATCGCAGCTGTAGCAGACGCAAGCGACAGGATCAATTCATCAGCTCGAAAGCCCTCGATCTCGGCGAAAGGCTTCTGAACCACTTTCGTTCCGTAATCCAAGGCCACAAGCTTCGGCACGTTGTCTTCCAGGTACTTCACGAGCGCCCGCAACGTGACCTCACCTTTCACATTCGCCGCACCGCCACTGAGCGCCTGGGCAATAGCCCACGAAAAGTAACCCTGATGTTTCTCGGCGTACTCGTAAGCACGATGGCCAACGGCCGTTGCGTACAAGACCGCGAACGCAGTCACCTCGCGGTTGTTGTCATCGAAGTCAAACGCACGCGTGAAAGCGGGCGTCAGTGGATTGGAGCTGTTGGACCGTCCGGTCGGATACGAGCGGCACGCGTCCAGAAAAATCATCACCTGTTTGACAGTCGTGTCCTTGATTCGCTTTTTGATTTGAGTGACGGAAACCGCAGTGTCTTCGAGCAGACCGAGATCCTCAGTCAAGGTCGCGTCCGAAGGAATGAGGAAGGCTTGTCCGTTTCGTTCGATGCCATGACCGGCGAATGAGAACAGCAGGAGTCCATCGTTTGGAACCAGGCCTGACAGGTTCGAAAGACGTTTGAGTATGTTGCTTCGTGTGGGCTGTCTTTCCGGAGGTTCGGAGGTTGAAAGCACAACCACCTGGTCCTGTGGGAAACCGGCGTATTTGATGAGCACTTCTCTCAGCGAATTCGCGTCATTCGCCGCGCCTCGTAAAGGGCTGATGTTGGAATCCTGATACCTGTCGACTCCGATCAGGAGCGCCCACCGCTTATTCTGTGCAGGCAGGCTGCTGACAGGCTCAGCACGGGTGAGGGTCCGCTTCGAAATTTGAGATTGATCCTGCGCCGCAACGTCAATGCGAAGCGCCGGGACGATAAACACCGTCAATAAGAAGATACGCAGGAGGCGATCGTTCTTCATGGTGGTCGTGAGACGTGCGGCGCGGATTATATATGCTAATCATGTGAATCCTGTAATCCTGTAAGAGGCTTTCGTAAAACGAACTCTATCCCGGCACCACGAACCGATACTCTTCCGGCGGTCCAGCGACACCATCGACCGCGACGCCGCTGACGTCTATCTGGTACAGACCACGTGTAAGGAAGCGTGGCGCCAGCCTTAGTCGAATGACATTGCCGGTGTCGAGCTGCAAATTAGGAATCGTGAACGACTCCTCCTCATCGAACTTGCGAATCGTAGCCTGGTAGGATGGGTAACGCTCTTTCTGCGTCCAAAGAAGTCGCAGTTCGACAAACTCGGCATTCGCTGACGGTGTTAACTCCTTCTCCGCTTCCGCACTTCTAACTGCTCCCGGCGTCAATGTTAACGGCGGCGTTGTTGGTGAAACGTCACGTAACAGCGCGGGCGCGTTGAGCCGCACCAGCTCCTGCTGCATTGCCAGGTGCCTGTTTCGCTGTTCCCTCGTGGCATTCAGCCACACAACAGCACAGATGATCGCGATCACAAATACCGCTGCGATCGGAATCACGAACACAGGCCGGAAACGTGCAGGCACACGACTCCACATCGACCCGGCGCCCGCAGCAACCGCAGTCTCCTCCTGGCTAGAAGCTGCCCACTCCTGAATAGACTTCGCGATCCTGAGCTTGCGCTGTGCGGCGGGTGTTTCCCCGTACTGCGCAATGAATCGCTCTCTATCTGCCGGTGTGAGTGAATCCTCCAGGAAATCGTCAAGTAAGTGCTGCTCGGCTGCGATCACTCTTTCTCTCGAAAGAGCACCAGTCACAAACATACTTTCAAGACGTTGCCGCTCCTGGTCGTCGACGTTCCCTAATAAAAACTGCCGCAATAGGGCGTCGGACAAGGGTTCTTCGTTCATGGGTCATCCTCCAGACGTCCCCATCCCATTACAATGAATTTTCGCGCGATACGTTTCACTTGTTTTGGGTCTTACGATTAAGGCAGCGTTCGATGCACTTCCCGAGTTTGAGGCGAATTCGATGAACCTTCACACGCAGATTCTCCACGGACATCCCCAACCGCTTCGCCATTTCTGCGCGATGATCGATCTTGGCCTGCTTGTCTTTCGCGTAGTATTCCCGTATTAGCTCTCCGTTCTCTTTACTGAGCTTTTCCAAACAGGCGTGCAGGCAATCCTCACGCATCTCGGCCTTTTCCTGTTCCCCATCGTTTTGAGTCTTCGCTACCAGCTCAGCGTCTTCCAAAGACACGTGCGTTCGGTTTTTGTTATGAATTTCTTTGATTAGATTTCGGGCGACGCCATAGAAGAAGAGTTTTGGATCGCCGTCATAGGTATGTCTTAGAAGATGAATTTTTTTCGCAACTCGATCGAAGACTTCATCGGTCGAGCCTTCGGGGTCGGGGCAATGGTTCCAAATGAATATTTTTTCCAAATCATGACGAAGCGCAACACGCATCGTTGCCGCCACCTCACGATCGGGATCGAGCCAGGCGAGAATCTCCTCGAAGCTTTCCGGTGGAATTGCCGAGTCTCGCGCCATTTCGGAGTCGTCAGTTCTGCTCGAATCAATCAGTCATTCGATCACATATACTCAAGTTCGTCTTGCGAAGAACGCCCCGCGGGTTCGGCGAACTTTGAGCACGATTAGACCACACCACACCAGAAGCAACGACAGTAAAACTATCAGACCGCGACGGCGCCACGAGTTGTTTTCGATAGTTATATGATTTGTGTACTCACCTTGCACAACAAATCCGGCCCAGAAGTAGGGAGCACTCCAACGCTTGTCCTGCATCACTTTCAGCTTGGCTGCTCTGAGTGCCGCGGTAGGTGACATGCCCTTTTGCAGCATCGACTGGTACAAGTCTGCCATGAGTGTCGCAGTCGCTCGATCGTCTACTTTCCAAAGACTCGCCACCACGCTCTTCGACCCAGCCGAGATAAAACTGTGAGTCAGACCGACAAACCCTTCGCCTTTTATGTCTTTGCCCAACGCAGTCTGGCACGCACTCAGGACGGTGAGCTCCGCTGACAGATCCATGTTGTAAATATCGTGCAGCGCGATCACACCGTCTTTCTCCACGCCATTTTTGTCCACCATCGTAAGAACGATGCTCGACAATTCCGGATGCTCGCTATCGAGAAAACCATGAGTAGCGAAGTGGACAATTTGATAGTCGCCGAGATGTGCGTTCATTGCCGTTTCGCGCGTAGCATCGAATCCTTTGACAATCAAAGTCGTGCCGCGCGGGGCCGCAGCAGCAATGGCGTCCGCCTCCTCGGAAGAATGAATCAGACGTGTTGGGCCACCGCCACGCTGTAAACTTTCGATCGCCCTCACTGTAGATTCCTGACGCTCAGCACCTGGTGCGGCGCTTGCGATTGCAGGCGACAATGAAGAGCTCTGCACGCGATCGTCGTTCTTCGAGAAAACCGGATCAGCAATCACAGCCGCGATTTTGTCCGTTGTAATACGACTTTTCTTTTCGGCTGCACGAATGGCTCGCAACGTGGCAATGGACGGCAACTGAACGATCTCGTGGTCTGCTAATAAATATTTACGCGTGGTTTCGAGTGCTACTGGTGCAAACGGTACGGGTAACGCGTCGAATGGGACGAGTTGCAATGCTCCTTCAGTTACTAAAACAAGTCTCCTGGTTCCGAGTTGTGGTGCGACCTGGCCAAACAACATCTGGCTCAGTGCGGCTGCTTTTTCAATTAAGAGTTGCTCTGAGTTGTCGAGCTGCGGACGCTCGGTCGCTAATTTGTAAACCTCGGTCGAGCGCTCCTCGATCGTTCTGCGGTCGGGCAATTCAAAATATTGAGACGAGCCGGCAGTTACCACCCATAAGTGACTCCGTTCGTCGCCCAACGAGAATTCGAGCAGTATTGTGTCGTTGTCTCGCAACTCATTTTGAATCTGCTTCAAGCTCAGTGGCTCGAACTGCGCGAGAGACAATGCACGTGGGTTTTGTTCTCGTATCTGTGCCTGGATCTGCTGGTATTCAAATTTAAGCTGAACGATCTGGTCTTTGACTTCTGCAATTTCGGATGCGTCTTTGCCGTTCAGCTCAAGGTCCAACCGGTATTGTGCCTGCCTCTGAACCAAACCTCTTAACTCACGCTCGCGATTAATGAGCTCCGCCGGCGCACCCTGGCGCAGATCAGCTCCCGATTCTCGAATCAGATCGACGAGCATGCGCGCACGGCTCTGTTCACTCATCAACAACGCCTTCTCAGCAAAGCCGTCACCTGGTCGCGCGCGTTCGAGATCTATAAGAATGTCTATGGCTAACTCGTAATTCCTCCGGACACCTGAAAAGTATGAGGCACGAAGCTCAGGGCTGCCGACATTCGTGCGTAGCTCCTCGATCTTTTTCAGCGAGCGATTTATAGACGTCAAAGCATCGTCAAGACGTCCGAGAGCTCGTTCCGCGCGCGCAAGGTTATAAAACGTACTGATCACAACGCTGGTATCGGCGGCCTGCTCGCTCAGCGAAAGTGCACGCCGGAACGACTCCGCGGCTTCTTCATTCCTTCCAATTTGTAGAAGAAAGTTGCCCTGCGCATTTAACGCGACCACCTGCCCACGACGATCATTGATACGTTGATAGAAACTCAGGACCTTGTTGTACTGTTCGAGAGTTTCTTTGCTCCGTCCCTGTGCGGCATAAACGTTCGCAATCTCACTGAGGGTATTGGCTTCAGTGCGCAGCTTGCCTGCCGAACGGCTCAGCTGCAAACAACGTTCGTAAAGCGAAAGGGCCTGCTCAAAGTTCTTCAGCAGCCGGTTCATCTGCGCAACTTTGAACGTGGTGACTGCCTCGAAATCCAAAGCCCCTGAATCGTGAAAGAAGTGGAGAGCTTTCTGGTAATGAGTGAGGGCCGTTGAAAAATCTTTTAGCTGTTCGTAGGCCTGGCCCACTCCGTTGACGGCTATTGCTTCGCTGTTTCGATCTCCAATCACTTGGAAAATTCCAATTGCCTGCTGGTGCAGCCCGATTGCATGGTCCTGCTTTCCTTTGAAGGAATGAAACAAGCCCAGCAGCGTTAGTGCGAGTCCTTCGCCACTCTTGTCGTTTGTCGCCCGGTATAGCGCCAGGGCCTGAGAAACCTCCGCGATCCCCTTTTCAGGTACACCAATGCCGCCTGCGATGTAAGCAGCAAACATATGTACCTTCGCTTCGCCTTTACGATCGCCTTGCAGGAGCTTAAGCGCATCCTCAAACTGGTCTGACGCCTTAACCATGTCGCCCTTGGAGTAAGTCACCTCACCGATGTTGCTGAGTACTTCACCGTAAGCGTTTTTTATGATCGCGCCTGTACCCGTATCGACTGGACCGAGAAGGTTCAAAGCTTTGGTTAAGTGAGTTTGGGCCAGGTCGTTCTTGCCCGTGTAAGAGTACAGTCGGCCCATGCGGCTCAGCGCCTTAGCCTCGCCGAGGCTATCACCTGTTTTAGCCGACAGGATCGCCGCCTTTTGATATTGTTTGAGTGCTTCTGAGTAGTCGCTAAGCAGAAAGTAAAGTCCGCCGGATTTCAGAGTCGCGTCTGAGGCGCTACTGAAGTTGCCAAGCGAGATCCAGATCAGCGCAGCCTTGTCATACTCTTCTCTGGCTTGCCTGAGCGAAGCTTCGGTCCACTGTGAGCGCAAGACTCCGGCAGTAGCGATTGCGTGCCGCGCCTCGGTCTCCTTCCGGCCCGCGAGCGTGAGCGAAGTTAAAGCTTCAACCTTTAATTCATAGGGCCTTGGTTCGTCTACTTTTTCGCGAGACTGGACCTCGATCAGGTACTTACCCGAAACGTCGACCGGTACGGAGAGATCAACGGTCTCGAAGTCTTCACTAACATGCTCTACTAACTTCGCGCTCGTTGGACCATATAGTGTCGTCGTCAGCGCCAGATCACGTTTGTCAATCAGGAAGTGAAGCAACGTACCCTCGCCCGCAGAGACTTCAAA
>Ga0126311_10001541_pt1 | contig 11211 bp, 10 predicted proteins | sample Plot61_FD_92539 | JGI IMG/M metagenome (GOLD analysis project Ga0126311, IMG submission 92539) | Serpentine soil microbial communities from UC McLaughlin Reserve, CA, USA - Plot61 | ecosystem: Environmental > Terrestrial > Soil > Grasslands | place: USA: UC McLaughlin Reserve, Lake County...
CGTCGCCCCTCACGACGAACTGCACGTTCATCAATCCTACGACGCCGACCGAGAGCGCCAGCCGCCTTGTGTAGTCTTCGATCCTCTGCAATAACGCCCGGTGGATCGTGATCGGGGGCGTCACGCACGAGGAGTCGCCGGAGTGAATGCCCGCCTCCTCGACATGCTCCATGATCCCGCCTACGTAAACGTCCTTCCCGTCCGAGACCGCATCCACGTCGACCTCGGTGTAGTCCTCCATAAACTTGTCGATGAGGGTCGGATGCCCCGGACCGCCGCCCGAGCTGGTACTTAGGTAGAGGTCGAGGTCCTCGTCGTTGTAGACGATCTCCATCCTTCGCCCGCCGAGCACGTAAGAAGGCCGCACTACGACGGGATACCCTAGCTCGCGCGCCACCTCCCTTGCCTCCTCGGCCGTCGATGCCGTCCCGAACCTCGGGTGCGGGATGCCGAGCTCTCCTAGGAGCCGTCCGAACCTGGAGCGGTCTTCCGCAAGGTCTATGGCTTCCGGAGAGGTGCCGAGGATACGCGCTCCGGCCTCTTCCAGCTCGTGCGCGAGCTTGAGGGGGCTCTGGCCACCGAACTGCAGGATCACACCTTCAGGCTCCTCGCGTCTTATGACCTCGAGTACGTGTTCTGCGGTGAGGGGCTCGAAGTAGAGGCGCGTGGAGGTGTCGTAGTCGGTCGAGACGGTCTCCGGGTTGGAGTTGATCATGACCGCGTCGTAACCGCTCTCCTCGAGGGCGTAGCTGGCGTGGACGCAGGCGTAGTCGAACTCTATGCCCTGGCCGATCCGGTTGGGGCCGCTACCGAGTACCACGATGGATGCGTTCTCCTCGCGTCTGACCTCATCCTCCTCCTCGTAGGTCGAGTAGTAGTAGGGCGTGCGGGCGGGAAACTCACCGGCGCAAGTGTCGACGGACTTGTAGGTAGGCGAGACGCCGAGGGCCCGCCTCACGCCACGCACCACTTCCAGCGAGGTCCCCGAGGCGGTTGCGATGGTCTCGTCCGTTAGCCCGGTCCTTTTCAGCTCGCGCAGATCCTCGACGCCGAACGGCTCGGCGATGGAGCCTTCCGCGGCCACGATCCTGGCTATAGAAGCTATAAAGAACGGGTCTATGGAGGTACGGTCGAAGATCTCGGGTATGTCCATACCCGCCCGCAGGGCGTCGAAGATGGCGAAGACGCGGTAAGGGCTCGGCTCGTCGAGGCCAGCATGGACGTCCTGGGCGTCGACCTCCAGCGAGGCCATCGCCTTCATCAGGCTTTCGGTGAACGTCCTCCCTATCGCCATGACCTCGCCTACCGAGTGCATCCTGGTCGTGAGCGTGGGTGTGGCGCCGGGGAACTTCTCGAAAGCGAAGCGAGGCACCTTGGTCACCACGTAGTCGAGCGCAGGCTCGAAGGAGGCTGGGGTCGCGCGGGTTATGTCGTTCGGGATCTCATCGAGCGAGTACCCGACCGCAAGCTTCGCCGCTATCTTCGCGATCGGGAACCCCGTCGCCTTGCTCGCCAAAGCGCTAGAGCGGCTCACCCGCGGGTTCATCTCGATCACGTAGTACTCGTCGCTCTCAGGGTCGACCGCAAACTGGATGTTGGATCCCCCGGTGGAGACTCCGATCTCACGTATTATGCGTAAAGATGCGGAACGGAGGGTCTGGTACTGGCGGTCTGAGAGAGTTTGGGCCGGGGCTACGGTTATGGAATCACCTGTGTGGACTCCCATGGGGTCGACGTTCTCTATGGAGCAGATCACGACGACGTTATCGGCGAGGTCGCGCATGACCTCGAGCTCGAACTCCTTCCAGCCTGCGACGCTCTTTTCGATGAGGGCGCTACCTACGGGGCTCGCGTCGAGGCCGTCGGTCACGGCGCGACGAAGCTCGCGGTGGTCGTTGGCCGTGGCTCCACCCTTGCCGCCGAGGGTGAAGCTAGGGCGGATGATCAGGGGGAAGCCGAGCTCCGCTGCGAGGTCCTCTGCTTCGGCGAGGCTGCGGACCGTACGGCTCGGTGGCACCTTCAGGCCGATACGGCGCATGGCCTCGGAGAAGAGCTGGCGGTCCTCGGCCTTGTGGATCGAAGGGATGGAAGCTCCGAGAAGCTCCACGTCGAGTTCGTCGAGAATGCCTGACTCGTTGAGTTCGACGGCGAGGTTCAGGGCCGTCTGACCCCCTAGAGTGGGGAGAAGGGCGTCGGGGCGCTCGCGGCGCAGTATCTCGGCGACGGTTTCGGCGGTCAGGGGCTCTACGTAGGTCGCGTCGGCGACCTCGGGGTCTGTCATTATGGTCGCCGGGTTGGAGTTCACGAGGATCACGCGGTACCCCTCGTCGCGCAGGGCGCGGCAGGCCTGCGTGCCAGAGTAGTCGAACTCTGCGGCCTGCCCGATCACGATCGGTCCGGAGCCGATAATAAGAACGCTCGAGATATCGTTGCGCCGAGGCACGCTAGGCCCGCGCCTTCTCTGAGATGCTGTGCACAAACTCCTCGAAGAGGTAGCCGGAATCTCTTGGGCCCGGGCTGGATTCGGGATGGTACTGCACGCTCCAGGCCCTCTGCTCCGGGCTCGAGATGCCTTCGACGGTGCCGTCGTAGAGGTTGCGGTGGGTCAGCTCGACCCCGTCCGAGAGCGAATCCTCGCTTACGGCGAAACCGTGGTTCTGGCTCGTTATCTCGATGCGTCCCGTCTTAAGGTTCCTGACGGGATGGTTCGCCCCGTGGTGGCCGAAGGGCATCTTGTACGTCTCGCAACCGAGGGCGAGCCCCAGGAGCTGGTGTCCCAGGCAGATCCCGAAGGTCGGAACCTCTCCCAGCAGCGTCCGCAGCGTGTCGACCGCCTCGCCGAGGGCAGCGGGGTCGCCAGGACCGTTGGAGAGGAAGAGTCCATCGGGCTCGGCCGCGAGGATCTCCCCTGAACTGGTGGAGCCTGGCATCGCGAGGACGGCGGCGCCGCGGCTGCGAAGCTCGCGGTAGATAGAGCCCTTTACCCCGTAGTCGACGGCTACAATGCGGCAGCGTTCCTCTCCGAATGCAGGAAGCAGCGTGGGCTCCGTGAGCTCCGAGCTTGTCGAGGCTAGGTCGAGGCCAACCATCGAAGGGTGGCCTTTCGCCCTCTCGCGCAGGACGTTGCGGTCTGACTCTGAGGACGAGATAACACCGCGCATCGCACCCTTGTCCCTGAGGTGGCGCGTAAGGGCGCGGGTGTCAAGGCCCTCCACGCCGAGGATGCCATCTTCGTCGAGCAGGGCTGCAAGAGATCGCTCGCTCGCCCAGTTGCTCGGGTGTGGCGTGTACTCGCGGACGAGGACGGCGGCCGCCTGGACCTTGCGTGACTCGTCGTCGCCGGGGATCACACCGTAGTTCCCAATAAGAGGGTAGGTGAAGAGCAGGATCTGACCCCTGTAAGAAGGGTCCGTGATCGTCTCCTGGTAGCCGACCATGCTCGTCGTGAAGACCACCTCACCCGCGACCTCGCCATCACCGGCGAAGCTGTAGCCCTCGAAGGCTGCCCCGTCCTCGAGGACCAACGTCGCCCGGCTCCGCCCCTCCTTACGCACGTGCTCCAAAATTCACTCCAGTCCTGTCGTGAACGGGCTCTCCACCAACTATAGTACCCACGACCCTACCATTCAGCGTCCGCCCGACATAAGGGGAGTTGGACGAGCGGCTGGCGAGTGTGCCTCTCTCTACCGTCCACTCTTCCGAGAGGTCGGCGAGCGTGAGATCTGCCGGCGCTCCGACGGTCAGGTTCCCTGCACCACCGATCCACCGGCCCGGGGCGCAGCTCATCGCCTGGATGAGCCGTCCCAAAGAAAGCCTGCCACCGAGCACGAGGTCGGTGTAGAGTGCGGCGAAGGCCGTCTCGTGGCCGAGGAAGCCTGGCGCGGCCTCCTCCAGCGGAAGCTCTTTCTCTTCCGAAGCGTGGGGCGCGTGATCCGTCGCGACGAAATCGAGGACGCCTTCGCGCAGAGCCCGCTCGACGCCGCTTCGGTCGCTCTCTGGCCTGAGCGGCGGGTTGACGCGATAGAGTCCTTCGAGCGTGGAGACGAGATCTTCCGTCAGCGTGAGGTGGTGGGGTGTCGTGTCAGCGGTGACGTCGGCCCTGTCCTTGAAGAAGCTCACGATGGCGGCCGAGAGGGCAGTGGAGACGTGGGTTATGTGCACCTTCGCTCCTGTCTCGGCGGCGAGGATGAGGGCCGTCGCCGTGGCGGCGTCCTCCGCGCTGGCCGGGGAGCCGGGGAGGCCGGCGAGCGAGGCCGCCAACCCATCGTGCACGACGCCGGTCGCCAGCGTGTGGTCCTCGCAGTGGAGGATCACAGGCAGGCCGGCGGAACGGGCGTAGAGCATGCCGTTCCTGAGGACGCCTGCCGAGGCCGTCCCCAGACCGTCGTCGGAGACGCAGAACGCTCCAGCCTGCTCGAGTAGGCGCATCTCCGTCAGCCTCTCGCCCGCTAGCCCGACGTGGAGGGCCGCCGAGACGCGCGCACGCACCCTCGACTCCCGCTCAACGCGGCGGACGAGACCGCTGACCACGACGGGGCAGTCGACTATGGGGTCTGTGTTCGGCATCATGACGACGCTCGTGAAGCCGCCGGCTGCTGCTGCGGCCGAGCCGCTCTCTATATCCTCCTCGTCTTCGCGCCCCGGCGTGCGCCAGTGGGCGTGAACGTCGACGAAGCCCGGGAAGAGATGGAGGCCTTCCGCGTCCATCTCGCGTGGCCCGCGGAGTCCCTCGCCGATCTCCGCGATGCGGCCCGAAGAGAGGCGCACGTCGGTGGTACCATCGAGGCCAGTGGCCGGATCGAGTACGTGAGCTTGACGTATGAGAAGCTCTGGCGGCTCTGTGACTCCAGGCATCAGGCGGCGATCCTGTGGACCGCGCCTGTGGAGAGGGCGAGGACGGCCGAACGGACACAGACGCCGGCGGCGACCTGATCGGGGATCAAGGACGAGTTGTCGAGGACGACGTCACCGGAGATCTCGACCCCCCTGTTGACGGGACCAGGGTGCATAACCAGCGCGCCACCCTCTAGATGGCGCCGTGAGATGCCGTAGAACCTGGCGTACTCGGCGACGGAGGGTATTCGCGCGCCCGTCATTCTTTCCCTCTGAAGTCGCAACATGTAGAGAACATCCGCGCCCCACTCGACGGCCTCATCCACGGAGGAGAGCACGGGCAAGCCGAGGGCACCTGCGTCCGGCGGCAGGAGCGTCAGGGGGGAGGCTAGGGCCACTTCCATGCCGGCCTGTACGAAGGCCGGCATGACGCTGCGCGCGACCCTGCTGTGCAGGATGTCGCCGACGATGGCGACGCGGCGTCCCTGGAGTTCTTCGAAGCCGTCCAGCGCTTCGCTGAGGGCGTAGAGGTCGAGGAGGGCCTGGGTCGGGTGCTGTCCGCAGCCGTCGCCGGCGTTGATCACGGGCGCAGAGGTGTGGCGGGAGGCGAGGGCTGCCGCCCCCGCGGCCTGATGCCGCAGCACGATCGCATCGGCTCCGAGGCGATCCAGGGTGACGATGGTGTCGATAAGGGATTCGCCCTTGCTTATAGCGGAGCCCTTCTCGGAGAGTGAGATCACATGCGCCCCAGAACGCCTCGCGGCGAGCTCGAAGGAGACTGCCGTCCTCGTCGATGCCTCGAAGAAGGCAAGGCAAACAGTCTTGTTCGCAAGCGCGTCCCTGATGCGCCCTTCCGCGAACGCGCGCGCGAGCTCGAGGATCTCACGAAGGTCCTCGCAGCTAGTGTCTTCGAGAGTAAGAAAGCTCCTAGTCTCCAACGATGATCACCCCATCCTCCCCATCCGTCTCCTCCAGGTTCACAAGCACCCTTTCCCCACGCGCTGTAGGCACGTTCTTGCCGACGTAATCGGCCCGGATCGGTAGCTCCCTGTGACCGCGGTCGACCAGAATCGCCAACCTAATCGCCGCTGGCCTCCCGAGGTCGAGAAGCGCGTCCATCGCGGCGCGCGCCGTCCTTCCCGTGTAGAGAACGTCGTCTACGAGGACGACGGTCTTGCCGGTCACGTCGAATGGCACGTCGCTGCCCAGCACCTCGGGGTCCACTTTTTCCAGGTCGTCACGGTGGAGCGTAATATCCAGGGAGCCGACGGGGAGATCCAGACCCTCAAAGTGGCGGATATTCGCCGAGATCCTTCGCGCTAGCGGGACTCCTCGTGTAAGCACCCCGACGAGCGCGAGCCCATCGAGGCACGAGGCGTTGCGTTCCAGGATCTCGTGCGAGATGCGGCGTAGGGAACGGTTCAGGCCGTCGGGGGCGAGCACTTTGGAATGCACGTGCTCGTAGACGCTCGTTCGGCTCAAGCCTGCCTCCTTCGCGTCTCACGGGACGCCGTTAAAGGATCGGTATGCCGAAGGTCAAGCTACCAGAGGGCGAAGGAGCCGTCAAGCCCGATGGCCGCATCCCGCAAATCCTCGGGGATCTCGGAGTGAAACTCCAGCGCCTCGCCACCCACAGGATGCTCGAACGAGAGGACCTCGGCATGCAGCCAGAGACGACGGCCGGGGACGGGGCTGCCGTATAGGGGGTCCGCGTAGACGGGATGACCGATAGCCGAGAGGTGGACCCTGATCTGGTGCGTTCTTCCGGTCTCGAGCCGTACGCGGAGCATCGTATGTCCCGCCGTACTCTTGAGCGCCTCGAAGTGCGTGACGGCTGGCTTCCCCACGCCCGCGGCCATGAGGGTAGGGTTGTCGGGGTTGCGGCCTACGGGGGAGTCGACCGTCCCCGTCCGGGGTAGCCCGCCTCCCTCCACGATCGCCCTGTAGACGCGGCCCACCCGCCTGGCCGATATCATCTCGACGAGCCTGGAGTACGCCGGCTCGCCTTTCGCGAGCACCATCAGGCCCGAGGTATCGCGGTCGAGCCGGTGGACGACCCCTGGTCTGGATGGGTCTTCCCCTCCCCCAATGCCCCTTTTCATGAGCGCGTTTACGAGCGTACCTGAAGGGTGTCCAGCGCCGGGGTGCACTACGAGGCCTGCGGGTTTGTCCACGACCAGGATGTGCTCGTCCTCGAAGATTATGGGGACGGGGATCTCCTCGAGCGAGAGCCCCCCCTCGGGAAACCGCGCCTCGACGCTCTGTCCGTCCCGCACCCTGTACGCGGAGGAGGCTTCTTTGCCGTCGACGAGCAAGAGTTGCTCATCGATCAGCCGTTGAACGAGGCTTCTGCTCATCCCGAGACGCCGGGCGGCCACCCTGTCGAGACGCTCTCCGGTCTCGGCGGGGTCTACGTCGAAGCTTCTGGACGGCACCCTACTATGGCAGATGCTCGGAGCGGATCCCGCCTCTACTCACGCCGGCGTAGGAAGCGGCTTGCCCTGAAGATTCGGCTGTCCGACTGCTCGTCTTCTTCTCTATCGAAGAACTCTTGCGAGCTGCTCTCCTCGGCCAGCGAGGGCTCCTCCTGCTCCACTTCGTTCGCGGCCTCGGGCACAGGAGACTCCTGAGACGTCTCGGCCTGCGCCGTCTCATCTGGTGCCGTGGATGGTTCCACCTCAGGCTCCGAGACTTCGGGCTCCTCTTCCGCGGGAGGCTCTTCGGTCTCCGGCTCGGCGGCGAGGGGTCCGCCCTCGTCCACCCGAATTACCTCGGTGGGCTGCTCATCCGCCGCCTGTCCACTCTCCTGGAGCTCGGGCTCTTCTTCTGCAGGTTCGACGACGTCAAGCCCCGAGAGCGTGGCGTCCGCATCCACGGGCCCCGGTTCCTCGTCACCCTCCAGTAGTACGTCCTCCTCCTCTTCCGCGACCATCGCCTCTTCTTCAGCGATCGCTTCCTCCGCGGCCCTGGCCTCTTCCTGGGCTGCTTCGTGGACCACGGCTATAGACTCGGTGTCGAGGCGCTCGCGAAGGGAGGTTTCGATCTCCTTGGCCGAGGCCACTTCCATGTTGTCCATCATGTCCATGTACGTCTTCAGGAGGTGGCGGAAGTCGTTGGCGAAGCTCCTCTTCGCCTCCTGCAGGGCATCGTAGGAGTCCTGGACCCGTTCTATCCGCGCCGAGGAGTCGGCGAGCATCTGATGCGAGCGGCTCTGCGCTTCCCTGATGGTGAAGTCAGCCTCCCTCTGGGCGGTCTGCTTCATGCTCTCGGCCTCCTGGGACGCTGCCCTGCGGAGGTCGTTGGACGCTTGCTCGGCGTGGACGAGGGCGGCCCGGATCGAGCCTTCCAGATCCTCGAACTGCTGCAGCCGGTCGCGAAGGCTCGACACCTCCTCGCGCATCCTCTGGTTCTCCGTGTAGTTGCGCTCGAACTCGTCGGCCACGGCGTCGAGGAAATCGTCGACCTGGTTTGCCTCGTAGCCGCGGAAGCCGCTCTTGAACTCTTTGCGCCTAATGTCTATTGGTCGTATCGGCATCTTGGATCACCCCGTAACTGGTTGTATGAAGTTTGCAATGACGATCATGAGCAAGCTCCTGGCGATGGAGAGCCCGAGGATCGCGATGATCGGCGAGAGATCTAGACCGAACCCTCCGAGCTGCAGCATCGGCACGCGGCTCCTTATGGGCCAGAGGATGGGGTTGGTCACGGCCTTGACCGCGTCGTAGACGGCCTGCATGAAGCTGCTCGAAGGATAGCCCGGGAACCAGGAGAAGAGGATCGAGGCGATGATGAAACCGAGCAGTATGTAGTAAGTGTAGGTTACCGCGCCCGCCAGCAGGCTCGCCACGGAAAACCCGAACTGTTGCAGGAGGGCCAGGGTCATCCGCCGAGCCCCCGCGCCCTCTCGGTCGCCGCCTCGACCCCGTCGTAGACCGCCGCCACGAACCCTGCCTTCTCCATCGCCACGAATGCCGCCGCCGTCGTACCGCCTGGCGTCATCACCTCATCCCTTACCTGGTGGGCGCTCCGCTCCTTCAACAAGACCGCCGTCCCGCCTATGGTACCAACCACGAGCCTGCGCGCTACGTCACGTGGTATGCCCTCCCTTACGCCGGCCTGGATCAGGGCGTCGGCGAAGAGCGCCACGTAGGCCGGTCCTGAGCCGTGCAGGGCCGTCGCCGCGTCGAAGAGGCGTTCCGGGAGCTCGAGCACTTCTCCAACGTGGCGGAAGATATCCATGACGGTCGGCAACGCCGCGCGGCCGGCCTCGTTCGATGTGACTACGGCAGAGCCGAGTCCCACGGATGCGCAGACGTTAGGCATCACGCGGAGAATCGCCGTCCCCTGCGGCAGGTTCTCGGAGATACGGGCGATCGAGACACCTGCGGCTACGCTGGTTACGGCCTTCCCTGTGCCGTCGAAAGAGGGTGAGATCTCTTCCATCACGTGCGCAACGTCCCAGGGTTTGACGGCGGCGATGACGAGGTCGCTGGTCTCGGCGAGCTCCAGATTCGATGATGTCGTACGGATGCCGGCTTCATTATACGGCCTTAGCTGTTCGGGATGAATGTCGCTAACGCCGAGGTCGAACCCGCCGGACTCGACGAGCCTGTTGAGGAGAGAGCCCCCGATTTTACCCGCCCCAATTATCCCGACCTTCTTCAAAGTCCCCCTCGAAGAATCTCAGAGCTGGTTGAAGAACGCCCGTTCGGCGATACGCTTGCGCTCCTCCGCGCTAACCTCGACGTCGCGAGGCGTGAGCAGGAAGACCCTGTTGGCGACCGATTGGATATTGCCGTCGAGCGCGTAGGTCAGGCCCGAGCAGAAGTCGACCATCCTTCTCGACAGGTCGCCGTCAACGTTCTGGAGATTCAGAATCACCGGCTGCTGGCGCTTGAATCGGTCGGCGAGGTTCTGGGCGTCGTTGAAGCTGGAGGGTTCGAGGACGCTTACGCGCGTGGTTCGCTGGTCGGGGACGGGCCGCAGGTGCGCGGGCGGGTTCTGGCCGCCGTAGCGCTCCTGCCTACCGGGGGCATCACTACCGAAGAGATCCCCTAGCGACGTACCGAAGGCCGAAGAGCGCTCGGCCCTGCCGAGGCGCCTCACGGTCGGTCCCGGCTCGGCGCCGCGGGCGCCACCCGCGTAGACTTCATCGGCGTAACGGCGCTCCTCTTCGTCTTCTTCCTCATAGTATTCCTCGTCATCGACACCGAACCCGAACCAGGCCGCGATCCGGTCCAGACGGTCCCTAACTCCCATCTTGCCTCCTTACGGGCCCATCCTCCTCTATCAGCATCCGCCCGATCCTTACCAGGGTCGCTCCCTCTTCGACCGCTACCTCATAATCATCACTCATGCCCATGGAGAGTTCCGAGAGAGCGAAGTGCGGACTCCAGCTTTCTCGTAGCCTATCACGGATCGTACGAAGTTTCGCGAAAACGTAACGCACGTCTTCAGGGTCATCGACCAGCGGGGCGAGCGTCATGAACCCTCTGGCCCTGACTCTCCCTCCTGTCCCTGCCGCGGCCCCGAGTAGCGCTTCGACCTCCTCTTCGGGGACGCCGTACTTGGACTCCTCGTCGGCCACGTTTACCTGGATGAAAATTTCGATCCCATCCTCTGGAGCCCTCTTTGCGAGCTCCTCGATCAGGCGCGTCGAATCCACGGAGTGCACCAGGGACACCCTTGGCACGACCACCTTCGCCTTGCGCCGCTGGAGATGGCCGATAAAGTGCCACTCGAAGCGGTCGCCGAAGAGTTCCTGCTTGGCCGTGAGGTCCTCGGCGCGGTTCTCGCCGACGAGATCTACGCCCGCCTCGGCGAGCGCGGAGAACTGCTCTCCAGCGTAGTACTTGGTGGCGACGAGGACACGGACTTGCTCCCCCTCGCGCCCGCTCCTCTCTACTGCCCTCTCGATGTTCTCGCGCACGTCCGCGAGCCGGTCTCTGATCTGGGTCCCAGTAACGTGCACGCTCATCGGGTCTCCCTCACCACCGAGGCGAGGTTGCGTCCCGTGAACGGTCCCTGCTTGCGGTGGGAGTAGAAGAGTTCCGGGCTGCACCCGCTACACAGTCCCAGGTCGTTGACCTCGACCCCGGCCCTTTCGAGATCCAGCCTTATCGCGTCTTGCAAAGAGAGGTTGCGGCCGGAGACCACCTCGTCCCCGAACTCGGTGGCGAACCTCGCGGCGAGCTCCTCTGACACCTCGTAGCAGCAGCGGCGGATGGAAGGCCCGATATACGCCTGCGTGCCTGATCCTCTGATCCTGTGTGCCGTCTTCCCGGAGACGCCCGCCAGGGTTCCGCGCCAGCCTGAGTGGACCATCCCGACCTCGAGCTCGCCGACGAGCGCGACGGGGACGCAATCGGCCACGGCTAC
>Ga0126311_10001542_pt1 | contig 11210 bp, 10 predicted proteins | sample Plot61_FD_92539 | JGI IMG/M metagenome (GOLD analysis project Ga0126311, IMG submission 92539) | Serpentine soil microbial communities from UC McLaughlin Reserve, CA, USA - Plot61 | ecosystem: Environmental > Terrestrial > Soil > Grasslands | place: USA: UC McLaughlin Reserve, Lake County...
CTGAGCGGCTGCATAGGCAACGAACTCCTCGGCAAGCCTGGTCTTGCCGATACCTGCCTCTCCCTCGAGAATGACGACGTGCCGCCCGGTCCGGGCCGCCCCGTAGGCTCGGAGCAGAGACCCCCACTCTTCTTCGCGCCCAACCAGTGGTTCATCGTAGGATGCCGGAGGCTTGGCCACGGACGTAGCCTCTTCGATCCGCGGGCTGGGGGGGCGGGCCTGCTGGAAAGTAGGAGGAGGCGGCAAGTCGTTCTCTTTGATCGCATCGTAGACCCTGGTCGTCTCCTCCAGCGGGGAGACACCCAGCTCTCCCTCGAGGACGCGCACGCACTCCCTGTACTGGCGTAGGGCGGCCGCGCGCTGGTCCGCCCACGCGTAGAGCTGCATCAGCCAGCGGTGCGCCGGCTCGTGCAATGGGTCGAGGGCCAGCCACCGTCGGCCCTGCGAGATGGCCTGCTCCCACTCCCCGAGCACGGCATCGACGCGACTAAGCCTCTCCAGCGCCCCGGCCAGCTCGCGGCGCAGCTCCTCTGCCTGGAAGAACTGCCACTCATCGAAGGCGGCGCTGTCGCGCAGGGTGAACCCCGCCAGAAAGTCGCCGCGGTGGAGCGCTACAGCCTCGGAGAGCGGGGAGAGACACTCGGAACATACCCCGGTCTCAGGATGGCCGTGCCTCCTGCACTCGGCCAAGAGGTCGCGGAAGCGGTCCACGTCCACCCACACCCTTTCGCAGTCGAGGCCCACCCCCTCCCTGTCAGCCTCGAGCCAGCCCGCCGCACGCGCCTTGCCAAGCGAAGACAGGGTCCGGCGCAGCGCTGCGCGGCCCCTGGTCTGGTTGTATTCGGGCCATAGCAGACCGACCAGCTCATCGCGCGTGTGGCGCCCGGGGTCGAGAGCCAGATACGCGACGAGCGCGATCGCCTTTCGCGTGTCTACCTCGATCTGCTCGCCATCGTGCTCGATGCGAGGCGCGCCGAGCAACAATACCGTCGTCCGCGACTCGACCATACCCCCCGATTATGCCGCCACAGACGCAATATCGCAACGATTTGCATGCAGCGGTAGGTTCCGTAACGGTAGGGATCGGTGAACCAAGGCCGGCCATCCGAAATGCCGACGAGCCGCCCGCAGGGCGGCGTGCTGAAAGCGAGGCCTAGGCCAGCGGCCGAAGCGAGCTGAGAGGCGCCTGGCGGAGCCTTGGCTACAAGCCAGCGTGCTACCTACAGCAGCTTGCGCACGGCGTTGGCTATATGGTTCGCGCTGATACCGGCGGCATCCATTAGCTCTTCCGACGAGCCAGAGGTAGGCATACCGCTTACGGCGAGGTGCTCGAACTCGAGGTCGCTCGCATCGCCGGCCTGCATGAGAGCGGAGAGGGTGGCTTCGCCAAGTCCGCCTTCGGGCCAGTGGTCCTCGACCACGACGAGCCTGCCGCTCGTGGCCTGCACCGCCTCACGTAGAGTGTTCGCGTCTATAGGCTTCACCGAGTAGGCGTCGATCAGGCGCACGGAAATGCCTTCATCCTGCAGCTTCTCGCAGGCTTCGATCGCGTTGTGCACCGTGATACCCGCAGCTACTACTGTCACCTGGTCCTCGTCTGAGGAGCGCACTACCTTGCTGCCGCCGATAGGGAACTCTTCGTCGGGGGCGTAGATCACAGGGGTGCTCGGGCGCAGGGTCCGCAGGAAGCTGATGCCTTCCGTGTCGGCCATCTGCGCGACGAGCCTTGCCGTCTGGTTCGCGTCGCAGGGGTGTAGCACGGTAGAGCCGTGAACGGCGCGCATCATGGCAAGATCTTCGAGGGCCATCTGCGAGGGACCGTCCTCGCCTATGGAGACGCCTGCGTGCGAGCCGGTGAGCCGGATGTCGGCCCTGGAGATGGCGGCCATGCGGATGAAGTCGTAGGCCCGGCTCAAAAATGCGGCGAAGCTCGAGGCGAAAGGCACCCTCTTGCGCACGCTCATCCCAACGGCTGCTGCGACCATCTGCTGCTCGGCAATGAACATCTCGAAGTACCGCTCGGGGTACGCTTCTGCGAACTCCTCTGACTTGGTAGAGTTGCTCACCTCGCCGTCCATCGCCACTACGTCCTCTCGGGCCGCGCCAAGGGCCTTGAGCGCCTTCCCGTAGGCGTTTCTGGTAGCCTCGGAGTCACCGACCTCCCAAGTCGGGAGCTCCAGCTCTCCCGAGAGCCCGCCGGCAAATGTCTCGCCAGAACCGGAATCCGGCTTCTGCACCTCGACGACGAGGTCGTTCCTACCGCCGAGTTCCTCGAGAGCTCTGGCCTCATCATCGGGCTTGACGGGCTTGCCGTGCATGCCGTCGACGTCCTCGAGGAAGGAGACCCCGCGCCCCTTCATGGTCTTCGCGATGACGAGGGTCGGTGTGCCTTCCGTTTCGAGCGCCTCGGCGTAGGCGCGGTCTATCTCATCGGGGTCGTGACCGTCGATCTGGATCGTGTGCCAGCCGAAGGCCTCTGCCCGAGCGGCGTAGTGGTCTCCGTGCCAGCCGTCCATGGTCTCGCGCGTCTGGCCGAGGCGGTTCATGTCGAGGATGACCACCAGGTTGTCTAGCTTGTAGAAGGAGGCGTGCTGGAAAGCCTCCCACATCGAGCCCTCGGCCATCTCCGAGTCCCCGCACAGGACCCAGACGCGGTAGGGTAACTTGTCAAGGTACTTGCCGGCCAGAGCTACCCCGACGCCTATCGGCAGGCCCTGACCAAGAGAACCCGTGGCGACGTCAACCCAGGGGATCGCAGGCGTCGGGTGCCCCTCGAAGCGGCTGCCGAACTCGCGGAAGGAGAGAAGCTCTTCGTCGCTGATCGCGCCAGCCGCCTTGTAGAGCGAGTAGAGCAAAGGAGAGGCGTGCCCCTTCGAGAAGATCAGGTGGTCGTTCTCGGGGTTCTCGGGGTTGTCGAAGTCGTAGTGCAGGTACTTGCTCATCAGCACGGCCATGATCTCGGCCGCCGACATGCTCGAGGTCGGATGCCCCGACCCTGCGCCAGTGCTCGCGCGGATGCTGTCGACGCGCAACTGCTGCGCGAGCGTGTGCCACTGCTCGGTACCTGCTGTCTCCCCTTTGATCTGTTGCGCCACCGCGCACCTCCTTGGCAAGCATTATCTCTCCGGTAGATTGTATGTTCCTACCCCACGCCGGTGATCCAGAAACTACGTTCCCTCGCAGCGGGTCGGCGGTTACGCCGACCCCTGATCGGGTACAGCTAACGCCGAAGTGTAGTGAGATCAGGAGCCAAGGAGGCACGAATGGGCAGGAGAGATAGAGGCGACCACGGCGAGCGCGGTGAGGGCCGTAGAGGAGGGGGCCGAGAAGGCGACGGACCTCGAGGTCAGCACGACCGGGGTGGGGACCGTCAGCAGGAGCACAGGCAGGATCGGCGCCAGGAGCGACAGGACCGCAGGGAGGACCGCCAGCAGGAACGTCAGCAGAAGAGGGAGGAGCGTCAGCAAGACCGCCAGCAGGAGCGACAGGAGCGCAGAGAGCAACGCCAGCAAGACCGCCAGGATGGCGGAGAAGATTCGGGCGAAACCCCCTAGGATCGTTTGCAGTCAGGAAGGCGGTCCTTTTTCGACGCAAGAAGCCGGGTAGTGATCGGGGATGAGCATCTGCGCCGGCTCGGTCTCTCCTGTCTTGCAGGCGTCTCCTATAACTTTCATTGTGTTCGCCCGGTTTCCGGCGTGACGAAGCTACGCACGAACAGAGAACGGCTGCGGTGATTATAGATCCCGACGCGCTTGATCCGCAGAGCGGCTTGGGACCACCGATTCCCTAGAAGGAGCATAGCCCGGTCTTCGGCCCTCCTCGAAACCCGAACTTCGGAGCACCCGATCATTAGGACGTTCGTGCTTAAGTAAAGAGCCGAGGCCCATTCTCTAGGACCCCGGCCCCGGATAGTGATGTGTGTTAGCAAAGAGCACTAAGCTGCTTCTTATAGCCTTTGGAGGCCCGCTCTCAAATCATCCGCGTTCATAACGGGGAAGGTTTCCACTGTCGCTCTGAGTTGCAGCCAAAGAGGTTCTAGCTTGGTAACTAGCTCGGATTCTTCCTCCATATTGAAAACGAGATACCCGCCCCGCTTACCGTCCGTAGGGCCGAAGTACGCTGCCTCCGGCTGGAGGTTCCCGAGTAGGCTCTCTATCGTTTGTCCGATGCTTCCGTCCCTGATTTTTGCGTTCATCTCCTCCGTGGTCGGGAAGGTGAACTTCACCATAATGCGCATGCTCTTTCTCCTTTCCTCTCCCAAGCACCCGCTGGGGTGCTAACCCTATCCACCAGGTCCATGATGCCACCAGAGCGCCCACGGTGCATCCCCCAAGTGACGTACTGGGACCCCGGCCGGGTACGTAGCTAACTGTCGTCCTGCTACTGTTCAGGGATGGCGCCTATCTGCTGCATCATGCCCAAGGCGTCATAGTTGTCCCATTCTTCTACGATCTTGCTACCTTCGATGCGGCTGACGGTGATGCCCGCTACTTCCACCCGGTTACCACTTGGCGGGACGCCAAAAAGTTCGCCCTGGTGAGTGCCGCGGGCCGTCCAGCGGGTCACCACCGTGTCCCCTTCGGCTACCTGGTCCTCGATGGTTATTTCGGCGTCGGGGAAAGCGCTGATGTACATCCCATAGAATTCTTTGGCGCCCTCAACACCGCGCATGTCCTCGGGCATGGCGGGGTCGTGGCCAACATAGTGGGCAGCGTAAACCTCTTCCACCGTGTCCACGTTGCCCGGGTTCAAAATGTCCTCAGCGAAACGGCGGGCTAGGGCCTTGTTCTCTTCAGACATGTCTATTCCTCCATCCCATAGCTTCCCTTGAGGTATGTTAGACGCTGTGGGAGAGGAGGTCTTTAGGAAATTAGTCCCGAACATTTGAGAATGGGAAAGCTGCTGCTCACTAGGAGGTGGAGCTCAAAAAGAGCCGAGGCCCCGTTGACCATTCCGTTGTCCCGAATGCAGGAGTACACTTCCCTTGATACTTGAGTAACGCTCAAGGGGGAAGGGTAAGATTACCCACCGAAGAGGGCTTCGCGGTGAGCGGTGCTTTTTGTAGTATTGAACCTCCCGCAACCCGCCCATGCTCTGCATAAGCGTGGGACCGCGTGTGGAGCGCCCCCCTGACACCAAAGACACCCTGAGCAACGTCGAGGAAGCCGGGGCGTTCGTGATCAACATCGTCTCCCTGCCGCTCTCTACCACGATGCACGAGTCTTCCAGGAACCACCCGCCCGAAGCCGACGAGTGGGCCTCACCCCCACCCCCTGTGAGGTCGTCGCGGCGCCACGGGTGGGGGAGGCCGGGGTGAGTATGGAGTGCCTCCTTGACCGGGTGCTCCCGCTCGGCACAGACCACTTCGTGATCGGCAGGATGGTTCGCTTTCACGTCCGCGACGAGCTATACGAGAACGGGCGCGTCGACGTGGCGAAGCTGCAGCTGCTCGGCCGCCTCGCCGGCAACTACACGAAGGTCGAGACCATCTTCGAGTTGCCCTCTGAGGATTTCTAGAGGTACGTCCGGAGCGGGCACCCGCGGACATAGTTCGCGTCGTGGTGGCAACTCTTCTCTCGCCGACTTCTCGCAGCCGAGCTTCAGGCTATCGTCCTCTACCCCTCTGCGACGCGGAGCACGATCTTGCCGCGACCGTGGCCCGAGTCGAGCCTCTCGTGCGCCCTGCCGACCTCGCGCAGGTCGAGTACCTGGTCGACCACAGGGCGCATCTGGCCGCGCTCGATGAGCTTCGTCATCTCCCGGAGCCTGGCGCGCTCGCGTGCGAGCAGCACGCCGTGGAGCGTCTGGTTTCTCTGGTATAGGGGAGTGAGGTCGCCCTGCGCCCCGAGGATCGTCGCCAGCCGCCCGAACGGCCTGGTGGCGGGGATGCTGTTAACCACCGTCTCACCGCCCACGGTGTCGAGGACCGCGTCTACGCCGCTGCCGTCTGTATTGCCGAGGGCGACCTCCGCCACGTCCTGCTGCGTGTAGTCTATGGTCACATCCGCGCCGAGCCCATCGAGGAGCTCCTGGTTGTCTGGTCCGGCTGTGGCGAGGACGCGGGCGCCGGCGGAGTTGGCGATCTGGACGGCGAAGGAGCCAACGCCGCCGGCCCCACCGTGGATGAGAACAGTCTCTCCTACCTGCACGCCGAGCCGCCTGACTATCGCCTCGTACGCCGTTCCACCCGCGAGCGGTACCGCCGCCGCCTCCTCGTGCGAGAGCGAGGCCGGCTTCCTGGCGACTATCTCTGCCTGCGCGACGTTGTACTCGGCGTAAGCCCCGTTCGCGTTTCGCCCGAAGACCTCGGGTGTGTAGTACACCTCGTCGCCCGGCGCGAGGTCCGTCACCCCGGGCCCGGCCTCCTCGACGATGCCGGAGACGTCGGCGCCCAGGATTACCGGCGCTTCGAGCCCGCGGGAGCCGCCGCCGGCTCGAAGCTTGGCGTCCACCGGGTTGGTCCCTGCGGCGATGACCCTGACCAGAACCTCGCCGGGCCCTGGCTGCGGCCTCTCGACGTCACGCTCCTCGAAGAGGTGGGGTCCTCCGAACCGCGGTATGACCATGGCTCGCATGAGTAGTCCTTTCCGTGGGTGGACCGTGTGATCCACTAGTTGCCCGGCGCGCCGCCGCGGCAAACGGATTCTTCGAGCGGGTAGAATGTCCTAGGAGAGTAGCGGGAAAGGAAGGAGCTATATGTCCGAGAAGGACCAACGCGAGGTGGCGCAGAGCCTGACCGAGGCGTTCGGCGAGCCCTACCGCCAGGTGATGCAGACCGCCGTGGACGCCCAGCAGAGGAACGTGCAGCTAGCCCAGGGCTGGGTGGAGGGCCTGACAGGAGTGCTCGAGAGCCAGGCCGAGGCCAACAGGGCGCTAACCAGGGCCATGGAGTCCTACGTTGGCGTCGTCGAGGAGGCCTTGAGGAGCCAGGAACGCACCAACCGCGCCCTGACCGAGAGCCTGGAGGCCTACAAAGAGGTCGTCGAGCGGACCACAGCGCTCCAGGAGAAGAGCACAGATCTCGTCCAGGGCTTCTTCGGCGACGTAACCTCAGAGCTCAGGGAGGGGATGCAGAACAGCCAGACCATGGCGAAGAACCTGATGGACGGCTCCGAGAAGCAGATGGAGGCCTTCCAGAGGATGCTCGGGGAGGCTATGGATACTTACATGAACCTGCTCAACGCCCCACTTTCCCTCTACCAGAAGAACATCGAGGCGCTCGGAAGAAAAAGCGAGTAGGTCCGGCCCCGAGAGGGTATATCTCTGAGTACGCTACTATCAGCGCGACAAGCGGGAGAACCGGGCACAGGGTTCTCCTCGGAGATGCGAAGAGGCTGTGCAAAGGAGGAGACCGCAGATGCAGGCGCGAGAGAAGGCCCACGAAGTGAGGAACCTGATCGGGGGCGAGTGGATAGGACGTGACGGACGCGAAACGGAGCCGGTCTACGATCCGGCCACGGGCGAGGTCATCGCTGAGACGCCCCTGAGCACGACCGAGGACGTCGACAGGGCAGTAAAGAAGGCAGAGGAAGCCTTCCCTGGCTGGTCTTCCACCCCCGTCGTGGAGCGCGCCCGCGTCCTCTTCCGCTTCAAGGCGCTCCTCGAGGAGCACTTCGAGGAGCTTAGAGACCTCGTCACCCTCGAGAACGGCAAGGACGCAAAGGACGCCGGTGGCGAGGTCAGGCGCGGCATAGAGGTAGTCGAGTTCGCCTGCGGGATGCCCTCCCTCCTCATGGGCGAGACGGTGCGCGACGTGGCCAGAGGCATCGACAACGCGAGCTACCGTTACCCGCTCGGCGTGGTTGCGGCCATTACGCCCTTCAACTTCCCTTGCATGGTGCCACTCTGGACCCTCCCTATCGCGATAGGCGCTGGCAACACCTACATCCTCAAGCCTTCAGAGAGGACGCCCATCTCGGCGGTCAAGCTAGGGGAGCTGCTGGAAGAGGCTGGTCTCCCCGACGGGGTCTTCAACCTCGTCAACGGGGCGAGAGAGGCCGTGGACGCGATCCTCGAGCACCCCGGCATAAAGGCCGTCTCGTTCGTGGGATCCCACCCCGTCGCCGAGCACGTCTACAAGCACGGCGCGGCGCACGGCAAGAGGGTGCAGGCCCTCGCAGGGGCGAAGAACTCGATGATCGTGCTGCCAGACGCCATCCTCGATAAGGCAGTCCCCAACATAATCTCGTCGGCCTACGGCAACGCGGGGGAGAGGTGCCTCGCCGGTAGCGTGCTCGTCGCTGTGGGCGAGGTTGCCGACAGGCTGGTCGAGGCCGTCAAAGAGGGCGCGCAGGCTATGAAGGTAGGCCCGGGGAGCGAGGAGGGCAGCGAGCTCACCCCCGTTATCCGTGACTCCCACCGCGAGAAGGTCAGGGGTTACATAGAGCTGGGCGAGGAGGAGGGCGCCGAAGTGGTCCTCGACGGCAGGGAGCCCCCCATGGAGGAAGGCTTCTTCATGGGCCCGACGATCCTCGACGGGGTGACAGACGAGATGCGCGTGGGACGCGAGGAGATCTTCGGCCCGGTCCTCTCCGTGGTGCGCGTAGGCAACCTCGACGAGGCAATAGAGTTCACAAACGGCTCGCCCTTCGGGAACGCCTGCTCGATCTTCACGGAGAACGGAGCCGCCGTAAGATACTGGCGCGAGAACGTGGAGGCGGGGATGCTGGGCGTCAATATAGGCGTCGCCGCCCCTATGGCCTTCTTCCCCTTCAACGGCATAAAGAACTCCTTCTACGGTGACCTGCACGCCACAGGCAAGGACGGGGTGCGCTTCTTTACCGAGAACAAGGTGGAGATCACACGCTGGCTCTCAGACCCTGGCCCAGATGATGCAGTGCGCCGTCCCATGGAGTCAGGAGCCTAGAGAAGACCCCTAATCACTCATGAAAAAGGGGCTGGAGGCCGCGCCTCCAGCCCCTTTTCTCTTGCATCCTGAAGCGCGCTGAAGTTATCCAAACAGGACCTTCCGGCAAAAAACTCAAAAAAATCTTCGAAAAATAGCTGCTTTCATGTCGAAACTCGGTTAGAATGCCCCCCGACGCAGCCAAGTTTTCATGGAGGGGGGCTTATGCGTCAGCGCATACTGACACGTTCGACGGTCATCCTGGCCGCAGGTCTGCTGTCGTTCATCTCGCTATTCCTGACGTCGGGGATCTCGCTCGCGGTTGACACGACGGAGTATGACGGGGTCTCGCAGGGCAGCGTGGACACCCGTCCGGCCGAGGTCCTGCCAGAGGACTTCCCGCCGTACTCCCAGATCGTCGACGACTCCGACCTCGACCGCTTCAGCGGGCCAGGCTGGGCTACGAGGTCCACAAACCCTGACGGCTACGGGGGTAGCTACCACGTCGCCGACGGCGCCTCGCTGCCTGCGCGGTTCACGGTCGAGATACCGGCCACCGACGTCTACACGGTCTATGCCTGGTGGTCCACCTCGGTCGAGAACAGCGCGGCCGCCAGCTTCGGCATAGACTCCACTACCGGCGTGCAGTGGACCCAGGTAAACCAGCAGCAAGACAGCGGCATGTGGGTGAGACTAGGCTCCTACGAGATGGCAGCCGGAGACCGCTACGTCCAGGTTCAGAGCGGGGGCCGCGTGGTCGCTGACGCCGTGGCCGTAGTCAGGGGTACCGTTGCGGCGCCCCCCGAAGACGGCACTATCGACCTCGCTGGCGGCAAAGGTACTGGCCGCGACATCGTGAAGGTGGCGAGGACTCACATAGGCACCCCTTATGGACACAAGCGATGCCGCAAGGGCGTTCAAGAGGACTGCTCCTGCCACACCAAGCTCGTGATGAAGAGGTTCGGCTGGCGTCTACCCGATGATCCGGCGAAGCAGTGGAAGTACGGCAAGAGCGTTGCGAGGTCCGACCTCCGTCCCGGCGACCTGGTGTTCTTCAAGGAGGGAAACAGCAGGGTCATAACGCACGTGGGGATCTACTCGGGAAACGGGGATCTCGTCCACGCTTCGGCGTGGAAGAAGTACAGGAGGGTCGTCGAGAAGCCCATGCAGTATATAGACGGTTATGTCGGCGCGAGGAGGCTCAACCCGAGGTAGAGCTGGCCACAGAGGTTCGCAGCCGCAGAGGAGAGGCCCGTGGGCGCCTCTCCTCTGCAGCTTCTGTGAGCGTCCTCGCTATTCCCCCGGCAGGTAGAGGTATTTCGGTTCGGGGCTAAGGTCGATACCCGCTGCCTCCATGACCTGCACGGCCTCGGGCTCTTGTGGGGCGAGACGAGCCATCAGCGTCTCGAAGATGCTGGGGCTCTCGACGTAGCGGACCACTTTAGCGCTATCGACGCCGGCGAGGCTGCGCGATACTTCGGCCGCCTCGTCCAGCCCGCCGAAGGAGTCGACGAGGCCGAGCTCCTTCGCCTGTTCGCCCGAGTAGACGCGACCGTCTGCGATCTCGCGTACCCTCGCTTCCGGTAGGCCGCGGCCCGCGACTATGACGCCGACGAACTCGTCGTAGGACTCGTCGACTATGGACTGCAGGATCTCGCGCTCCTCCGGCGTGAGCGACCTGAAGGATGAGCCCATGTCCTTGAACTCGCCGCTCTTGACGACCTCCTGCTTGACGCCGTACTTGTCGGCTAGCTCCGAGAAGTCGGTGAGCGTGAAGATTACGCCGAGCGAGCCCGTGAGGGTGGTCTCGTTGGCGACTATCCTGTCGGCTGCGGTCGAGATGTAGTAGCCGCCCGAGGCCGCCACATCTCCCATGGAGACGACGACGGGCTTGCCGGTCCGCTCCTTGAAGTCGAGTATGCTCTGGTGCATCTCGTCGCTCGCGGTCACCCCTCCTCCAGGGGAGTTCACCTCGAGAATCACCGCCGCGACGTTCGGGTCCCCCTCTGCCTGTTGCAGGGCGTCTGCGAGCCCCTCCGGCGTGACCGTAGGCTGCAGCTCACCCGTGGAGCTGTCGGCCGAGGCGATAGTGCCCTCGACCGGCACGACGGCTATCTTGTGGGCGCCCCGGCCCGAGACGTACTCCTCCTCGTAGACGGCGGAGGAGACGCTTTGACCCCCTGCTCCAATCGCGACGACGAGCGCGACCAGGCCGCCGGTAAGAACCAGCAACACGAGCACCACCAGTCCTCCGACGACGAAAGGCCACAGGCGACGTCTCCGCCCTCCTGTACCTCCGTTCTCCGTTTCTCTCTGTGGATTGCTCTCTTGATCCAAGAGCCCAGCCCCTTCCTGCTTCTTCCTA
>Ga0126311_10001543_pt1 | contig 11209 bp, 8 predicted proteins | sample Plot61_FD_92539 | JGI IMG/M metagenome (GOLD analysis project Ga0126311, IMG submission 92539) | Serpentine soil microbial communities from UC McLaughlin Reserve, CA, USA - Plot61 | ecosystem: Environmental > Terrestrial > Soil > Grasslands | place: USA: UC McLaughlin Reserve, Lake County...
AGCGGGTTGCCCGACGCGTCGGTGACACCGCTGGACACCTCGGCGGTGAACGTCGTCCCTGGAGCCAGCTCCTCCGCCGGGTCGAGCGTCGCGGTGCGGGTCGCCGGGCTGTAGGTCACAGCCGCCGGTACCGCACTGCCCGCCGGGTCGACGAGGACGAAGCTGGTCGCGCTCACGTCGGTGACCGGCTCCGAGAAGGTCGCGGTGACGACGGCAGTGGTCGCCACGCCGGTGGCGTCGCTGGCCGGCGTCCGCGACGTCACGGTGGGAGCGATGGTGTCGGCGGTGGTGAAGGTCGACGTCGACCCGGCGTAGGCGTTGCCCGACACGTCCTGGATGGCGTTCGAGACGGAGAGCGTGTACCGCGTACCGCTCGCCAGGGAGGCCGTCGGCCGCAACGTCGCGGTCAGGGTGGTCGTGTTGTAGGTGACCGTCGCGGCCACAGGGACGCCCTGCGGGTCGTCCAGCACGATGGAGGCGCCGCTCACGCCGGTCACCGCCTCGGAGAACCGCACGGTCACGCCGTTTGCGAGTGGCACGCCGGTCGCATTCGCCTGCGGGCTCTGGGTGACCACGGTGGGTGGCGTCGTGTCCGGCGGTCCGATCCGCCAGGTGTACGCGGCCGGGGTCCCCACGTTGCCGGCCGCGTCCGTGGCCCGGACGCCGAAGGTGTAGCTGCCGTCGAGCTGGGCGTCGTAGGAGGCCGGCGAGACGCACGGGTCCCAATCGGGGTTGCTCGGCAGGAGCTGGCACTCGGCCGTCGCTCCGGCCTCACCGATGCTGAAGCCAACGGTCGGCGTGTTGACTGCGGAAGGGTTGGACGGCTTCGGCGCCACGATGCTGACCGGAGGCGGCGTCGTGTCGACGGTGAACGTCAGCGTGCCAGAGGTGAGGAACTGCGGGACGGTCGGGTCGACGGGCGAACCCGTCTCGTCCAGCTGGTACGCCGGGTTGGGGGTCCGTGCGACGACACGGTGCACGCCGCCGGCCAGCTCCGTGGGCAACGCGATCGAGTAGACGCCGTTCAGCGTGGCACCCTCCGCGGCCGGCGTCGTCGAGCCGTCCACGACCAGCTGGACGCTGGCCTCCGACGCTCCAATGCCCGGGACGGTGCCGGCGAAGGTCGGCGCGACGACGTTCGTGACGTTGTCGGTCGTGGAGCGCCCGCTGTCGCTGGTTGCGGTGAGGTCGGGCGTCGACGGCGCGGCGTCGGGTGCGTCGTAGACAAGGCCCTGCACGGTGAACTGGCTGATTGTGAGCGTGTCGACACCGGGACCGCCGGCATCCGGCCCGCTGATGGTCACGGCGTTGTGGCCGGAAGGCGCACCAGTCACCGGTCGGGGAGTGTTGATGTCGCCGAGCGTGCCCGCGGGCGCACCGATCTGCCGAAGGAAGGTCGAGGTCGTCGTGGCGGCGTCGCCTCCCAGGAACGCCTCGCCCACGCCGGCCCAGTCGCACGGAACACGCGGGCTCGGCGTGCAGACGCCGGCGTCGATGGTCTGCTTGATCCTTCCGCGCGTCGTGTTCTTGGGGTCCTGCTCGGACACGAATGTGTTCTCCCCGTAAGGATGCCTGATCGTGTACCGGGCCCCGGGCCTCAGGTTGTCGACGATGAAGCGCAGGCGGCCGAAGCCCATCTGCTCGCCCGGCACCACCTGCCCGTTGAGGTGCGCGCCTTCGAGGGCGGCCTCGTAGAGGGAAAGGTTGCCACCCGAGGCCTCCGCGTTGAACCAGAACGCCTCCTCGGGGAAGTTCTCCGGATAGGACGCCGGCGCATCCGGATTCGGCGGCTCGGACAGGCAGCCGGCGCCGGCCATGTAGCACAGCTGCAGCTTCACCGTTCCATCTGAGTACCAGGTCGGGAAGCCGTTCTGCGGGTCGACGGCACTCATGCCGGCAACCGCGGCGTGCGCCGGAGCGACGGCTCCGGGCGCGAGGGTGCTGGCCACGATCGCGGCCAGGACCGCTCCCGCAACCCGGGAGACCCGCCGACGGGGGGGTGGATTGGCCGGGGAGAGGGACGTCCGCGCAGATCCGAGGACGGCCGTGAACCCTCTCGACCAGGTGGGACGCGCGCGGCTCGGGGCCGCGGCGCCATCGCTACTGAGCACGAAGAACCTCCGCTGTGAGCTGACCTGCCGACGTCATCGGCCGGTTCCGGTCCGGTCGCGCCGTGGGCGGCGCATCCCGGTATCCGGTGGGGATTGAAGGCTCTCCGCGGCGTGTCAACCGAGCGTCAACGACAGGCAACCGAAAGGGAGCGTTCGTGCTCAGGAGAAGGGCCCTGCGGCAGGTCGCTATTGGGCCGACCGGGTGGTCCTCGAAACCCGTGCCTCACCGAGCCCACCGACCGTCACAGCATCAACACCGTGTAAATAATTGCTCCCGGCTACGCCGTTCGGGTGACGTCCGACGCTCGCCTGTCACCCGTACGGTGGCCTGTAGCCGGTCGGCTCGTCCCCGAGGTCGACGATGGCAGCCACCGGGCCACCGCCGTCCGGCCCCTGGTGCGCGGCGGATACGGAGACGAACGCCGCCGGGTCACCGGTCACGGCGGCGGTGACTCCCCCGACGCAGGCCTTGATCTGCCGGTGCCAGTGGACGTCCGAGTCGTCGAGCATCGCGTTGCGCCGGCCCGCGACGAGGCCGTCCTGGCTGGCCTCGCACTTGAGGAAGACGTTGACCAACCGGCCGTCGAGGTCGCTGCGGTGCGGGCGCTCGGGCAGCTTCAGCCCGGCGTCGCGGATGGCGTCCCAGATGCCGTCCTGGTCGAGGGCATCCCGCATCACCGCGTGCCCGATCCGGTAGCGCCCGCCCACGCCGGGGGCGTTGCCCACCACGACCACCTGGGCCTGGTCCAGCTCGACACCGGACGAGCACGAGGCCACCGACGAGTACAGCGAGCGGTCCCGCATCACGTCGTCGTCGGTCGGCATCTCGATCTCACCGAGCGCCACCGCGATGCCTAGGGCCGTCGTGCCGTTGGACAGGTCCATGGACTCGTGCGTGTGCTCGGTCCACACGGTCTTCCCGCGGCTCTTGGCGTCGCGGATGGTGTGGATGGTCAGCAGCGGGGTCTTCGTCTGCACGTAGTGGACGTCGGCGGGGTCGGTGATCCCCGCGCGCTCCATCGCCACCCGAACGGCGTCCGCGACCTTGGTCACCATCGCGACCCGGCCGATCTCCTCCGGCAGCAACCGCTCACTCATCGCGAAGCCGACCGTCAGCCGTGGCTCGTCGGTGCGCTCGGCCCGCTCGGCGCGGACGGTCGCAAAGATCGTCGCATGCGGGCTCAGCACGCCGTCCGTGCCGCCAGACCACACGATCGGCACTTGCGCCACGTCCTGCGCCGACCGCGACCCCTTCGCCACGAGCACCTCACGGAACGCGCGGTCCGCGATGATCCGGGTGTAGTCGTTCACGCCGCCATTGCCCTCGGTCTTGCCGATGACCGCAACCACGCGGTCGGCCTCGACCACCCCGCGGTCGATCAGGTCGGCCAGGCCGCAGGCGTCGGCCACGCTCAGCAGGGGGACCTTGCGGACCTCGATCGGCTCGGGCATGCGGGCTCCTTCGTCGGGTTGGCGGGGGTCAAGGGTGGACGACGGTTCCGGCCCGCCCGTGGGCGGCCTCGACAATCCCGTCGAGGGAGCAGATGGCAGCGCGCGTGCCACCGGCCTCGACGAACCGGCAGGTCGCCTCCACCTTGGGACCCATGGAGCCTGCGGCGAACGCGCCCTCCGCGGCGAGCCGGCGGAGCGCGGCGGCGGACACCTCGCCGAGCTCGACCTGGTCGGGCGTCCCCCAGCCGGTGGCGACGTGGTCGACGTCGGTGGCGATGACCAGCACGTCGGCCTCGACCGTACGTGCCAGCAGTGCGGCGCCGAGATCCTTGTCCACGACGGCCTCGACGCCACGCAGCCGACCGTCCGGGTCACGAACGCACGGGATGCCCCCTCCCCCGGCCGCCACGACGACGAAGCCGGCGGCCATCAGCGCCAGCGCCGGCTCGGCGTCCAGCACCTCCAGCGGCTCGGGAGAGGCCACCACTCGCCGCCAGCCGCGAGGTCCGCGGTCCTGCCAGGTCTCGCCGTGGCCGACCAGCACCTGGGCGTCGGCCGCGGGCAGGTAGCGCCCGATCGGCTTGGTGGGGCGCAGGAAGCCGGGGTCGGACCCGTCCACCAGCGTCCTGGTGACCAGGGCGGCGACCGGTCGGCGCACCCTCCGCTCGGCCAGGGCCGCCTCCAGCGCCGACAGCAGAACGAAGCCGATGGTCCCCTGCGTCTGGGCCACGCACCAGTCCAGCGGCACGGGCGGGACGACCGCGGCGGCCAGCTGGTTCTTGACCAGCAGGTTGCCCACCTGAGGACCGTTTCCGTGGGTCAGAACGACCTCGTGGCCGCGCACCACCAGGTCGGCGACGTGCTGCATCGCCGCGCCGATCGCCGTGATCTGGTCCTGGGGCCGCGCCAGGCCGTCCGGCCTGGTCATCGCGTTGCCTCCCAGGGCGACGAGTGCGCGCACGGCCGCAACGTACGGGAGCGGTGCCCGGCCGACATGGTGCGACCTTGCCGATTCCGCGCCGATCCGCTGTCAGGGTTCGCCGGTCAGGCTTGTCCCGTCAGGCCCAGCTTCTCCCGCCAGGCCCAACCGGCGGTACCGGTCCAGCCGGGCCTGCCGCCGCTCGCCGGCCGGGGCCTGCAGCAGCCGCACCAGCTCGTGCTGCAGCGTCTGGCCCAACCGCCGGCAGAACTCCTCGGGCTCCTCGGCGGCGTCCGGGTGCTCGGGGACCACGCGGTCGACGATCCCGGCGTCGAGCAGGTCGCGCGAACGAACCCCCTGCTGCGCTGCCATCTGCGGAGCGTGGTCGGTGTCGCGGTGCACAATGGCGCTAGCGCCCTCCGGCGGCAGCGGGGACAGCCAGGCGTGCTGCGCTGCGACCACCCGGTCGGCGGGCACCAGCGCCAGCGCGGCGCCACCCGAGCCTTGACCCAGCAGCACGGACAGCGTGGGCGCCTCGAGCATCACCAGCTCGGCCAGGCAGCGCGCGATCTCGCCGGCCAGCCCGCCCTGCTCGGCCTCCTGCGACAGCGCCGCTCCCGGCGTGTCGATGACCGTGACCAGCGGCAACCGCAGCTCGCCGGCCAGGCGCATGCCCCGGCGGGCCTCACGCAGCGCGGCCGGCCCCAGCGGCTCGGTCGCCGTCTGGCCGCGGCGGTCCTGGGCCAGGACGACGCACGGCGCGCCGCCGAACCGGGCCAGCGCCAGCAGCAGCCCGGGGTCGCGCTCACCCTGGCCGGTGCCGTTGAGCGTGACGACGTCGGACGCCGCGAACCGCAGCAGCCGCCGGATGCCGGGACGCTCGACCCGCCGCGAGCGGGTGATGGAGTCCCACGCCGGGACGTCCGGCAGCGGCTCAGTGGGCAGCTCGGGTACGCCGGGCAGGCCCTCGCGAGGGGCGAGCAGCACGTTGAGCGCCCGGTTCACCACGGCGGCGAGGTCCTCCGGTGGCAGCACGGCGTCGACCAGGCCGTGGGCGAACAGGTTCTCCGACACCTGGACGCCGGAGGGGAACCGCTCGCCGTACAGCGCCTCGTACACGCGCGGACCCAGGAACCCCACGAGCGCGCCGGGCTGCGCCACCGTGACGTGGCCGAGTGACCCCCAGGAGGCCAGCACGCCGCCGGTCGTCGGGTGGCGCAGATACACCAGGTACGGGAGCCCCGCCGCCTTGTGGTTGGCGATGGCAGCGGACAGCTTCACCATCTGCAGGAAGGCGACGGTGCCCTCCTGCATCCGGGTGCCGCCGGACACCGGCGAGGCGAGCAGCGGCAGCCCTTCCCGGGTGGCGCGCTCCATCGCGCGCACCAGGCGCTCGGCCGCGGCGACGCCGATCGAGCCCGCCAGGAAGCCGAACTCGCAGGCCACCACGGCGACCCGGCGCCCGTGCAGCCTGCCCTCGCCGGTGAGCACGGCCTCGTCCAGCCCGGTGCGCTTCCTGGCCTGCTCGAGCTCTCCGGCGTACGTCGGGTCCGCGGTGGACGGCGGGTCGACCACCGGCTCGTCCCAGGAGACGAAGCTGCCCGGGTCGAGCGCGAGGTCGAGCAGCGCCTGAGCGCCGATCCGGTCCGGCGTCACCCGTGCTCCCCCGCCAGCCACTTCCGTACGCGTTCGGCGTCGGCGTCCAGCACCGGGGGGCCCGTGTGGGAGGTTCGGGTGATCTCCTCCCCCGTCGGTGCGAAGAAGCGCAGCGGCGGGCCAGGGAGGGTCACCGGGCCGAGGGTCTGGTGCTCCACGTCGACGAGCAGCCCTTGGCTCTGGGTCTGCTCCCAGCCGTAGACCTCGTCGAGCGTGCGGACCTTTCCGGCCGGGACGCCCACCTCCGCCAGCCGGGCCAGCAGCGGCTCGGCGTCCCACTCGGCGAAGGCGCCCTCGACCAGCTCGATCACCCGGTCGCGGGCGGCCACCCGTTCGGAGTTGCTGGCCAGGCCCTCGGTGGCCGGGTCGATCCCGAAGCCGGCGCAGAACCGCTGCCACAGTCCCTCGCTGCCCACCGAGATCTGCACCGCGCCGTCGCGGCAGTGGAACAGGCCGTAGGGAGCGATGGAGGGGTGGTGGTTGCCCTGGGCCCGTCCGACCTCGCCGGCGACCGTCCATCGGGTCCCTTGGAAGGCGTGCACGCCGACGATCGCGGCCAGCAGCGAGGTCCGGACGACCTGACCGACGCCGGTGCGCTCCCGCTCCAGCAGCGCCGCCAGGACGCCGTACGCCCCGTACATGCCGGCCAGCAGGTCGCCGATCGGCACGCCGACCCGCTGCGGGTCGTCCGGGGCCGAGCCGGTCAGGCTCATCAACCCGGCCTCGCCCTGGGCGATCTGGTCGTAGCCGGCCCGGCCGCCCTCGGGACCGTCGTGCCCGAACCCGCTGATCGAGAGCACGACCAGCCGCGGGTTGATCTCGAGCAGCCGGTCCATGGAGAACCCCAGCCGGTCGAGCACGCCCGTCCGGAAGTTCTCCAGCAGGACGTCGGCCCGCTCGACCAGTGCGGTCAGGGTCTGGCGGCCGTCGTCGCTCTTCAGGTCGAGCGCGATCGACTCCTTGTTGCGGTTCGTGGACAGGAAGTAGGTCGACTCGCGCGCGCCCTGCTCGGGCTGCACGAACGGCGGACCCCAGCCGCGGGTGTCGTCGCCGGTTCCCGGGGTCTCGACCTTGAGAACTCGGGCGCCGAGGTCCCCGAGCATCATCCCGGCGTGCGGCCCGGCGAGCGCCCGGGTCAGGTCGACGACGACCGTGCCCGCGAGCGGTCCCGCAGTCATCCGGCGATCCCGGGCAGCAGCACCAGCACCGCCCAGGCGAGCAGCGGCCCGACGGCGACCACGAGCGCGCTGTACTTGAGGATCTGCTTGTAGAACACGTCGCGGTCCACGCCCTGCGCGTTGGCGAGCACCAGCGCCCCGTTGGTGGAGAACGGGCTGACGTCGACGATCGTCGACGAGATCGCGATGGCGCAGACCAGACCCGTGGCACTGACCTCACCGGCCGACAGGAACGGCACGGCGAGCGGGATGGTGACGCCCAGGATGGCGGTCGAGGACGCGAACGCCGAGACGACGCCACCGATGTAGCAGAGCAGCAGGGCGGCCAGCAGCGGGACGCCGATGCCGGCGACCCCGTTGCCGACGTACTTGACGGTGCCCGCCTCCTGCAGCACGGCGACGTAGGTCAGCACGCCGCCGATCAGCATGACGGTCGACCAGCTGACCTGGCCGAGCGCACCCTTCTGCTGCTGCGGCGAGAGCAGGGCCAGGATCACGGCGATGGTGATGGCCACGAAGCCGACGTCCAGGTCGAAGGCGAGCGAGAGGACGGCGAGGGCCACCAGGCCCACGATGGTGGCGATCTGGGTACGGGTGGCCCCGCCGGAGGTGCCGGTCTTCGAGTTCACCTCACTCCGCGTCGCGGTCGCGACCCCGGCACCGCTCGGTGCCGTGCCAACCGGCGTGGCGCCGCTGCTGGACGCCGGGATGTCGTCGGGCTCCACGTCAGCGCGCCGGCTGAGCAGCTCGCGGCCGCCGAGCACCAGGAACAGGCCGACGCCGATGGCGAGGTTGAACAGCAGGCTGGACAGGAAGACGGCCATCGGCGGGACGTCGAGCCCGCCCTTCTCCACGACCCCGTTGACCGTGACGCCATACACGCTGATCGGCGAGAAACCGCCCGCCTGCGCGCCGTGGATGACCATCATGCCCATCAGCAGCGCGCTGATCCGGTACCGCGCCGCGAAGCCGAGCGCGATCGGCGCGATGATCGCGACGGCGGCGGGACCGAGGGCGCCGATCGCGGTGAGGATGCCCGTGATGGTGAACATAACCCACGGGATGAGCGCGATCCGGCCGGCAACCGCGCGCACCGCGCCCCGCACGAGCAGGTCGACGGTGCCGTTGTTCTGCGCGATCGCGAAAAGGTACGTCACGCCGACGAGCGTGAGGAACAGGTCCGCCGGGAAGCCGGCGATGATGTCGTCGGTCGACATCCCCAGGCTCAGGGTGCCCACGGCGAAGGCGGCGACGAACGCCAGAGCCCCCATGTTGACCGGGAGGAAGGTGGCGATGACGAACATCACCACCAGGGCGACGATGCTGACGATCTCTGGTGACATGGCGCTCCACGGGCGGCCGACGACGTCGTCGGCATATCGGACATGTTGACCCTCCGGCCCAGCCTCTTGGGTGGACCAGTGGCCTAGCCTCTAGTCCAGCGGGCCTGGTGTCAATACACTGACCCGCATGGCGCCCGCTATGCGTCCGGTGAGCCGGCCAAAGCTGTACGAGCAGATCGTCGAGCGCATCCACGACCACGTCGTCGAGGCCGGGCTGCGCCCCGGCGACCGGCTGCCACCAGAGCGCGAGCTGGCCGCCCGGCTGGGCGTGAGCCGCGCGTCGGTCAGCCAGGCGCTCGTCGCGCTGGAGGTGCTCGGCACCGTCAGCGTCCGGCATGGGGACGGCGCCGTGCTGCTCGCGCCGGTCAGCCGGCTGCACCTCATGGCTGCGTTGCGGGCGCACCAGGACCGGCTACCCGAGGTGATCGAGGCCCGGGACGCCCTGGAGGGCCGGCTCGCCGCGCTGGCCGCCGAGCGCCGCACCGACGCGGACCTGGCCGCGATCGACGCCGCGCTGGACGCCATGGCGAAGGACATCGACGCGGGCGGTCGCGGCGTCGAGGGCGACGAGCAGTTCCATGCCGCCGTCACCCGCGCGGGCCACTCGGCGCTGCTGGCCAGCCTGATGGAGGAGATCGCCGAGCTGATCCGCGAGACCCGGCTGGAGTCGTTGGGCCAGTCGGGCCGGCCGCAGGCTTCGCTGGCCAGCCATCGCAAGATCGCCGAGGCGATCCGCGGGCAGGATGCCGACGCCGCGTCGAAGGCGATGCACGACCACATCACGCTGGTCTCCGACGTCGCCCTGCTGAGGCGGGACCTTCCCGCCTGACCGCGCCGTTGCTCACGAGCGATGCCACGCCGAGCGCGCTGGGGCGTCCGATGCGGCGTCGCTCGTTTGTACGTCCCTGGCGGGTCCGGCATCCGGCCCGCCGCCGGCCGCGTGCGCTACCGCCCGGCCGTCAGCCGATCCGGCGCCACCAGCCACCAGAGCGCGGCGGCTACGACGACCCCGAGCAACGCGCCGGCACCGGCGCCGAACAAGCCGAGCGTGACGAAGGCGCGCCAGGCGCCACCGTCGAAGGGGTCGCGCACCAGCTCGGGGAAGATCGGCCCGGCCCGACGCGCCCCGCCGAAGCCGGCGAGGAGGACCAGCGTGGTGACAACCGGCAGCACACCTCGCGCGCGCGGCACCGGCCGCTCCGGCTCCGTCCGTCGCCACCACTGCACGGACCACCAGGCCAGCACCAGCAGCCCCAGCACGCTCGACCCCAGCTGCAGCCAGTCCGCGATCCGCACGTCCAGCACCCGCGACTGCAGTGCGGCGACGTTGCGAACCGTCCAGCCGTCGCGATGGGTGAAGGAGTCCCACAGCAGGTGCGTCGCGATGCCGACGAGCGCGGCGGCGAGCCACCGAGCCAGCCGCTCGCTCCGCGGACCCGGCCGCGCCGGCCGCCAGCGCGCGCCCACGCCGGGCAGCAGCTGACGCACCGGGTCGCGGAGCAGGTGCACCCACAGAAGCCAGGTCACAGCCACGAGTGGGAGGTCGACCGTGACGCTCCCCACGAGGCTGTGACTGGTGGACCGCAGCGCGGGCTGGCCGAGAAACATCACCAGGTCGGGCGCCATCGACCCCAGGATCAGCGGTGCCGCAGGCAGCGCCCAGCGCGACGCCCGGCCGCGGCGGAGCGGCAGGACGGCGGCGACGTGGGAGAGGGTGAACGGCACGGCTTCAGTGTGGCGGCGTAACCGCGGGCGAGGCGGGCCGACCGGCGCTCGTGCCCAAGATCATCACGGACCCTTCACGATGAGCCTTTCTTGCAGAGCCGTCCGCGGGGACCCGCACAGCCCGGCCTATCGTCTCGGCATGGGACGGATGCGCGGCACCGTGGAGCGGCCAGAGGGACTGCGCTACCTGCCCGACCTGCTCGACGAGGAGCAGGAGACGGCGCTGCTCGAGCGGCTCGCGTCCCTGGAGTTCGGAGAGGTCCGGCTGCACGGTCAGGTCGCCCGCCGGGTCGTGCGGCACTACGGCGTCGACTACGACTACGACTCCGCCCGAGTGTCGCCTGGGGCGCCCGTCCCGGACTGGCTGGACGACGTCCGCGCCCGCTCCGCCGACCTGCTCGGCCGCGCTCCCGCCGACCTGGCGGAGGTACTCCTCACCCGCTACCCGCCGGGCGCGACGATCGGCTGGCACCGTGACGCCGTCGCCTTCGACGAGGTGGTCGGCGTCTCACTCGGCTCGCGGTGCCTGATGCGTTTCCAGCGCGGTACCGGCGACCGCCGCAGGGTTTTCGAGCAGCCGCTCGAGCCGCGCTCGGGCTACGTGCTCGCCGGACCCGCCCGCACCGCGTGGCAGCACAGCATCCCCGCCGTCCCGGCCGAGCGGTACTCCCTCACCTTCCGGACCCTGCGCGGCACGGGAGGCTAGCAACGGGTGCTCGCCGTCAAGTGCCGTGAGGGCATGAGGCTCGGGACGCGCGGCGGACCGGGCGTCTGGGGCCCGTTGTGAGGTGACGGCGTGTGGTGGCGTCCCAGCGGTGCAGGCTG
>Ga0126311_10001544_pt1 | contig 11202 bp, 12 predicted proteins | sample Plot61_FD_92539 | JGI IMG/M metagenome (GOLD analysis project Ga0126311, IMG submission 92539) | Serpentine soil microbial communities from UC McLaughlin Reserve, CA, USA - Plot61 | ecosystem: Environmental > Terrestrial > Soil > Grasslands | place: USA: UC McLaughlin Reserve, Lake County...
CTGCGATCTGAGGAGCGGCCGTCTCGCCTCGCGGGCCCAACCGACCGATGGCCGGGCGGAGCGCGGCGCCGGAGTGTGCTGACCCTCTCGCCTCCTGGAAGCCGAGACGATCCCGCGCGCCCGGGCAGCAGCGGTTTTCGTGGTCGTTGCTCTCCACCCGAACCTGCGCTGAGATATGCGGGTGCCTCCGTTCCGGACCCCTCAGAGGAGGAAGCCCTGATGCCACGTTCCTTCAGAATCGCCCGCCGTCGGACGCTCGGCCTTGTTCTCGCCGCGGCAGCCGCCAGCCTCCTCCCCGGAATCGGCCTTGCGCAGCAGGCTTATCCGACGCGGCCGGTCCGCATCATCGTGCCGTTCCCGGCCGGCGGCACGACCGACATCTTCGCCCGCCTTCTCGGCGAGAAGCTGTCGCAGTCGCTCGGCCAGCAGTTCGTGATCGAGAACCGCGGCGGGGCAGGGGGAAACATCGGCGCCGACGCGGTCGCGAAGGCGGAACCGGACGGCTACGTTCTGGTCATGGGAACGGTCGGCACCCACGCCATCAACGCGAGCCTCTACGCGAAGATGCCCTACGACGCGCTGACCGATTTCGCGCCGGTCGCCTATGTGGCGGGCGTTCCGAACCTCATGGTCGTCAGCCCCCGGACCGTGAAGGCGACCACGGTCCAGGACTTCATCGCCGAAGCGAAGGCCGCCGCGCGAAAGTTCAGCATGGCCTCGTCGGGCAACGGCACGTCGATCCACCTCTCGGGCGAGCTGTTCAAGCAAATGACCGGAGTCGAGATGCCCCATGTGCCCTACCGCGGCAGCGGTCCCGCGGTGAACGACCTCATCGCCGGGCAGGTGGATGTCATGTTCGACAATCTCCCGTCCTCGATCGAGCACGCCAGGGCCGGAACCCTGCGGGCGCTGGCCGTGACGTCCCGGCAGCGGTCGCCGGCGCTCCCGGACGTGCCGACCCTGGCCGAGGCCGGTCTGCCGGACTTCGAGGCGACGAGCTGGTTTGCGCTGTTCGCGCCGAAAGGCACGCCGAAGGAGATCACGACCAAGCTCAACCAGGAAGTCAAAAAGGCCCTCGAGAGCCCCGAACTGCAGAAGCGCTTCGCCGACCTCGGCGGCGAGATCAGCCCGATGAGCCCCGACGAACTCATGACGCTCGTCCGCGCCGAACACGAGAAGTGGGCGAAGGTCGTCAAAACGTCCGGCGCCAAGGTCGATTGACGCCTGCCTCATGGGACTCGTGGGCCACAGTGGGTGGTGACGAACCGCCCAGCCGGCGAACTCCCAGAACGGCACGATTGTGTTCCAAGGCAAGGCGTGGCTACAGTTCGGGAAGCGGTCAGCGGGAAGGCGGATGCGCGCGATCTACGTTCTGTTCGACTCCCTCAACCGCACCGCGCTCGGCTGCTACGGGGCCTCCGCGGTCAGGACGCCGAACTTCGACCGCTTCGCGCAACGCGCCGTGACCTTCGACAGCCACTTCGTGGGCTCGCTGCCCTGCATGCCGGCGCGGCGCGACCTCCACACGGGCCGGCTCAACTTCATGCACCGCAGCTGGGGGCCGCTCGAGCCTTTCGACAATTCGTTTCCCGAGTTGATGCGCGAGCGGGGCGTCCACACGCACCTGGTCACGGATCACCTGCACTATTTCGAGGACGGCGGCTCGACCTATCACACCCGCTTCAAGACATGGGAGTTCATCCGCGGTCAGGAATACGACCCCTGGAAGGCGATGGTGCAGCCCCCGCTCGAGCGCTTCAAGGAGATCTATGCCGAGAAGCATTACGAGATCGGGAAGAACCGGAAGAAGACGCAGCACGCGATCAACCGGGAATACCTTCGAAACGAGGAGGACTTCCCGGGTCCGCGCTGCTTCCGGTCGGCATTCGAGTTCCTGGATCTGAACCGGACGGCGGACGACTGGTTCCTGATGATCGAGTGCTTCGACCCGCATGAGCCGTTCCATGCGCCGGAGCGCTTCAAGGAGCCGTACCGGACCGGGTGGAACGGCGGCGTCCTCGACTGGCCCTATTATCAGAAGGCGAACGACAGCCCGGAGGAGATTGCCGAGATCCGGGCGAACTACACTGCGCTGGTCGCGATGTGCGACGACTACTTCGGCAAGCTTCTCGACTATTTTGATGAGAACGATCTCTGGAAGGATACGGTCCTCATCCTCTCGACAGACCACGGGTATCTGCTCGCCGAGCACGATTGGTGGGGCAAGAATCTGATGCCCTACTACGCCGAGATCTCGAACATCCCGTTGATCGTGCACCACCCAGATGGCGCCTCACGGGCCGGCGGACGGCGCAAGGCGCTGACGCAGACGATCGACCTCATGCCGACCTTCCTCGACCTGTTCGGGATCGAGGTGCCTCCCGAGGTGCGGGGACGCTCGCTCGTGCCGCTCGTCACGGTCGACCGAAAGATCCGCGACGTGGCGATCTTCGGGATGTTCGGCGGACCGATCGGCGCGACGGACGGGCGCTACACCTACTACCTCTACCCAGAGGACCTTTATGCGCCCGGGCTCCACGAGTACACGCTGATGCCCATGCACCTGCACTCGCTGTTCACGCCGGCGGAGATGAAGACCTCTCGCCTGTCGGAGCCGTTCGACTTCACGAAGGAGATGCCGATCCTGAAAATCGATGCCTTGAAGGACGCGAGGCGAATCCCGATCCACGACGACAAGCTCTTCGACCTCGGGGTTGGAACGACGCTCTACGACCTCGAACGGGATCCAACGCAGACGAAGCCCTTTCGCGACTCCGCGCTGGAGGAGCGTATCAGAACGGGCATCGGCCAAGTCCTTGCGGCACACGATGCTCCGGCCGAGTTCTACGCCCGCTACGGCCTGGCGAGCCCCGGCGGCGAGCCGGGACGGCCGACACGAGAGGGGGGAACCGCCACGATTCGAGGCACGACCACGGCATGAAAGCCTGCGGCCGCATCTCGGCCTCGCTCGCCTCCGGCGACGCTCGCAATCCTGCTTGGCGGACGCACTCGCACAAGGCAGCGCGACCTGCGCGCACCGATCCAACCGCCGTTCGCCGACAAGCCGGCGAGCCGGCTATCGGCAAACGATCTGCGCCGTCGGGCAGTAGGCGTCGTGACTGAGGCTCGGGCATTGCGTCATAGCGGACAACTGCCCGAAGGTGCAGACGACCTTGACCCGGTATGACGGTGCGAGGGCGCCGACGTCCTGGTAGACCACCGAGTAGCCGAGGCCTTGCGAGGCCAACCTCGCGATCGCGCGGACGGGTTGACCGCGGGTCGTCATCGTGACGACCTGGGCGTGCGCCGTCGAGAACGTCGCGCCGCAAGCGAGCACGACAGCCACAAGCCGAGCGTTCATGATGGTCCTTTTGTCCTGGCCGGTTCGAGGCCGGGAAGTCCGGCGTCCCAAGGGCTCATGCGGGTGGTACGTTTGGAAGATCCGCCGAGGACCGGGCGATCTCTGGCCGGGCCCGCGCGACAAGGATCGGTGCAAGATCGGCACCCGAGGATCGGATGCCGTTTGTTCTGATCCCGTCCAGAGACGGGGCCCGCTCCGGCTGTCCGGATCCAGCGCGACGGCGATGGGCGGAATGCCTCCACGGGGCAGTACGCTATCGAATCCGAAACTCGCGAGCGATGCTCGACGGTCTCGAGTAACCCGAGACCGTAAGCGGAACGGGGCGACCCGGCCGCGCCCCGATCGCGCCCTCATTCGGCCGGCGTCAACCGGACGGCCGCTTTCGCGGACGAACCCGGGAGAGGGCGGAAGACCATGTAGGCGAACAGCAACATCGCGCCGAGCACGATCAGCGAGGCTACGCCGGCGATCGGGTCCGCCGCTTCATACCCGAGATGGATGGCCGCGACCGCGATCGTCAGAAGGACGGTGCCCGCCGACCACACGCCGACCTGGATCAAGGCGAGCCGGCTTCCGTCGAGTGCCGGGCGGCGCTCGTAGTAGATACCGAACAGGAACAGCGACACCCACCCGAGCAGGTTGAGATGGGCGTGAGCCGGCATGATGGAATGATCTTGAGAGATGGCCATGCCGATGCCCATTGCCATCCCGGCGACGACAAACGACACGGCGAGCCTGTAACTGAGTGACGATGCGGTCATGTGGAGATTCCGTTTGCTCTTGACTGCGGCCGGACGGAGCGGCAGTCATCCAATCCTCAAGGAACGCCGGTAGTCTGAAGACATGATTGTTACACGAGTATTGCGTTTGAACTCCAGTTCTTGTCTCGGATATTTCGTCGCAATGGCTCGGCTGGACCCGATGAGACGTTCCATCGTTCCGGCTTCCGCTCCGCGATCCCTCGGTCTACGGTCGTCGCCGGCGGGACGGAGCGCAAAACCGACGCGCGGGACCAGTCCGCGAATGGCACAGGGTTCCGTGCCAGGCTTACGAGGCCGGCGGTGCGGGCAGCAGCGCGTCGTCGATGTCCCTCGCCCGGAGGGCCGCGGGTCGCGAGCCGATCCGCTCCCAGTAGCGCTCGAAGGCCGGGCGCTTCTCGATCGACCCGAACCTCATGCCCCAGCCGATCTGTGAGCCCGCATAGACGTCTGCCGCGGTGAAGCGGTCGCCCGCAATATACTCGTGCTGGGAAACGGCGAACTCCAGGGCGTCGACCACGTCGTCCAGGTTGCCGTAACCGACGGTTCCCCGGCGCTCGGAGGGGACCTCGAGCCCAAGGTTTTTGTTGGTCACCGCCGCCTCGACCGGACCGGCCGCAAAGAAGAGCCATCGGTAGTAGGGACCGCGACGCCGGTCGCCGGAGGGCGGAGCCAGCCCGGCCTCGGGGAAGGCGTCCGCAAGATAGGCGCAAATCGCGGCCGCCTCAGTCACGATCGTTTCTCCATGCCGGATCGCCGGCACCTTGCCCATCGGGTTGATCTGCCGGTACTCGGTCGCCTTCATGCTCGTGCCGAAGTCGAGCACCTCCGTGCGATACGGCCGCCCGACCTCCTCGAGCATCCAGCGTACGATCCGCCCACGCGACATCGGATGGGTATAGAAAACAAGCTCGTCGTTCACGGTCTTCCTCCCGTGCGTTTGGGCGCCTTAGGTCCTCGCCAACCAGGAGGCGACGGATGGCCAGCGGCCTTATAGCCGGTCTCATGGTGACATTCGGCCGCCTGCCCGGCATATTTTCGATGAAGCGCCTCTTCGGCAAGCTGCACGTGCGATGACGCTCGGGGTTGCGAGGCGAGGCGCGGGGAAGCGTCATCCTACCCCGAGGGATTCGCCTGCCCCATCTCTAGGGGGGAGTGCTTCGCCGCAGGTACGAGGAGGCTCCACGCCGATGTCCGACTCATGGCAGATCCCGCCCGAGTTCCAGCCGGAACCGCATGGTCTCGCCTACGACCTCGATCAGACGCTGGACGGGATCGTGGCCCTGCGCGCGAGGGTCGCCGAGGATGCCTTCACGGCGGAAGTCCTCGGGACGGAGCGCGCCGGGCAGGGTGCGGTGATCCGCGCCGACGGCCTGGTTCTGACCATCGGCTACCTGATCACGGAAGCCGAAGAGGTGTGGCTTACGACGAACGAGGGACGAACCGTTCCGGCGCACGCGCTCGCCTACGACTACGAGAGCGGATTCGGCCTCGTCCAGGCGCTCGCGCCACTCAGGGCGCCTGCCCTGGTCTTGGGCGACTCGCGCAACCTGACCCCAGGAACCGAGGTCGTGGTCGGCGGGGCCGGCGGGCGGGCGCGTTCGCTGGCGGCCCAGGTCGTCGCCCGGCAGGAATTCGCGGGCTACTGGGAGTATCTGCTCGAGGACGCGATCTTCACGGCCCCCGCTCACCCCAACTGGGGCGGAACCGGGCTTATCGGCGCCCGGGGCGAACTCCTCGGCATCGGATCGCTCCAGTTGCAGCACGAGACCCCGAGCGGGCGGGTCGTTCCGCTCAATATGAGCGTGCCGATCGATCACCTGAAGCCGATTCTGGACGATCTCCTCCGGTTGGGTCAGGTCGCCCGCCCGGTGCGGCCCTGGCTCGGGCTCTACGCCCGGGAGAACGAAGGCGATCAGGTCGTCATCATCGGCCTCGCGGGCCGCGGGCCGGCCCAGAAGGCGGACCTCCATGTCGGGGACGTGGTCCATGCGGTCGCCGGCGCGACGATCACGTCGCTGGCGTCCTTCTATCGCGCGATCTGGGCGCTGGGCGAGGCAGGGGTCGACGTGCCGCTCACCCTGGAGCGCGAGGGCGACCGGTTCGACGTGAACGTCTCCTCGGGAGACCGCAGCCGCTTCCTCAAATCGCCCCGGCTGCAGTGAGGCCGGATCCCGGAGTCTGCCCCTGGGAGAGGATCATTCTCGGATCGCGTCAGCCCAATACTGCAGATTGGCCGGGCTGATCGGCGCGCCCGCGGCCCGGTTCAGGGCCGTCACGTGATCGTAAAAGTGCCGTGCCTCGTCGTTGCCCACGAGAATTCGCAGGCTGCGGAGGATTCGCGTCACTCTCAAGTGGTTGTGGTCGCTCCGGGCGAGCCACCACGTCGTCGCTCCGTAGAAGCGACGCATCCGCTCGGCAGCGCGCCGCAGGTTCTCGAGGGCTCGCGGGTCGGCACGGATCGCCTGGATCTCCTTGTCGTCGAGAATTGGCGCACCTGGCTGAGCCATGCTTCGGGACGCCAGGGGAAACAGCCATTGGATGTAGTCGTGCGTGCGTTCGAGCGCCTCGTCCGAGAAGGCGAGCACGTCTTCAAGCGTGCGGCCGCGACCGTCGGGGCCGAGCCCCGCGAGGAATGCGTGAAGCGGACCGCTCCGGGTTTCCGAAGCCATGTCGGCCGCCCCTCTTAGAACAGGTGGAGTTCGAACGAACCATGCCGACCAGACGTCCCGTTGCCAACCCGGACGAACGGTCGCGCGAGGGGGTGGCGCTCGGCTTGACAGCCGATAGGTCGCCTGCGTCAGATGCGTGCAACATGGATCCGGGAGGGGAAGTTCGATGCGCCGTCTGAGTTTCGTCATCGCTGCCGCCGGCAGCATGCTTATTTCCACGGGCGTCTTTGCGGCCGATCTCAAGATCGCTCTGATCGCCGGCAAGACGGGCCCGCTCGAATCCTATGCCAAGCAGACCGAGGCCGGCTTCATGCTCGGTCTCGAATACCTCACCAAAGGGACAATGGAGTGGCAGGGCCGCAAGATCGTGGTCGTGCCCAAGGACGACCAGCTCAAGGCCGATCTCGCCAAGACGCTGCTCGAGCAGGCCTACAACGACGACAAGGTCGACCTTGCGGTCGGCACGACCTCGTCGGCCGCGGCGCTCGCCATGCTCCCCGTCGCCGAGGAGAACGGCAAGGTGCTCATCGTCGAGCCGGCGGTCGCGGATGCGATCACCGGCGAGAAGTGGAACCGGTTCGTGTTTCGGACCGCCCGCAATTCCACCCAGGACGCCTTTGGAGCCGCCGCCGCGATCCCCGCCTCGGGCGAAGTGAGCATTGCGACGCTCGCGCAGGACTATGCCTTCGGACGGGACGGCGTGGCGGCGCAGAAAGCCGCGATCGCCGCGCTCCGGCCCAACGCCAAGATCGTGTTCGAGGAGTACGCGCCTCAGAACACGACGGACTTCACGGCCTCCGCGCAGCGACTGTTCGACAATCTGAAGGACAAGCCGGGCAAGAAGATCATCTCGATCATCTGGGCAGGGCAGCACCCGCTGCCGAAGATCGCCGACCTGAAGCCGGAGCGCTACGGGATCGAGATCGCTCCCGGCGGCAACATCCTTCCCGCGATGCAGATCTACAAGAACTATCCCGGCATGGAAGGGGCGATCTATTACTACTACGCCTTCCCGAAGAACCCGATGAACGACTGGCTCGTCGTCGAACACCAGAAGCGCTTCAACGCTCCGCCGGACTTCTTCACGGCGGGCGGCTTTGCCGCGGCCTCCGCAGCGCTCACTGCCGTGGAAAAGGCCGGCGGCACCGATCCCGAAAAGCTCGTCAAGGCCATGGAAGGCATGACCTTCGAGACCCCGAAGGGGCCGATGACCTTCCGCAAGGAGGATCACCAGGCGCTTCAGGTCATGTACCACTTCAAGGTCAAGGCCGAGGGCAAGGACGCGAACGACCTGCTCGACATCGTCGACACGATCCCGCCCGAAAAGATGCCGATCCCGGTGCGCAACAAGCGCTAGCCGATCGCCCGGCTTCCGTGGCTGCGTCGCCCATTTCTGCGCCGCCCGCCCTCGAAACGCGCGGGCTGACGGTCCGCTTCGGCGGGCACGTCGCGGTGAGCGACGTGAGCTGCCGCTTCACGTCGGGAACGCTGACCGCGATCGTCGGACCGAACGGGGCCGGCAAGACCACGTATTTCAATCTCATCTCGGGGCAATTGCCCGCGAGCGCGGGTCGGATCCTGGTCGAAGGCGAGGACGTCACGAGGCTCTCCGCATCGGCGCGGACCCGCAAGGGGCTCGGCCGAGCGTTCCAGCTCACGAACCTGTTTCCCCAGCTCACCGCCCTCGAGAACGTCCGCCTCGCGGTGCAGAGCCGGGCGGGTGCCGGGTGGTCGCTGTTGCAGGTCTGGACCGGCCGGCGGGACCTGATCGAGGCGGCCGAGGCGATCCTCGACCGGGTCAGGCTCGCCGACAAGCGTCATGTCGCCCCGAAGACGCTCTCCCATGGCGACCAGCGCAAGCTGGAGGTGGCGCTTCTCATTGCCCTCGAGCCGAAGGTGTTCATGTTCGACGAGCCCACGGCCGGCATGAGCGTCGACGAGGTTCCGACCGTGCTCGAACTGATCCAAGACCTGAAGACCCGCGGCGACCGGACGATCCTGCTCGTCGAGCACAAGATGGACGTGGTCCGCTCCCTCGCGGACCGGATCGTGGTCCTCCACAACGGCGCCCTCGTGGCGGACGGGGAGCCCGCCGCGGTGATTGCCTCGCCGGTGGTGCAGGAAGCCTATCTCGGAATGGCCCCGACCCGTGGCTGACGCCCTCCTCTCCGCCCGCGGCCACGGGCCCGGTCAGTCCGGCGCACCTTTGCTCCGGCTCGACGGGGTGCACACCCATATCGGCCCCTACCACATCCTCCACGGCGTCGATTTCCACGTTCGCCAGGGCGGCGTCACCATGCTGCTCGGGCGCAACGGGGCCGGCAAGACCACGACGCTGCGAACCGTCATGGGTCTGTGGAAGGCCTCGGCCGGACGCGTCCTGTTCGAGGGGGAGGACATCACGCTCCGCGTGACGCCCGACATCGCGCTCGGGGGCATTGCCTATGTGCCGGAGTCCATGGGGATCTTCGCCGACCTGACGGTCCGTGAAAATGTTGTGCTCGCCGCCCGGTCGAGACCGATCGACCGCGCACGCCTCGACTGGATCTTTTCCCTTTTCCCCGCCCTCAAGCGGTTCTGGTCGTTGCCCGCGGGCCATCTCTCGGGCGGGCAGAAGCAGATGCTCGCCATCGCACGGGCGATCGCGGAGCCGCGCCGCCTGCTCCTTATCGACGAGCCCACGAAGGGTCTCGCCCCCGTGATCGTGCGCAACATGGTCGAGGCGTTCCAGGCTCTCAAGGCGGCGGGCGAGACCATCCTGCTGGTCGAGCAGAACTTCCACGCTGCCTCGGTGCTCGGCGACGATGTCGTCGTCATGGACGACGGTCGCATCGTCCACGCCGGGCCGATGAGCGACCTCGTGGCCGACGCAGGCCTCCAGCAGCGCCTTCTCGGCCTCAGCCTGGACGCCCACCAATGAGACCGTTCCACCCGATCCGGCCTGAAGCGCGAGCCGCCGGCCATCGTTCGCCCCCGCAATCCCAGCCCGACACCCGCAGATGACGCCCGCTTGGCAGTCTCCTTTTGGCTTTAATCCGGATACGAACCGATGACGGCGACGACCGCGCCGGGCCCGACTGCGCCCGACCTTCCGCGAGCGAAAACCGATTGGGTGCCGCTTGCCCTCGTGCCGGGGCTCGTCGTGCTGGCGCTGCCCTTCTTCGGCGACGCGTCGTCCTGGGTCACTCTGACCCTGGCCGGGCTCGCCATGGGGATGATGATCTTCCTCATGGCGTCGGGGCTGACGCTCGTGTTCGGGCTCATGGACGTGATCAATTTCGGCCACGGCGTGTTCATCTCGCTCGGCGCCTATGCGACCCTCCTCGTCCTGGGGCCGCTCGGCGGCTGGGCGCGGGCCGACTCGGTCCCGCTCAACCTCGCCCTGCTGGCGCTCTGCATCGTCGCCGCGATGGTCGTCACGGCCGTGGTTGGCGCGTTCTTCGAACGGGTCATCGTACGCCCGGTGTACGGCAGCCACCTCAAGCAGATCCTCGTGACGATGGGCGGGCTCATCGTCACCGAGCAGCTGATCCACGCCCTGTGGGGCGCCTCGCCGGTGCCGATCCCCTTGCCGGAGACGCTCCGCGGCGCCTTCGTGATCGGCGACATGGCGATGGAGCGCTACCGCGTGGTCGCGGTGGTGATCGGGCTCGTGGTCTTCGGGCTCATGCAGCTCGTCCTCAACCGCACCCGGCTGGGGCTGCTCATCCGGGCGGGCGTCGAAAACCCCGAGATGGTGGAATCCCTGGGCTACCGAATCCGCCGTCTCTTCGTCGCGGTGTTCGTGGCGGGATCGGCGCTGGCGGGTCTCGGTGGGGTGATGTGGGCCTTCTACCGCCAGACGCTCACCGCCGGCATGGGCATGGAGGTCATGGTGCTGGTATTCACGGTGATCATCATCGGAGGCCTCGGCTCGGTTGGGGGCTGCTTCATCGGCGCCCTCCTGGTGGCGCTCATCGCCAACTACGTCGGGTTCCTCGCCCCGAAGCTGGCTCTCGTGTCCAACATCCTCGTGATGGCCCTCGTCCTTGTCTGGCGCCCGCAGGGTCTTTTTCCGGTCGCACGCCGATGAACGCCGCCGCCCTCGCCCTGAATGTCCCCTCGCCGCGCCGCGGCGGTCTTCTCTCGGCCGATCCGCCGCGCTCGCGGCTCCTCGCCGCGATCCTCCTCGCGGTCGTGCTCGGGCTGGCGGTCACGCCGTTCGTCCTGTCGGGCAGCCAGCCCATCGGCACGGCGGCCAAGATTTGCGTCTTCATCCTGCTCGCCGCGAGCTACGATCTTCTGTTGGGCTACACGGGCGTCGTCTCCTTCGCCCACACGATGTTCTTCGGGATCGGCGCTGGCGGGTCTCGGTGGGGTGATGTGGGCCTTCTACCGCCAGACGCTCACCGCCGGCATGGGCATGGAGGTC
>Ga0126311_10001545_pt1 | contig 11201 bp, 13 predicted proteins | sample Plot61_FD_92539 | JGI IMG/M metagenome (GOLD analysis project Ga0126311, IMG submission 92539) | Serpentine soil microbial communities from UC McLaughlin Reserve, CA, USA - Plot61 | ecosystem: Environmental > Terrestrial > Soil > Grasslands | place: USA: UC McLaughlin Reserve, Lake County...
CGCGCTAGGGAGCAGGATGCGCCGCTTTGCCATCGCGGCTCTGGCGCTGGCCCTGCTGGTGCTCGGTCCGCCGTGTGCCCGTCCAGCGCTCGCGCACGGGTTCGGGCAGAGCTACGATCTCCCACTCCCGCTCTGGCTCTACCTCTACGGCGCGGGTGCTGCGGTGCTGGTCTCCTTCGTCCCGATAAGCCTGTTTGCCGGTGGCGGCGCGAAGGACGAATCGTACGAGTACCCCCGGTTTGACCTGCTGAGGATCACACCGTTGCGGGTGGTAATCACAGGGCGGGTCTTCTTGCTCGGGCTGCGGCTGCTGTCGGTCTTCCTGTTCGTGCTCGTCATCGTCGCCGGCTTTATTGGCAGGCAGAGCGAGAGCTACAACTTCGCGCCTACCTTCGTCTGGATCGTCTGGTGGGTGGGCTTGAGCTTCTTCACGGCCTTCGTCGGCAACCTCTGGCCGCTCGTGAACCCCTGGAAGATACTCTTCGAATGGGCCGAGGGGCTCGCCAGACGACTCGGCGTGGGGCTGGGGATGCGCGAGCGCTACCCTGAGGACTGGGGCGTGTGGCCCGCCGTGGTGCTGTACACGGCGTTCGTCTGGATCGAGCTCGCCTTCTACGGGTCTTCTCTCCCGCTCAGCATCTCTCTGTTGGTACTCGCCTACTCGGTCCTCACCTGGAGCGGCATGGCCGTCTTCGGCAAGGACATATGGCTGCGGGGGGTGAGGCGTTCTCGGTCTACTTCGGCATCCTGGGCCGGTTTGCGCCTACCGAGGTGCGGGTGAAGACGACGCAGCCTTGCCGGGACTGCGACGCCTGCGCAGAGGACACACGGAACTGCGTCGGTTGCTACGAATGTTTCGCCAGGGCCCGTCCCGAGGATCGCGAGCTCGACCTGCGGCCGCCCGCGCTCGGCCTAGCCCGACCTGAGCGTACGCCTGCGGGCGGTACGGTATTCGTCATCCTCATGCTCGCGGGGGTCGCGTACGACGGACTCCTCGCGACGCCACTGTGGCTCGAGGTCGTGCGGCTCACGCCCGTGACGCAGACGGCTGGGCTCTTCCTGATGCCGCTGATCTTCCTCGCCGTCTACTCTAGCTTCGTGAAGCTCAGCCAGGTCGCTGGAGGAGGTGGCGTGTCCCTGAGGCGCCTGGCGCCGGCGTACGTGTACTCGCTGGTGCCCATCGCCATCGCGTATCAGGTGGCACACTACTACACGTATTTGCTCATCCAGGGGCAGGCGATCATCTACCATCTCTCCGACCCGTTCGGCTGGGGCTGGGACCTCTTCGACACAGCAGGCTACGAGATCCGGGTTGGCGTCATAAGCGCCGCGTTCGTCTGGTACTCGCAGGTCGTTCTGATCGTGGCCGGGCACGTTCTGGCCGTCTACCTGGCGCATGTGATCTCGCTGCGCTTCTTCGGCTCGCCAGAGCTGGCTCTAAAAAGCCAACTCCCGATGCTTGTGCTCATGATCCTCTACACGATCTTCAGCCTCTGGATCATCTCCCAGCCCATAGTCGAAAATCAGCGGGCGGCTGCGAAGGAAGTCCTGGTTCTGGCCTCGACCACGCGCGGACCGGGCGGCTAGAGCTCTTTCTTCAGGTATAGCCAGTCCTTGATGTTCAGGAAGTGGCCCGTCAGGAAGGAGCGCTGCCGGGAGATCTCCTCGTACCCTTCCCCCTCGTAGAGCCGGAGCGCGGCGAGGTTATTGCCGCTGACGTGAAGCCCGACGGTCGCCTTCCCAGCGTCGCGCGCGAGGTCCTCGGCCGCGGCGAGCAGTCGGCGGGCCATCCCCTGGCGTCGGAAGTCCGGGGAGACGACGAGGCGCTCGATGTAGGCCTCGGAGGAGACCGAAGAGTAGCGGGGGTAGGAGAGTAGTGTCGTGGCCCACAGGGCGCGCGGCAGACCCAGGTTGCGCTCGAGAGTCCGCCAGAGACCGCGGGCGAGGACGTCCTCCCTGGAATCCGCCGTGCGGACGCCGACGCTGCCGGCGATCTCCCCGGCGCCGTAGCCCTCGATCACCAGCGAGGTTACGCCGCCCGAGGCGTGCTCGAGCACGACCCACTTCTCCATGATCTTGACCGAGCGGTCCATCCGCCTGCCGAACACCGGGCGGAACTTGTCGATGAACCCCTCGACCACGAGCGCGGCTATAGCCGGGTCCTCCTCAGGCCCTGCAAGGCGCACGGTGAATTGTTCAGCCTCCATTCCAAGGTCATCCTACCAGAACTTAGGCCCTCAGCCGATCAGACGCCGGCGCATTATCTGGACCGGAACGAGGGCCAGCACGAGGGTGAAAACGAGTATCCACGCGACATCCAAGAACACCGCGGGCGTCGGGCCTGTGGCCAGCGCCCGGCAGACGTTGACCGCGTGGTAGAGCGGGGTGAACCACGCGATCTGGGGCACCGGCGCGGGGAAGTCTTCCACCGGGAAGAAGATGCCCGAGAAGAGGAAGAGCGGCGTGACGACGAGGGTGAAGTAGTAGGCGTAGAAGTCGATGCGCTGGATCAGGCTGGTAAAGAGCGTCCCCATGACGCTGAACATGACCCCGATGACGAGCAGCGTCGGCGGGATGAGTACAGCCCAGAACGAGGTGATGAGCGGCTCGTCGAAGGCGAAGCCGAGAACGGTGAGGACGCCGAGGAAGGCGGTGCCGTACAGCGCGGCGCGCGTCCCTGCCCACAGGTACTCGCCGGCGACGACGTCCTCAGCGTTGATCGGGGTCGTTATGATCGCGTCGTAGATCTTGTTTATCTCGAACTTGACGAAGGTGTTGAAGGTGCTCTCGAACGATGCGGCGAACATGGCGTTGCTCGCCAGCAGCCCGGGCGCGATGTACTGGATGTAGCTCTGCCCGTTTATCCCGCCCTGCTGGATGAACGTCCCTAAGCCTAGACCAAGCGCCGCCAGATACAACAGAGGCTCAATGAAGTTGGGGAACATGATGCTCTTCCAGTACTTGCGGAAGATCGTCAGGTTGCGCTGCCATACACGGAACGCCCCGCGCGGCGAGGGTATCCTGATCGCACCCACTACTCGATCAACCTCCTCCCGGTGAGCCGCAAGAAGACATCCTCGAGCCCCGCCTGCCTGTACACTGTGTTCTCGACCTCCACCCCCGAGGCGCGCACCTTCTCCATGAGCTCCTCCGCATCCGTAGTGAACGCCAGAAGCGTGTCCCCTGTGCGCTCGACGGCATCCGCGGCGGCCTCGACGACTGGCTTGAGCCTCTCCAGTTCCTCCGGAGAGCCCCGGAATTCCAGCACCTGCGGGCTGACGTACTTCTCCACCAACTCTTTGGGGGATCCCTCGGCGATGATGAGCCCGTCCTCCATGATGACGAGCCGGTCGCACAGCCGGGCTGCCTCCTCCATGTAGTGGGTCGTGAGGACCAGCGTCTTCCCCTCGACGGTCAGCGCGCGCAACCTGTCCCACACCAGGTGCCTGGCCTGCGGGTCGAGGCCGGTGGTCGGCTCGTCGAGGACCACGATCTCGGGGTCGTTTATGAGCGCCCGCGCTATGAGGAGCCGCCGCTTCATGCCGCCCGAGAGCTGGTCCACCTGCGACTCTGACTTCTCCGTGAGCTCCACGAAATCGAGCAGCTCCTCGGCCCGCTGCAGCGCCACCTTGCGCGGCAGATCGTAGTACCGGCCGTAGACGAGCAGGTTCTCCTCGACCTTGAGGTCGTCGTCTAGGTTGTTCTCCTGCGGGACGACCCCGATGCGGCGTTTGATCTCCCGCTCGCAACTCCTGACGTCTAGGCCAGCGACCTCGAGTTCTCCCCCGCTAGGTATAACCGCGCCGTAGATCATCTTCATAGTCGTAGTCTTCCCTGCCCCGTTCGGCCCCAGGAACCCGAAGCACTCGCCCTTGTGCACCTCGAAGTCCACGCCCTTTACGGCCTCGAAGCCGTTGTAGCTCTTCTTGAGGTCCCGGGCCACCAGCGTGGTCGTCCGTGACTGGGTTTGGATCAACTCTTTCGCCTCCGTGCTCGAGCGCCGGACCCTCCGATTCTACCGGCAGCCACCAACCTTCCCAACACCGCGAGCGCGCGAAAGAGGCGGCCTCTGTTCTCCGGCACGTTCAACCACGTCGAAGCCCCCGACGGATGTGGGAGCGGTACATATACTACCCCATCACGACGAATGGTCTCGCCAACCACCTCGGAGAGCCGCCCTATCCCGAGCAACTCCCTTGCCGCCAACCCCCCGACAGGGACCACGACCTCAGGCCGCAGCAGCTCGAACTCGCGCGACAGATGCGCCCGGCAGTTGGCGATCATCGCCCGAGAGGGCACCCTGTCCCCGCCACCCAGCGCCTTTCCAGGGAAGCAGCGCGCGAGGGCGGTGAGGTAGATCTCACCCCGCGAGACGTCCGCCTCCGTAAACCAGCCTTCCAACCGCGCTCCCGCCGGCCCCGTGAACGGTAACCGCGTCAAAACCTCAGTCAGACCCGGCGCCTGCGCAACTAGCAGCACCCGCACGTCCTTCGGCACGTCCACCACAGGCGCGTTGCCCCCGCCCGGGAAACACAGCGAACATGCCCGCACCAGCTCCTCGTGCCGCTCTAAGGCCTCCACGCACGCTATCCTACCCCGCCCTAGCCGTACATCTGGTGTCCACGTTCTCATCAGACCACCATACATCGCGTCCTTCACGAATCTTAAGAAATCTACGGCGTACCCCCTACCACTCGCGAAAATGTATTGATAGAATCCCTCGCATGGGAAATCGGTCGCAGATGCGCAAGTTTAGGAAACGGCGTCAGCGGGCTGGCTTTGTCCTGCTGGCATCGTTGCTAATCGTCGTCTTGGGAATCACGCTGTTCTTCCGCACGGACCCGTTCCAGAGGGCTGGCGAGCCGATATCGGTCGAGAGGGTTGCGGTACCGATGATCGGCGGGGCTCCGGAAGCCGTGGCCGAGCAGTCTGCTGAAGAACAAGCTGCCGAGGAGGATACGGGGTCCCAGAAGGACACCGACGAGGGTGAGAAGCAGCAGGCTGATGCCGACAAGCCCGTTGCCCCGGTACCTGCCACGAACGACCTCTGGCTGACGATTCCCAAGCTGGGTCTCTACGACAACTACGTCACCAACTCCAACGCCCACTCGGCTCTGGACTATGGTGTGGCCAAGCGCGAGGAGACGGGCTTCCCGTGGCAGAACGACGCGAACACCTACATATCGGGGCACAGGCTCGGCTGGCCTGGCACGGCAAGCGACCACCAGTTTTACAATCTGCCTCTCCTAGCGTACGGCGACGAGATCTACCTCTACGACGCCAACGGGACGACATACACCTACGAGGTGACGGAGATCTTCGAGGTGTCGCCAAGCGAGACGTGGGTGACGAACTCGGACCCCGGCAGGGACATGGTCTCGCTGCAGACCTGTATCGAGAACTACGGCGACTACTGGACTATGGGTCCCAACTGGTACGTCCGGTACGTGGTGCGCGCCGACAGAGTGGCCGTAACCCCGGCGTAGCTACCGACCGGAACGCGATCTCGGGGAGCCTGCGAGAAGACGCGCGGTTCCGGCGCTAGGTTTCCTCCTTATCTATCCACTTGATTTTCTTCGGCGGCCGGTACCGGGCGAAGGCGTCGAGCAGGGGTTTCGGCTCGGTCTCAACCAGGACCGTCGCCCGGTGCTCCTTGCTCAGGAATCCTTTTGCCACCATGTGGTCGAAGAGTGCGACCAGCGGGTCGTAGTAGCCTGCGAGGTTGAGGAGCCCGCAGGCTTTCTCGTGCTCGCCGAGTTGCGCCCAGGTCTGTACCTCGAAGAACTCTTCCAGCGTACCGGTGCCTCCGGGAAGTGCGATGAAACCTTCCGAGAGCTCGGACATCATGGCTTTGCGCTCGTGCATCGAGCCGACCACGCGCAGGTCGGTGAGGCCGGTGTGCGCGATCTCACGCTCCACGAGCGCCTTCGGGATGACGCCTGTGACCTCGCCACCGGCGTCGAGGACCGCGTCGGCGACCACGCCCATTAGCCCCACGTGCCCGCCGCCGTAGACTAGGGTAATGCCCTCCTCGGCTAGCGTCCGGCCGAGCCGGCGGGCCCCGGCTTCGAAGGCCGGATCGTTGCCGGGTCTCGAGCCGCAGAAGACGCAGATGCTCCTCAAGTCGTGCTTCCCCTCAGAACCTTTGCACGATCACTATCCCGGCGACTATCAAGAGCGCTCCGATAATGCGCGGGAAGCTGACCTCGTGCACCGGGACCCGGACACGGTGCGCTACCAGCCGAACCCGGCTCCGGCAGGGACCTCTGCACTACCAGCGCCGCGACGGCGAGCGCGACTGTCCCGACCATGAAAGAGATCGCCGCGGCCACCACGGGTTCGCCGACGAAGTTCCTCAGATGGCTGTTAATGTCGAACTGCACGGGCAGGACGATCCCGGCCGCGGGTGTGACCGGCAGGATCCAGGCCATCCTCGTCACTACCGCGGTTCGTAGACGTCGAAGAGGATGGGCTCGAGGCCCTCCTCCCCGACGCCGGAGCGGTACTGGATGTAGCGGGCGCGCTGGAGGTAGGCGAGGGCTGTCTTCGTCCGGCCTTCAAGATCGGGGATCTCATCCTCCAGCTCCCCGAGTATCATAGAGTCGAGAACGACATCTTCTTCGTCGTTCTCCTGCCAGATCTCCCAGAGCCTGCGCCAGAGCGTCTCGGTTTCGGGGGTGAGCGGTTCGCGTTCCATTAGCTGCCCTCCTGGTGTTTTCTGAGTTCGAAGACAACATGGGAGATCTCCGGTACGAGGAGCTTCTCGACCGCTAGGCGGACGGCGTTGCGTGAGCCAGGGAGGCAGGCCACGAGCTTGGTGCCAACCGCGCCCGCGACCGCGCGGCTGAGGATGGCGGCGGCCCCGATCTCCTCGTAGGAGAGCACGCGGAAGATCTCGCCGAACCCGTCAAGCTTCTTCTCGAGCATGCGGTCTACTACCTCATAGGTGGTGTCGCGGGCAGAGATGCCCGTCCCGCCGGTGGTTATGATGGCGTCTACGTCGGGGCGGGCGAGCAGGTTCACGAGTTCCGTCCTGATGCGCGCCGCGTCGTCCCTGACGATGCCCCTCTCCACGATCTCGTGGCCGGCGCCGCGCATGAGCTCCTCTATGGTGTCCCCGCCGGTATCGTTCTCCGCGGTGCGCGTGTCACTTATGGTCAGAACGGCCAGCCGGACATGTTTCGGCGCCGACTCCCGGTGCCTGTGGACGCTCTCGCTCACAAGAGTCCTCCCCCCAGGAACGGGTTGTGGGCCCTCTCCTCGCCGATCGTGCTCTCAGGGCCGTGGCCGGGGAGCACCCTCGTCTCGTCCGGCAGCGTAAGAAGCCTCTCGTTTATGCTGCACATCAGGAGGTCCATGTCGCCGCCGAGAAGATCCGTCCTTCCCACGCTACCCGCGAAGAGCGCGTCGCCAGAGAGCACGAGCCTATCCTCCGCGAGGTAGAACGCCAGGTGTCCCGGCGCGTGCCCCGGCGTGTAGAGCGACTTGAGCCTGAGGCCGCCCACCTCGAGGATTTCTTCGTCCTCGATGTGGCGGTCTACTACGGGCACCTTGCCGAACCGGAGGCCCATCATCATGGCCTGGGTGGGGAGTTGTTGCAGCATCGGCTCGGCCTCGGCGTGCATGAGGACAGGACACGCGTACTCGTCGGCCAGGGCGGCCACGGCCCCGACGTGGTCGATGTGGGCGTGTGTAATGATAATCTGGGCTATATCGAGCCCCGTCTGCTCGACCGCTAGCGCGATGCGGGCGCCCTCGTCACCGGGGTCCACGAGGGTGCCCGTGCCGGTTTCCTCGTCCCCGATCACGTAGCAGTTCTCCTGGAACGGTCCGACGGTGAGCGCTTCGAGGATCATGGCTTCCTTCTTGACAGAAACTCGACGAGTAGACGCGCTGGAGCGCCGGTCGCGCCCTTTGGCATGTAGGCATTGCCCTTCTTGCCGTAGGCGGTGCCGGCTATGTCGAGGTGTGCCCAGGGGTAGTCGGCGAACTCCTTGAGAAAGGCGCCGGCTGTCAGCGCGCCGCCGTACCGGCCGCCGGAGTTCTTTATGTCGGCGACGTCCCCCCTTATCTGCTCTGTGTACTCGTCGAAGAGGGGGAGGGGCCAGGCCCGCTCACCGGATGCTTCCCCGGCGGTCTGGATCTCCGCTATGAGGTCCTCGTCGTTGCCCATGAGCCCCGAGGCATAGTCGCCGAGGGCTACGTGGCACGCGCCGGTCAAAGTCGCGCAGTCCACGACCGCCGACGGTTCGTAGCGCCGGGCGTAGGAGAGGGCGTCTGCCAGGATCAGACGCCCCTCGGCGTCGGTCGTGACGATCTCGACCGTCTTTCCCGAGTGCATCGTCAGGATGTCACCCGGCTTGAACGCGTCCCCGCCGGGCAGGTTCTCGGTCGCTGGCAAGAGGGCGACGACGTTGAGCGTGAAATCCAGGGCACCCACCGCCTCCATCGCCCCCAGGACGGCCGCGCCCCCGCTCATGTCGAACTTCATGTTCTCCATCCCGGCCGACGGCTTTATGGAGATGCCGCCCGAATCGAAGGTAACCGCCTTGCCGACGAGGACGATAGGAGCGGCGTCCCCACCCTTCCTGTGCTCCAGCACGATAAAGCGCGGTTCGTTGGCGGCCGACCGGCCGACGGTCGCGAGCCCCGTGAGCCCCTCCTCCTCGATGCCGGCCCGGTCGAGAACCGTCAACTCCATGCCGTACCTCTCCGCTATCTCCCGCGCCTTCTGCGCCAGATACTCGGGGGTGGCGACGTTGGAGGGCTCGTTGGCCAGGTCCCGGGCGAAAGAGGCGCCTGACGCGACCTTCTTGCCGACCCTCGCGCCCTCGGTGACCTCCCCGAGGTTCTCCTCGCCCGAGACGAGTTGGAAAGTCTGGAGCTCGTGATGTTCCGCGCGGCTCTTGTGCCTGTCGAAGCGGTAGAGCCCGAGCCTCGCACCCTCTGCGGCTGCTTTCGCCGCCTCTCGTACCGCTGCGCCCTGTGGTACAGGCAAGGAGAAAGCCGCCTCGTGCAGCTTCAGGGTCAGGGCGCGTTTGGCGACGGTGGCTGAGACGCGCCGCAGCCGCTCCAGGTCGAAGCGCTCCCTATTGCCAAGACCGACGAGCAGGAGCCGGGGTGCGCCGAGCCCTTCCTGTCCGTACAGCAGGGCCGTCTCGCCCTCCTTCCCCGTGAAGTCTCCGCCCGAAACCACCTCTGCCGCGGTGGCGCCCAGCCCTTCCGGGGCTTGACCCTTGAAGAGACCCACCGCGAGCATCTCGGCGGCGAGATCCTCCGCCGCGCCACTTGTCGCGCCGATCACGACCAAGCCTGGATCACCTCCCTGCCGAAGGACGAACGGCGTAGATTATAGGGCAAGCCCGTCGCGGTGCTATGGTGTCGGGCGTGGAGCTGCCAGACTATCTGGACTTCACTGTGCAGACCGCCTACGAGGCTGGTCGCCTCACCCTCGGCTACTTCCGGACGGGCACGATGTGTCCCGAGCTCAAACCCGACGACACGCCGGTGACGGCCGCCGACAGGGAGGCGGAGAAGCTCATCCGAGCCAGGATCGGGTCGAAGGACTCAGGCCACGCCGAAGTGGGGAAGAGTACGGGTTCGAGGGGGCGCGAGTCACCGCTGGGTCGTTGACCCCATAGACGGTACCAGGGCCTTCATCCGGGGCGTCCGGCTGTACGGAGTCCTGATCGGGCTGGAGATACAGGGGAGGTGCGAGGTCGGCGCCGCCTACTTCCCCGCCTTCGAAGAGATGATCTGTGCCGCGACCGGCGAAGCCTGCTTCTGCAACGGCCGCTTCTCGCGGGTGTCGAGCGCACAGACCCTGGAGGGCGGCATCCTCTCCTTTACCGACGCGGCGAGCTTTGAGGAACACGGTAGCGAGGAGGCCTTCCGGCGCCTGCGCCGGACCGCAGGCGGTAGCCGCGGCTGGTCTGCCGCCTACGGCCACGCCCTCGTCGCCACGGGCAGGGTAGAGCTCATGCTAGACCCCGCCACGAATCCCTGGAACTGCGCGCCCTTCCCGCCTATCCTGCGCGAGGCCGGCGGCTACTTTGGCGACTGGTCCGGCAACGAGATCATCTACGCCGGCGAAGCCCTCAGCACCACGAGGGAACTGTTGCCGCAGGTACTACGTCTAATACAGAGCATAGACGAGGGCGCGGGATCTCTCCCGCACCCCAAAGCTGATACCTGAAGCCTACAAAATTGGCAAATACTTCTGTATCTCGTAGGGGGTCACCTGGACCCTGTAGTCCTCGAACTCGGCCCGCTTGAGCTCGAGGAGCCTGGTGAAGACGTGCTCGCCGAGGGCCTTGTACAGGAGCTCCGAGTTCTCGGCCTCGAAGATGGCCTCACCGAGGTCGGCGGGCAGGCTCTGGATGCCGAGCTTCTCCCTCTCTTCGTGGGAGAGGTGGTAGAGGTTGCGCTCCATCGGCTCCGGAAGCTCGTAGCCCTTCTCGATTCCCTCGAGGCCCGCGTGAAGGAGCGCTGCGAAGCACAGGTAGATGTTTGCGGCGGGGTCGGGGCAGCGGAGCTCCGCCCTGGTGGCCTTCTCCTTGCCCGGATGGTAGAGCGGGACCCGCACCAGCGCCGAGCGGTTGCGGCGGCTCCAGGCTATGTAGACCGGGGCCTCGTAGCCGGGGACCAGTCGCTTATAGGAGTTCACGAACTGGGCGAAGATGATGCTGATCTCCCGCGCGTGCCTCAGCTGGCCCGCGATAAACTGCTTCGCCGTGTCGGAGAGGAAGTACTGGTCGTTCGAGTCGAAGAAGGCGTTCTGCTGGCCCGAGAAGAGGCTTTGGTGGGTATGCATTCCCGAGCCGTTCTGGTCCCGGATCGGCTTCGGCATGAAGGTGGCGTAGACGCCGTGCTTGGTGGCGATCTCCTTGACGACTGTCTTGTAGGTCTGGACTTTGTCGGCCATGGTGAGGGCGTCGTCGAAGCGCAGGTCGATCTCGTGCTGGCTGATGCCGACCTCGTGGTGAGAGTACTCGACGTCGATACCCAGATCCTGAAGCGCCATGACTGTCTCGCGCCTGAGAGAGGTGGCGGCGTCGAGCGTCGTGAGGTCGAAGTAGCCGCCGTAGTCGAGCGGCTCGGTGTCCGTGGAGCTCCTGAAGTAGAAGTACTCGAGCTCGGGGCCGCAGAAGAAGTTGTCGAAGCCCATCTCGCTCGCGCGCTCCAGCGCCCTACGCAGGACG
>Ga0126311_10001546_pt1 | contig 11201 bp, 7 predicted proteins | sample Plot61_FD_92539 | JGI IMG/M metagenome (GOLD analysis project Ga0126311, IMG submission 92539) | Serpentine soil microbial communities from UC McLaughlin Reserve, CA, USA - Plot61 | ecosystem: Environmental > Terrestrial > Soil > Grasslands | place: USA: UC McLaughlin Reserve, Lake County...
GTGGCAACATGCCCGGTCGCGGCGCGGGCGAGCGACTGGCTGTCGATCCAAATCGCAACAGCGTGCTCTATCTCGCCGCGCCGAGTGGGAACGGTCTCTGGCGCAGCACTGACTCGGGTGTTACATGGTCCAAAGTGACGAGCTTTCCTAATCCCGGCAACTTCGTGCAAGACCCGACCGATCCTAACGGCTATTTAACCGACAACCAGGGCGTTTACTGGGTCACATTCGACAAACGCACCGGCACTCCCGGCAATACGACGCAAACGATCTACGCCGGCGTTGCTGATCCCGGCACGAGCATCTATCGCAGCACTGATGGTGGTGCTACGTGGTCTGCCGTGCCCGGTCAACCGGCGGGTTTTCTACCGCACAAATCCGTGCTCGACACCGCCGGCGGTTTTCTTTACATCGCCTACAGCGACAAAAGTGGTCCATATGACGGTGAACACGGCGATCTCTGGAAGTTCAACACCGCAACCGGCGCATGGACGTTGATTAGTCCGATTCCGTCTTCCAACACCAATGATAACTACTTCGGTTACAGCGGTCTCTCCGTCGATCGACAGCACCCAAACACGATCATGGTTACGGGATACAGTTCGTGGTGGCCCGATACACAGATCTGGCGTAGCACAAATGGCGGCGCGACCTGGAGCCGGATCTGGGATTGGACGCGTTATCCGAGTCGATCGTTTCGCTACACACAAGACGTTACGGCAGCGCCGTGGTTGAAATTTCCAATCACCCCACTCTGCGGCGGCGGACGCCCGGGCGCTGAAGTAAATCCAAAACTCGGTTGGATGACGGAGACTCTCGAGATCGATCCGTTCAACTCGAATCGATTCATGTACGGCACTGGCGCAACTCTCTACGGCAGCACTAACCTGACGACGTGGGACTTGAGCACGACCAGCCAGATCGCGGTTCGCGTCATGGCGCAGGGCATCGAGGAGACAGCCGTGCAGGACTTGATCAGTCCGCCGTCAGGCGCGCCGCTGATTAGTGCGCTCGGAGATATCACGGGCTTTCGTCACAACGACGTGAACGTCGTGCCGGCCGCGCAGATGCAACCGGTGCGTGGATCGAGCGTCAGTCTTGACTATGCCGAACTGAGTCCGCCGTACATCGTTCGCGCTGCGAATGGCGACACTGCGAATTGCGAAAAGAGCCTCGCGATCTCGACTGACGGTGGTACGACGTGGGCCGCAGTCGCTGCGCAACCTTCAGGACTCACGGGTGGCGGCTCGGTTGCAGTCTCAGCAACAGGTGGAGGCAAGATCGTTTGGAGTCCGGCAGGCGTCGGCGTCTTCTTCACGACTGGCGGCGGCAAGACATGGACCGCTTCGACAGGAATACCGGCGGGCGCGCGCGTCGCGTCAGACCGCGTGAATCCTAACAAGTTCTACGGTTTCAAGTCGGGCACGTTTTATGTGAGCACTGACGGAGGCAAGACCTTCGTCGCAAGAGCTACCGGACTGCCATTGGGTGGACCAGTGCGATTCAAAGCCGTGCCCGGTCGGGAAGGTGATGTCTGGCTCGCGGGCGGAGCGGAGTGGGACAACACGTACGGCTTGTGGCACTCGACCGACTCGGGCACGAGCTTTACGAAGCTGGCGAACGTGGAAGAAGCCGACAACATCGGGTTCGGCAAAGCGGCAACAGGTCAGACTTACCTCGCACTCTACGCAGCGGCGCAGGTCGCGGGAGTGCGCGGCATCTTTCGTTCGATCGATGCTGGTCAAACGTGGGTGCGCATCAACGACGATCAGCACCAATGGGGACGCGCAGGTGAGACTGCAATAACTGGCGACCCGCGCATCTTCGGACGCGTGTACATCGGCACCAACGGCCGCGGCATTGTTTACGGCGACGGACAGTAAGGAGACAAAGATGCGAAGTTTCATTACTAGATTCTTGATCGTAGTCATTGTGCTTCTTGGTGCAACCTCGCCATTGAAAGCCGCGAACGTGACTGTGAATGTTGACTACAACAACCCGAGACAAACTATCGAAGGCTTCGGAGCTGCGGCAACGTGGGTGGCCAACGACATCGACGCGTTTTCGCCGGCGAAGCAGACGCAAATTCTCGATCTGCTTGGCATGGATGAAGGACAACAACTCATGCACGAACGGAGGGCACGTGCTGCCGGCGCAGTATGCAAACCTTGCGGCACTGAAGATCCAGTGGCTGAACAACGCGAAGGCGCAACTCGGTTTCGAGGCTCAGGTCGAGAGTGTGCAGAACGAGCCGAACATGAGAGTGACTTACGATAGTTGCGAGTGGACCACGACGGAGATGAATACCTTCGTCGCGAACCATCTTCAGCCGGCGCTTGCAGCGAGTGGTCTAAGCGCGAGAATCATGGCGCCTGAAGTCTCGTTCTATTCAAATTTTGACAACGCGTGGGGATTCCCGCTCTTAAACGATCCGGGCATGCGCGGCGCGGTTTCGATCATGGCGACTCACGGTTACGGAAGAACGGACAATTTCAGCACCCCTTGCAACAGTTGCGCGCAGTACAACAAGCCAATCTGGCAGACAGAGGACTCGAATCTTGACGGTCGTTACAACGGCAGCATCGATGACGGCCTGACGTGGTCCACCGAGATCAACAAGGCGTTGAATGGTTTTTTCCGGTGCGTTTACGATCACCGTGCCTGCGAAATCAGTGGTGACGGTCGTAGGCTAATGGCTTTGTCAAAGATCGGGTCAGTACCACCTGCGATAGCGGGTGGGTCCGATCGCGTTTCGACCCACCCGCTATCGCAGGTGGTACTGACCTCGTCCAAACGAAGTCACTACTGTGTGCAGGCAAATAACTAACAACAGGAGAGATCTAACGTGAGCAAAAAAGTTTCCCGCAGGACTTTCGCGAAAGTCGCAGGCGCTGCGGCACTCGCTTCAACAGCAAAGCTGCCGGTAGTTGGTTCAACAACGCTTACGCCGCAGGACAGCGATGCGTCGCGCGCTTTCCCGTCCGGCTTCATCTGGGGCACGGCGACCGCTTCCTATCAAGTCGAAGGCGCAGTCAAGGAAGACGGACGTGGTCCATCGATCTGGGACACTTTTTCGCACACACCCGGCAAGGTCGTTAACGACGCAAACGGTGACGTGGCGAACGATCACTATCATCTCTACAAAAGCGACGTGCAGTTGATGAAGGCGCTCGGCGTCAAGGCGTATCGTTTCTCGATCGCCTGGCCGCGCGTGTTTCCCAATGGCGATGGACCACCAAATCCGAAGGGACTCGACTTCTACAACCGTCTCGTCGACGAGCTGTTAGCCAACGGAATTCAGCCGTTCGCCACGTTCTATCACTGGGATCTGCCGCAGTCGTTGCAGGATCGTTTCGGCGGTTGGGAAGGACGCGAAACGTCGCAGGCATTCGCTGATTACGCCGGCTACGTTGCGGCTCGACTGACCGATCGAGTGAAGCACATTTTTACTATCAATGAGTTTGGCGCGTTCATTGAAGTTGGGTATCGATGGGGAATTCACGCGCCGGGTTTGAAGCTCACCGGTCAACGCTTGAACCAGACGCGTCATCATGCGGTGTTGGGCCATGGTCTGGCAGTGCAGGCAATTCGCGCGGCTGCGAAGCCGGGCACGAAGGTCGGTCTGGCTGAGAACATCACGATCGCCGCGCCTGTAGTCGAAACACCGGCCCACATCACCGCTGCTGAACGTGCCTTTCGCGAGATGAATGCGCAGTATCTGACCGTGATCCAGGAAGGGAAGTATACCGACTGGTACTTGAAGTCGGCGGGCGCCGATGCGCCGAAGTTCACGCCTGAGGATTTGAAGATCATTTCTTCGCCACTCGACTTCGTCGGGATCAACATTTACACAACTGAATTCGTGCGGGCTGACGAGTCGCAGCCGGTAGGCTATTCGTTTGTGCCGAAGCCGAAGTCGTTTCCGCACGCGCCGTCGTTTTGGCTCTTCGTTACGCCGGAAGCGCTTTACTGGGGACCGCGACACGTCGCGAAGCTCTGGGGTGCGAAGGAGATTTACATCACTGAGAATGGTTGTTCGGCGGCGGATGAGCCAGCGGCGGATGGGCGCGTCTACGATACGGATCGCGTCACGTTCCTGCGTAGTTATTTAACGAAACTCCAGCGCGCCACTCGCGAAGGCGTGCCGGTGCGCGGCTACTTCCTCTGGAGTTTGATGGACAATTTTGAGTGGGCCGACGGCTACACCAATCGCTTCGGCATCCATTACGTCGACTACACGACACAGAAACGCACGCCCAAGCTGAGCGCCGACTTCTATCGCGAAGTCATCACTAAAAACGCAGTGGTTTAAGAGTTAGCCTATTGTGGTGCGCCGAGAAATGATGCGAGACGGAGTAGGTCAGCGAAGACGCCCGCGGCGGTGACGGCGGGGCCGGCGCCGGGACCACGCACGATCATCGGTTGCGTGTTGTAACGCGCAGTCTGAAAACTCACGATGTTGTCGCTGCCGCTGAGGTTTGCGAAAGGATGTTCGTGAGCAAAGGTGCGTAACCCCGCGGACATGCTGCCGTCAGCATCGATCGTCCCGACATAACGCAACACCGCACCTTTGCTTCGTGCTGAACTTAATAAGTCTCCGATAGCCCGATCGTGTTTGCCCAGTGAGTTGAGATACTCCTCTATACTTGCCGAGCGCAGATCCTCAGGCACCATACTCTCAACCTGAACCGAGTCCATCTCAACTTCGAGCCCCATCTCGCGCGCGAGAATTATGAGCTTGCGCGCCACGTCAACTCCCGACAAGTCCTCACGCGGATCGGGTTCGGTTAAGCCTAACTTGTGCGCTTCACGCACGATCTCGGAAAACGTATGCGAGCCGTCGAGTGAGTTGAAGATGTACGAGAGCGTGCCAGAGAAGACGCCTTCGATCTTGACAATCTCATCTCCAGTCTCAATCAAATCACGAAGTGTGTGAACGATCGGCAGTCCGGCGCCAACGTTCGTCTCGTAAAGAAAATACCTCTGATACTTGCGAGCAGCTTCACGCACGCTGCGATACGACGTCATTGGCCCAGCGTTGCACTTCTTGTTCGGTGTGATGACGTTGATTCCCCTCGACAGCCAACTCTCGTAGTAGTGTGGCAACTCGGCGCTCGCAGTCGCATCGATCAGCACGGTGTGTGGCAAGTACAGCGCGTGTACGTGATTAACGAATGCTTCGAGATCAGCTTCAGAGGCACTCGCTCGCAACTCATCCTGCCATGAATCGAGCGGCAGTTGCCGGTCGTGCAGGATCATCTTCTTCGTATTCATGATGCCACGCACGCGTAAGTCGATACCGCGCTCTTGCCTCAGCTCCTGAATGCGTGCCGTAAGTTGATCGAGGAATGTACTTCCGATCAGCCCGGTACCGATCACGCCGATGGAGAGCGTTTGGCTCGAGAGGTAAAACGCCGAATGCAGCGCCCGCAGTGCCTTCGTCGCTTCGTGCTGTTCGATGACGGCGGAGATGTTGCGCTCGGACGATCCTTGCGCGATCGCCCTGATGTTCACACCTGCTTTGCCGAGTGCACTGAAAAACTTTCCCGACATTCCCAAACGTTCGATCATCCCGTCGCCCACCATCGCCACGATGCAGCAACTCTCTCTGGAGTCCACCGTTTGAATCTCTCCGCGCTGCATCTCGGCGAAGAACGTCTCGGCAACAGTTCGCTTGGCGAGTTCGGCCTGCGCTTGCGGAACGGCAAAACAGATCGAGTGTTCAGAGCTCGCCTGCGAGATCATGACGACCGAAACATCGACTGCGCGCAACGCGCCGAAAAGTTTATGGGCCACACCCGGAATACCGATCATGCCGGTGCCTTCAACGTTCAGCAGCGCCATGTCTTCCACCGCGGCGAAACCTTTAATCGGTATCTCGGATGATGAGACAGCGGAGATGCGCGTGCCGGGTGCCTCAGGCCGCAAACTGTTTTTGATCCAGACGGTGATGTCTTTCGCGATGGCCGGCGACATCGTGTTTGGGTGAATTACTTTCGCGCCGAAGTAAGCAAGCTCAGCCGCTTCCTGGTAGGAGAGTTCGGGAATGATCAGCGCGTCCGGAACGCGACGTGGATCGGCGCTGTAAACACCGTCAACATCAGTCCAGATCGTCAACGACCGCGCGCCGAGTAAAGCGGCGAAGATAGAAGCCGAGAAGTCGCTGCCGTTGCGCTTCAGCGTGGTAGCGACGCCGTCGTGCGTGGTAGCTATATAGCCCGTGATTACGAGCAGGTCTGTTTCGATTGGCCGGTTTTTCAACTTCTCTTGTGAAAGCTGCCAGTCGATCACGACTGTGTTGCTCTGCGGCTCGACAACGAGAACGTCGCGTGCATCGAGCCAGCTCGATGAGTGACCACGGGCTTCCAGATAACTGTGCAGCAGTTGCGCCGACCACAGCTCTCCGTGGCCGGAGACGAATTCGATGATCCGTTCGGAGGGCAGCTTTGTGATCCAGACGCCGCGCAACACCTCTTCAATCGCGTTGAAATCGGAAGTGATGATTGTGTTGAGCGACTCGGTTTGCGCGGCGCTGAGTTCGAGTTCAGTTACAGTGTCGAGATGTCCCTTCTTGAGATTGGTGAGTTTTGCGAGGTATGAAGAGTCGTGCCGGCCAGCGAGTTCGACTGCGTTGATGAGCTCGTTAGTGACGCCGCTCATCGCCGAAACTATCACGGCTACGCGCTCGCCTGGCGTAGACGGAAGCACGAGTTCCGCCGCGGCTCGATAGCGCTCAGCGTTCGCCACACTCGTGCCGCCAAATTTATGAACCACCCACTTCATAGTCTCACGATACCAAACCTTCCGGCGCCGTCGGATGATCCGGAGATGATCGTCGGCTGATGTCCCGTGCGTTGCGAGTATAGTTGAACGATTCGATCGATTGCTGGTTTAGCCGATCGATGCGCCAGCACCGCTACTGTTCCGCCACTGCCGCCACCGGTGATTTTAGCTCCGTACAAACGAACTCCTTGTTGGACCAGCCGCACCAGTTCATCCGTGCCGTCAGAACCGAGTCCGCAGGTTGAATAGCTGTCGTGTGACTCGTACATCAACTCGCCGAGCACTGGGGCCTGGTCCAACCCTTTCCAATTCGCCAGGATGTCCGCGAAACGGTTGACTCGCGCGTTTTCGTAAATCGGATGTTTCGTTGCGGCGAAGACCGGATAAATTCGATCGGACTCGACAGATGTTACAGAGTCAGTGATGCCCTGATAACGATCGAGAAACTCGGCGCCCGACATTTGCGCAGGTAAATGCGACGCGAAGCGAGTGTCAAACTCTTCGGGCGTGACGTTTGCGAGATAACCATAATCGCCCGCGATCTCAGTGATGATGCGATAACCCATGAATGCTGCCGTGCGCACAGTGCCGTAATCAGCACCTGCGACCGAGTGACGAATACCTGAATCGATTCCCCAGATGCTCAATTCCTCCGGCAAGCTGATCGTGCCCTTCAGTTCGCCGGGCTGGCACAGCAGCGCCAGCAAGCGATCGCGTTCTCCGCAAGCCGCGGTCATCTGGTCCATCACTCCACACGGTGCACCGGCGATTAAGTTCTCCACCTTCTGACTCAGAAACGCGATCTCCTGTGGCGAGATCTGGATGTCGTAGGCGTTTGTGATCGCACTCATCGCCGCAACTTCCAGCGCCGCTGATGAACTAACGCCTTTACCTTCCGGAACGTCAGACGAGATGAGGACCTTTGCACCTCGTTTGAAATCGCAATCCAACACTGTAAAGGCGCCCGCAACGTATGCAGCCCAATGCCGGTCGCGATCACTCGCAAACATAGCGCGCACGGATTTGTAATCTGACTTCAGATCCGCGAGCGGGATGGTGACGGATCTGACTTGCTCTTCTGAATTCGAAGGCAGACTGCAAATCTCAATCACGGGCGCGTCCTGGAGTTGCAAGTAAACATGTGTCGCTGCAGCGATGGGCCATTGCAACACGAGCGATCCGGAATAGTCGGCGATGCCGCCCATCAGATCGATCCGTCCCGGCGCACGGCTCACCACAATCTCCGCCGGCGAAAAGAACCCCGGAATTTGCTCTTCAATAATTATTCGTTGAAGTGTGGTCATGGTCCAACAGGCCGCGGCGGAGCAATGCGTTGCGCAACAGTGGTTCGATCTGCTCGCGTATCTGAGCGTTTGCGTAGCCGGTCCAGGCGACGTCGGGCTCGACTGCCAAACGTGCGCGCAGAGCGTTGCCGTAGACGTCAGTCACCATCACGCCGGCTTCGCGTGCGATCAACTCGGTACACAGATCGTACGGATGACAACAAATGCCGAGCGCGAGCCCGCGATCGTTCAATACGTTCTTCATTAACGGACGCAAATCGGCGATGAAACGATCGTGACCGCTGAGTAACTCGTAAAGCTGGCCGCCAGTGGACGCGTACTGATCTTCAAAACAATGTGCTTTGCCGGGTTGGGTTGGTCCTAATGCGCCGAGCACGATCTCTTCGTCGATGGCTGCCAGTTCTTCGCGTGCACCGGGAAAGAAACGTGCTACTTCCGCGTAGCCATGTGCAATTGTTGGTTCGCGTGATGGTTGCAGCGTTATTGGCGTCCGTTCTCTGGTTAGACGATTGTATCGTTCGGCGTGCGCGCCCTGGCCACGTATGGCCCAGAGACAATCGGAGAGGTGTTGTTTGACGAGTGGTATCTCGGTTTGGACAGCGAATTCGATGTCGGAAAGGTTAGTCTGTTCGCCGTGATTGCGTGCGACGCCGGTCAGGATCCAGGCGCTGCGCTTCTGATACATCAGACCGCGCGTACCGTCGATCGGATCGACGATGATGCGCAGTGTTGCTTCGCTTTCAGATGTGCCGTGCGGTAAGACGATTTTTCCGTTCAGCAAACCCTCAGCAATCAGCACTACAGGGAATTGCGAGGCGATCTCTCGTTCAAAGAAGTCGACAAGTAGATCCTCTCCGACACGATCGACAGCATAGATCGTATCGCCCTCCTCCTCGCGAGCCACGGCCGCGAGCGTCGCAGTCGCCGAGCGTTCGCACGCCTCGACGACGCCGTCACGAATCGTCTCGTGCAGTTCCCTGATCAGCGGCAGCAGAAATTCCAGTTTAGGTGTCGTCATCTTTTCGATCGCTTCATGAAACGATTTTCCAGGGAACAACTATACACAGTCAACGGCAAATCGGTGGTGATGTTGGAGCTTGAAGTACCGGACAGAGTTGACATCACGTAGTGTCATAAACAAAATGTCGCCACTGCCCTCACCAGATTATGTGGAATGATACTGATACTCCGCTAGCCTACTTAATCTCGTTTCGGACACACGGCACATGGCTACATGGGGACAACCGTGGCTCAATAGATCGGTATCACAATTCCTATAGCTCACCATATATCGCCCCAAACGAAAGTTGGCACAGGTACAACCAGGAATTGCTCAAGGCTCCGCCGCAAATACTTAATGTAAGGCAACGTCGGTCCGTCAAAACGTCCATATTCGAAACTTGCAATAGAAGACAGTGGAGTCTCCTGGCAGTTAACGTTCGAACCAACCATATTCACGCAGTTGTCAGCGCCAATCGGATAGCTGAGCTCGTGCTGAATGCCCTCAAGGCAAATGCGACGCGACAGTTAAGGAAAGATGGACTCTGGACTCACGCATTTAGTCCGTGGGCGGATAAGGGTAGCAATCGAATGTTATGGAATGAACAGAGTGTCACTAGAGCGATTGATTACGTTCTTTACGGACAAGGTGAAGATCTGCCCGACTTTGACGATTAATCGGAATTGCTGCAGCCTTTATGTGACGTTAGATTCCGGGTACGTACGACCCACCCGCTACCGCAGGTGGTACTGACCTCGTATTGCAGACTTCTAACTTATCTACGGATCATCGAAGCCGGGTGGGTCCAGTGTGCGCATTATGCGGCGTTGGGTTTCCGTGTCCGTATGAAGCCACCGCTATCGCACGTGGTACTGACCTCGTATTCGAGACACCTAATTTATCTGCAAACCATCGAAGCGGGTGGGTCAGTGTCGCATTATGCGGCGTTGGTTCTCGTGAAGTGTTTCGCCTGTAGACAATTCACGCCCCGAAAGCCTATTCTGACACTGCCCAGGGAACCCCCAGATAAAAATGTATGACAGTGACCTGCAGTTGGTATTAGCATGCCGACGTGGAGATCAGCTTGCTTGGGAGAAATTGATAAGACGTTACCAACGTCTGATTTACGCCATTCCCCTTCGCGCCGGACTCGACGAAGACCAGGCGGCTGAGATCTTTCAGGACGTATTTACCACTTTCTTTCAAAAACTGAACGATATCGAGGAGCCTGAAAAACTACAGGCCTGGCTGGTTACCACTGCGCGCCGCAAGACCTGGCGAACCATAGCCAAGTCACATACCCGGCCGCGCGAAGACCCAGAGGCAACGGACAATGCGGCCACCGTTCCTGATGAAACGCCGCTACCGGACGAACAGTTACTGATACTTGAAGAGCAACACCAGATTCGCACGGCCGTTTCAATGCTCGACGAGCGCTGCCAAAAGCTTGTGCAAATGCTTTTTTATCAGGCGCAGCCACCTTCATACACTGAAATAGCGGCTTCGCTCGGGATTCCCGAAGGTAGCATCGGGCCGACACGGGCGCGTTGTCTGGCCAAACTGCTGCGTATTCTAAAGAAGTTGGATGTGCATGTATTTTCTGATAAGAGGTAGGCTCTGTTGATTCGGAGGCACCAGAGAGCCAGCTATGATTAACTCTTCACACATTTCCCTGGAGACTCTCGTGGATATAGTTGAGGGCAGGGCAACTTCAGCGGTACTGGAAAGCGCAGTCGCTCATATCTCTTCGTGTTCCGATTGTGTTGACACCCTGCGCCAGCTCCAGCAGGTAATCCTCACGATGAAGAGCGACACGGCGCAAGACGCGCCACGCGATGTCCTGCAATCCGCGATTAACATTTTCTCTCCGGAAAGGCGCACGCCTTTGCGGCACATCATTGCGATTTTGACCTTTGACAGTCGTGTTGCCGGGCCGGCTTATGGGATCCGTTCACTACGAAGCACTTCGCGCCAGTTACTCTATTCGGCGCAGGAAACGGATCTGGATCTGCGCGTCACCGTCCAGAACGACGAATGCATCGTCGCGGGACAAGTTATTCGCGCCGATTGCGCCAGCGGCGAGGTCGAGATCTCAGGTGCTGCCGGATCGGCGA
>Ga0126311_10001547_pt1 | contig 11195 bp, 11 predicted proteins | sample Plot61_FD_92539 | JGI IMG/M metagenome (GOLD analysis project Ga0126311, IMG submission 92539) | Serpentine soil microbial communities from UC McLaughlin Reserve, CA, USA - Plot61 | ecosystem: Environmental > Terrestrial > Soil > Grasslands | place: USA: UC McLaughlin Reserve, Lake County...
GCAGTCACCCACGCCGGCGGCGTGGTGTGGCCTGAGCAGTCGTAGGGCGGGCAAAAGCGCGTAGCGCGTGCCCGCCACTTTCCGAGCAAATGCGGCGGGCACGCTTCGCTTTGCCCGCCTTACATGGTCGACTATTCGATCGGCGCGACGATCGTGGGATGCTTCAGCGCGCTCGCGTCGAGCTTCTTCTCCAGCATCTTCTCGGCCGTATAGACATCGAACATCGCCTGGATGCCGGCGAAGTTCGGCGCCGCGCCCGGCTCGCGCGCGAAGTCATTGCCCTTCAGGAGATACGTGTCGAGCACCGCGACCGGCGCCTTGGTGATCTCGCTCACGACCTTCATCGTCTCGTCGCGATCCGCGAGCGCCATCTTCAGGCCCGCGGTGATGTCCTTGACGTATTGCTTCGCCAGTTCGGGATTCTTGTCGACGAAGTCCTTCCGGCACGCTTCCACGATATGCACGATGTTCGGCACCGCCTGATCGAGCGAGAACAACTTGCGCACGCCGCCCTTCGCTTCCGCGCGCGCCGCGAAGGGCTGGTTCATATTGGTGGAATCGACGCGCCCCGCGCGCAACGCGTCTTCGGAAAGCGAGAACGAGACCTCGACCAGCTTGATGTCCTTCTCGGGATCGACGCCGTTACGCTTGAGCATCAGCGCGAACGGCCCATGCGTGCCGCCGCCGATGATCGAGATGCCGACGGTCTTGCCCTTGAGGTCCGCGACCGTCTTGATCGGCGAGTCCTCCTTCACGGCCCAATAGACCGAGAAGCTGCCCGGCCGCTCGCCGACATGCTGCGCCACCACGTAGGTCGAGAACGTGCCCTTATCCATGCCCTGCGCGATCGGCAGCACGCCCTGCGTCGCGCAATCGAGCGCGCCTGCGATCAGCGCCTGCGACATCGGCGAGGTGCCCTGGAATTGCGACCATTCGATTTTGTATTTCTTGCCGAGGTCCGGGAAGCGGTCCGGCCGCCGCATCATCCAGTACTTCGCTTCCTCAGCCGGAATGGTCCAGCCGACACGGATGGTCGGCACTTCCTGCGCCTTCGCGACCGACACGCAGGCGCTCGCCGCGACAAGCAACGCAACAACGATGCGATTCATGACTGATCCCCTCGTGACGCGGCTGTTGGCCGCTGTTGGTGGATATGGAACGACAGCGGCCATAAGAACGCAAGGTGCGGAACTTGCGTCGAATTCGTCCTGCTTGACTCCAGGAAACATGCCTGTTAATTAACACGAACGTTAATTAACAAGCGACTCATGTCCCGCGCTCCGCAGCTCGATCACGTGTTTGCCGCGCTGGCCGACCCGACGCGCCGGGCAATCGTCGAGCGCCTACTCTCAGGTGGAGATCTCACGGTCGGCGAGATCGCAAAACCCTTCCGCATCTCGGCGCCCGCGATTACGCGCCACCTTCAAGTGCTGGAGAACGCCGGGCTAATTGAGAAGCGCATCGACCGCCAGTTCCGCGTGGTGCGCGCACGCCCCGAGGCGCTACGCCCGCTCGGCTCATGGTTCGAGCGTCAGCAGCGCCACTGGTCTGATGCATTCGACCGGCTCGAAGCCGTCATCGCCGCCGAAACACCCAAGCGGAGGAAGTCATGAGTACCAAGACCGCCGACAACGACATCGTGCTGCGCCTGGAGCGCGTGATCGCGGCTACACCCGAACGTCTGTTCGCGCTGTGGAGCGAGCCGGAAGAGCTGGTGAAATGGTGGGGGCCCGAAGGTTTCACGACGCCGAAATACACGATGGATGTGCGCCCCGGCGGGCGCTGGCGCACCACAATGCACTCGCCCGACGGCAAGGATCGCACCGTGAGCGGCATCTACCGCACCATCGAGCCGCCGAAACGCCTCGTCTTCACCTGGGGCTGGGACGACGATAACGGCGCGCGCGGGCACGAGACCGAGATCACTGTGACCTTCGAGCCGACCACCGGTGGCACTCGCATGGTATTCATGCAGCAGCGTTTCGCCGACCAGGACAACCGCGGTCGCCACGAACATGGATGGAGCTCAAGCTTTGTTTGTCTGGAACGCGAAGCGACGCGGGGCGCGTAGGGAGGTTGTACATGACCACACATCAAATCGTTTCGCCGCCAGATTGGACCGCAGCGCGCCTGGAATTCCTCGAAAAGGAAAAGGCCTTCACGCGCGCGCGCGACGAGCTGAGCGCCGCCCGCCGCGCCTTGCCATGGGAGAAGGTCGAAAAGAGTTACGTGTTCGAAGGCGCGAAGGGTCCGGTCACGCTCGTCGATCTCTTCCGCGGCAAGAGCCAGCTCATCGTCTATCACTTCATGTTCGGTCCCGACTGGGAGGCCGGGTGCAAGAGCTGCACGTTCTGGGCCGACAATCTGGAGCGCACGGTCATCCATCTCAACGCGCGCGACACCAACCTCGTTTTGATCTCGCGCGCTCCCTACGCGCGCCTCGCCGCCTACAAGAAGCGCATGGGCTGGACAATGGAATGGGTTTCCTCGCTCGGCAATTCGTTCAACCAGGATTTTGCCGTATCGTTCGCCTCGGACGAAATTAATCAGAAGCGCTACAACTTCGGCACGCTCGCGCCGGAGAACGAAGAGATGCCTGGCATCAGCGTGTTCGCGCGTGACGGCGGCGCCATCTTTCACACCTATTCGACCTACGCGCGCGGCATCGACATGCTCAATGGTACCTATAACCTGCTCGACCTGGTGCCGAAGGGGCGTGATGAGGATGCCCTGCCGTTCACCATGACGTGGGTGCGCCGGCGCGACGAGTACGACACCTGAATCTTAATAAGGGAGGAAAAGAAATGCCTGCACTCGAAATCATCGGAGCGCCGCAGTCGAATTACGTCTGGGCCGTGCGCATGGTGTGCGAAGAGAAGGGGGTGTCTTACGAACACAGACCTGAGCGGCCGCACAGCGCGGAAGTTGACGCGATCCACCCGTTCGGCAAGATCCCGGTGATGCGCCACGGCGATGTGACCTTGTGCGAGTCGAAGGCGATCGCGACGTATATCGACCGCGTGTTCGACGGGCCGAAGATGATCCCGGAGGATCCGAAGAGCGCCGCGCAGGTGGAACAATGGGTATCGCTCGGCAATGTCGAGTTCGACAGACTGATGATGCGCCAGTATGTGGTCGGTTACGCCTTTCCGAAGGAGCCCGGCAAGCCCGACATGAAGGCGATCGGCGAAGCGGCCGAGAAGATGAAGCCGCAGATCGCGGTGCTCGACCGCGCGGTCGGCAACACCGGCTATCTGGTCGGCAGCAGCCTCACGTTCGCCGACATCAACATCCTGCCGATGCTGTTCTATGTGAACCGCTTCGAAGAGGGCAGAGCCATGCTCGGAGGTGCCAAGAATCTCGCCGCCTACATGGAGCGGCACTTCGCCCGACCAAGCTTCCAGGCCGCGAAGCCCCCGCCTCCCGCGAAGAACTGATCCCCTCCGCTCACACCCCCGAAAGTGGGCATCCGGAAGCTGCAAGACTGGGTCCCTGCCCGGGCGGGGACCAGCGGCTTTTGGCGCCATCTATCGTGTATCACCTGTATCGTCGCCATTTTTGGCGCCTCTCTCGATCCGATTAAGCTCTTGAAAATCCGGCTTTAATTGCAACCTTTCCGCCTGCTCTCGCTTAACCCATTCCCCTCCCCGCCCTGAACCGCCCCACCCGCTTCCGCGACTAACAGACAAGCGCCCCCCGGGGAACCAAACAAGGGCGCCAAGCGTAACTAGGCGGATACAGGGGAAGGCCATGAAGACCCTCACAACCGTTTTCACCGGTGCGCTCGTCGCGGCCGGCGTCATGGTCGCCGACTGGGCGACGGCCGCGCCACTCAGCCTCTCGTACAACGCTTACGCCTACTCGCGCGCCGACCAGATGGCGCCGGTCGAGGAGCAGGCCGAGCAGGGTTACGAGACGCTCGCGCAATTCCGCCGCCAGATCGTCGCCTACAGCGGCGGCGAAGCGCCCGGCACGATCATCATCGATACGCCGAACACGTTCCTTTATCTGGTGCAGCCCGGCGGCCGCGCGATCCGCTACGGCATCGGCGTCGGCCGCGACGGCTTCCGCTGGTCCGGCACGCAGCACATCACCAAGAAGGCCGAGTGGCCGGATTGGACTCCGCCCGCCGAAATGATCGCGCGCCAGCCCTACCTGCCGCGCTTCATGGCCGGCGGACCGACTAACCCGCTCGGCGCGCGCGCCATGTATCTGGGCAACACGATCTATCGCATCCACGGCACCAACGCGCCTTCGACCATCGGCCAGCGCGTCTCGTCGGGCTGCATCCGCCTCACCAACGAAGACGTGACCGATCTCGCGAGCCGCGTGAACGTCGGCACCAAGGTGGTGGTGATCAACAGCGACGTGCGCGCGGATGCACCGGGCCGCCCGATGATGTCTGCGCCGGTCAGCTTGCGCCTGCGTTAACGCGTGATCCCCGGGAAGTGGAAACCGGTTTTCGGGTAAGGACCACGCGAGGAAAAGCTTACCGAGAAGTCGGTTCGCCTCAGAGCGACCACGCCGGTCCGGGACGTCCGGGCCGGCGTTTCTTTTCGCGCCCACGCGGCCGGCGCATTGGCGCGCAAGCCCGCTAGCGTGACAATTCCACTATGATCCCTTCATGCGGCCGAAGCGCGAGGTTGCCGGATATCGGCTCCTCCTCCCGATCGCAATGCGAGGACAAAAGAAGGTGGCCCGATGCTGTCTCGGAGGGAAAATCCACGGCCGTAGGCTCACGCCCAAGGTTGAGCGCCACCAGCATACGGTTGCCCTCCAACTCGCGCACGTAAAGCAGCAGATCTCCGGCCGCAACGATCGGCCGATATGACCCGTGCTGAAGTGCAGGGTACGATTTTCTTAGTTCAATGAGTGCCCGGTACAGGCGGTACATCGAGCGAGGATCTCGCTGTTCCTCCGCGACGTTTTCAACCACGTAGTTTTGGGCGAGAGGCAGCCAGGGCCTGGTTCCCGAAAATCCCGCGTATCTCCCGCCATCCCACTGCATCGGGGTGCGGGCTCCGTCTCGCCCGAGTCCTTTGCCGGGCACTCTGAGCTCAAAGGGATCGCGTACGTCTTCCGGGCGGATCGGCACCTGCTCCATGCCGATCTCATCACCGTAATAAATCGTCGGCGTGCCGCGTAGCGTCAGCAACAGCATCGCGGCAATGCGCGCCTGTTCGAGGCCGATCCGGCTCGCGATCCGCGGCCTGTCGTGATTTCCCAAGACCCAGTTCGGCCAGCCCCCGGAAGGAAGCGCCGCCTCATACTCATCAATGAGCTTGGCAAGCTGACGCGCATGCCACGGCGCGCTGAGCAGTGCGAAGTTGAACGGCAGATGCACGCCGGACAAATCGCGGCCGTAATATGCGACCAGGCGCTCGACCGGCAGGTAGATCTCACCGATGAGCACGCGATCGGAGAATTCGTTCACGACGCGGCGCATCTCTGCGATGATGTCATGGACCTCGGGCCGGTCAGCGGTATAGAGCGGCACGACCGCATGGTGTGGTGGATCGCCGGGATGAAACCCGGGGTTGGGCGGATTGTCGCGAAACTCGTCGTCCTTGATCAGATGCCAGATCACGTCCACACGGAATCCATCAACACCCCGGCGCAGCCAGAAACGCATCACCTCATACATCGCGGCGCGCAGATCGGGATTGCGCCAGTTCAAATCGGGCTGGGCGGCAAGAAACGCATGGTAGTAATACTGCCCAGTCGCCGCATCGTACTCCCAGGCGCGTCCTCCGAATTCGGACAGCCAGTTGTTCGGCGGCCCGCCATCCTCGGCTGGATCCTGCCAGATGTACCAGTCGCGCTTGGGATTGGTGCGCGACGCTCTGCTATCGTTGAACCAGGGGTGCCGATCGGATGTATGATTTGGCACGAGATCGAGAATGATCTTCAGCCCGTTCCGATGGGCTGCGGTCAGAAGCTCGTCGAAATCCTCGAGATTGCCAAACAGCGGATCGATATCGGTGTAATCGGCGATGTCGTAACCGAAATCCGCCATCGGCGAGACGAAGATCGGCGATATCCAGATCGCATCCGCACCAAGCTCGGCGAGATAAGGCAGGCGCTGAATAATACCGCGCAGGTCGCCGACGCCATCGCTGTTGCTGTCCTGAAACGAGCGCGGATAGATTTGATAGATGACGCCCGTCTGCCACCACGATGCGGGGCGCATGATGTTCAGGCTTCAAGCTTGATGATCACGCCTTCATCCGGGCGCAGCAGAATCGGGCTTGAGATTCGCGTGCCTTCGCGATCGAGATAGGTGGAAAGCAGGAGCGCTCCCCCGCGTGGCATCTCAAAACCGCGCGGCTCGTGTTTCGTGTTGAGCGCGATCACGATCTTGTCGTCGCCCAATGCGCGTTTGAAGGCAAGAACATCGTTACGGCTGCGCATCGGAACTTGCTTGCCCTCAAGGAGTGCCGGTTCGCGGCGGCGCAATGCGATCAGCCGCCGGTAGAGCGCGAGCAGCGACCGCTCGTCGGACTTGAATGCCTCCACATTGCGCGACTCCACATCCGGCCCAAGTGGCAACCACGGCTCGCCCGCGGTGAAACCGCCGTTGGAGCTGCCATCCCAGCGCATCGGCACGCGCTCGGGATCGCGATTGAGATCGTAACCCGGCACAAGTTTCTCGAACGGATCGTCAATGCGGTCCTCCGGTATCGGCACCATTTCCATGCCGAGCTCATCGCCCGCATAGAAAAAGGGGGTGCCGCGCAGTGTCAGCGCTAGCATTGCGAGCACGCGGCATTGCTCCTGGCCGATTTTGCTTGCGATCCGCTTCTTGTCATGGCCGCCGATGATCCAGACGGGCCACGCATCCTTGGGAATTGCGTTCAGGTAGGCGTCGATATTGGCCTGCAGCGAGAACGCATCCCATCCACTGTCGAGCAAAGCGTAATTCAGCGGAAGATGAAGACGCGGGTGCTCCTCGCCGTAGAAATGTCCGATCCGGTCCGTCTTTCCCTGCACCTCGCCGCACATCAGCCGTTCGTCGAATTCGTCAAGCACCGCGCGCAGTTCCTCGACGTAGCGCATCGTCTCGCGCCGATCGTCCGTGAACACCCGCCGCAGACGCTGCGGCGGCGGCTTGCTTTCCGGCTTATCCGGCTCAGGTGGGTCGTCGCGCAGCAATTCGTCTTCGGCGAGCACTGCACAGGCGTCGACGCGAAAGCCATCGACACCACGGCGAAGCCAGAAGCGCATCACCTCGGCCATTGCGTCACGCACGGCCGGGTTGTGCCAGTTAAGGTCGGGCTGCTCCTTGAGGAAAGCGTGATAGTAATATTGGCGGGACAGCTCGTCCCATTCCCACGCACTGCCGCCAAACCGGCTCAACCAGTTGTTCGGAGGACCGCCGTTCTCAGCCGGGTCCGCCCATACGTACCAATCACGCTTCGGGTTTGAACGCGAGGAGCGGCTCTCGATAAACCAGGCATGTTCGTCCGAGGTGTGGTTGGGCACGAAGTCCAGGATCAGACGGATGTCGCGTGCATGGAGCGCCGCGAGCAACTCGTCAAACTCGTGCAGTGTTCCGAAGACCGGATCGACCGAACAGAAATCCGCGATGTCGTAGCCGAAGTCGCGCATCGGCGAGCGCTGGACCGGCGTCAGCCAAACTGCGTCAACGCCAAGCCAGCTGAGATGATCGATGCGGCTGATTAAACCGCGCAAATCCCCGATGCCGTCGCCGTTGCTGTCCTGAAACGACTTGACGGCGATCTGGTAGATGACGGCCCGTTGCCACCAGGTTTGCTGGGCGGATTGGTGTGTTCGCGCCGTTTGTGTCAAATCCGCGCGAAGGCGTCCCCCTGCCAATGAATGTCTGGCATGCATCACTCTGAGCTCAACCTCCGCTGACCTCGACTGGAGATAAGAACTCAGGACAAAAGCACGCGTTCCAAATCGTGCAGCACCAACATAGATTGGAATCGCAAGATGGCCGAGCATCGCATCATTGCGGTTGCTGGGCGTCTAAGGACCTACCACCGGGTCTCCGGCTCGGGCACGCGGCTGATGCGTGCCCGCGTCCTGGAGGCGAGGCGCCTCCCTCAGGTAGGCTTTGCGATCATCAGCCAAAATATTGCCACGACCGCCGCAAAGGCGGGAAATCCGAACGCGAACCACCACCAGAAGATCACATGATAGCGACGCGGCAGCTCTGTGCCTTCGCGAGCCGCCGTCGCAGCGAATTCACGAAGTTGCATCTGCATCCACACCACGGGCAACCAGAAAGCGCCGGTGATCAGGTACAAAATGATGGACCAGAAGATCCACCCATCGAACAGCGAGTATCCGACATTCCGTGCGAGCAGCACTCCGGTGATCGGCTGGACGATCACCGCGGTGGCGGTGAAAACGAAATCCGCGACCACCACGATGCGGGCTACGCCTGCGATCACGTTCGGGTCACGGCTCAGGTGAGCCATCAGCATGAAAAACGCGATGCCTGCGCCGGTGCCAAGCAGAACCGACGCGCCGATGACGTGGAGGAATTTGAGAACAAAATAGGTCATCAGCGATCGTCCAGGATCGCGAGCGCCACCAGATTGAACACCATCACAGGCGCGATCTTGAGCATCGGCCCGAGCGGATCGAACCACAGCCGCGGCAGCAGGATCGTCCCGATGATGGCGTACGTGATCGAGATCAGAAACGCGGCGTAGAGCCCGGCACGACTCGTGCGTCGGAATGCGATTGCAAGGCCGATGACGATATCGGCCAACCCGCCGGAGAGCGTGAGGAGAGTTGCGATCGTCCGCCCGACGCCACCCTCCATCACGAGTTGGATGCCACGCTCGCGGCCGGGGCCAAGCGACACGACGCCGGTCGAGAACCAGAACAGCGCAAAGATTCCGAAGACCAGCGGTTTGAGTATGTAGAGTGGAGAGAACCACCGCTCCTGAACCGGAGCGGGCCGGCATGCGAGGACCGTTTCAAGGTCGCGCGGCTTTATACCGGTGAGTTTCGTCAGCTGTGATGGATCCCCAACTGCGCCGCGCACCATCTCGAGGCGCGCCGTGCTGCGAATTGGTGGCTGCCAACCAAACAATGAAGCAAAATCGCCGAGCCGATACAGCAGTCCCGCCAGCCATCGCGGAACGCGCACCGGGCGCGCCGGCGGCCAGCGCATCCATCTTCTAAACAGAGCGACGGCTTGTTCGAATGTGTAGCGCCGCGGTCCGACGACTTCGATCGCGTGCTTCGCCGGCGCATCCGGCCGCAGAAAGAACTCGATTGCGTCAAGCAAATCGTCGAGGTGCACGATCTGCAAGGGGGCAGTGTCGGGCATGACCGGAATGATCGGCAATGCTGCCAGTCCGCGCAGCAATGCGCTGCCGCCGTATGCTCCCGAGCCGATCACCACGGACGGACGCAGGATCACCCAATCGAGGTCGAGCGCCATCAGCGCCTTGTCTCCCGCCAACTTGGTACGAGAGAATTCGGTCGGCGTTTCTCGATCGACCCCTACTGCCGAGAGATGAATCACCCGCCGTACGCCGGCCCGCTCGCAGGCGCGAAACAAGGCAGCCGGCACGGACGCGTGAACCGCAGCCGTCGAGCCGCGCGGCCCGTCCTGCAGAATCCCGGCGCAATTCACGACCGCATCCACACCGGCGAGCAGTGCAGTCCAAGCTTCCGGCTGCCCCGCTTCTGCGAGGTCAAGTTCAACCCATCTGATCGGTAAGGCTGAAGCGCCGTTGCTGCGCCGCGCAATAGCGACGATCTCGTGCCCGGCCGATGCGAGACGAGCGGCCACGGCAGAACCGATAAATCCGGTCGCGCCAATTATGAGGATCTTCATGCAGGTACCCGGCGGTGCAGCCTCGGATCGGAACAACCGACTACGGAAAACGTTTGTTCCATCGGAGAGGACCATGAACGCCAGTCGCGAACGCACCCGCTCGATCTGGATGGACACCGAGGTTTTTCCGGAGGCTCCCCCGCTCAAACAGGATGGAACCGCGGACACGGTGGTGGTTGGCTCCGGTATTGCCGGACTCTCAACCGCTTACGAATTGGCGCAGAAGGGGCAGAAGGTTGCGGTACTGGATCGCGGGCCGATTGCCGGCGGCATCACAGCCCGCACGACCGCACACCTCACATCGCTGTGCGATGAATCGTTCTCGAGCCTCGTCGATATGCGCGGCCTGGAAATCGCCAAGCAATTCTACGAAAGCCAGGCCGCCTCGATCGATCGCATCGAACACATTCAGGCGAGTGAATCGATCGACTGCGACTTCAGGCGGCTCGATGGATACCTGTTTCCGGCGCTGGGATCGGACCCGTCCGACCTCGATTCAAATCTAGAGGGGGACCGCAAGGTCGGTATCGCTGTCGAAGATACCAAGGGTCTGCCGCTGAAAGGTCTCGAGAAGACACGGTGTATGCGGTATCCGAACCAAGGCACATTTCACCCGCTTCGTTATCTTCGTGGAGTAGCGAATGCGATCGCACAGCGTGGCGGAAGGCTGCACGCGCACACCTGCCTGGAGGAAGTCGAAGAGCGCAATGGGCGCGTGATCGTCAAGACCACGGACGGCCGCAAGATCGAGGCCGGCGCCGCGGTGATCGCGACCAACTCGCCGGTTAATGATCGCACGGCAATTCACACCAAGCAGGCGCCTTACCGCACCTATGCGATGGCCTTCGAGTTGCCGCGCGATGCGCTCCCCGACGCGCTCTACTGGGACACGCTGGATAATTATCATTACGTCCGGCTTCATCCCATCTCCGAACGCATGAATGCGCTCATCGTCGGCGGAGCAGATCACAAGAGCGGCGAAGCGGATGACGCCAAATACCGCTTCGAGGCCCTAGAAGCATGGATGCGAAGCCTGTTGCCGCAACTCGGCAAGGAAACGCACCGCTGGTCCGGGCAGGTGATGGACACGATCGATTACATGTCATTCACCGGCCGAAATCCGGGAAACGAGAACGTTTACGTCCACACGGGAGATTCGGGCCAAGGCATCACTCATGGTGTGGTGGCGAGCCTGATCATTTCCCAGTTGATCACGACCGGCAAATCCTCATGGGCGGATGCGTACGATCCTTCGCGCAAGACGCTGAAGGCCGCCGGGCGTTTCATCAGCGAGAACATCACGCCTTTGAAGAACTTCGCCGAGTACGTCGCGACGGGCGAGCTGAAATCGCTCGATGAGTTGAAGCCGGGC
>Ga0126311_10001548_pt1 | contig 11190 bp, 8 predicted proteins | sample Plot61_FD_92539 | JGI IMG/M metagenome (GOLD analysis project Ga0126311, IMG submission 92539) | Serpentine soil microbial communities from UC McLaughlin Reserve, CA, USA - Plot61 | ecosystem: Environmental > Terrestrial > Soil > Grasslands | place: USA: UC McLaughlin Reserve, Lake County...
ATCGCGCGCGTGCTGCGCCCCGGAGGCCGGCTGCTGTACGTAGAGCATGTCCGCAGCGACGATTCGGAACGGCTGGCGGGCTGGCAGGACCGCCTCGAACGGCCGTGGGGATGGTTCGGGGCCGGATGTCACCCCAATCGGCCGACCGCCGAGAACCTGGCGCGCGCCGGGTTCACGCTCGAGAAGCAGCACAGCGACGAGCTGCCGAAGGCGCCGCCCATCGTCCGCCCGTTGATCCGCGGTTCCGCGCGCCTCAGCTGACGGCGCGCATCAGCTGACCGAGTCGATCAGGCGGCCGTAGCCCGCGAGCGTCTCGCCCCAGTCGAGCCGCTCGCGCTCGGCCGCCACGCCCGCCGCCAGGCGCTCGCGCTCGGCGGGGTCGGCCAGCCGCTTGATGGCCTTGCGGAGACCTCGCACGCTGGGCTCCACCGATGGGATGCCGGACTTCGCCTCCCCCTTGCGCTTCGACTTGACCAGCAGGCCGTTGACGCCGTCCTTGATGACCTCGTTCATGGGCGGGTCGTCGTTGGTGATCGTCGGCAGGCCGAAGGCCGCCGCCTCGTAGAGGTGGAGGCCCAGTCCCTCCCAGCGGCTCGGCGCCAGGCAGACGTCGGCTGCGGCGAACCGGCGCAGATGCTCGTCGGTGGGGAGGTCCTCGAGCACCACCTCGATCCGCGGGTCCTCCTCGGCCGCGCGGTGCAGGCGTTTGGCCTGGCGTTCGACCTGGGCTTTGACCGTGAGCCTGATCTGAGGGTCCGACACGCCGGAGAACGCACGCAGCACCGGCTTGAGCGGCTTGCGCTTGGAGAGAAAGCCCGCGGGATAGAAAAAGCGGACGAGATCGCCATTGCCGGGGGTGGCGGGGTCGGTGTACTTCAGCAATTCCGGGTGCACCCCCCACTGCACGTACGGGCTCTCGATCCCGAGGCCGGCGTAGCGCTCCTGCTCGCACAGCGTCAGCGAGTAGATGACGTCCAGGGCCTCAGTCGCCGGCGCGACGTCGGGCGGCGAGAACTGCTCCCAGACGAAGCGGCCGACCGTGCGCACGCCCGAGCGGCGCAGCTCGGCGATCCCCTCGAAGCCGTAGTTCTGGTCGAAGAAAGCGATCTCGAGGTCGCGCTCGCGCGCCCAGTCCAGGTACTCGCGGGCGGGGATGTCGTAGCTCGACGCCTCGGTGATCCCCGGCTGGTCCCACACGTCGCCGCGGTCGACGAAGGCCGAGCGGATGTTGGACTCGCGCGTCGGCCGCGCCAGCACGAACGTCTCGTGGCCGAGCTCGTCGAGCGCCGTGCGCACCTGGCGGGCGACGACGCCCTGCCCGCGGTTGAACCAGTAGGCGCAGATCCCGATCCGCATGGGCCGGGAGGGTAGGGACGCGGGCCGCGGCGCAGTGGCGGCGCGCCGAAACCGCGAGAATGCTGCGCGTGAGGTGGAGCGGGCGCACGACCGGCTGGCCGCTGCGCCTGCTCGCAGCGACGGCCATCGTCATGGTCATCGGCGGCTGCGACGACGAGGGGGACTCCGGGCCACGGCCGCCGAACGTCGTGGTCATCCAGAGCGACGACCAGGGTCTCGACCTGTTCACGCGCCAGGCGATGCCCGCCACCTACCGCGAGCTCGTCGATCACGGCACCCGGCTTCGCAACTACATCACCACGACCCCGCTCTGTTGCCCGTCGCGCGCTTCGCTGCTGACCGGTCAGTACGGCCACAACAACGGCGTGCTCGCGAACAAGTACTCGCTGCTGCGGGACAAGGACGAGATCCTGCCGGCGTGGCTCCAGCACGCGGGCTACCGCACGATCCACGTCGGCAAGTACCTCAACAACTACGAGTCCTTCGCCGACGAGCGAAAGCCGGCCTTCGGCTGGAGCGACTGGCAGACCGCCGCCGTCCCCGGCTACTACGACTACGACCTCTCCGACAACGGCCGCCTGGTCCACTACGGGAGCCGTGATCGCGACTACTCCGGCAGGGTGATCACGCGCCGCGCCGCGCGCGCGGTTCGCGAGTCGGCCGGCGGCGATCCCTTCTACCTCCAGGTCGACTACTACCAGCCTCACAGCGACCCGGGCCGCGGCGACGACTGCTCGAAATACCCGATCCCGGACCCCAACGACTTCGGCGAGCTCACCGACGCGGACATCCCCCGCCCGCCCTCCTTCGACGAGCGCGACATGTCCGACAAGCCCCCGTTCGCCTCCGGCCTGCCGCCGTTGGATGCCGGTGACCTCGCGACGATCGCCGGCAAGTACCGCTGCGGGCTCGCGGCCAGCCGCAGCCTCGACCGCGGGGTCGAGCGGATCGTCGGAGCTCTGCGCGAGACCGGCGAGCTCGACCGCACCGTCGTCGTCTACGTCTCCGACAACGGCGTGCTCCACGGTCAGCATCGCGTGCCGGCCGGCAAGCACGTCGCCTACGAGGAGGCGATCCGGGTGCCCGGCGTGATCCGCGTTCCCTCCGGCGTTCTCGATGACGCGGCCCCGGCGAGCGTCGCCGCGCCGACGGCGAACATCGACCTCGCGCCCACCATCCTCGACCTCGCGGGAGCCTCGCCCTGCATCGAGGACGACACGTGCCGCGTGATGGACGGACTCTCGATGGCCGGGTCACTCGGCGGGGCGGGAGAGCCGATCGCGGACGACAGAACGCTCGTGGTGGAGCTGGACGAGGAGCAGAAGCCGCCGAACCGCCACGAGCCCTGCCGCTACGCGGGGGTCGCCACGCTTGCGGACATCTACATCCGCTACTCGCGCGCGCAGGACGCCACCGGCAACTGCGTGCCGGTCGACCAGGCCGAGCTCTACGACCGCGAGGGCGACCCCTACCAGCTCGACAACCTGGCGACCGAGGGGGGTGGGCAGGTCGCGTCGCTCGTCGGCGACCTCCAGGCACGCCTCGACGAGCTGCACGACTGCGCCGGCGTCGAGGGCCGCGACCCGCGGGTGGGCGGCCGCCCCTACTGCGGCTGAGCGGCCGCGCCCACGGGATAGCCCAGCTCGGCGAGCAGCTCGCCGGCCTCGCGCTCGAACGCCTCACGGTCCGCCGCGGGCATCTCGGTGCGCCAGCGCGCCACGCGTCCCCTCTCGGGGGGTCGTGTTGTCATCTCGTGCGCGGCCCTGCGGTCGGCCGCGGGCCGGACGTCGTCCTCGGAACGGAAGGCGTCCCCGAGCTCGGCCAGCCGCTCGCCTGCCCCCTCGTGGTAACGGAGCATCACCGGGTCGAAGTCGAGCTCGATCGCCTCGCACACCCGGCGCAGGTTCGGCTCGGGATCCTCGACCAGCTCCTCGTAGCGCAGCTCGAGATACGTGTCCAGTCGCCTGGATTGGCGCCGGGCCTTCGCGATCCGGTCCCGCCACAGCTGCGCCGACTCCGCCGCCGGGCGGCCCGAGCGGTCGGCCTTCGAGAGAGCGACGTCGCGGCCGTCTCGGAGCAGGTGGATGAACGCCGCCTCGGGAAGAGCCTTGGCGATGGGCCGCATGTTCATCAGGTACCGAGGGGTCTTGTCGCCGAAGCGGCTCTTGCCGTGGCCGTCCGCGTAAAGCAGGTAGAAGGACCGCAGGGCGTCGCCGACGTCCTTGGCGCGATCCTCGTCGAGCCGGGTGCGAAGGTCGCCGGGGTCCAGATGGAAGTCGCCCCAGCGCCGGTGACCCGCGACGAGCTTCACGAACCGGTCGCGGTCGAAGTCGGGGCTCAGCTTCCGCACCACCTGGGGTACGAAGTGTGTCTCGGGGGGGATCGAGAGCTCGGGATGGGCGTCGAGCATCATCCGTAGAAGCGTCGTTCCCGACCGCCCGACCCCGACGATGAACGGGGCGGGGGGTCGCGCACGGCGGCGGCGGGGGAGCGAGAGCCTCACGTGCTCAAGCTACTGATCGGGCATTTACCGCGACCCTCGGCCAGGGTAGGATGAGTCCGCGTGCAGGCGGGACGCATCATCGCTCTGGTGACTGCCGCGCTCACCGTTCTGGGGCCGGCACCGGGACTCCGCCGTGGTCCCTGACGACGGCTGGAAGGCCGTCGCATACAACGGATCGGGCAGCCGGCAGAAGCTGACGGCCTACGCGATCTGCCTCGGCTAGGCGGTCGCGGCCGCTCGCGAGCCGGACTTCTCGAAGGTCAGCTCCCCGCCCTCGGCGTCCACGCGCACGACGTCGCCCTCCGCGAACTCGCCTTCGAGCAGCTTCAGCGCGAGCCGGTCGACGAGCCGGCGCTGGATCACGCGCTTGAGCGGGCGGGCCCCGTAGGTCGGGTCGAACCCGAGGTTGCCCAGCAGGGTTCGGGCATCGTCGGTGAGCTCGACCTCGATCCCCTTCTCCCCGATCCGGTGGGCGAGCTGGGCGACCTGCAGGTCGACGATCCGGCCGATGTCCTCGCGCGAGAGCCGGTGGAAGATCACCGAGTCGTCGATGCGGTTGAGGAACTCAGGCTTGAAGGTCGACTGGAGGACCTCCTCGATCCGCTCGCGCATGCGCTCGTCGACGGCCTCGGTGGCGATGCGGTCGGAGCCGACGTTCGACGTCATGATCAGGATCGAGTGCGTGAAGTCCACCGTGCGGCCCTGGCCGTCGGTAAGGCGCCCTTCGTCCATGATCTGGAGCAGGACGTTGAAGGCGTCGGGGTGCGCCTTCTCGATCTCATCGAGGAGGATCACGGCGTAGGGCCGGCGGCGGACGGCCTCGGTCAGCTGCCCGCCCTCCTCGTAGCCCACGTAGCCGGGGGGAGCGCCGATCAGCCGGGCGACGGCGTGCTTCTCCATGTACTCCGACATGTCGAGCCGGACGATCGCCTGCTCGGTGTCGAACATGAACTCGGCGAGCGCCCGGGCCAGCTCGGTCTTGCCGACGCCGGTGGGGCCGAGGAACAGGAAGTTCCCGATCGGCCGGTTGGGGTCGGCGAGGCCGGCGCGTGAGCGCCGCAGCGCGTTGGACACAGCCTCGACGGCCTCGTCCTGGCCGACCACGCGCTCATGCAGGCGCTCCTCCATGTGGATCAGCTTCTCGACCTCGCCCTCCATCAGGCGCGACACCGGGATGCCGGTCCACCGTCCCACCACCTGAGCGATGTCCTCCTCGGTGACCTCCTCGGTCAGCATCGAGCCGCCGTCGGCGTGCAGCCCCCGCAGGCGCTCCTCGGCGTCGGCGATCTCCTTCTCCAGCTCCGGGATCTCCCCGTAGCGCAGCTCGGCCGCGCGCTCGAGGTCGGCGTCCCGCTCGGCCCGTTCGGCGTCGCGGTTCGCGTCCTCCAGCCGCACCTTCGCCTCCTTGATCGCCTCGATGGCCCCCTTCTCGTTGCGCCAGCGGGCCTTCATCTCACCCGCGCGCTCGCGCAGCTCGGCGAGTTCGGCCTCGATCGCCGCCAGCCGCTCCTTCGAGGCCTTGTCCTTCTCCTTCTGCAGGGCCTGGCGCTCGATCTCGAGCTGCTGGACGCGCCGCTCGACCTCGTCGATCTCCACGGGCATCGAGTCGATCTCGATCTTCAGCCGCGAGGCGGCCTCGTCGATCAGGTCGATCGCCTTGTCGGGCAGGAAGCGGTCGGCGATGTACCGCTCCGACAGGGTCGCGGCGGCGACGATGGCGGCGTCAGTGATCCGGACGCCGTGGTGGACCTCGTAGCGCTCCTTGAGCCCTCGGAGGATCGCGATGGTGTCGTTGATGTCGGGCTCGCCGACGAGCACGGGCTGGAAGCGGCGCTCGAGGGCAGCGTCCTTCTCGATGTGCTTGCGGTACTCGTCGAGGGTGGTGGCGCCCACGGCCCGCAGCTCGCCGCGAGCGAGCATCGGCTTCAGCAGGTTGGCCGCGTCGACAGCGCCCTCGGCGGCGCCGGCTCCGACGATGGTGTGCAGCTCGTCCATGAACAGGACGATCTGGCCCTCGGCCGCCTGGACCTCCTTCAGCACCGCCTTCAGGCGCTCCTCGAACTCGCCGCGGTACTTCGACCCGGCCAGCAGGGCGCCGATGTCGAGCGCGATCACGCGCCGATCGCGAAGCGAGTCGGGGATGTCACCGTCGGCGATCCGCTGTGCGAGGCCCTCGACGATCGCGGTCTTGCCCACCCCCGGGTCGCCGATCAGCACGGGGTTGTTCTTCGTGCGGCGGGACAGCACCTGGATGACGCGGCGGATCTCTTCGTCGCGCCCGATCACCGGGTCGAGCTTGCCCACGCGCGCCTCGGCTGTCAGGTCGCGCCCGTACTTCTCGAGCGCCTGGACGGTGTCCTCGGGGTTCGGCGACGTGACCCGGTGGGGCCCTCGGATTTCCGAGATCGCCTTCACCAGCGCGTCGTGATCGGGCAGCAGATCGGCGATGCCCGAGTCGCTGGAGGCAAGGGCGAGGAGCAGGTGCTCGACTGAGATGTACTCGTCGGAGAGGCCCGCCATCTCCTTCTCGGCGCGCTGGAGCACCTTGGTGAGGAGGCTCGACGGGCGGACCTCGGGCTCGGCGTCGCCGCTGAGCGTGGGCAGCTCGCCGGTCTTCGCGGCCACGCGCTCGCGCAGGCCCGGGACGTCGACCTCGAGGGATTGGAGCACGGGGACGACGAGCCCGTCCTCCTGGTCGAGCAGCGCGGCGAGCAGGTGCGTGGGCGAGATCTCGGGGGTACGCGAAGCGGCCGCCAGGCGCTGGGCGCCGGCGACCGCTTCCTGAGACTTGATCGTGAATCGGTCTGCCTGCATTCGCAGGCACGATTCTACCCTAAATCTAAGTCAAGTCAACTTAGATTTGGCTTTGCGTCAGTCGCCGCGCCCGGGGCGCTCGACCGGGATGTTGACCCGCTCGTCGCCCCGCCCGATGCCCTCGGCCTCGTACGCGCCGTAGGGCACGATCTCGGCCCGTCCGGCTCGCCGGACTCGCTCGACCTCCTCCAGCATCCGGTGCTCGAGCTCGGCCGCGCGCTCGCGCATCCTGCCGAGCTCGCGCCGGGCCTTCTCGAGTTGCGCCTCGAGCTCGAGGACGGTCTCGACTCCTGCGAGGTTGAGACCCGACTCCACGGTCATCGCCTGGATGCGACGCAGCCGATCGACGTCCTCCTGGGAGTACAGGCGCGTGTTCTTCGGCGACCGCTTCGGGGTGATGAGACCGCGGGCCTCGTACATGCGCAGGGTCTGCGGGTGCATCTCGGCCAGCTCGGCGGCGACCGAGATCATGAAGACGCCACGATCGCGATCGAACGTCGCGGTCGTGGTCGTGCGTGTTCGGCGCCGCCTCGGCGCGCCTCTGGTGCTCTGATCGTCGGTGGTCATCCCTTGTCCCTAACTGTGGTCTACCGCGCGGATGCCTCTCTGAGCAGGCGCTCGCGCGGGTCGCGGTCGTTCAGCGCCTCGGCGAAGCTCTCCAGCGCCTTGCGCTGGTCGCGGCTGAGGTCGCGGGGAACCTCGATCTCGAGGCGGTAGTGGACGTCGCCTCGCCCGCGGCCGCCGGGCCGTGGCGGGCCCTCGCCGCGAAGCCTCTGGACGGTGCCGTGCTGGGTGCCCGCCGGCACCCGGATGCGCTTGGTCCCGCTGAGCGTCGGCACCTCGATCGTCGCTCCCTGCACCGCCTCGGCGATCGTGATCGGGACGTCGACCTCGAGGTGGCCGTCGGCGCGCTGCTTGAACACCGGGGACGGAGTCACGCGCGTGACGACGTAGAGATCGCCCGCGGGGCCGCCCAGCGGCCCGTCCTCACCCTTGCCCGCAACGCGGATGCGGCTGCCGTCGCGTACGCCCGGGGGCACGTTGACGCGGTAGCGCTTGTGCTGGAGCGTGCGTCCCGAGCCCCCACAGGCGTCGCACGGCGCCTCGATCACCTCGCCCCGCCCGCCGCAGCGCGGGCACGGCTGGCTGATCGAGAAGAAGCCCTGGCTCTCGGAGTCGATCCCGCGCCCGTTGCAACGCGGGCAGACGGTGGGGCTGGTGCCGGGCCTGGCGCCGTTACCTCCACAGTTCGCGCAGGTCGATTGCTTCGGCACGGTCACCGAGACCTCGGCGCCCTGCATCGCCTGGTCGAAGGACAGCTGGACCTCCGTCTCGAGGTCGCGGCCGCGGATCGTCTCCCTGCCGGTGGGCCCGCGGCGACCGAAGATGCTGGAGAAGATGTCGCCGAGGTCGGAGGTGAAGCCTCCGCCCTGGCCGCGGCCCCCGAATCCGGCGAACATGCCGCCGGCGTCATACTGCTTGCGCTTCTCGGGGTCCGAGAGCGTGTCGTAGGCCCCCTGGACCTCCTTGAAGCGCTCCTCGGCCGCTGCGTCGTCGGGGTTGCGATCGGGGTGGTAGTCGCGGGCGAGCTTTCGGTACGCCTTCTTGATCTCGTCGTCGGTGGCCTTCTTGTCGACCCCGAGGACCTCGTAGTAGTCGCGTGCCATCGCCTACTCGCCTACCACGACCTTCGCCGCCCGCAGGACCTGATCGTCCAGGCGGTAGCCCTTCTCGAGGGTCTCGACGATCGTGCCGGGCGCGGCGCCGTCGGCGGCCCGGGTGGCCACTGCCTCATGCCAGCTGGGGTCGAACGCCTCTCCGGCCGGGTCGTAGGCCTCCACACCGGCGCGGGTCAGCGCGTCCCGCAGCTCGCGGTGGACGAGCCCGACGCCGTGGGCCAGGGCCTGCTGGGCCGACACCTCCTCGCTCGGAGGCTCGCCGCCCACCGGGCCGCCATCGGGATCGATTCCCGCGGAGCGCAGCGCACGCTCGAGGTTGTCGAGGCTGGGAAGCAGGCTGCGAGCCAGCTCCGACCGTCCGCGGCGCTCGGCGTCGGAGGCGTCGCGCGCGGCGCGCTTGCGGTAGTTCTCGAAGTCGGCACGGGCGCGGCGGGCGAGCTCGAGATACTCGTCACGCTCGCGCTTGGTGTCCTCCAGCATGCGATCGAGGTCGGCCGAAACATCGCCCGCCGCCTGCTCTGAATCACCGCCCGCCGCCTCCTCTGCTTCCGCCTGGAATCCCTTGTCCTCGGCTGGCGCCTCGGGCTCTTCCATGCTGCTCTCGCGTCCGGGGACGGCGGGGTTGGCGGAAGGACGACCCGCCGCCTCGCGGGCCTCCCAGTCCTCGGGGGCGCCCGCGGGTCGCGGGCGCCTCTCGGCGGGCATCAGGAGCCCTCTTCGTCGACCACCTCGGCGTCGACGACCTCCTCCTCGGCCGCGTCGCCGGCGCCGTTGGTCGAGGCGCCGTCGCCACCGGCGGCCTGCTGCTGTTCGGAGGCCTGCTGGTAGATCTGCTCGGACACCTTGTGGAAGGCGGCCTGGAGGGCGTCGGTCTTCGCCTTGATGTCGTCGACGTCGCTCGACTCGAGCACGCCCTTGAGGTCGGCGATCGCCTTCTCGATCTCCTCCTTGTCGGAGGCGTCGATCTGGTCGCCCATCTCGCCCAGCTGCTTCTCCGCCTGGTAGGCGGCGTTCTCGGCCAGGTTTCGCGCCTCGACGAGCTCGCGCTGCTGGCGGTCCTCGTCGGCGTGCGCCTCGGCGTCCTTGATCATCTGGTCGACCTCGGAATCGTCGAGGCCGGAGCCGCCCTTGATCTCGATCGTCTGCTCCTTGCCGGTGCCGAGATCCTTGGCGGAGACGCTGAGGATCCCGTTGGCGTCGATGTCGAAGCCGACCTCGATCTGAGGAATGCCGCGCGGCGCTGGCGGGATGCCGGTCAGCTGGAACTTGCCCAGCGACTTGTTGTGGCCCGCCATCTCGCGCTCGCCCTGCAGCACGTGGATCTCGACCGACGGCTGGTTGTCGTCGGCGGTCGAGAAGATCTCCGACTTGCGGCTGGGGATCGTCGTGTTGCGCTCGATCAGCTTGGTCATCACGCCGCCCTTGGTCTCGATCCCAAGCGTCAGGGGGGTGACGTCGAGCAGCAGGACGTCCTTGACGTCGCCCGCCAGGACGCCGGCCTGGATGGCGGCGCCCACGGCGACGACCTCATCGGGGTTGACGCCCTGGTGCGGGTCCTTGCCCACCAGCTCCTTCACCTTCTCCTGGACGGCGGGCATGCGCGTCATGCCGCCGACGAGGATCACGTGATCGATGTCGGGCGCGCCCGCGTCGGACAGCGCCTGCTTGACCGGCGAGACGACGCGGTCGAGCAGATCGGCGGTGAGCTCGGCGAGCTTCGCGCGCGTGAGCTTTACGTCGAGGTGCTTCGGCTCGTTGTCGATCGCGGTCAGGAAGGGGACGCTGATCTGCGTCTCCTGGGTGGCCGACAGCTCGATCTTCGCCTTCTCGGCCTGCTCGTACAGGCGCTGGAGGGAGCGCTTGTCGTTCGAGACGTCGACGCCCTGGTCGCGCTTGAACTCGGCGACCAGCCACTCGACGATCGCCTTGTCCCAGTTGTCGCCGCCGAGGTGGTTGTCGCCTGCGGTCGACTTGACCTCGAAGACGCCGTCGCCGATCTCGAGGATCGAGACGTCGAAGGTGCCGCCACCGAGGTCGAAGACGAGGATCGTCTGGTCGGACTCCTCCTTGTCGAGCCCGTAGGCGAGGGCGGCCGCGGTCGGCTCGTTGATGATCCGCTTGACGTCGAGCCCGGCGACCTTGCCGGCGTCCTTGGTCGCCTGGCGCTGGTCGTCGTTGAAGTACGCGGGAACTGTGATCACGGCGCCGTCGACCGTGTCGCCGAGCTTGGCCTCGGCGTCGGCCTTGAGCTTCTGGAGGATCATCGCCGAGATCTCCGGCGGCGAGTACTGCTTGTCGCCCACCTTCACCCGGACGTCTCCGTTGGGGCCGGCCTCGACCTGGTAGGGGACGATGGTCTCCTCCTCCTTGACCTCGGCCTCCTTGCGGCCCATGAAGCGCTTGATCGAGAAGATCGTCCGCTCGGGGTTCATCACCGCCTGGCGCTTGGCGGCGGTGCCGACGAGGCGCTCGCCGGAGTCCGTGAAGGCCACGACCGACGGAGTGGTGCGGTTGCCCTCGGCGTTCTCGAGCACCGTCGGCTCGCCGCCCTCGAGGACTGCCACGCACGAGTTGGTCGTGCCGAGGTCGATCCCAATCGTCTTTGCCACTTGAAAGCTCCTTGTTCTCAGCGCGTGCGCGGGTGTGGACCCCACGGCACATGCCTAGTTCAGGTCAGGGAAAAAATCTAAGTGGCAGAGTAGCAGATGTGCGCTACTGCGCAGCCTTGGTCTGGCCCTGCTCGTCGCCCTCCGAGCAGGGCTGCGCGGCGGGCGTGGAGCGCTCGCCGGCGGACACCAGGGGGCCCTGGTCCTCGGCGAGCTGGCCCGCGTAGGCGGC
>Ga0126311_10001549_pt1 | contig 11190 bp, 8 predicted proteins | sample Plot61_FD_92539 | JGI IMG/M metagenome (GOLD analysis project Ga0126311, IMG submission 92539) | Serpentine soil microbial communities from UC McLaughlin Reserve, CA, USA - Plot61 | ecosystem: Environmental > Terrestrial > Soil > Grasslands | place: USA: UC McLaughlin Reserve, Lake County...
CGTTTCGTCTATCGCCTCCCACCTGCCTCCAGCCCGTGGCCTCTGTTTGCTCCCATTGAGACTCTGTAATAGGATCGCGTTCGGAGGCGGAATGCTCCAGCACTCACTCGAAGATCAGATCGGTAATATCCTGGTGAAGGACGGCATTCTCACCCAGGATCAACTCTCAAAGGCCAATAAGATAAAAGAACACCTGGGCGGTCAGAAGACACTTCACGAAGTTCTGATCGAGATGAACTGGGTCAGCGTCCCTCGATTGGAGGACGTGGTCCGGCGGCAGAAGACGAAAATGCTCATGGGAGAGATACTGGTCGCGCGCGGACTCGTAACCGCGAGCGACGTGGCTGCCGCGCTCGACAATCAGCGAAAGAGCGGGCCGCGGGCGCGCCGAATCGGAGAGATTCTCATCGAGATGGGCCTGATCGAGGAGCGCCACGTAGTCGAAGCGCTGTCGGATAAGTTCTCGATCCCGGTTCTCGATCCCGACATAAGCCAGATCGATTGCGAGCTCGGCCGGAGGATTTCTTTGAAGTACCTCCGACGCCAGATCGCGCTGCCGATAAAGCTCGAAGGCGGCGATCTGCACCTGCTCGTGTCGGACCCCACGAATACTTCCTTCATGGAAGAGATCGCCCGCCTGTTCAGTTGCAGGGTGAGGCTGTCGCTCTCTTCAAGCGCGGTCATTCTTCAGACCTTGAGCCTCGTCGATTCCCTGCTCCAAAGCAAGGACGCCGGGATAGCGGACTATCAGAAGGTTAAGTATCACTCGCTTGAGGTCCAGAACCAGGCGCAGGGACAGACTCAGGCCGCAGAGAGCCAGATAATTCAGATGGTCGATCAGCTCATCAGGTCCGCCATCGAGGAAGGGGCATCGGATGTCCACCTGGAGCCGCTCGCCAGCAAGTTGCGGGTGCGGTATCGCATCGACGGAGTCCTGATTCACAAGATGGACTTTCCCCGCGAGTATACTCCCCGCATAGTTTCGCGAATCAAGATCCTCTCGGACGCCGACGTAGCCGAGCGGCGCAAGCACCAGGACGGGCGAATATTCGTGAAGACAGACAAGCAGGAGATCGACATTCGCGTCTCTTTCTACGCAACCGTATTCGGCGAAAACGTAGTGCTCAGGATACTCAACAAGGCCTCGCTCATCAGCTTGCAAGAGCTCGGATTCGCCCCGAACATCCTGCGAATGTACACGGAAGACGTACTGGCGTCCCCTTCCGGCATCACGCTCGTGACGGGACCGACCGGCTCAGGCAAAACGACCACCCTGTATAGCTCGATAGATTATTGCAACGATCCGACGGTGAAGATAATCACTTGCGAAGACCCGGTCGAATACGTCATAGACGGAATCTCCCAATGCTCCATCAACGAGAAGATCGGGCTCACCTTCAACGATACCCTTCGGTCCATAGTGCGGCAGGACCCCGACATAATTGTCATCGGGGAAATACGCGATAAGTTCTCGGCGGACGTTGCCGTACAATCAGCCCTGACCGGCCACAAAGTCTTCGCGACTTTCCACACGGAGGACTCGGTCGGGGCGCTTGTGCGTATGATCAACATGGATATTGAAACGTCTCTGATCGCCTCGACAATAGCCGCGGTCCTGGCGCAAAGACTCGTCCGGAAGGTGTGCGTGAATTGCCCCGTTCAGTACGTGCCCGACGAGCGTGTTTTGAAGCGCTTCGGATTGACGAGCGCTCAGGCGGGCGATTTCACATTATATAAAGGAAAGGGCTGTTCATCCTGCAACTTCACGGGCTATCGCGGCCGCCTGGGAATATATGAGCTACTTGTTCCGAACGTAGACGTAAGGGATGCGATTTTGCAAAAGAGGACCATGCAAGAGATCAGGCAGATAAGTCTCGACGAGTGCAGCCTCTGCACCATGCAAGAAGACGGCATGGTAAAGGCCCTGCGGGGCAGGACGACCCTCGAAGAGGTTTTAGAGAACGCGCCGCGCACATTCCACCACCGGCCTCTGGAAACACTGCTCAAAATAGTCGGGTGATAAAACGATGGCGGGCGGCCGAGATGGCCGCCCCCGCGTGGTTGCTACCTTCTGCGGCGAGATGGCGATTTCTTCGAAGTGCCTTTATTTTTGCCCTTCTCGGTCTTCAGCGACGAAGCCTTGCCTCTGGAGGAGACGCGCGATTTCGCGACATCCCTGCTGCTGAAGCGGCCCTGCCGGCTCCTGGACTGCTGAGAATCGCGGCCCCGCGCGGACCGCACGCTCTTCGGAATGCGAACGCTCTGACCTTTACGAAGCTCGCCCCGGGAGGATAGGCCGTTCATCCTTGCGAGCTCCTGCACGGAGACTCCGTGACGCCGGGCGAGCGCCGCCAGCGTATCGCCCCTGCGGGCTTGATAGGAGGCGGATTCCGCCCGGTATCCCTGCCTCGGAGCCTCGGCGACCTCTTCGCGAGGCACCACGACTCTTCGCACTCTTTGATCTTCCGGCAGCGCGGCGAAGGCGGTCTCGAAGCTCTTCTTCATTCCCTTAGGCAGCTTGATCGTGTACGGCTGACCGGCGGGCGAAGTGCCGCGTCGAAGCTCCGGGTTCAGATCCTGAATAGATTCATACGGGATGGTAAGCAGGTCCGCGACGACTTTGAGGTCGGTCTGCCCCGCAAGCTCGAAGGTGTCGTAATTCAGCGGCTGATCGGGAGTCACGTTGAAACCGTACCGCTTCTGGTTCTTGCTGACGATGATGATCGAAAGGATGATGGGAACGTAATTGCGAGTCTCCTGGGGAATGAGGCTTCGCTTGTGAATCTCCCAGAAATCGGCATAGCCGCACCTCGCGATGGAGTTCGCTATTCGGGCTTCTCCGGAATTGTAGGCAGCCATAGCGAGGAGCCAGTCGCCGGCGAAGTAATCGTGGAGGAAGCGGAGGTAGCGGGCGGCGGCGCGGGTCGATTTTTCAGGATGAGAACGGTCGTCGATCCAGGAGGTCTGCGCGAGCCCGTACCGCGAGCCCGTGGATGGGATGAACTGCCAGATACCCTTCGCGGCCGCGCGCGAAAGCGCGGCAGGCTTCCACACCGACTCAGCCTGGGCGAGCCAGATCAAATCGAGAGGCACTCGCTCTTCCTTGAATATTTTCTCGGCCATCTGGCGATAGCGCCCGGCGCGCTTGAGACCGGCCTCCATGGTCGAGCGGCCCCGACCGGCCACGAAGTAGTTAAGGAACTGGAAGACGGGCGGAGCTACAGAGAACTCGAAATCGTAACGACCGAACACCTTGATCCCCTCCGGCGTGACGGTCGCAAGGTCGCTTTCGCTGATTCCGGAGAGCTCATCAATGAGCGCCGGCTCGACGACCTCCTGCCGGTTCTGCAGCTCGTCGGCCTGCTGCCGCTCGGCGCGGCCCCTCGATCCGGAAGCGGGCAGTTCTTCGCGCGGAGACGGCAACACGTTCTCTTTATCGCCTATCGCTTCTTTGCCCTGAGCAGGCTGCGGGCTTTTTTGCGCGGCCGGCTCTGAGCGATTGCCGGGATCATTGGGCGGGTTGCTCTGACCGGGCCGAGTCACAGGCTGTTGGCGGGCGTGCGTGCCCGAGAGTTCATTCTTATGCTGATTGATCCGATAGACGAGGTCTTTATAGTAAGTATCGAGCCTCGGGTTCTGGGACAGGTTTCTGCCCGACCTCATAATGATGTCAAGGGCCTGATCGAACAACCTCATGGCCAGATCGCTATGGCCTTTGATGAGGGCTTCTTCGCCTGCGACGTAGCTCTGCTCCGATCGGGAGATAAGGTCACTGATGCTGGGGGGGGCCGGCTGGCGCTGCGTCTGCGCGAAAGCGGTAAGAGGGCCAGAGCTTCCGAACATTAATCCTGAAATTAACAACACAATAACAGAGCGACCGATGCTCTTCGATAGCCTCATCTTGATTTAATTACCCCTTTGTTTTGATATTGCTTTTCGGATTTGGAACCCGTGATGCGGTCGACCTCGTGTAACGCCGCCGGATTCATCGAGCTCTACGCTCGCCGCTTCACACCTTCTGCTCTGAACTCCTGCTTAGTGTCGAGGTTATATCACGCGAAATTCAGCAGAGTCAATAATAAGGTGCTTCGCAAGAAATTTGAAATAAATTGCGAAAGGCCCGGAGATCGCAGGTGACGCGGCCTTCTAGCTGCGGCCTCCGGGCGTCCGGTCACGCGAGCGCGGCCTTGAGAACTTGCCGTATGGAGTCGGCAAATACGAAGTTGATCTCTTTGACCACGTCTTTGGGCAGCTCGTCGAGGTCCTGGCGGTTGAGAACGGGCATGACGATGGTGGTGACGCGAGCGCGCCGCGCGGCCAGCACCTTCTCTTTGATCCCTCCGACCGGCAGCACGTTTCCGCGAAGGGTAATCTCGCCCGTCATGGCAACGGACCTCTTGACCGGGCGGCCCGACAGAGCGGAGACCAGGGCCGTCGCAAGGGTAACTCCGGCTGAAGGGCCGTCTTTCGGGATCGCGCCTTCGGGGACATGTATATGGATGTCGAACTTGTTGAACTTCTCCGGATCGATGCCGATCTCGTCGGCGCGGGCCTTGGCCCACGAGAAGGCCGCCTGCGCGGACTCCTTCATAACATCTCCGAGCTGTCCGGTCAGGAGCAAAGAACCCTTCCCCGCTGTAAGGAGAGCTTCTATGAAGAGAACGTCGCCGCCCGCGGGGGTCCACGCGAGGCCCGTAGATACGCCCACCTGATCCTTCTTCAGTATCTCGTCCGGGTGGACGTGCGAGATCCCCAGAAAATCGTGCAGGGCGGTCGGCGAAACGCGGACGAGCGAGGTATCCCCCTCGGCTACGCGCCGGGCGACTTTACGAGAGATGGTCGCAATCTCGCGCTCGAACTGGCGCAACCCGGCCTCGTGCGTGTACTGCTGGATGATGGCTTTGAGCGTGGCGCGACTCATCGACATGTGCCGCGACGTGATGCCGTGCGCCTCCATCTGCTTCGGGATAATATGCCTGCGCGCGATCTCGGCTTTCTCTTCTTCGGTATAGCCGGCCAGGCGGATGACTTCCATTCGATCCCGAAGCGCGGGGTGAATCGTCTCAAGCACGTTTGCAGTCGTCATGAACATGACGTTAGACAGATCGAAAGAAGAGCCGAGGTAATTGTCTCTGAAGGAGAAATTCTGCTCGGGGTCGAGCACTTCGAGGAGCGCCGAGGAAGGATCTCCCCTGAAATCCGCGCCCACCTTATCTATTTCATCTAGCATTATTAAAGGGTTATTGGTGCCCGCCTGCTGGATCGCCTGAATGATCCGGCCCGGCATGGCCCCGATGTAGGTGCGCCTGTGGCCGCGAATCTCGGCCTCGTCGTGGAGGCCGCCCAGGCTGAGCCTCTGAAATTTCCTGTTCAGCGCCCGCGCGACTGACCGCCCGAGGCTGGTCTTTCCGACGCCCGGAGGGCCGACCAGGCAAAGGATCGGGCCTTTCACTTTATCCTTCAGCTTGCGCACGGCGAGCGATTCGATTATTCGCTCTTTTACCTTTTCGAGGCCGTAGTGGTCTTCGTCCAGAATTGCCTGCGCGCGCTTCAGGTCGAGGTTCTCTTCCGACTGCTTGGACCAGGGAAGGCTGACCATCACGTCGAGGTAGTTGCGAAGGGTCGCCGCCTCTGCCGCGTCCGGGTGCATGCGTTCGAGTTTCTTAATCTGCCGGTCGACCTCTTCGTCCACTGCTTCCGGCATCTTCGCCTGGAGCATCTTTTCGCGATACTGGGCGATCTCTTCGGCCAGCTCATTGCCTTCCCCCAGCTCCGACTGTATGGCCTTGAGCTGCTGGCGCAGATAAAACTCGCGCTGCGTGCGGTCAATCTCTCCCTTGGCCTGCGTGTTGATTTCCTGCTGTACGAGGAGGACATTGATCTCGCGAGCGAGCAGCTCATTGACGCGGCGGAGGCGGTCGGCCGGGTTCAGCTTTTCGAGCACGCTCTGGGCGTCGGCGACCTTGAGCTCAAGGTTCGATGCGGCCACATCGGCCAGGCGCCCGGGGTCTTCCAGGTTCGCGACGATGGCCATTACCTCCGAAGAAATGTTCTTGCCGAGTGTGATCGCGCGTTCAAGCGACGAACGGACGTTACGGATCAGGGCCTCGAGCTCGAGCTCTTCGGCGTCCGGCTCGGTATCGGTGAGCGGCTCGATGTGGGCGACAAGAGGGGGAAGGCTTTCGTCGAAGCGAGTGATCCGGGCGCGGGACAATCCTTGGACCAGAATTCTGATCCGGCCATCCGGCATCTTCAGCATTCTCATAATGGCCGCGGCAGTGCCGTAATTGTAAAGATCGGTGCCGGTCGGTTCCTCTTTCTCAAGGTCGCGCTGGGAGACGAGCATGATCATTCTGTTTTCCGCCAGGGCCTGATCGACGGCCCGGATCGACCGCTCGCGCTGAACGAATAGGGGGACTATCATATAGGGAAAAATAACGATATCCCGGAGCGGCAGCACCGGCAGGGAGTCCGGCACTCTCACCTGTTCGTCGGACGTTTCTAATTGGACCTCTTCTGTCTCCATTATTGGTGTCATAATCTATTCAGTTTAATCCTCTGTGTTCGATTGTAGGGTGCCCGGAAAGCGGTGACAAGTAACTTGCGACTGGCGTATGCGATCCCCGAGGATCGGGGCACCTACCTGGCCCGCCCGGAACGGACGAGGGATTTCAGCTCGCTCATGAATTCCGAGACGTCTTTGAATTCGAGGTAAACCGACGCGAAGCGGACATAGGCGACCTTGTCGAGCTCCTTCAGGCGTCTCATGATCATCTCGCCTATCTTCTCGGTCGAGCGCTCACGCTCTCTAGATTCCTGGACGTACTTTTCGATGGAATTGACCAGGGCCTCGATCTTGGCCATCGGGATCGGCCGTTTTTCACAGGCCTTCATCACGCCGGCCAGGATCTTCTGACGGTCGAACGTCTCGCGGCTTCCATCCTTTTTCACAACCATGTAGGGAATTTCGTCGATGCGCTCGTAGCTGGTAAAGCGCCGCTCGCACTTGAGACACTCCCTCCGGCGACGAATCACATCGCCTTCGCGGCTCTCGCGCGAATCGACAACTCTATCTTCCAGATGCGCACAGAAAGGACACTTCATAATAACCTCTCAGGTGATAATTTTGACGGGCGGGCCCGGGGGCCCTCCCTGCGAGGGCGGCTCGCGGCTAGTCCAGGTGCCCTTCGGGCAGGCGGCTGCCCATAGCGCTCGCTGCACGGTTCACTGCCATCACTTCGTCCCCTTCTACGTCCTGTCCCGACGAGTTCTCCTCGGCCGCATCGACTTCCTCGACCTCCCTCTCGCCGATCCGCCTCAGCCTGTCGAGCGAGAGGCCATCTTTAAGGACATAAAAAAGTCCGAAGAAGGTCGCGGGCGCGAATATGACGAGGTGCAGGATTATAGCCACGGAGGCCGCTTTGTTCTGCGCGACTCCCATGAAAGTCAGGGCCGCCGCGGTCGCGGTATGAAAGGGCCCCGTGGCGCCGCCGGGTGTGGGAACGACCGACCCGAGCATTGACAATCCCATTACGAAAACGGCTCCCGTGAAGGGGACCTGGCTGTACGGAATTCCGAAGGCTCGAACCACGAGCATGTGCGAGAAGGCTACCATCAGCCAGAGAAGGATCGTATAAGAGACGGTCACGGCCAGTCCCTTCGCGTCGTGGAGCACCGCCAGCCCCTCGGAAATATGGCGGAGCAGGCTGATCGCCCCATGATAAATGTGCTTCGGAAGCCAGTGGAGCTTCCGTTCCAGATAAGCGAGCGCGCCCTTCCTTTTCCTCTGAAAAACCGACAGTCCGTAGACGCCGCTCGCCGCGACCAGGAGCAAAAGGACTCCTGTAAACTTGATCAGTCCGAAGAGCTTGATCGATTCGGCGTCCCGGGCTATGTAGTCGAAGAAGATCAGGTTGAAGGCGAAGAAGAAGACCACCATCACCATGTCGAATACGCGCTCTATCATCACGGTAGCGTAGCTGGCTGAAGGGTGGACTCGCTCTTTGACTGAGAGGACCGCGGGCCTGACTATGAACTCTGCGGCCCTGCCCATTACGAAGAGGGCGCAATAACCGACAACGGTGGCGCGAAACAGGGCGCGAAGCGAAGGGTGGGCCATCGGAGCCAGCAGGCCGCGCCACCTCAGAACTCTTACGAAATAAGTGCCGACTAGAAGAGCCACCGCCAGGCCGAGCTGGCCCCAGTTGGCTTTTCTAACTTCGATCCACACTTCGTTCCAATCGAGTTTGTGTGCGAACCAGTAAACGAATAGAGCGCCTAGCGCGAGGCTGGCGAATGTCTTAACCCTGCTTTTCAAAGCTTTCGAGTGATCCTCGTCTTATGCTATCTTTCCAAATCATGCGCACGTGCCATAATCCCCGTGAGCGCCAGGTACCGCAACAGGATGCCGCTACAGGCTATGTCCCGGGGGAATTCTAGCACAAAATCTGGCCCGGTGGCAGGCGAATCCGGCCACGCGGACGGAGCGATGAAGGCAAGGGGCTTTTTGGAACATTTGAAGTTAGCGTCTCGTTTAGCTGATTGACTTCAGCGTTTAGCGTTGAAACTAGAACGAATAGCTTACGAGAAGGCAACAGGTGGGAGCAAGACAAGCTTTGACATCTAGCGATGCTGAATTGGTTCAGCGTTGTATACAGGGCGACCAGCAGGCCTGGGCGGACGTAGTGCGCCTTTTTTCGCGCCGCATCTATAACCTTGCATACAGGTTCACTTCCAGCCATGCGGCGGCCGAAGATTTGACGCAGGAAGTCTTCATCAGGGTCTACCGATCGCTCCAGCAATACGACTCCGGCCTGGGCGATCTGTCGAACTGGCTGATGCGGCTCGCGCGCAATCTCATCATCGACGATTACCGCAAGCGGCAGCGAACGCCCACGGATTCGGGCGACGACCTTGCGGATCACGAATACCGTCTGCCTGCCGCCTGTGACAGCCCGCAGAGGTCCCTTGAGCGCCAGGAACGAAGGCTCCAGGTGCTCGCCGCCATAGACAAGCTGTCACCCGACCTGCGCGAGTGTGTCATTCTTCGCGATATCGAGGAACTCACCTATCAGGAGATTGTAGACCTGCTCAAGATACCTGAAGGCACGGTCAAGAGCCGCATAAATCGCGGCAGAATCGAGCTGGCGAAAGTGCTTAGGAGGATGAAGGTGAATCCTGATTAGAGTCTGATGCCGGCGTTAATACTGGGCCGACCTTAATCGTCAGTTATCCAATTTCTCATCCCGGACCTCGCGCCAACAGGTTCAGCTGGCCGGGCGTCGTGTCGCCGGACTATTTGATTACGGAGGGGTGGAATCGTGATTCCACCGGGGCTTTATGAATTGCAGCAAATTTGAAGAAGAGCTCAGCGATTACCTCGACGGGCAGTTGACCCAGGGTGAAACCGGCGCCTTTGCCGCGCACGCCTTGCAGTGCCGCAGCTGTCGGAGTCTCATGGATGAGATCAAGGCCGCGCTTCGCGAATGCAAAGAGCCCGACCTGATGGATGCGCCCGCGAGCCTGGAAGCCTCTCTCGTGCTGATACCCTTCGAGCGCGCGCCTCTGGAGTGTTCCGGCTTTGAGGAGATCATAACGGAGTTTCTCGACGGCTTCGTTCCCGCCTCAAGGTACCACAGGTTCGAAGAACACGCCGAAGGGTGCTCGGACTGTTCGCGGCTGCTGACCGATGTCGTGTACGCGGTGGCGGCCTGCCACTCGATCCACACGTACGAAAATTATGAAGTGTCAGATTCTTTCGTGAAATCTCTCATCGAGATCGCTCCGTGCAGCCGCCCGTCTCGCAGGAGAGCTTTTATAGCCCGCGCCGTCGCTTTGGCCGGCCACATTCTTCCACGCACCATGCACACCGCTCCGTGGAGCTTCGCCACGGCTTCGACGCTCACGTTCGCTTCGCTCGCTCTGTTGCTCTTCGGATTTTCGGATGACGGGACCGTCGGAGGCATCTACCGCCAGGCGCACTTGAAAGTTGCGGAGCTCTATAGCCACGGGACCGAGCTGTACGACCAGAAAGATCACCTGGTCGCCGGGATCGAGCGAGTAGGACTGGACCTAGGCGAAGTGTGGGATACCCTCGGCGGCGACCAGCCCTCGCGAGGCGAGCCCGAGAAGGCGCCTCCGACCGATCCTTAGGATAGACCCTTACACCCTTCTTGCCTGATCATCCATGCGCGCGGGCTTCCCGCCCGCATTCGAGGGTAAGCTCAGCCACTCAGCTCAACCGTAGAGGCTTCAGCGTCGGTAGCGGCAGCGCGGGAATCTTTCGGCCCTGCGCGGGCTTGTGACTAATTGCCCGAACCCAACGGTAACATTAAACGTTCTAGGCTTTGAAGCAATTGATAGTGATTAATTAATGAAGTAGAGGACTAAAATGTACTGCTCATACCATCCATTGAATGTTTCGCACGCGCAATGCGGCAGTTGCGGACGAAGTCTGTGCACGGTCTGCGATCACAGGATCAAAGGCTACCCGTATTGCCAGGACTGCATCGTTATGGGGGTCGAGGGCCTCTCGCGACGCAATCATCATGCGGGCGGCTCGCGCAAATCGGCGAGGCTGGCCGCTCTCTGTGCCGTTCTCCCAGGCATGGGAGCCGTATACAACCGGCAAAATCTCAAGGCGATTGTCCATTTTGTCTCCATAGTCGGCCTCTTCCAGCTCACGGACGTACATTTCTTTGACGCCTTCTTTGCCCTCGCGGGAGTCGTCTTTTATTTCTACTCGATTCTCGATGCATACAGGACGGCGCGACGGATTGCGGAAGGCGAGAGCGCGGCTGGCGACGAAGAGCAGTTCAAACAGGCTCTAATCAAGCGCGCTCCCGTGATCGGGGTTGTCCTCATCGTCTCGGGTCTGCTCCTGTTCATCCGGATCGTGCAGCCCTTCTTCTTCAGTGTCTCACTCGGCAAGCTCCTTCCGGTCGGGCTCGTGATCCTGGGCGGCTTCTTACTGACTCGATACTTCAAACGATCTGGCGGCGAGAACTATCGCTCCGAGCAAGCGCCGCGTCCGCTATATTCGCTCGTCCGGGGCTCTTTCGGAGAGCGGAACCAAAGCGGCATGGGACAGGTCTCTCACAAAGATTTAAGGTGATCTAAATGGCGACGGCGGGAAAAAAGAGAAGAGGGATGCTAGGCCTGGGATTGGTCCTGGTCGTGGCCGGCCTTATC
>Ga0126311_10001550_pt1 | contig 11174 bp, 6 predicted proteins | sample Plot61_FD_92539 | JGI IMG/M metagenome (GOLD analysis project Ga0126311, IMG submission 92539) | Serpentine soil microbial communities from UC McLaughlin Reserve, CA, USA - Plot61 | ecosystem: Environmental > Terrestrial > Soil > Grasslands | place: USA: UC McLaughlin Reserve, Lake County...
CTGGAACTTGATGGCTTCGATGGGCGATTACATCTTCACGTGGTTAATAGGTTATTCAGGCTTAATGGGTGCAATTGCCGGGATTCTAATCTGCGACTACTGGGTGATCCGAAAGCAACGTTTGGACCTCGCTGGTCTTTTTGAAACAAATGGACCTTATTCGTATGAGTATGGTTTCAATTTGAGAGCGATCATAGCTCTTGTTCTGGCGATCATTCCCGTCGCCCCCGGCTTCCTCCGGGCCGCGAGGACCCCCGGCGGGCAGGTACTTGATCCAAACCTCTATGATAGCCTCTACACCTATGCATGGTTCGTTACTTTTGCCCTCGGGTTCGGCATATACTACGTTTTGACGAAGACCGAGAAGGGAGAGTCAGCCTAGATGCCACGCACAGTTAAATGCGCACTTATTCAATGTTCAAACGCCGCCGCCACCGATCTGCCGATCGAGGAAATCAAGCGGCTCAATATCGAGAAGCACCTGTCGTATATCGAACAAGCCGCGAAGCAGGGCGTGCAGATACTCTGCATGCAGGAGATCTTCACGACGCCTTACTTTTGCGCCGAACAACAGACGCGCTGGTACGAAGCGGTCGAACGTATTCCCGATGGTCCAACCGTGCGATTGATGCAGGAAGTCGCGAAAGAACACGGCATGGTCATCGTCGTGCCGATCTATGAAGAAGAACTCACCGGCATCTACTACAACACTGCCGCGGTGATCGATGCGGACGGCAAGTATCTCGGCAAGTATCGCAAGAACCACATACCACACGTAAATCCGGGTTTCTGGGAGAAGTTTTACTTCCGTCCCGGCAATCTCGGTTATCCGTGTTTCGATACTGCTTTCGCGCGCATCGGCGTCTACATCTGTTACGACCGTCACTTCCCTGAAGGCGCGCGCGCACTCGGTTTGAACGGCGCGGAGATCGTCTTCAATCCATCAGCGACCGTGGCCGGGTTGTCGGAATATTTGTGGCGACTCGAACAGCCGGCACACGCAGTCGCGAATGGTTATTTCATCGGCGCCATTAATCGCATCGGCCATGAACAACCATGGGACATCGGCGAGTTTTATGGACAGAGTTACTTCTGCGATCCGCGCGGGCAGTTTGTTGCGGAGGCGCCGCGCGATAGGGACGCGCTGGTGGTAGCCGATCTGGATCTCGACAAGATTCGCGAAGTACGAAACACGTGGCAATTCTTCCGCGACCGCCGACCGGATACGTACGGTGCGTTAGTCGCCGACTGATGGTATTGCCGATTGCCAATTGCCGATTGCCGATTTACTTAATGCGATCGGAACCAAATAAATCGGCAATCGGCAATTTAAGGAGTTAGCCTATGGATTTATCAACCACCGTTAACGGCATGAAGTTTCCGAACCCGTTCGTCCTCGGCTCGGGACCGCCGGGAACGAATGCTCGCGTGCTCGCGAAGTCGTTCGACGCGGGTTGGGGTGGCGCTGTTGCGAAGACGGTCAGCCTCGAGTCTGCGAAGGTCGTGAACGTTGTGCCGCGTTACGGAAAACTGCGTTCGCGATCGACAGGCGAAGTTATCGGGTTTGAGAATATCGAACTGATCTCGGATCGACCGATCGACGTGTGGCTCGACGAGTTTCGCCAGGTCAAGAAAGAGTATCCAAATAATATCCTCATCGCGTCGATCATGGAGGAGTATGAGAAGAGCCGCTGGCAGGAACTGACGCGCATGGTCCAGGACACCGGCGTCGATGGCTTCGAGCTCAACTTCTCATGTCCGCATGGCATGACCGAACGCAAGATGGGATCGGAGATGGGCGAGCATCCGGACCTCACCGAAGAAGTGACGAGCTGGGTTACGGAAGTCGCGAAGATTCCGGTGTGGGCCAAGATGACGCCCAACATCACCAACATTCGCGAGCCTGCTCAGGCTGCAATCGCCGGTGGCGCGAATGGCATCTCAGCCATCAACACGATCCTGTCTGTGATCGGAGTGGATCTCAACACATTGCGTCCGATGCCGACAGTTGAAGGTTACTGCGTTCCGGGTGGTTACTCGGCGCAGGCTGTCCGGCCGATTGCGCTGCGCATGGTCAGTCAACTGGCGCTCGCGATTCCGGACGATGTTTCGATCAGTGGTATTGGCGGCATCGAAAACTCTCACGACGCGCTCGAATTCATGTTGTTGGGCGCATCGACTGTTCAGATCTGCACCGGCGTGATGTTGCAGGGCGTGAAGATGGTGGACGAGTTGAAGGAAGGCGTCGAGAAGTTCATGACCGACAAAGGCTTCGACTCTGTTCAGGAGATCGTCGGCAAGAGTCTTCCTTACTTCTCAACGCACATGGACCTGGTCCAGAAGATGAAAGCCGCGAAGCGCTCGAAAGCGGGCGAAGCGAGCCGCGATAACGAGTGGGCACAGAAAGACATCACCGAGAAGACTGCGGAACTTACGTCTAATTAAGAGAATTCGGCGATGACGGGTGCGTGATCCGACGGTTTTTCCCAGGTGCGTGGCTCCCTGTCGATCCAGGTGCGGACGCTGCGCGACACGAGCGACTCACTGATCCAGATGTGATCAATCCGCAATCCGAGATTCCGACGAAACGCGCCCGCGCGATAATCCCACCACGTGAAATGCCCGCCCGCCTCTTCGTGCAAACGAAAAGAATCAGTAAATCCAAAATCTTTTATGTGCTGTAGCGCAGCATGTTCTTGATCGCTGAACATGATGCGCCCCTGCCACAGTCGCACGTCGTGTACGTCACGATCTTCGGGCGCAACGTTGAAGTCACCACAGAGCAGCACCGGCGTTTTTGGATCGTAGTTCGCATCAAAAAACTCTCGCAGCCGCTGCATCCAAGCGAGCTTAAACCCGAACTTCTCCGAACCTACTGCCTGTCCGTTTGGGATATAGACGTTAATGATGTTGATGCCGTTGACCGTGGATGTGATTAAACGCGACTGCGCGCTTTCGTCATCGCCCGGATAACCGCGGTGCTTCGTGTCGCACGACTCACGCGTGAGGATCGCGACGCCGTTGTACGTCTGCTGCCCGAAGAGTTGGCACTGATAACCACGCTCCCGAAAAAGCAGTGTGGAAAACTTGTCGTCAGTACACTTTGTTTCCTGCATGCAAAGAACGTCGGGCTTGACTGCGTCGAGCCAGCGGATGACGTTCGGCATTCGTACGAGGATTGAGTTTACGTTCCAGGTTGCGATTAACATGCTGCCATTAACAGTCCGCCGATGAGTGCGCCGCGTCGCGCGATGTCGCCGGCCTCGATGTGTTCGTGAACGGCGTGTGCGCCGTCGCCGCTGATGCCGAGTCCATCTAACACCGGGATTCCCATCGCCGCCAGAAAGTTGCCGTCAGACGCGCCGCCGACTTGCGCTTCACCGAGTTGAAAATCGACTTCAGCCGCTATCGCGCGCGCCTTTTCGTAAAGCTCAATAACTGCCGCGGTGCGTTCCATCGGCGGTCGATTAATGCCCCCGGAAACGAAGACTTTCGTGCGTTCGTCGATCGGTTTGAGGTTCGAAAGGATACGCTCGATCTCCTGCGACTCCGCGGCAGTCGAGAAGCGAACGTCGATCTCGCCCTGCGCTTCAGCTGCGACTACGTTCGATCTCGTTCCGCCATGGACCACGCCGACGTTCAGTGTGATTCCCGAACCCGAAAGGTTGAGCGCGTGAAGTTGTGCCGTCTGACGCGCCAACTCGAGAATCGCGCTCGCGCCTTTCTCCGGCTCGAGACCGGCATGCGCTGCCTTACCTTCAACTTTGATTGCGAAGATTCCTGTTCCTTTGCGGCCTGTCTTCACGCGGCCGCCCGGTGCCGGCGGCTCCATCACGAGGGCACAACGCGTCTGTCGCGATCGTGCTACACGTTCGAGCAACGGCCAGCCGCTCAAACTTCCGACTTCTTCGTCACAAGTCAATGCCAACGTCACTCCGAACGGCGGTGGCGCATTCAACTCCGTCAACGCGCGCAGCACTTCAATCGCGAGTGCGCAGTTTGCCTTCATGTCAAAGATGCCTGGCCCATAAATCCTGCCCGCTTCGCGACGCCACGGACGTTCGGCGATCGAGCCGCGCGCGTGAACGGTGTCCGTATGGCCCACCAGCAGGATGTGTCCGGTGGTGCCCTGTTTCTGAAATGCTTTAATTAAGAGGTGCTGTCCAAAGTCCGGCGCGTTCACACGCTCAATCTCATCGACGCAGCCCAGCCGGTTCGCATTCTGGACCAGCAGATCCACTACCGCCCGGCTTCCCTGCTCGTCACCCGACGGCGACTCGGTCTCAACGAGGGACTGAATAAACGTCTCGATCTCCGGCTGCCTCGCCTGCAATGCGTTAAAGATCTGACGTGCGACTGAACTCATTTGACGATCTCTTTGCGTACTGTCAACGCTTCTATCCGTGGCAAGTTGACTGCGAATCCAATCCCGGGCGAATCAGGCGGCGTGATCGTGCCGCGTCGACTCACTGTGACCGGCGGGTCGATGATGTCCTCTTCCCAGTAACGAGCGCTCGCCGAGACGTCGCCGGGTAAAGTGAAATTAGCGAGTGTCGACATCGCGATGTTGTGTGCGCGTCCGATTCCCGATTCGAGCATGCCGCCACACCAGATCGGAATCTCATTGTCGCACGTGACCGCTTCGACTCGTTTGGCTTCCGAGTGACCACCAACGCGCCCGAGCTTAACGTTGATGATCTTGCACGACCCGAGCGAGATCGCATGCGCCGCGTCTTCAGCCGACTGGATCGACTCGTCCAAACAAACCGGAGTTTGAATCTGTCTTTGCAGTGTCGCGTGATCGAAGATGTCGTCGTGGGCCAACGGCTGCTCCAGCATCATGAGGCCGAACTGGTCCAACTGCTTAAACAACGGCACGTCGGCAAGCTTGTAAGCTGAATTCGCATCGCCCATCAAACGGATGTCGGGAAACTCTTTGCGCACGCGTTCGATGATCTTCAGATCCCAACCGGGCTTGATTTTGATCTTGATACGCTGGTAACCGGCGTCCACTTCTTTGCGAATCTTCTCAAGCAAAATCTCTGGCGCGTCTTGTATGCCGATCGAAACGCCGCAAGCGAGCTCCCTACGCACGCCACCGAGATGTTTCCACAACGGCACACCGGCACGTTTTGCTTCGAGGTCCCAGCAGGCAGTTTCGAGCGTCGCTTTCGCCATATGATGACCGCGCAGCCGTTTCATTAAACCGAACGCGTGTGCCGCGCTGTCGATCTGTTTGCCAATGACCATAAGCGCGAGGAATTCGGTCAGCGTAGTCCAGGCCGTTTCCGTCCACTCGTAGCTATAAAACGGTCCCTCGCCGGCCGTGCATTCTCCCCAACCATCGGCGCCGTCGGAATCGATAACGCGCGCGAGGACGATGCGTCGCTCAGTGGTGCGACCGAAACTTGTTTCGAAAAAGTGAACGAGAGGCAGGCGGATTTCGCGCAGTTCAATCGACTCGATAAGCAAAGTAAGAAGGTGTTCCTCCGTGAGACGCATTATGCCCGTCTGTACGCGCAGTTAACAACTCGGGAGATATGCATTCACTTGGAGAATTGCAGTTCCGGACAGTGGTCTTAGCAACTTGACCCGTCCAAACGAACCTGATAAAAGGCAACCACATTTAGCCGACCGGCCTCATATATCCTCCGGTATTCCTCTCAAATTGTGTGTGGAGTTAGTAAATTTTTTTAGTAAAGGAAGATTGTATGCGTCTGACTAAGCCCCTTCCCCCGACACGACGAGCCCGTGCGTTCGCAGCGTCTGCGTTCGTCATACTCGCCATTTTTGCTTTCATGATCTTTTTGAGTTTTTCGTCTCGCGTACAAGCGATTTCGACAAACGTTGTTATCAGTGAGTTTCGCGTTCGCGGGCCGAATGGCGGAAACGACGAATTCGTCGAACTGTACAATCTTTCCGGAGCTCCAGTCGCTATCGGCGGTTGGAACGTCAGAGGTTCGAATAATGCAGCGGGCGTATCAATCAGGGCGACGATAACCGCGGGTACGACGCTTCAACCTGGATGCCACTACCTACTTACTAACGCCGCCGCGGGCGGTTACAGCGGAGCAGTTGGAGGCAATCAAACATATACGGTTGGCATTACAGATGATGGCGGTATTGCGCTGACGTTGCCGGACGGCACCATCGTCGACGCAGTGGGTATGAGCACGGGTTCGGCCTACAAAGAAGGAACGGTGCTGCCCAGTCTGGGTGCGACTACTGCGAGTAACCTGAATCGAAGCTATGAGCGCAAACCCGGGGGTGCTGCTGGAAGTGGCACTGACACCGATAACAATCTAAACGACTTCCAACTCATCACACCGAGCGATCCGCAGAACTCAAGCGGTTGCGTGGCACCGAGTCCGACACCGACCCCGAGTCCTACTGCGACACCAACTCCAACGCCTACACCCACACCAACGCCAACGCCGAGTCCAACACCAATTCCGGGATCGGTCGTCATTAGCCAGGTGTACGGTGGCGGCGGCAACGCCGGCGCGACGTTGAAAAATGACTTCGTCGAGATCATCAATCACACCGCAGCGCCGATCGATCTGAGTAATTGGTCTGTTCAAATCGCATCGGCAGGCCAGGCGAACTGGCAGAAAACGAACCTTACCAGCTTTGTTCTCCAACCAGGACAGTACTATCTCGTACAGCAATCCCAGGGTGCCGGAGGCACTGACAATCTGCCTACGCCTGACGCTGTCGGTGGCGGTCTCGTGAGCTCAACATCCGGCAAGGTCGCCCTCGTCAGTAATCAAACTGTGTTGACCGGCAACTGTCCCGTCGGCGGCGGAATTGTCGATTTTCTCGGTTACGGAACGGAAACGTGCTCTGAAGGTTCACCGGCCACGGTACTGACCAACACAACCGCTGAGCTGCGCAAGAATAACGGGTGCTTCGATACCGACAACAATGCGATCGACTTTGCGACAGGAGCACCGAGTCCGCGCAACAGCTCATCGCCAACAAATAGTTGCACAGGACTCTTCGCAATCGGCTCCGCTCAACCGAGCACGGTGCAAACCGGAAACAGCACCACTCTGACTGTGACTGTCTCTCCGGCCCAAAACCCAACGAGTACGGGAATAAATGTTTCGGCTGACCTGTCTTCAATCGGCGGATCGGCAACACAGGCTTTCACTGGTGTGGGAAACACGTTCACGTTCGTTGCGACTGTTCCCGCGAACAACGCGCCGGGGCCAAAGAGCCTGCCGGTGACGGTTACAGATGCTCAGGCTCGCACCGCCAACGCGTCGATCTTCGTGACGGTCCAGGAACCACACGTCACCATCAGTCAAATTTACGGTGGCGGCGGCAATGCGAGCGCCACGTTCACAAATGACTTCGTCGAGCTCTTCAACCCGACTGACCACACCGTCGATTTGACGGGTTGGTCATTACAATACACGTCCGCTGCTGGCGACAGTTGGGACTTCACCTCGCAGCCCATCGGCGGCTTCATCGAGCCTGGTCAGTACTACCTGATTGCGCTCGCAGGTGGCGCGACGGGAGCGCCGCTGCCGGCCGCAAACATCAACGGCGATATCAATATGAGCGCTACGACCGGCAAGGTCGCCCTCGTGAATAACTTTGATCCACTCGAGGGCACATGCCCGCTGGGCAATGCCAGCATCGTAGATTTTGTCGGTTATGGCGCAAGCGCCACTTGTGCGGAGACCGCAAACGCACCGGCGCCCAGTAACACTTTCGCGATCTTTAGAAAGACCGGCGGAGCCACTGATAACGACAACAATCTGGACGACTTCGTTGCGGCGACTCCAAGTCCACGACGCACAGCACCGATCGTGGAGATTGGTCCATCCGTGTTTCGCAGCGATCCTCGCAAAAACGGCATCAACGCGCCGCGCGATGCGAGTATCACAATCAACTTTACCGAACCAGTCAACGTAGATAGCTCATTCTTCAATATCAACTGCGTAAATACGGGGCTTCACAACGACGCGACAGTTGCAGGCGCTGATAAGGTTTACGTCATCACGCCCAACGTGAACTTCCAGCCAGGCGAACAGTGTACCTTCACGATCTTCAAAGATCAGATTCACGATCAGGACACGGACGACGTTGGTCCAAACGACGACACACTCATCGCCAACTACGTGGCGACGTTTACTGTCGCGACCGGCACTGCACCTCCGTATCCGTCGAGCGTTCATTTGACGTTTGGTAATCCAAACGGCGCAACTGCCGACATCAATCAGCCCAACAACTACCTGATGGACAAACCCGAATTCACGATCTCCTACAACAGGGACAAGGGTGGTCCAAACTGGGTTAGCTGGCATCTCTCGGATGAATGGATCGGCACGTTAGCGCGTGTCGATACCTTCAGGCCCGATCCGGCAGTGCTGCCGACGTGGTATCGCGTGCAGGCAACCGACTTCTCCAACAGCGGTTTCGATCGCGGTCACATGACACCGAACGCAGATCGCGATAAGGAGACTTCGATCCCGATCAACCAGGCGACGTTCCTGATGTCGAACATGGTGGCCCAATCACCGGATAACAATCAGGGACCATGGGCGGCTCTCGAGAACTTCCTGCGCACACTCACACCAGCAAACGAGCTTTACATAGTTGCTGGTCCACACGGAGTTGGCGGCACCGGCAGCAATGGTGGTGTGTCGACTACAATCGCAAACGGCCACGTAACTGTGCCGGAGTCGACGTGGAAAGTCGTGCTCGTAATTCCGAAGGGCGACAACGACGTGTCACGCGTCACTGCCGCAACGCGGACCATCGCGGTCGTCATGCCAAACATCCAGGGCATCAGAAACACCGATTGGACCACCTACCTGACGACGGTAGACGCCGTGGAACAGTTGACTGGTTACGATTTCTTCGCCAACATTCCCGACGCGGTTGAAAACGCGATCGAAGCGGGCGTCAACGGAAGCAATCCGCCGGGAACAGAAGGTCAGGCGGTAACAACTGCGGAAGATACGTCCAAGTCGATAACGCTCACCGCAGTGAGTCCGATTCCGAGTGCTTCGTTTACTTTCACGGTTGTTACTCCGCCTGCTCACGGCCAGTTAACGGGCACCGGAGCGAATCGAACGTATCAACCCGATCCCGACTTCAACGGCAGCGACAGCTTTACGTTCAAAGCCAACGACGGCTCGCGAGACTCAAATACGTCGACCATAACCATCACAACCACTGAAGCTAACGATGCGCCAGTCGCGACCGATGACACGGCGAACACAAATGAGGACGAGAATGTCGAGATTTCGGCCTCGAATCTGACAAGCAACGACAGTGCTGGTCCAGCAAACGAGAACGTTCAGGTGCTGACAGTTACGAGTGTATCTGCAACTGCCGACACACACGGAACAGTCTCGCTCTCGAGCGGAACCATCACTTACTCGCCGGATCAGAATTACAACGGCCCGGCAAGCTTTACGTATGAGGTCTGCGATAACGGGACCACCGACGGCGCTGCTGATTCCATGTGTACGACCGGAACAGTGAACGTCACGGTCAGCGCTATTAACGACGCGCCCACGCTGAACGCGATCGCGAATCAGACGGTCTACGTCGGCAACACGCTGAGCTTTACTGTGGTTGGTTCTGACCTCGATCTGCCGCCGCAAACGCTGACGTATAGTTTGAGCGGCGTAGTTCCGAGCGGCGCAACAATCAATCCTTCGACTGGAGCTTTCAGTTGGACACCGACAGCGGCACAGGGTGGTCACATCTACACCCTGACCGTGCGAGTGACTGACGACGGCAGTCCGAACCTGTACGCGGAACAGCAGTTCACCGTGGGCGTGGCTTACGCGTGGTCCAACCTGCTGGCCCCAGTTGTAGCGGGGGGAACTTATAAGGCTGGACGCACGCTGCCGCTCAAGTTCCAGTTGACAGGGGCGAGCGCCGGCGTGACTGATGCAGTGATCCACCTGCAGATCTACCAGGTGAACAACAACGTCATCGGAGATGCGGTTGATGTCGATTCACCGGGTACGGCGTCCACCGGTAATCTCTTCAGGTATGAGAACGGATACTACGTGTTCAATCTCAGCACGCAGGGAATGACGGCTGGCACTTACCAGTTGCAGATCGATATGGGCGACGGTGTAGTTCGTTCCGTCAATATCTCACTAAAATAAAGTGATCTAACTCTGCGGCCCTCTGTGTATGACAGAGGCCGCAGAGGTACGCAGAGACCGCAAACAGACCGATCTCACCCTGCCTATGTGACCGATTAGAGTCACCTTGACCAGAATCCCGTCATCTGCGGAAAAACGCCGTTTTTCCTTGTTGACCTGCACTAAAAAGCTCTGCTAATAATCAGCCTTCAGGCCCTGCCGGCCATGTTTGCCCTGCCGGTACAACCTCTCGAAAGTGCGTTCTCCGTTACGAGTGTTTTGGGAGGTTACCCATATGTTCGACCGTCAAACTCGCCAGCAAAAAACTTGTAGACCAACTCGCGTAAGAACGTTTCGTATTGCGTCGACCGTAACTGTCGTTGCGTTCGCGTCAGTCTATGTGGCGTTCGCCGCGATCTCTCTTTCAACTTCCGTTCCTTCCACTCAAAACTTCAACAGCATGGGTATTCCGGTGACCAGTCCGGCGATCTCGAATCTGCCGGCCGACTTTCGTCAGGAGACGATCGTCCCTCCCAGAACACTCGGCAGTGTGTCCGGCGGCAGCAGCACAACTTCACGCGCGGCTGGCGCCAATGTGCCCAGCAACGCTTCTCCCGGTAGTTACAACTTCGGCGCCGGCACAGCTACTCTCGGTAACTCCGATCGCGCGCTCGGGTTTATCTCAAGCGCAACAACCGCAGGCAGCGGTAACCTGTACGGACAATTTCAGAACAACACGGGTACTGCTCTTTCGGGCCTGCTGATTTCTTACGACGTCGAGAAGTATCGCAACGGATCGAACCCCGCAGGTTTTCGTTACCAACTCTTCTATTCTTTCGATAGCCTTGCATGGACCAACGCTGGACCAGACTTCTTCACCAGCTTTGCTCCTGATGCAGACAACAACGGCTTCGCGACCGCTCCCGGCGCAACCGTTTCAGTCTCGAACAAAATTTTGACTGTCTCCGTCCCCAACGGCGCGAGCATTTTCCTGGCCTGGAACTACTCCGTTACATCTGGATTCGACACGTCGAATGCCCAGGCACTCGCGATCGA
>Ga0126311_10001551_pt1 | contig 11170 bp, 9 predicted proteins | sample Plot61_FD_92539 | JGI IMG/M metagenome (GOLD analysis project Ga0126311, IMG submission 92539) | Serpentine soil microbial communities from UC McLaughlin Reserve, CA, USA - Plot61 | ecosystem: Environmental > Terrestrial > Soil > Grasslands | place: USA: UC McLaughlin Reserve, Lake County...
CGAGTTCGGGCCGCGGCTGTACCAGGTGTGGAACGACCATGAAGAGGAGCACTACCGCATTCTCGCGGACCACTTCACCAAGCATCTGACGCCGTTCGCCCCCTACGCGCGCTAGGAAGGCTGGCCACTAGGAAGGCTGCGCGCTAAGGAAGGCTGCACGCCAGGGAGGCGCTGCGCGCCAGGGAAGGCTCGCGGACGCGAGCCTCGAGGGACCTCAGGCCCGCTCGAAGGACTTCTTGGGCAGGTTGTACGTCAGATCGATGGCCGTCTCCACAGCCTCGTCCAGGGTGAGCCGATGCTCCAGGACCCAACGTGCGAGGTGGCCGGCAGCGATGCGCCGGAAGAGGTCGTGGCGAGCGGGGATGGAGGCGTAGGCCCGCGTGTCGTCGACGAATCCTGAGGTGTTGTAGAAACCGGCGGTCTCGATGGCGGATTCCCAGAATCGGCGCATCCCCTCCGGCGAGTCCAGGAACCACCAAGGGGCACCAAGGCGAACCGACGGATAGGTGCCGGCGATCGGGGCGAGCTCCCGGCTGTACACCGTCTCGTCGACCGTATAGAGGAGAACGCGAAACCGCGGGTTGGTGCCGAAGGCCTCTAGCATCGGTCGCAGGGAACGGGTGAACTCCGCCTGGATGGGAATGTCGTAGCCCTTGTCCGGCCCGTAGCTTCTCCATACCGACGTGCTGTGATCGCGCAGAACGCCGGGATGGATCTGCATCACCAGGCCGTCCTCAGATGACATCTCAGCCATCCGGTAGAGCATGTTCGCCGCGAACGCGGCTACCTCGGCCTCGCTGGCCTGCTCGCCCCCGAGAACTCGCGAGTACAGCGCACGCGCCGACGTGGCCTCCATGGGTGTGGTGTCCGCCAACAAGTGGCCGTGGTCGGTGGCGCGGGCACCTGCCTCCACGAACGCGGCCCGTCGGGCACGCAGCGCCTCCAGGAAGCCGTCATAGGTCGTGGTGTCGATCTGGGAGACCTTCGCCAGCTCGGCGACGTCCCCCCGCCACGTCGGCCGATCCAGGTAAGCCAGGCCGTCCGGCCGGAAGGTCGGAAGAACTCGCTCCCCCAACCCGTCTCCGGCGAGCCTGGCATGGTGCCGCAGGTCTGAGGTAGCCGCGTCGGTCGTGGAGATGACCTCGATGTTGAAGCGGTCCAGCAAGGCGCGGGGGCGGAACTGGGGGTCGGCCACGCGAGCGGCGATCTGGTCGAAGATCTCGTCCGCAGTCTCGGCGCTAGGGACCAGATCGACGCCGAAGACCTCGACGAGCTCGTGTTCCAGCCAGTACCGCGACGGCGTACCGCGGAACAGCTTCCAGTTCTCGCAGAACGTGCGCCAGATCTTCCGGGAGTCGCTCTCGACCGGACCGCCATCTACGCGCGGCACGCCGAGCTTGGCCGGCTCGATGCCCTGCGAGGCGAGCATCCGGAACACGTAGTGGTCCGGGACGATGAGCAGCCGCGCCGCGTCGGCGAACGGAGCGTCGTCCGCGAAGACCTCCGGGTCCACATGGCCATGCATGCAGATCAGCGGCAGATCCTTCGTCTGGCCGTAGATCTGCCTGGCGACGCTCCGCTGCTCCGCCGGGAACGGAAGAGCCCGGTCAGCCTCGAGCTGGAGGGACGGCATCGAGGCTCCTTCCAGCTGCCGAACCCGAGCGGGACAGCTCCACGCCGAGGCCGAGGTCGGAGACCTTCACCGGCAGCCCGGTGCGAAGTGACTCGTTCCCCGCCATCCCGACCGCGATCGAGCGGATGCCGTCCACCCAGCTCGAGGGTCGCTCCAGCGGGTCATCGCCAGGACCCCGGAAGACGTCGGCGAGCAACAGCGCGTCGCCGCCACCGTGGGCACCCTGTCCCTGTTCGATGGTGACCTCCTGCGCCACCTCCCAATGGCGCTGCAGGGTGAGCCGCTCGCCACCGGTCCGCGACGAGGACTGGGCGGCGCTGGGGTCGACGACGGGCTTGTTGCCCTGGTCCAGCAGCACGGCCGCTCGTTCGACCACTTCGAGCTCGGCCCGTCCTTGGTCACCGTTGACGGCGATCCGGTATCCCTCCCACGGCGCGTGGGCGTTCAGCGCGTAGCTCAGGGTGGCGCCGCGCTCGTAGTCGACGATGACCGCCAGGTTGTCCTCGGTCGTGACCCCGGGACCGAATACGTCCTGGTCACGGCGGTAGCCGTCGTACGACTCGTTGTCGAGATAGAGCGCCTTCAGTCGCGCGTCATCGCGCAGGTCGAGTTCCCACGGGCTGTGCTCGCCATCGTGGGTCCCCCTCTCCGGGCGCGGCGGCATCCCACGCGCGGCCGCGTTCTCGGCACCATAGAAGCGCACGCCCCCACGGGCGTAAACCTCGACAGGAGCGTCGGCGAGCCACCAGTTGACCAAGTCGAAGTGGTGTGACGCCTTGTGGATCAGCAGGCCGCCCGACTTCGCCTTGTCCCGATGCCAGCGGCGGAAGTAGTCCGCGCCGTGCGCGGTGTCGAGCACCCACTCGAACGTCACCGACAGCGGCGTACCGATCGCCCCACGCTTGATCAGCTCCTTGAGAGCCGAGTTGCGGGGCGAGTAGCGATAGTTATGGGTCACGACAACGTGTCGCCCGGTGCGCTCGACGGCGGCGACGATGCTCCGAGTGCTCTCGGGGTCGATGGTGAGCGGCTTCTCGACCACCACATCGACGCCCGCGTCCAAGGCCCGCACGATCAGCTCAGCATGCGTGAAGTCGGGCGACGTGATGATCGCCCGGTCGGCCCGCGTCTGGGCGATCACCCGCTCCAGCTCGTCAGGGTGTGCCGTGGCTAGTCCACTGACGTCGAGTCCGGCATCGGCCAGCCGACCCTGATGCACCGCCAACCGGCCGGGATTCGGCTCGATCAACGCCACCAGCTCCGCATCGCTGCGATGGGGGCCCGCGATGGCGTCGAGGTACATCTGGACGCGGTGACCCGTTCCGACCACCACGTAGCGCCGTTTGGATGTCAAGGGCCAACCTTTCAATGCGGCAAGCACAATGGGCGGAGCTTGGGACGGGGACCGCTCGGCTACTTCCCACCGGTGGTGGCGATGCCCTTGACCAGGAAGCGCTGGCCGAAGAGGAACGCGAGGAAGATGGGGATCACGGAAAGGATCGACATGGCGAACATCGCTCCCCAGTTGCTGCCGCTCGTGGAGTCCAGGAAGGAGCGCAGCGCGATCGGAACCGTGTAGGCGATGGGGTCGGTCAGATAGATCAAAGGCGTGAAGAAGTCGCTCCAGGTCCAGATGAACGTGAAGATCGCCGACGTGGCGATCGCGGGCCCCATCAGCGGGAGCATCACCCTGGTGAAGATCCGCCAGTGACCGCACCCGTCGATCAAGGCAGCCTCGTCCAGCTCGCGCGGAATGCCGCGGATGAACTGGACCATCAGGAAGACGAAGAACGCATCGGTCGCCAAGAACTTGGGCAGGATCAGCGGGACGAACGTGTTCACGAAACCGAGCTTGTTGAAGATGATGTACTGCGGCACCACGACCACGTGGAACGGCAGCATGATCGTCAGCAGCATGATCGAGAACCACACGGTCCTCAGCCGAAACTTCAGCCGGGCGAACGCGTAGGCGGCCAAGGAGCAGGCAAACAGGTTGCCGGCGATCGCGCCGATCACCACGATCGCCGAGTTGATCATGTAGTGGCCGAAGGAGCTGCTCAGAGCGTTCCAGCCCTCGGTGTAGTTCTTCACGTACAGGTCGTTGACCCACAGACCCGGGCTGCGGAAGATGACGTCCGTCGGCCGGAACGAGCTCGCCAGCATCCACAGCAGTGGATAGACCATCAACGCGCTCGCCGCGATCAGCAGCAGGTGCTTCAGAACCGAGCGGCCTCGGTCATGCGCGGTCGGACGATGGTGAATGGTCCTCTGAGGAACCGCTTCGGTGGTCGGCGCGCTGCTGGAGGTCGCCTTCTGCAGATCAGTCACCGTAGAACACCCAATACTTCGAGGCGAAGAAGTTGATCGCGGTAAACACCGCGACGATGACAACCAGCAGCCATGCCATGGCCGCGGCATAACCCATCTGGAACTGCCCGAACCCGCGCTGGTACAGGTACAGCGTGTAGAACATGGTCGAGTCCGAGGGTCCGCCGGTCCCGTTGGAGACCACGAAGGCCTGGGTGAACGTCTGGAACGCGCCGATGATCTGCAGCACCAGGTTGAAGAAGATGATCGGAGACAGGAGCGGCAGGGTGATCTGCCTGAACATCGTCCATCGCCTCGCCCCGTCGATCGACGCCGCCTCGTAGTACATCCCGGGAATCTGCCGCAGACCGGCCAGGAAGATCACCATGGGTGACCCGAACGTCCACACGTGGAGCAGGATGATCGTCGACAGCGCGTACTTCGGGTCGGAGATCCACCCGGTGGTGGCGTCGAGTCCGAAGAGCCGCAGGACCTGGTTCACCAGACCGTCGGTTCCGAACATCTGCCGCCACAGCACGGCGATGGCGACCGAGCTGCCCAGCATCGAGGGCAGGTAGAAGACCGACCGGTAGAAGGGAAGCGCCTTCATCCCCTCGTTCAGCAGCAGGGCGATGGCGAGGGCGAGCATCAGCTGCAGTGGAACGGACACGAAGACGTAGATGAACGTGACCTTCAACGCGTTGTGCAGCCGCTCGTCGTTCAGCATCCGAACGTAGTTGTCGAAGCCCACCCACTTGGGTGCCTGGATCAGGCTGTAGTCGGTGAACGACAAGTAGAGGGAGGCCAGCATCGGGCCGATCGTGATGACCAGGAGCCCGACCAGCCAGGGCAACAGGAACAGGTACCCGGCCTTGTTGTCCTTCCCCGCCTCCCTCTTCCGGAGCCGCCGCTCCGCCTCCGTCCTCGCTTTGACCCGATGGACGGTGCTGAGTTCAGAGATGGCGCTCATGGCGTCACACCTTCAGGTTCGACTTGACCTCGTCCACGAACGCCTTGGCGGCGTCAGCCGTGCTCTTCCGCCCGAAGAGAACGTCCGTCTGGTGACGGAACATGACGGAGCCCAGCGTTCCACCGCCCGGTGGTGGAGCGATCGGCGTCGGGCCCAGCTCGGGCTTGATGTCGGCGATGAACTTGGCGACCACCTGCTGGTCCTTGGATAGCTTCGACTGGACCTGCTGCTGCAGCTCGCCGTTGGCCGGGATGCCCCGTTCCGCCAGATCGATGTTGGCGGCATCCGGCGAGTTCACCCACCAGTTGATCCAAGCTCCCGCGGCCTCCGGGTTCTTGGTCTTGCTGGACGCGGACCAGAGCATGCTGGCCTTGTACCAGGCCTTGCGCTCTGTCGCCTTGCCGGTCCGGCTCGGGTACCGCAGCATCTGGATGGGGTCCGCGGCGACGGCATTGACCGCCTCGAGCTGGTTCGAGTTGTAGTACTGCATGGCGGCCTTGCCGACCACTACCGCACTCTGGTCGAGCGGCCTGGTGGACTCTTCGCTGATCTCTTGCGGTGGGGCGATGGCCTTGGCCTTCTGGTACTTGACCATGAGGTCGAACCACTCCTGGGCGTCGGAGGCATCGAAGGCCAGACCCTGGTCGTTGAACAGCTCCTTGCCGTTCTGGCGCAGGAACGCGCCGAAGAACGCGTCCGAGCCGAACATCGAGGCCACCCCGTGCGCGACCCCGGCCTTGCTCGCCACCTCTGCGGCTACCTGCATCAGGTCGTCCCAGGTCCAGGTGGTGTCGTCGGGCAGGTCCATCTTCGCCTTATCGAAGACCTTGGCGTTGACGAAAAGGACCGCGCTGTTGATGCCCGCATTCGCCCCGACCAGCGTGCCGTCGATCTTGCCGGAGTCCACCGTGCCCTCGACGAACTTGGCGGTGTCGACGCCGTACTTGGCCAGATCGAGCAATGCACCACGAGCGCCGTACTCGGCGATGTAGGCCATGTCCATCTGAATGATGTCGGGCGCCGTGCCGCCGGCGGTCTGCGTGGCCAGCTTGTCCCAGTAGGTATTGAACTCACCGGGTTGGGTGGAGATCTTCACCTTGGGATTGGCCTTCATGTACGCGGCGACCTCGGCCTGGGTGTTCTTGTTGCGTACCGGGTTACCCCAGAAGGCGAGAGCCAGGTTGCCCTCGCCCGGAGTGCCGCCGCCGCCGCCGCCCTGCGAACCGCCGCCCGAAGAGCCCGGAGCGCACGCCGCCAGCCCCGACGTCGCGGCCCCCCCGATTGCAACGCCGGCGGCGCCGATCAGGAATCGCCTTCGATTCACGGCCATCTCGTCTGCCCTCCATTGGGTAACGAAAGCGCTTTCGGGAGACCGTAGGGCGCTGTCTCCACCCTGTCAATGGGCTGCCGAGGACTCACAGGTACTCCAACTCCCCGAGGGCGCTCGACGGCGACATCTCGTGGCGGTCCGACGTGTGAGTCTGCTCGCTTCGCCGTCCGATTGCTAGACCCTCGTCGTCGACTCCCGCACCACCAGCTGCGCGGGGGCCATCTGGCGGCGTGGCGCTACTGCACGCGGCCTCTGCACCATCTCGAGTGCGGTTCGACCCATCTCGTGCAGGGGCAGGGCGACGGTGGTGAGAGCGGGTGCCAGCGACTGCGCCACGGTGATGTCGTCGATCCCCACGACGGAGACGTCCTGCGGGACGGCCTGCCCTTGACGCCGAAGCTCCTGCAGTACGCCGATCGCCACGACATCGCTGAGGGCGAGCACTGCAGTCGGGCGGGTGGTCGACGAGTCGATCCGGCCGGCCGTCCGGGCACCGCCCTGCAGGCTGAAGCCGTCGTACCACACCGCGGGCCGGATCCCGACCGGCTCGAACACCGAGCGGACGCCGGCTAGACGGTCGGCAACCGTGGTGAGCTCGGGCGAGCCTGCGGCGACGAGGACCTTCCGATGACCCAGGTCAACCAGGTGTCTCGCGGCCGCGGCGCCCGCTGCCGTGTTGTCCGGAAGCACCGCGTCGACGTCGAGGTGGTGGCGCCCGATCACGGCGGCTCGTCCGCCTCGCTCCTGATAGGTGGCCAGCACCTCCTGGGCACGGGCCTCCTGGCGTGGATCGTTGTAGCCGGACCCGGCGATGATGATGGCGTCCACGCCCTGGGCGACGAGGGCGGTGATCTGGTCGAGCTCCTGCCTCGGGTCTCGGCCGGAGTGCGAGACCTGCACCAGCAGGTTCTCGGTGACGGCGGACCGGATCACGCCACCGGCGATCTGGGTGAAGTACGGGTCGTCGATCTCGTGCACGATCAGTCCGATGACCGACGTGGCGCCACCGGCCAACGTGCGGGCGTGGACGTTGGCCACGTAGCCAAGGGTTCGCGCAACGCCGCGCACCGTCTGGGCCAACGCGGGGCTCACCCCGTTCTGCCCGTTGAGCGCCCGGGACGCGGTGGCTAGTGACACGCCGGCGGCTGCGGCGACGTCGCTCAGGCGCACGGGGCGCTGCGCTCTGGCCATGGCCGGTCTCCTCGGGCTTGTGCCCCCTCCTGGCGACTCGTAGAGTAGCCCAAACTCGTTGCGAAATCGCTTCCGTCGAACGGCCCACGGATGGGGTTGATATGGCGCAACGCACGATCCGAGTGATTATGAACGGCGTGACCGGGCGGATGGGTTACCGCCAGCACCTGGTCCGATCCATCCTTGCTATTCGGAACGACGGCGGAGTGGTGCTTCCCGACGGGGATCGGATCAGCGTCGAGCCCATTCTCGTGGGACGGAACGCCGAAAAACTGGCCGATCTCGCCGCCAAGCACGCGGTCACCGACTACACCACGGACCTCGACGAGGCACTGTCGGACAGCTCGGCCTCGGTGTACTTCGATGCCCAGATCACCTCGGAGCGAAAGAAGTCGATTCTGAAGGCGATCGGCGCCGGAAAGCAGATCTACACCGAGAAGCCCATCGCCGAGTCGGTGCGCGAGGGCATGGAGCTCGTCACCGCCGCTCGTGATGCTGGCGTTATCAATGGGGTGGTTCATGACAAGCTGTACCTGCCCGGCCTGCTGAAGCTGAAGCGTCTGATCGACTCCGACTTCTTCGGGCGCATCCTCTCCGTGCGTGGGGAATTCGGATACTGGGTCTTCGAGGGCGACGTGCTCCCGGCCCAGCGGCCCAGCTGGAACTATCGGGCCGAGGACGGCGGCGGCATGGTCCTCGATATGTTCTGCCACTGGAACTACGTACTGGAGAACCTCTTCGGTACCGTCCAAGCCGTCATGGCCAAGGCCGTCACGCATATTCCGGAGCGCTGGGACGAGCAGGGCCGCCAGTACGCCGCCACTGCGGACGACGCCGCCTATGGCATCTTCGAGCTCGAGGGTGGCGTGATCGCCCAGATCAACTCGTCGTGGGCCGTCCGGGTCGACCGCGGCGAACTGGTGGAGTTCCAGGTGGACGGCACGCACGGTTCGGCCGTCGCTGGTCTGTTCGGCTGTCGGATACAACCGCGGGTACAGACCCCCATGCCGGTGTGGAACCCCGACCTCCCGACGACGGAGGACTTCCGCAGTCAGTGGCAGCAGATCCCGGACAACATGGAGTTCGTCAACGGCTTCCGCGCGCAGTGGGAGCAGTTTCTCTCCGACGTGGATGCCGGGCGTCCGCATAAGTACGACTTGGCCGCCGGCGTCCGTGGGCTCCAGCTGGTCGAGGCGGGACTCGACTCCTCCGCCGAGGGCCGTCGGGTCGCAATCGACCCGGTCACGGCATGAGGACCACCACCAGCGTCGGTCTGCCCGAAGCTGGTGGCGGCTGGCGAGACATCACGCTGGCCGAGCCGCGCCCCTGGGCGGAGCACCCGCAGAGTTTTCGGAGCAGGATCGCGTTCGCCGCCGCACACGTCGTGGCCGATCCTCGCGGCCACAACGTTCCCGGCGGCCCCGCAGCCATCGACTGGGATGCAACGCTCGCGTTCCGGCTGCACCTGTTCCGTTATGGGTTCGGGGTCGCCGAGGCCATGGACACGGCGCAGCGCAACATGGGCCTCGGCTGGCCGGCAGCCCAGGAGCTGATCGCGCGCAGTGCCGCCCTCGCCCGCGAGCACGGCGCCCGGATCGCCTCCGGCGCGGGGACCGACCAGCTCCTGAGTCAGCCCAGCAGCCTCCAGGACGTCACCGGCGCCTACCTGGAGCAGGTCGAGTTCGTCGAGTCGGTGGGCTCGCAGGCGATCGTGATGGCCTCCCGTCAGCTGGCGGCCGTCGCCCGCAGCGCCGAGGACTACCTGCAGGTGTATTCCACCGTCCTGGCTCAGGCGTCCCGGCCGGTCATCCTGCACTGGTTGGGCGAGGTGTTCGATCCGCAGTTGGGCGGCTACTGGGGATCGAGCGAGGTACCGGTTGCCACCAAGACGTTCCTCGAGCTGATCGCGGAGCAGAGCGCCAAGGTGGACGGGGTGAAGGTCTCGCTGCTCTCGGCCGAGCATGAACGTGAGCTGCGTGCCGCCCTGCCTTCGGGCGTCCGGCTGTACACGGGGGACGACTTCAACTATCCGGAGCTGATCGAAGGCGACGGCAGGCACCACTCCGACGCCTTACTGGGCGCCTTCGCGGCTATCGCCCCGGCCGCATCGGCCGCGCTCAGTGCGCTTGACGTGGGCGACGTCGAGGCCTACCGCCGCGAGATGGCCCCGACGCTGGCCCTCTCGCGCCAGGTGTTCGCGACGCCCACCTTCTACTACAAGACCGGCATCGCCTTTCTTGCCTGGTTGAACGGTCATCAGGACGGTTTCGTCATGGTGGGCGGGCTGCAGTCGGCGCGTTCGATCCTCCACCTTGCCCGCGTCTTCGAGCTGGCGAACGACGCTCAGCTGCTGACCGATCCCGAGCTGGCGGCTCACCGTCTCAGCTTGCTGTTCGCCACTGCCGGTCTGACCCGCTGAACGGGAGGTTGGACCCCCTCACGAAGTCAGCAGCCAGGTGATGGCCAGAATCACCGGGACCGAGAGCAGCGTTGCCACGAAGATGGTGTCACGCGCCAAGATCACTCCCCGGTCATAGCGCATGGCGAAGACGAAGACGTTCTGCGCGGTTGGCAGTGCAGCGATCACGGTGACGGCCAGCAGGTCACGACCGACCAGCCCCACGACGTACGCACCGATCAGGTAGGCCGCGAGCGGCTGGACGACCAGCTTCAGCACGACCAGCGAGGCGATGTGGCTCGTCGGCTCGCCGGCCCCCGGTCGCGGTCCCAGCCGAAGCGAGATGCCGTAGGCCAGCAGCATGGACGGAACCGCCATGCCGCCGACGAGGGTCAACGGCGCGCTGAGGGCCACCGGGAGCGTGATGCCCGTGACAGCGAGCGCCAACCCCACCAGGGATCCCACTGCAAGTGGGTTGCGGAACGTCCGGGTAAGGGGAGTGGGTAGTAGCCGGCTTCTGGGGGTTCCGGGGATCGGCGCGCGAGTGAGCCCATCAAGGACGGCCAAGCCGCTTGGCTGCAACACCAGCAGCTGGGCCAGCAGCATCGGCGCGATGAGCGCCGCGTCGCCCAAGGCGTAGGCAGCGATCGGGAGGCCGAGGTTCCCCGCGTTGACGTACGCCGAGCAGAAGGCCGCGATGACGGTGTCGCTAGCCTCTCGCTTCCACAGCAACCTTGCCATCAGCACGGCCGCTGTGGCAGCCATCGCAACGCTGCCGAGCGAGGCGATCAGGTTGGCGGAAAGCAGCCGGTCCACATCCGCGCGCCCCAACACGGTCACCATGAGGGCTGGGCTGGCCACGTAAAAGGCCGTGCGGGTGAGCGCTTGTTGTGCGGTCGCGTCGAGGATGCGCAGATGAGCGAGCAGGAAACCGAGGCCGATGATGAGGCCGATGGTCGCGAATCCCGCGAGAACGCCCAGCACCTCATCACCTCATCAGCCGCCGAAGGGGGTGCGACCGTTCGGAAGCCGCCTCAACTCCACAGGACGGAGACAGTTTACCGGGTGTGACCGCCGGGCATGTCAACGCGTGGTTTCCTGGTCACCCTTGTGGGTGATCGGCGGTTTGTCTCGTCGCTTTCTGCAAAGGACGCGTCCATGACGTCAAAGATGCTTCTGGTTCTCAGGCGCGATTCGGTGACGCTAGCGGAGTTGGGATTCCTTTCAGCGTGAGCCCCCCGCCGTCCTCATCATTGCAGAACGGTCATCCGTCCAGCCCCGACGTCGAGGGACCGCGACCGTCGGGCTCGCCGGCGACCTGCTGCGCTCGTCCCGGTCGGA
>Ga0126311_10001552_pt1 | contig 11167 bp, 10 predicted proteins | sample Plot61_FD_92539 | JGI IMG/M metagenome (GOLD analysis project Ga0126311, IMG submission 92539) | Serpentine soil microbial communities from UC McLaughlin Reserve, CA, USA - Plot61 | ecosystem: Environmental > Terrestrial > Soil > Grasslands | place: USA: UC McLaughlin Reserve, Lake County...
GTGCCGATCGAGCTGCCGCCTCTGCGCGATCGTGTCGAAGACATCCTGCCATTGGCCCAACACTTCATTCAGAAGTACAACGAAGAAAACGGGCGCAACGTATCAGAGCAGCTCGCGCCTGAGGTGCTTGCAATGCTCGAGGCGTACTCTTGGCCCGGCAACGTGCGCGAGCTTGAGAACACGATCGAGCGCGCAGTTGTGATCGCGCCTGGCGATGAGATCACGAAGGAGTGTTTGCGTACAGAGATCAGCGATCCGAAGTCAGTAGTCTCGGGACATCATGACGGCGCAAGCAACGCCGCCGTCGGCGACATCGGACGCGGCATCAACTTCTATGAAGAAGTGCGACGATTTGAGATCGATCTAATCAGGCGCGCACTGGAACAGACTGGCGGTCACCAGTCTCGCGCCGCGCGCTTGCTCGGCATGAACGCCACAACGCTTAACTCAAAAATCAAAACCTACAATATCAACCTGAGACCGTAGTCACGCGATGAAACGACGCGAACTCGATGGCTGTCCGATCACCGGCGCATTGCAGATGCTCGGTGACAAATGGACGATGCTGATCGTGCGGGAGTTGTTGAGTGGGCCGAAGCGTACGATGGAGCTGCTGAACAGTCTGTTTCCGATCAGTAGTCGTACACTCGTGCAGCGCTTGCGCGACATGGAGAACGATCTACTGCTCGAGCGCACGGATTTCGGCGGCAACCCGCCGCACATTGAATACGCGTTGACTGCACGAGGGATGTTGTTGATACCGCTACTTGAATCACTGCGCCAACTCGGCCTGGCTTTGAAGTGCAATGAGTGTGAGGATCGACTGAAACGCGTCGGCGCCTACTGCGAACCCTGCCCATACAACGAGAGCGGCGCTGAAATTCCATCCCAGCGTCGCGCCAAAGACGAATCCATCGTTTTACTTTAATTCTTCTACTGCTTCTTGATTAGGGATCATGTGCCCATCGGGCGTGATGATCGCCTTGTGATCAGCCGTGACGTGCTCGCCTTCCATCGTGACTTCCTCACCACTCGGCATTGCGACTGGCAGGTGGTCCAGATAGCGCTCGGCATCGATCGCCGACATGCATCCACTACCTGCTGCCGTGACCGCCTGCCGGTAAACTGAATCCTGAACGTCGCCACACGCAAACACGCCGGGAACATTCGTCGCCGTCGAGTGACCCGAGGTCTTCAGATAACCAACCTCGTCCATATCGAGCTGGCCCTTGAACAAATCTGTATTCGGCCTGTGACCGATCGCCACGAACACTCCAGCACACGGAAAGTCACGTTCACGCTCAGTCTTCAAATTGTGCAGCCGAACACCAGTCACACCATCTTCCGGCGTTCCCAGAATCTCCTCCAATGCAGTGTCCCAGATAAACTCAATCTTCTCGTTTCGGAACGCCTTCTCCTGCATGATCTTCGACGCCCTCAACTTGTCGCGACGGTGAACGACGTACACTTTCGCGGCATAGCGCGTCAGGAAAGTCGCTTCTTCCATCGCCGTGTCACCACCGCCAACTACGACCAGCACCTTGTTTCGAAACGCCGGCAATGGACCATCACACGTCGCACACGCGGAAACTCCGTTCCCGCCAAACCCGTCTGGCACCTTCGCTTCACCAGGAATGCCGAGCCACTTCGCCGACGCGCCAGTGGCGATTATCAGGGTTTCAGTCGAGATGGTGTGCGTCCGGCTGTAGAGCTGAAACGGGCGCTCAGAGAGATCGACCTCAGTGATCCACTCCTCCATGAACTCGGTCCCAAACCGCTCGGCCTGCTTGCGAAACTCGTGCATAAGCTCAGGACCCTGGATTCCGTCTGAGAAGCCTGGGTAGTTTTCGACGTCGGTCGTAATCATCAATTGACCGCCGGGCGCTGTCTGTTTTTCGGCATCCACGGGAGCGTCAATCAGCAGCGGTTTCAAGCTGGCACGTGCGGTATAAATGGCGGCGGTCAGGCCAGCCGGGCCGGAGCCGATGATGACCACGTCTCGTTTGATCGTTTTGTTGTCCATAGGGATTTTCTCAGCAGTATAGCCTTTTCGGCTGAGCGTATAGTATAACTACGGTTATTGGGGTAGTCGAACCGTGTGGCTTCTGGTGTGTTGAAGCGCTTTGAGCCCGGTTCTTCGCAAGATGAGCAGCCCAGGAAGCGGTTCGGAAACTATTGAAACCATTGCCGTGATCGGCGCCGGCACGATGGGTCATGGCATCGCTCAGGTCGCCGCGGCAGCGGGTTTTCGAGTCTGGCTGAACGACGTCGATCGTGAGTCGCTGGCGCGAGGGGTTTCGTCGATCGAAGCGAACCTTGCGAAGGGAATTCAGCGCGGCAAGTTGACGGAAGACGATCGCGACCGCACCTTGCAGCAGATTCACGGAACAACGAACCTGAAAGAGTGTGCCGCAGCCGACCTGATCATAGAGGCCGCGCCGGAGAAACTGGAGCTAAAGAAGAACATTCTCCGGCAGCTCGAATTAGCCTCCGACCACCCTTTCATTTTCGCTAGCAATACTTCGTCGCTGTCAATTACCGAGATAGCTGGTTCGTCGAAACGCCCCGAAGCCGTCATCGGTATGCACTTTTTCAACCCGGTCCACATTATGCGGCTGGTTGAGATCGTGGTTGGAGAAAAGACGAGCCCTGCGACTATCGAGACCGTGACGGCTGTTGGTCAAAAGATGCGGAAAGAGCCGATCGTCGTAAAGGACGTTCCCGGCTTCGCTTCGAGTCGTTTGGGCGTGGTGCTCGGTCTTGAAGCGATGAGAATGTTTGAACAGGGTGTCGCGAGTGCGCAGGATATCGACACCGCGATGGAGCTCGGTTACAACCATCCGATGGGACCGTTGAAGTTAACCGACCTCGTTGGACTAGATGTGCGACTAAGCATTGCCGAGTATCTTCATCGCGAGCTTGGCTCAGAAGCGTTTAGGCCGCCTGAGGTTTTGCGACGGATGGTGAGCGAAGGAAAATTGGGAAAGAAAACGGGTCAGGGGTTTTACGATTGGAGCAAAGAAGAAGCGCGCCGCGCGCAGTCGTCTTAAGCTCCAGCAACTCGATTGGTTGATGATGAGCACGCCTTATAACCACGAAGAGAGACGGTTTGCATTACGGATGTCGCTGCGATTGCCGGTCGTGATTTCCGGTCGTGCGGAAGATGGCTCTGCCTGGAGCGAGCCGACGGAAACTGACGACATCTCCACCTCGGGCGCGCTCTTTCATTTGAACCAGAAGGTTGCTCGTGGCGAGCGGTTGTACATTCGCGCGCACCGGCCCGATGGCACGCCGATCGAAGCGACGGCGCTCGTGGTCAGAGTTGCGCCAGCGATTTACGGAACAGCGCGAGTCGGTGTGCAGATCGCCGAACCCGCCGAAAACTGGCTCCGGCTGTTCGTATCGTGGATTGCCGACGAGCAACCAGCAACCACTGATCCTGAAAGTCCTCCCTCCGAGTAATCTTAAACATCACTGGAGTTGTAAATGCCGGAAATTTACGAGACGTTGCTGCTCGAAAAACGCGAGCGCGTTGCCATCATCACCATCAATCGTCCTGACAAGCGAAACGCGCTGAACATCAAGACGCGCGAAGAAGGCGCCGCGCTGCTCGAAGAGCTTCGTAACGATAGTTCGGTTGGTGTTGTTGTATTCACGGGCGCGGGCGATAAGGCTTTTGTTGCGGGAGCTGATATCGGGGAGTTTGCCGGACGAACATCGATCACGCAACGCGATGTGATGATGGGTCGTTCGTTGTTCACCGCGATCGACAGTTTTCCGAAGCCGGTGATCGCGATGATCAACGGTTACTGTCTCGGTGGCGGCTGTGAGCTCGCGCTTGCATGCGACATTCGCATTGCGAGTGAGACGGCGTCGTTTGGTCAGCCGGAGATTAACCTCGGGATCATTCCCGGTGGCGGTGGAACACAGCGATTGACACGTCTTGTTGGTGAAGGAAAAGCGATGGAGATGATTCTCACGGGCGAGATCATCGACGCGCGCACAGCGTATGCAATCGGGCTCGTGAACCAGGTCGTACCGGCCGAGCAGCTACAAGCGAAAACAATGGAGATCGCGAAACGCATTGTCGATAAGAGCCCCATCGCGTTGCAACTGGCGAAAGAGGCAGTGAAGCTCGCGTCACGCTCGAATCTCGACGAAGGTCTGCGGCGCGAAGTTGATTTGTTTGCGCTTTGTTTTTCGACGGAAGACAAGGACGAAGGCGTCAGCGCGTTCCTGGAGAAGCGCAAGCCCGCGTTCAAAGGACAGTAACGTCAGTCTGGTACGCCGGAGGCGTTCGCTAGTTTCAGCCCAGTGGTTGGAGCGCAGCGACAACCCTGGGTAACAAAACAAACAATGAATCAAACCCTGAAAGGGTTCGGCAGTTGGTGAACCCTTTCAGGGTTCTATAAATAATTTTCGTTTTTCCCCAGGGTTCTCGCTACGCTCGAACCACTGGGCTCAAATTAGCCAACGCCTTCGGCGTTCAATCAGCGTTGTCGTAACAATGAAGACTCTCCTCCTCATTGTCGGAATTTTAATCGCTACTGCCGGTGGCGTGATTACTTACCGCGCGCTGTACGTCGAGCCTAAATCCGGGGTTGTTATTACCGATTCCGGCATCCGGCAGATTCCCGACCAGGCACGCCTTGTTGGCGGCGCACTACTATTCGTCAGCGGTTCGGCCCTTGCCCTCTTCGCCGCCACGCGCAAAGCTCGTTAACCCCAAATCCATATCAAATCCGCGTTCATCTGTGGTTAATTTTTTCAATGAGCGCGCGTGTTTCGGCTGCAAACGGGCCGTTGGGTTCGAGACGAAGGTAAGCATTGAACTCCATAATTGCATCAGCGGCTCGTGAGACACGTAACAGTAGATTGCCTTTCAACAGATGCGCGCCGGCGAGCTCCGGATTCAGAGTGAGCGCGCGTTTCACTTCCTCGTAAGCCTTTTCGAGCGCGGGCTTGGCTTGTGCGAGGTCTTTCACCGCACGCGCTTTCTCCCAGTAAACGCGCGCCAGATTCAAGTGACCTAAGTAAGACTGATCCTGAATCGCGAGTCCCTGCAACAGCACTTTCTCCGCATCCGCGACCTTATTTTGTCGCAAGTAGATCTCACTGAGCGCAAACAACGCATTGAACGCCTTCGCATCTACTTCGATGGTCGCTAACAACGCCTTCTCCGCTTTGTCCCACTGCTCGAGATCCATGTAGGCAGTGCCGAGCTTCAACCGCGCTTCAACAAACTTCGGATAAATCGAAACAGCTTTCTCAAAGCAGCGCGCCGCAAACGCGATCTTGTCTTTTCCGCCCCCCGCTAAAGCAGTCGTGCCCTTATCAAACTCCTTTTGTGCCGCAGGTGGAACGTTGATGTCGATGCTGCCGACTGTAGACGTGCTCGTCGCCCTCGGAGCTTCCCGCAAAAGCTGAAGCATCACTAAACCGCTCGTCGTCGTCGTCGTGTCGACGTTCTGTTGCGCATCACGATAACCAGTCTGCCGTACGCGCACTGAATACTGTGCCGGCGGAAGGTTAGTAAATCTGAACTTACCCAATCGATCAGTAAAGGCCTCGCTGATTGAGCCCCCACCGTCATAACTTTCAAGTCGAACGACAACATTTGCCGCGGGCGCGCCACCTTCAGCGAAACGCACCTGGCCATGTATCTCCACCATCGAGACATTCGGCTGCGTTTGTACCTGACCCAGGATTACAAATTGACAAACTCCTATCGCGATGATGCTCGACAACAGCAACACTATTCTCGTGCTATTCATGACTTTATTCTCCCAAGAGAGTGGGAAATGGATGCACGCGCATTCTACTGCAAAGAAAAATGGGAGGGAATAGATTTCCCTCCCGTAAAACATCTCCTGAGCGAAAGCTTAGAACTCGAATCGAGCTCCCAATCGCATGGAGAAGGGTAAGTGGAAGCCAGACGTCAAATTAATAATCGACGGCTGCAGGAAGTCGGGATTGTTTTCGCCGAGATCCAACTGACGGAATTGATCCGGCAGTCGCAGGCGACGATTGTTGGTTACGTTGAAGAAGTCAGCAATGAAGCTGACGCGAGCGCGCTCGTTGATCGTGAACGGAACATCCGCGTGCAGATCCAGTTGGGAATAGAACGGTGTTCGGCCGAGCTTGCCTCTTCCTCCGACGGGAATCTCACCAGCATTCAGGTAAACCGGATGTGGCAGAAACTCGCTGATCGGTATGCCTGATTCCATGTGTAGCCCCATACCGACGTTCAAGCCAGTCCAGAACCTCCAGTTGAAACCGGTGCGCTGGCCGCCGAAACCGTAGCTCGCATAAATATTCGAGACGAAGCGACGGTCAGTATTCAACGGCCCGATACGGAATTGATCGCCGAGCAGATTGAACTCTCCTGCCGTAAAGTCGAACAGCGAGCTGATGCCGGGATCAGTTTGGCCGTTGTCGTTACGCAGGTGACCTTCGTAGTTGCCCTCCAATTTGGCAACACGGAAGTTTGACAGCAGTTGCCAGTGATCCGCGAAGCGCTTGTTCAACTCAAGCTCGAACGCTTTGTACTTCCTGACAGGATCCGGGAAGCCGTCCGGAATACCGTCCGGAACGTTGATCGACGCACCGGTGATCGGATCGATTCCGGCACTTGCGAAGCAGACGTTTGCGATCGGAGCGAGGGTGACGGGATCGGCAACCTCTGTTTCAAATCCGGAGTTGCATCCCGCCGGCGCAGTGCCACCGAGCGGGAAGGTGAACGGAACCAGGTTCGTGGCTGCGTCGAGCCGCGAGCTCGGGTTGCCGATGAAGTAAGTTTGAGTGACACCGGCGTTAGCCGCTTCAGGCGAGAGCACGGCCATGTCTTCCACCACTCGCTTCAGATTGCGGTACTGATAACGCACCGACAAAACGAAGTTCTTTGGCAACTGGAAGTCAGCGCCAATGATGTGCTCATCCTGGAAGCCGAGCTTGGTGCCCGCTGTAATCGCGCTCAGATCGGAAGCTGATACGCTAATGCCATTGGTCAAACCGCCGAAATCTTGCGCTCCACTGAGTAAGTGGGCCGGATCGATTACCGGAATCGGAGCGCCATTCGCATCGAGCGAAACGATTCTTTGTCCACCGATGACAGTGAACGCCGGAGCAAAGCGAGCGCCGATGAAATCGAGTTCCTGCGACAGCGAACGCTCAGCGGCGTCGAGCGGCAGAAATTCGAAGAAGCGACCAAAGTTGTAATAAACCTTGATGTTGCCGTTTCCTGTCGGATCCACGGTGACACCAAGGCGAGGTGCATACTGACCAGTGAAGCTGTACGCGTAACGATCTCCCGTTACTGAGTTCGGACTTCCGATCAGTCGTTCCTGCTCAGTTCGCAAACCAACGAGCGCCGTTACGAACCTGTTTATGCGCCACGTGTCTTGAACGTAGCCCGCATTGTAGTTTGCTCGTGTGTCGAAGGTTGGCGGACCAAACTCACCACGAAACACTTGCAACGAAACAGGCACTAGATTTCCACGCACGTTGTAAAGCGGGCACAGAGTGCAGGTAGCTGCTTGTGCACGCAAACGGAATTGCACGTTGAATGCTTGTCCAGCCGCGAAACCCGGAATGCCGAGCTCTTCAGCAGGCGTGCCAATCACGTTTGTGGTCGGAATTGCGAAGCGAGGACCACTGCGTTCGCGGCTGCCGGAGTAGAGCGAACGTTGATAGGTGTAACCAAAACCGAGTGTGTGCTGTCCCCAAAGGTTAACGATTTTGGAGGTGTTGATGTCCCACTTCCAGTTTGTGCTGTCAGTAGGCTCGAAGAATCCACGACCGACGGCGGTGTAGTTGCCGCGAATCGGATCGATGGGATTACGAATCGCAATCTGGTTGATATCTGCAAAGCCGGTTTCATTGAAGTGGCTCTTGCCCTGGCTGAACGAGGAGTTCAGTGTCCAGGTTGGCGAGAGTGATCCGTTGTACCGGAAGGCCCAGTTGCGAGTGCCGTAGTCGAGAACGCTGTCGGCAGTGTTGTTATCGATGTTCAAAAACGCGAACGACGAAAGGTTTGTCTTTGTCGGGTCGCCAAAGATCGAGAACGTGACCTGGTGATTTGGATTGACCACCCAATCGAGTTTGCCAGCGTAGTTGTATGTGCGATAACGCCGCGCGAATTCACCACGTTGAGCGAACAAGCCGGAGTTGACGATGTCAACGTTGCCGGCCGAGATATCGCCAGCATTGGCTCTGACGCCGGTAACGACCTCACGTCGAACAGTCGGGTTGAACGAGCCAAAGAAGAAAAGCTTATCTCGCAAGCCCGGAACGTAACCGCCCAGGTCTGCACCGACGTCGTAATTTTCTTCATGGAGCAAATTGCCCTGCTTGTTCACACGAGTGTCGTCGGCCTGGCGGCGAGTGGCCTCGAATGCACTCGGACGCGCAAAACCATAGAGCGCGCCGTGGTACTCGTTTCCACCCGATTGCGTGATGATGTTCACGATACCGCCGATTGACTGGCCATACTGCGGCTCGAAGCCGCCCGTCTTGACCTGAACTTCCTTGATGAACGAGGTGTTGATGCCTGTTCCCAACGCGCCGTACGAGCGGGAGAAAGTCCCGATGCCACCGAACGCTGAGTTCGTGATGTTCACGCCGTCGGCAACATAGAGGTTGTCGAGTGCGGATCCACCTGCAATCGACGGATTGTCGCGTCCGCCGTTGATACTGTCGGTTGCGCCCGGCGACAGATAGAAGAGACTCGATACTTGTCGCTGAACAGGAATATTCTGAAATAGCTGGTCATTGAGGTTCTGACCTGTCGGTGCTTTGTTGATCGATACCACCGACCGCCGCGGTAACATCGACTGTCGCCGTGATTTCGCCAGGCTCGAGCTTCAGGTTCAGTGTAGACTCGCGACCAACGTTCACGGTGATGTTGCTTGCGACCGCGCTCTTGAAGCCAGTCTGCTCAACGCGCACCGTGTATGTCCCGGGCTCCAGATTTTCAACTCTGAAGATCCCGTTTTCGTTTGTCGTTCCAGTCCTTTCACCCGTTTGACCTGTAACTACTATTCTGGCTCCGGGCACGGCGGCGCCGGCAGCATCAGTGACGGTGCCGCCGACCATCCCTTTTGTTAGGACGTCCTGCGCGAGGACGTTTGCTGCCGCCAAACTCAAGCAGCAGGCTACTAATAAGGCCCAAAGGTTTCTCATACTTTGTATTCTCACTTTCGACCGAATACTTCTTAACGCCTTGCATGTCGATCGGAGAGACACGCAAGGGAATGCCATTGACTTCACAGGGCTGTTACAAATTCGGGAGACGGGGGAACGCATGAAGAACAATCGCGTAGATGATCTTCACGTGTCTGCAAGAAGCAATGAAGGTGCCAGCCGGGATGTCTACGAAACGTTGGAGATCAGTCTGGCATGGTTTTGCTGAGGGCGAATGTCGAAGGCGCGTGACTGTTAAGTCTCGTTAACGGAGGCAACCCTACAGACTTTTTTCGATAACCATTTAAATGGAAAGCGTCGATCCAAAGGTTTGAGTCGATCCAAAACCTTAAAGTTTCACGTGGATATTGCAGCGCAAACTTTCGCCAACTACTTGGATTCTGCTGTGTTTTGTCGTTGGAGCATGATGGATCGCACCGCGTTCAGACCGTAGTGCTTCATCTTTGCATTGAGTGTGGTGGACTTGAGGTGCAGCAGTTTCGCGGCTTGAGTTTGGTTGCCGCCGCACTGGTCTAGCGCGGTCCTGATCAACTCGATCTCGTAGCGCTCGACCTCGTTGTAAAAGTCGATTTCTCTATTACGGTGCTCAACTGTAGCTAGTTCAGCCTTCAGCGTTTCAATTTCACTGGCCAGAGTTTTAGCAAGCATTACGAGCTGATCTACGCGTGTCTCCATGATGCAAGTATCTAACGCCTAAGTTTCAGAGGGACTCGGTACGATGAGATACAAACAGCCACAAAAGGCACAAAAAGCACAAAAGTATCGCAGTTGATCTTCAGTGCCGTTGAGTGAAAACGACCACATAAGGCTTGCGTAAGAACCTCGATCCCTGATATCAAACGGAAACGGCGGCTCCAATGCCTTCGCACTCTACCGGGGCCGCGTCATTCACGGGCAAGTTCTATCGTTAACCCACACTCATTGAGGACAAAGAAGTGCCCAGAAAAATATTTCCCTCCTGATTCTCCTTGGCATCGCCATCTGCGCTGTTGTTGCCAGCGCTCAAAACTGCAACCCGCCGGCCATAACTGCAAACTCCCAGATCTACAACATCTTCTCTCCCGAACAGGAGATGATTCTCGGTGATCTGAATTATCAGCGCATGTCAGGCGACTCGCGCTTCATCCAGGACGAAAAGCTACTCGCTTACGTCAGGGAAATCGGAGCCAGACTGGTTCGCCACCTGCCGCCGACCGGACTCAAGTTTCAATTTTTAATCATCGACATTCCAACGGCGAACGCCTTCAACACGCCCGGCGGTTACGTCTTTCTTTCACGCAAACTGATTGCCTTCACTAAAACGGAAGACGAGCTTGCCGGCGTTATGGCCCACGAGCTCGGACACGCGATTGTTCATCACTCTGCCGTCGACGTGTCGGAGATGTTCAAGAAAATACTCAACGTTACTCAGCTCACCGATCGCAAAGACATAACAGAGAAGTACAACCTGCTGCTCGAAAGAGAGCGCACGAAGAATATTTCGCGCAGCTCGGGTCACGAATCGGAGCAGCAGCTCGAAGCTGATCGCATCGGACTGTTTGCGATGGTCGCGGCCGGTTACGATCCAAATGCGTTTACAGAATTCTTCTCGCGCCTCGTTGAAGAGAAAGCCAGGTCAGGAAACTGGTTCACAAACGTCTTCGGGAAGTCGAGCCCGACTGAGAAGCGCTTGCGCGAAATGGTAAAGGTCACCGAGCAGCTTCCGGCTGCGTGTCGTGAGAACCGCGCCGCGAACGCGTCGGAACAGTATCTGAAGTGGCAGGCTGACGTCGTCTCGTTTCGAGAAAGCCAGATCGCTGAAGAGCTGCCCGGCTTGTTGTGGAAAAAAGAGCTTGCGCCACAGCTCAAGAGCGACATCTCGCATTTTGCAGTCAGTCACGACGGCGCATACTTTCTGGCCCAGGATGATTTCGCGATCACAGTGGTCCAACGCGAGCCATTGAAAATCGCTTTCCAGATTCCGACA
>Ga0126311_10001553_pt1 | contig 11164 bp, 6 predicted proteins | sample Plot61_FD_92539 | JGI IMG/M metagenome (GOLD analysis project Ga0126311, IMG submission 92539) | Serpentine soil microbial communities from UC McLaughlin Reserve, CA, USA - Plot61 | ecosystem: Environmental > Terrestrial > Soil > Grasslands | place: USA: UC McLaughlin Reserve, Lake County...
ACAGGAATAGCAGCGCGAAGAGGAACTCGTTCCAGGCGATCATGAAGACGTAGAGGCCGGTCGACACGATGGACGGCATGGCGAGCGGCAGCGTCACCCGCCGCATCAGCGCGACCCGGCCTGCGCCGTCCAGCACCGCGGCCTCCTCGATGCTGACCGGGATGGTCTGGAAGTAGGTGCGCAGCATGTAGATCGACACCGGTACGGTCGTCACGACGTACACGAGCATCAGACCGAGCAAGGACGCCTGCAGGCCCAACCGGGCGAACCCGATGAACAGCGGTACCGCCAGCACGATGCTGGGAAACAGGTAGACCGCCAGGAACAGCGTGCTGATCTTGTCGCGGCCGACGAAGCCCAACCGGGCCACGGCATACGCGCCGGGGATCGACACCAGCAGTGTGACGACCACGACCGCGCTGGCGACCAGGGTGGAGTTGCGGAGGAAGATCGTGAACCCCTGCCCTCCGTCGTCCACGGACGCGAGCACGGTGCGGTAGGTCTCGACCGTGAACTCCTGGGCGGTGACCCAGATGCGGCCGGGCGCCAGCAGCAGCGACTCGATCGGAACGACGCTCAGCACGAGCATGTAGTAGAAGGGGAAGACGACAACCAGCAGGGCGCCCGCCAGCAGGAGCCAACGGAGCACTTCGAAGAGCCGCTCCTGACCGGTGCGCCGCATCACGCGACCTCCCGCCGGACGAAGAAGCGCATATAGCAGAAGAGCGACACGGCGAGGATGGCGGCGAGCACCAGGGCCTGGGCGGCCGCTCCCCCGACGTCGAACCGCCCGGTCAGCGTGTCGTAGACGCGGACCGCAGCGACCTGGGTCCCGGCGCCGCCCCCGGTCAGCAGGAAGACGTCGTCGAACTTGTTGAAGGTCATGATCAGCCGCAGGACCGAGAGCAGAGCGATCACTGGCAGCAGCTGGGGCAGCACGATGAAGCGGTATCGCTGCAGCAGGGAGGCGCCGTCCATGACCGCCGCCTCCTCCAGCTCGCGCGGCACGGCGAGCAGCCGGGCGGACAGGAACAGCAGCGCGAACGGGAAGTAGCGCCAGATCTCGAAGCCGATGACGGTGATCAGGGCGTACGGCGCCCGCCCGAGGAAGTCGATCGGCCGATCCCAGCCGAGCAGCTGCTGGCCCCACACGTTGACCACGCCGTACTGCGGGTTGAGCATCACCGTCCACACGAACGTGACGGCCACCACGGGCGCCACGTACGGAAGCAACAGGATCCCGCGGAGCAGCCCGCGCCCGCGAAATGGCCGGCGCAGGGCCAGCGCGAGCAGTAGTCCGAGCAGGATGGAGCCGGCCGTCGCAAACACCGAGTAGACGATGGTCGTCCCGATCGAGCTCCAGAAGCCCGGACTGGAGAACACCCGGGCGAAGTTCTGCAACGTCGCCTGCTGGAAGATGCCGGCGTCGCGGATGTCGACCAGCGTGAGCCGCTGGAAGGCGAGAACGACGTTCCACAGCACCGGCACGACAACCACCGCGACGACGAGCACCGCGGTGGGCAGCACCATCACCAGACCGTCGCGGTTCTCGCGGGCCGCGCGGGGGCTGCGGCGACCCGAGGCCGCGGCGCGCGGTCGGCCTGGTGCTGGGGCGCTCGGCCCGGCGACCTGGGTGCTCATCGCATCGACCTCTGGATCTCCTCGACGGCGTCGCGGGTGGCGCCTGCGGTCTCGGCCGGTGGCTCGCCCTGGGCGAGCGCGGACAGCGCCTTCGGGACGACGAGCTCGGCGACCGTCGGCCCGAGCAGGGCGCCCTGACCCTGCGGAATGGCCCATCGCTGCATGGTGTCCGTGGCCCGGGCCAGCTGGTCGATCGTCGCCCGGCCATAGATGTCGGCCAGCGGCTTCTTGCGGTCCACCCCGGCCGGCAGGGTCGGCCAGACGTGGACGAACTGCTCCGGGTCCTGCGCGGTGCCGCGGCGCATCGGGTACTTGCCCTCGGGGGCGACCCTCAGGGCCGCCTCGTACCCCTCGGACATCATGTACTTGACGTAGTCCGCGGTCGCGGGCGTGGCCCCCTCCAGCACGGCCCAGGAGGCGATCTCCCCGTACCCCACGGGACGAGCCCCGTCCGGGCCCTGTACCGCGGTGACGAGGCCGGTGTTGTGCGAGAGCCACTCCGGGTCCTTCTGGCACTGCTGGCAGGTGGGCAGAGCGTCGTCGCGCAGGCCGCCGAGCTCGTCCAGCAGGAACGTGGACCAAATGGTCATCGCCGCCTGACCGGCGAAGTAGGTGGCGCGGGTCGAGTCCACGGTCTGCGTGCCCTGCGGGGAGTATCGCCGCGCCAGATCGCCGTAGACGCTGAAGGTCCTCTGGCACGCCGGGCTCGCGACCTGCACGTCGCCGTCACGGGCCACCAGCTGGCAGTCGTTACCGAGCGCCATCCACTCGAATGTCTGCTGGGTGAACGGGTCCGCGGGGTCCGTCGCCAGCGTGATGCCGCTGCGGTCGCGCGTGTTGAGCGCGGCCGCGGCCGCCTGGATCGCGGCGTAGCTCGTGGGCGGCGCCAGACCCCGCTCGGCGAACAGGTCCTTGCGGTAGTAGAGCACCTGGGTCCAGGCATCGGACGGGACTCCGAGCTGGGCATCGCCGTCCTGGGTGAGCTGAAGCGCCTGTGGTGCAAATGTCGCCGGGTCGAGCTGGCTCACGACGTTCCCAGCGACCTGGGTGTCGAGCAGCCGAAGCTGCTCGAGCTGGCGCAAGAAGCCCAACGGCAGCCCGCTGATCAGGTCTGGCAGCGTGCCGGACACGGCGGCGGAGGCGATGAGGGTCGGCAGCTGGTTCTCCTGGACCGCGACCTCGTCCACCTGGACGCCGCTATCACCGGTGAACCGCTCGTTGATGACCTTCACCGCCGCCAACCGGTCCGGCTGCCCGTCCAGGTTCCACACCGTGATGGTCTTCGGGTCGTCCGCCGCGTCACTGCGGGTGCCGCACGCGGCCAGCGACACCAGCAGCAAGAGCGCAGCCAGCACTGCGGCAACCCGTCGACGGCTCCCCGAGGTCGGCATCGTCCTCCTTCGAGCAGGTGCGGGTAGTCAAGCACCGCGGGCGGGGCTTGGCGAGGATCCAGGCGGCCGCGTTCCGGCGCACGTTGTGGTTCTCGGCCAAGTGCCCCGATGCTGCGGATCCCGTCGTGCCCGATGCGCAGATGCCCCGGACTCGGCGCACTCGGCTGAGCAGATGCGCCTTGGCACCTTTCCAGCGCGTCACGGGTCGAGGACGTCCCCCGGATCCACGAGGTCAGCGTCCGGCTTATCGGCGAGCGCCTCCCGCACGACCTGCAGCGCGACGGCGGGTCCGTACCCCTTGCGGGCCAGCATGCCGGCCAGACGGCTGAGCTGCTTGTCGCGCGGTAACCCACGCACGGACGGCAGCCGTCGGGCCACCAGCTGCTCGGCGGCCCGCCGCTCGTCCTCCCCGCCCACTTCGGCGAGCGCCTGCTGGGCGGTCTCGTCCTCGATGCCCTTGGACCGCAGCTCGTGCGCAAGCGCCCGCCGCGACAGCCCGCGGGTCTGGTGCCGCGACCGCACCCAGCCCGCGGCGAACGCCGCGTCGTCCACCAGCCCCACCTGCTCGAACCGGTCGAGGACCCGCTCGGCGACGTCCTGCGGCGCGCCGCGCTGCGCGAGCTTGTCCGCCAGCTGCGCCCGGCTGCGCGGCGCCATCGTGAGCTGTCGGAGCACGATCGAGCGGGCCACCGACTCCGGGTCGGCGTCCGGTGTGCTGTCGGCAGCTCCGCCCGGCAGTGGCTCGTCAGGGCCGGTCCGTCGCGGCCGGGTTCGGGCGCGACCGGTGGGCGCCGTCATCGGCTCGCCTCCTCGGCTCGTTCTCCGCCTGGGGTTCTTGGCCTTGGGTGCTCAGCCCCGCTCAGCCCCGCTCAGCCTGGGTGCTCAGCCCTGCTCAGCCCTGGGTGCTCAGCCCTGGGTGCTCAGCCCTGCTCAGCCCTGCCAGCCTGGGCCTCGGCACGCACGGTCGCTGGCCGCAGGAGCGGTCAAAAGTCGACCTTGACCTCGGCGACATCCTCGGCCGGCGCGTCGACCCGCGGCCCGATGCCGAGCTTCTCCTTGATCTTCTTCTCCAGCTCGTTCGCCAGGTCGGGGTTGTCGCGCAGGAAGGACCGCGCGTTCTCCTTGCCCTGCCCCAGCTGGTCGCCGTCGTAGGTGTACCAGGCGCCGGACTTGCGGACGAAGCCCTGCTCCACACCCATGTCGATCAGGCCGCCCTCGCGGGAGATGCCGTGGCCGTAGAGGATGTCGAACTCGGCCTGCTTGAACGGCGGGGCCATCTTGTTCTTGACGATCTTGCACCGGGTCCGGTTGCCGACCGGCTCGCTGCCGTCCTTCAGCGTCTCGATCCGGCGCACGTCCAGCCGGACCGAGGCGTAGAACTTCAGCGCCTTGCCACCGGTCGTCGTCTCGGGCGAGCCGAACATGACACCGATCTTCTCGCGTAGCTGGTTGATGAAGATCGCAGTCGTCTTGGAGTTGTTGAGCGCACCCGTGATCTTGCGCAGGGCCTGGGACATCAGCCGGGCCTGCAGACCCACGTGGCTGTCGCCCATCTCGCCCTCGATCTCGGCGCGCGGCACGAGCGCGGCCACCGAGTCGATCACGATGATGTCGAGGGCGCCGGAGCGGATCAGCATGTCGGCGATCTCGAGCGCCTGCTCCCCGGTGTCGGGCTGGGAGACGAGCAGCGCGTCGGTGTCGACGCCAAGCTTCTTCGCGTACTCGGGGTCGAGTGCGTGCTCGGCGTCGATGAAGGCGGCGATGCCGCCGGCGCGCTGGGCGTTGGCCACAGCGTGCAGCGCGACGGTGGTCTTGCCCGAGGACTCCGGGCCGTAGATCTCCACCACGCGGCCACGAGGAAGGCCGCCGATGCCCAGAGCGACGTCCAGGGCCACCGAGCCGGTGGGGATGACCTCGATCGGTGCGCGCACGTCGTCCCCGAGACGCATGACCGAGCCCTTGCCGAACTGCTTGTCGATCTGCGCCAGGGCGGTGTCGAGCGCCTTCTCACGTTCTGCGGGAGCGGGCATGGTCCTCACCTTGAAAATCGCGGCCGGACCTGCCGACCGAGGGGCTGTTGTCGTCGAGGCGACGCTAGGCGACACCACCGACAGCGGGCGCCGACGTTCGCGGACCTGTGGACCGTGGGACGAGCGCCGAACCTGTGGATGACAGTAGCCGAACAGATGTTCGAGGGCGAGAACCTACGTCGGCGTGTCGTCCAGCGACGGCTTCTGGCCCAGCGACACCCAGGCCCTGCGGCCCTCCGACGCTAGCGGGCGCGGCGTCGGTCCCTCGGGTCCCGGCCCAAGCGCCGCTCGACCGGGACGTCCATCGTGTCGCAGAGGGCCAGCCAGACCTCTCGAGGACGCGCACCGGCCGCCAGTGCCTGCTCGGCGGTCCGGCCTCCCAACACGTCGACCACCACGTCCCGCGCGACGGTCCGTGCGTAGGCGGGCCCGAACTCGTCCTCGAGCAACTGCCGAAACTCGCTCTGCCGCACGGCGTCGAGCATCGCACACCCGCTCTGCCGAGGCTCCGGGGGCGTCGTTGTCGGTGGTGCCTGGCAGCATCAAGAACGTGGATGTGCTGAGCTCCTTCTCCCCCGCGACCCGGGCCTGGTTCGAGGGCGCGTTCGCCGCGCCCACGGCCGCGCAGATCGGTGCATGGGAGGCGATCAGCCGTGGGGAGCACGCCCTGGTCGTCGCCCCCACCGGGTCGGGCAAGACCCTGTCGGCGTTCCTGTGGGCCCTTGACCGGCTGGCGAGCGCACCGCCGCCGGCGGAGCCGAAGCGGCGCTGCCGGGTCCTGTACGTCTCGCCGCTGAAGGCGCTGGCCGTCGACGTTGAGCGCAACCTGCGTGCCCCGCTGACCGGCATCCGGCACGCGGCCTCGCGGCTGGGGCTGACGGAGCCGCAGGTCTCCGTGGCGGTGCGGTCCGGCGACACCCCTGCCGCCGATCGCCGCACGTTCGCCCGCACGCCGTCCGACGTCCTCATCACCACACCGGAGTCGCTGTTCCTGCTGCTCACCTCGCAGGCCCGGGAGGCACTGGTGGGTGTCGAGACGGTGATCGTCGACGAGGTTCACGCCGTGGCGGCTACCAAGCGCGGCGCGCACCTCGCGCTGACCTTGGAGCGGCTGGACGCGCTGCTGGAACGGCCGGCGCAGCGGGTGGGGCTGTCGGCCACGGTACGGCCGGTCGAGGAGGTGGCCCGGTTCCTCGCCGGTGGGCGCCCGGTCACCGTGGTGCAGCCGCCCGCGGCCAAGGAGGTGGAGCTGCAGGTCGTCGTGCCCGTCCCCGATCTCGGTGCGATCGGTGAACCCACGGGCGACCTGTCCGGCCCGGCGGCCGGTGACCCGCAGCGCGTCTCGATCTGGCCTCACGTCGAGGAGCGCGTCGTCGACCTGGTCACCACGCACTCCTCCACGCTGGTCTTCGCCAACTCGCGGCGGCTCGCCGAGCGGTTGACCGCACGGCTGAACGAGGTGTGGATCGAGCGTCAGGAGGCTGCCGAGGCCCAGGTCGACGCGCAGGTCGACGGGCAGGCCGACGCGCACGGGAAGGCCGAGCGGGGGGTCCCGGGGGGCGTCGACGACGGCGGCGGGCCGCGGGCGCGGGCTGCCGCCGCGCGGACGCCGGCCGAGCTGATGGCGCAGGCCGGCTCGTCCAGTGGAGCCCCAGCCATCCTCGCCCGAGCGCATCACGGGTCGGTCAGCCGGGAGCAACGGGCGGCGATCGAGGACGACCTGAAGTCCGGCCGGCTGCCCGCCGTGGTGGCGACGAGCTCGCTGGAGCTGGGTATCGACATGGGTGCGGTCGACCTGGTGGTGCAGGTCGAGTCGCCGCCCAGCGTGGCGTCCGGGCTGCAGCGGGTGGGGCGGGCGGGCCACCAGGTCGGCGCGGTGTCCCGGGGGGTCGTCTTCCCGAAGTTCCGTGGCGACCTGGTGCAGACGGCCGTGGTGGTGGAACGGATGCGCGAGGGCGCAATCGAGGCGCTGCGGGTGCCGGCCAACCCGCTCGACGTGCTCGCCCAGCAGGTGGTGGCGATGACCGCCCTCGACGACTGGGCGGTCGACGACGTCGAGCGGCTGGTGCAGCGGGCGGCGCCCTTCTCCGCGCTCCCGCGCAGCGCCCTGGACGCCGTGCTCGACATGCTGGCCGGGCGCTACCCCAGCGAGCAGTTCGCCGAGCTCCGCCCGCGGGTCGTGTGGGACCGGCAGACCGACCGGCTCACCGGCCGGCCCGGTGCCCAGCGCCTGGCCGTCACCAGCGGCGGGACGATTCCCGACCGCGGCCTTTACGGCGTCTTCCTGGCCTCGGGCGACGGGCCCGGGCGGCGGGTCGGCGAGCTGGACGAGGAGATGGTGTACGAGTCACGGGTCGGGGACGTGTTCACCCTGGGCTCCTCGTCGTGGCGGATCGAGGACATCACCCACGACCGCGTGCTGGTGACGCCCGCCCCGGGGCAGCCGGGCAAGCTGCCGTTCTGGCACGGCGACGCACTGGGCCGGCCGGCCGAGCTGGGCCGGGCCGTGGGCGCGTTCGTCCGTGAGGTCGCCGCCCTGGAACCGGACGCCGCCCGTGAGCGGGTTCACGCCGCGGGGCTGGACGAGTGGGCGTGCGACAACCTGCTCGCCTATCTCGGCGAGCAGCGCGAAGCCACCGGCCACGTGCCCGACGACCGGACCATCGTGCTGGAGCGCTTCCGCGACGAGCTGGGCGACTGGCGGGTGGTGGTGCACTCGCCGTTCGGCGCCCAGGTGCATGCGCCGTGGTCGCTCGCGGTGGCGGCCCGGATGCGGGAGCGCTTCGGGGTCGACGTGCAGGCGATGCACGGCGACGACGGCCTCGTCCTCCGGCTGCCCGACGTCGAGCTGGACGGAGGGGCGGCGCCCGACGTCGCCGACCTGGTGTTGCTCGACCCCGAGGACGTGGAGGACGTCGTCACCACCGAGATCGGCAGCTCGGCACTGTTCGCCTCGCGGTTCCGCGAGTGCGCGGGCCGGGCGCTGCTGCTTCCCCGCCGGCGGCCCGGCACACGGCAACCGTTGTGGCAGCAGCGGCAGCGGGCCGCGCAGCTGCTCGAGGTTGCCAGCGGTTACCCCGCCTTCCCCATCGTGCTGGAGACGGTACGGGAGTGCCTTCAGGACGTCTTCGACGTGCCGGGGCTGGTCGAGCTGATGCGCGACCTGCGGGCCCGCCGGGTCCGGATGCTGGAGGTGGAGACCCCTGCGCCGTCCCCCTTCGCCCGCTCACTGCTGTTCGGGTACGTGGCGCAGTTCCTCTACGAGGGCGACTCTCCCCTGGCCGAGCGCCGTGCGGCAGCGCTCGCTCTCGATCCCACGCTGCTGTCCGAGCTGCTCGGCCGCGGTGAGGGCGCTGCGCTGCGCGACCTGCTGGACGCCGAGGCCGTCGTCCGGACCGAGCGCGAGCTGCAGCACCTGGTCGAGGAGCGCAAGGCCCGCGACGGCGAGGACGTCGTCGACCTTCTCCGCGTGCTCGGACCGCTCGCAACCGACGAGGTCGCCGAGCGGTCGCGCGAACCGGACGCCGTCGGCCGCTGGCTGGCGGGTCTCGAGGGCTCGCGACGGGTGATCCGCGTGCGGGTGGCGGGTCAGGAGCGGTGGGCGGTCGTCGAGGACGCCGGCCGGCTACAGGACGCGCTCGGCACGCCGCTTCCCGTGGGGCTCCCGGAGGCCTTTCTGGAGCCGGCCCCCGACCCGCTGGCGGAGCTGATCTCGCGCTACGCCCGCACCCACGGCCCCTTCACGGTGGCCGAGGTCGCGGCCCGCTTCGGCCTGGGCGTGGCGGTGGCGGGAGCGACGGCTCGCCGGCTGATCACGTCGGGACGGCTGGTCGAGGGTGAGCTGCGCCCGGGCGGGTCGGGCCTGGAGCTGTGTGACGCCGAGGTGCTGCGGACGCTGCGCCGCCGCTCGCTCGCGGCGCTGCGCTCGCAGGTTGAACCCGTGCCCGCGCGCGACCTGGCCCGGTTCGTGCCCGCTTGGCAGGGCCTGGGCCCCGGCGGACCGGACGGGGGTCGCTGGCGCGGCCTGGACGGCCTGCTTCGGGCGGTCGAGCAACTATCCGGAGCCGTCGTGCCGGCCAGCGCCCTGGAGACCCTGGTGCTTCCCGGCCGGGTGGCCGGCTGGTCCCCGGCGCTGCTGGACCAGCTGACGGCGAGCGGGGAGGTGCTCTGGTGTGGGCACGGCGCCCTGCCGGGCGACGACGGCTGGGTCTCGCTGCACCTCGCGGAGACGGCTCCGCTGACCCTGTCGCCCCCCGGCGAGCTGGAGCTGACCCCGCTGCACGAGGCGGTGCTCGACGCGTTGGCGGGAGGTGGAGCGTTCTTCTTCCGGACGCTGTCCGACGCCGTCGGCTCCACCGACGACGAGGCCATGGTGGCCGCGCTGTGGGACCTTGTCTGGGCGGGGCGCATCACGGGCGACACGCTGGCGCCGCTGCGGGCGCGGCTGTCCGGGGGTCGTACGGCACATCGAGCGCCGCGGTCCGGGCCGCGCAGCAGCCGGTACGCCGGGCGGCCGGGACGACCGGGCCGGCTCGGACGCCCCGCGCTCCCGGCGCGGACCGGTCCTCCCACCACGGCCGGGCGCTGGTCGATGTTGCCGGATCGGGAGCAGGACGCCACCGTCCGGGCCGCCGCCCTGGCCGACACCCTGCTCGACCGGCACGGCGTGCTGACCCGCGGTGCGGTGGTCGCCGAGGGCGTGCCGGGCGGCTTCGCGGCGGTCTACCGGGTGCTTTCGGCGTTCGAGGACGCCGGGAGGGTGCGCCGCGGCTACTTCGTGGAGGGGCTGGGAGCGGCCCAGTTCTCCACGGCCGGCGCGGTGGACCGGCTGCGTGCCATGGGCGAGTCGTCCGGCACAACGCTCGTCGTGGCGGCGGCCGACCCGGCGAACCCGTTCGGCGCGGCGCTGCCATGGCCGGACCGGGGCCGCGGCACCGACCCCAACGCGACGCAGCACAAGCCGGGTCGCAAGGCCGGTGCGCTCGTGGTGCTGCACCACGGAGATCTCGTCCTCTACGTCGAGCGGGGCGGCCGCTCCCTGCTGTCGTTCAGCGACGACGAGCGGCTGCTGGCTGCGGCCGCCGACGCGCTCGCCCTCGCGGTCCGGGAGGGCGCGCTCGGCCGGCTGACCGTTGAGCGTGCGGACGGCACCGGCCTGCTCGGCTCCGACCACCCGCTGGTGGCCGCCCTGGCCGGCGCCGGCTTCCATGCGACCCCCCGGGGCTTGCGGCTGCGGGCCTGAGCCAGCGGCGCCGGTCCTAGCCCTCGCACGGGGCGGGCCTCGCGCGGGCGGGCACCGCGCAGGGCGGGCCTCGCGCGGGCGGGCACCGCGCAGGGCGCGCCTCGCGCGGGCGGGCACCGCGCAGGGCGGGCCTCACACGTATGCCCTCGCGCAGGCAGGCGACGCCCAGCCTGCCTCGCAGCCCGGCGCGCGCCGCGCAGGTGGGCGCCCGGGGTACAACCGCACGTACAGGGCGCCGCAGCACAGGGCGCCGGCATGACAGAGGATGTCCGGGTGCCCGAGGGAGACGTGGTCTGGCGAACGGCCGACCGGCTGCACCGGGCGCTGTCCGGCCGGGTGCTGACCGGCTGCGACCTGCGCTGGCCCTCGCTGGCGACCGTGGACCTGTCCGGCCGCACCGTCCGGGAGGTGGTGGCCCGGGGCAAGCACGTGCTGCTGCGGGTCGACGGCGAGCCGCCACTGACGCTGCACAGCCACCTGCGGATGGAGGGCTCCTGGCACGTTCACCGAACCGGCCAGCGGTGGGGCTCGGCCCGCACCGCGCACGAGGTCCGGGCCGTGCTGGCCAACGCCGAGTGGACGGCGGTTGGGCACCGGCTCGGCATGCTCGACTTGGTGCCGACCGCGGACGAGGCGCAGCTGGTCGGGCACCTCGGTCCGGACGTACTCGGCCCGGACTGGGACCCGCAGGTCGTGCTGGCCACGCTGCGGAGCCTGCCGGACCGCGAGATCGGCGACGCGCTGCTGGACCAGCGCGTGTTGGCCGGGGTGGGGACCATGTTCATGGCCGAGGCGCTGTTCGTGCGGGGCGTATCCCCGTGGACGCCCGTGCGGGACGTCGCGGACCCGGAGGCGCTACT
>Ga0126311_10001554_pt1 | contig 11162 bp, 9 predicted proteins | sample Plot61_FD_92539 | JGI IMG/M metagenome (GOLD analysis project Ga0126311, IMG submission 92539) | Serpentine soil microbial communities from UC McLaughlin Reserve, CA, USA - Plot61 | ecosystem: Environmental > Terrestrial > Soil > Grasslands | place: USA: UC McLaughlin Reserve, Lake County...
GCTTCAGGCGATAACAGCTTTTGCGTGCACAGCACTTTCACCATAGCCGTATCCGGCACGCGGTCGTTGAACTGGGCCAAATCCAGCTCTGATACGAGGGCCGCCTTTTTCAGGTATTCACGAAGGCGCAGTGTACGTACGTTGGAAGCCGCATACACAAACTGGCCGCGATCGAAGTAAGCGACGACCTGGACGCGGTCGTGCTCGAGCCGCAACCTGCCGGTGAGAGACTTCGAGGAGATTTCACGAATGAGTTCCGCAAGCGGCTGCTTGCTGAGTTGGCCGTTCATCCAGCCATATATTAGTCACAAAGACGCGCAAAAAGCACAAGAAAGATCGGGCTAAATCATTTCGGCCCTCGGGCTGTCGCGGCAACTAAACTTTGACAGCCGTGAACTGCAAACCCTATATTGATGCCACATAAACACCCTGACTGACCCCCAAGTTGCTGAACTTCAAGCAGGTAAGATCCATATGGACGACAGAGCCGAAAGTGTCGATGGGAAGAACATTATGACGTCAAACGGGGCGGCAGCGATTGTGACGACGGAACCAAACTCACGTGAAGAACTCCTGATTGCTGAGTTGAGAAAGCGCACAGCCGAGCTGGAGGAAGCGAATCGCGAGCTGCGGCGTGTTTCTCACTACCGTTCGTTATTTCTCGCGCGCATGTCGCACGAGCTGCGGACGCCGCTGACTTCAATACTCGGGTTTACTGAAATCCTGCTCGATCAGGAAGAGCTGACTGAAACGCAGCGTCGCTTTTGCCAGAGAGTGCAGGACTCGGGACTACAACTGCAAGCCAGCTTGAATCAGCTCGTCGATCTCTCACGCATCGAAGCAGGGCACACGGAAGTTTTCTTCCAGGAGTTTTCAATACGAGAGACGTTGCGCGAGTCGTGTGCGGCAGCAGCGCGCATGGCTCAGAAGCAGCAAGTAAAGATCGAGTATGAGCTCGCGCCTGAGATCACCACCATCGTTACGGATCAGGGAAAGTTGCGACAGACGCTCTTCAACTTCATCGCCTGGGCCGTCAGTCGCAGCCCTGTAGGCGACTCCGTGAAAGTGAACGTCGAGATCGACGATGAGGGAATGTTGTTATTCAAAGTGATCGACAATGGCGAGACGCGCTCGGATCTGGCCAGTGTTTTCGATCCGGAACACGGCTCGGCGAATCATGAGACCAACATCAACGAGCTTGGCATCATCATCGGCCGTAAACTGCTCGAGCTGATCAACGGCAGCGTGGCGCTCGAGAATCTCGTACCGCGCGGATTGCAGTCAGTCATTCAAATACCGGCACGGCCACCGAAGGGGTAATGTCTACGGATGGAAGAGACGACAATTCGGGAGTGCACGACGATCGAGGAGTTTGATCGTTGTGTTGCGTTGCAGCGTGAAGCGTTCGGCCTTCCTGATCTTGAAATCTCACCTCGCCGGCATTTGATCGTTTCCCACCAGGCCGGTGGCTGGACCCTGGGCGCCTTTGTAGCCGATCGCATGGTTGGCTTTGTTCATCATCTTGCGGCCGTCCGCGGCAACGAGATATTTGGATACTCGCATGTGATGGGGGTCGCGAAGGATTATCAGAACAAGGGTGTCGGCGCGCGTTTGAAGTGGGCGCAACGCGAGCGCGCCTTGCGCGAAGGCAGGAAGTTGATCAAGTGGACGTGGGATCCGATGATGGCGCGTAATGCGCATTTCAATCTCAACCGGCTTGGCGCCACGGTTGAAACGTACCTTGATAACTTTTACGGCGTAGATTATGGGGCTGGTGAGGACGATCGCCCTGGTTTGCCGACTGATCGATTGTCTGCGACGTGGAATATAGATTCCGAGCGCGTGCATGCGTTGGCGAAAGGTGCTGAGGCGCCGTTTCACGGAAAGCGGCTTGGGACTATAGAAATACCGGCTGATTGGAGCGCGCTCGTGAAGCGAGATGCTCAGCGCGCACGTGAAGAGCAGGCGCGAGTGCGGGAGGAGTTTCAGCGAGCGTTTGCCAATAAGCTGATTTGTGCGGGCTTCGAACGAGGTGAGGAGTCCTCCAGGTACGTTTTGTTTGAGCGAACATTAAGCACGGATAACACAGATTGACCCACGGATAAGCACAGATTGAGTTTTGCAAAGTTTGATCGATATGTAGACAGGCACGCACGCAGCTTTACCGAGCGCTTGCAGCAACTCTGCCGCATGCCTTCGGTCGCCGCACGCGGCACGGGCATGCGCGCGATCGCGGAAACGGTCGAGCAGTCGATGCAGCGAGTCGGCATCGGCACGCGGTCGTTTCGCATTGGTTCCGGGTACCCGATCATCTACGGCGAGTGTGGCAGTGGTCCAAAGACGTTTGTTATTTATGGGCACTACGATGTGCAGCCAGTGGGCCAATTGACTGAATGGACTGCCGGACCATTCGCCGCCACGATTGAGGATGGCAAGCTCTATGCGCGCGGTGCGGCAAACAGCAAAGGCGATCTGGTTGCGCGTCTTGCGGCAGTCGAAACGTATCAAAAGACATTTGGAAAACTTCCGGTCACGCTTCGCTTCATCGTCGAGGGTGAAGATGGTTTGGGCAGTCCCAGTCTTTATCGGTTTACTAAGGAGAACGCGGAGCTGTTGAAAGCCGACGGCTGTTTGTGGGATGAAGGCTCGAGTGACACGAAAGAGAACCCGGTCGTCAGTCTCGGCTTTAAGGGGATCACGTTTTTAGAGCTTCGTGCATTTGGTGCGCGCTCCGATCTGCACTCGAAGTGGGGAACCATCGTTCCGAATCCGGCTTGGCGTCTCGTGCAGGCACTCGCCACCATCACTTCGCCGAAAGGCGTGATCACGATCGACGGCTTCTCGTCGTACATTGCTCCGATCAGTGACGAAGATGCGGAAGTCTTGAAGAATATCGAGCTCGACGAAGCGGGACTGAAGCGCGAGTTTCGAATCGGTGGCTGGGTGCGGTCAATGAAAGGTCACACGCTCGTCAAAGAACACATCTTTGGCGCCACGTGTACGATCTGCGGTATTCACACTGGTCACACCGAAGCCGGAGCGAAGACGGTCCTGCCAAGCACTGCGATGGCGCGACTCGACTTTCGTCTTGTGCCGGATCTGACCGCGCAGATCGTCGTCGGACTGTTGCGCAAACATCTCGACGTGCGTGGCTTCAAGGATATCGAGATCATCGAGCTCGGCAGTGCGCCCCTCGCTAAGTCGTCTGCGAAATCGAGCGTGGCCCGTGCGGTGATTGAAGCGACGGATGAAGTTTGCGGTAAGCCGCCGTCGATCTATCCGATGGATCCATCGAGTGGGCCAGTCGGCGCAGTGTGTGGTGTTTCCGAGCCGCCGACGCCGGTGGCGTCTTTCGGCACGGGCTACGCCGGTTCAAATCCTCACGGTCCGAATGAGAATATTCGTGTTGACGATTTCATAAAGACTATCAAGCTTATCGGACGCGTTATCCACAAATTGAAATCATCATCCGCATGATCCGTGGCTAAACAAATCAAAAAATTAACCGAGATCGAAAAACTCAGAAACGAGATTCGACGGCACGACGAGTTGTATTACGTCACGAATGCGCCGGAGATCTCTGATCGTGAATACGATGCACTGATGGAGAAGCTCCAGAAGCTCGAAGCCGAACATCCGGGGCTGATCACGGCTGACAGTCCAACACAGCGCGTGGGCGGACGACCTGCGGAAGGCTTTCCCGAAGTTGTTCACACGCGCCAGATGCTTTCACTCGACAACAGCTACAACATCGACGAGCTGCGCGCGTTCGACGATCGCTGCCGTCGTCTAGCGGAAGGCCGGAAGCTCGAGTATGTCGCCGAGCTCAAGATTGATGGCCTGTCGTTGTCGCTTCAATACGAAGGCGGGCTGCTGATACGTGGCGTGACGCGCGGCGATGGACGTATCGGCGAAGACGTGACGCAGAACGCGCGCACGATCCGCAGCATTCCCTTGCGCCTGAAATCACAGGCGAAGAGCATTGATTCGAATCTCGAAGTACGCGGTGAAGTCTTCATCCCGCGAGAAGTTTTTGAACGAACGAATGCCGAGCGAGAAGAACGTGGTGAGCCACGCTTCGCAAATGCGCGCAATGCTGCCGCCGGCGCGATCCGCCAGCTCGATTCGCGCCTGGTCGCACGACGAAAGCTCGACATGTTTGCTTACGATCTGCTCGTGAACGGCCGCAAGCCGTTTCCGACGCACTGGGAAGCGCTCGACTGGCTCGACGCGGCAGGCTTTCGCGTGAACCCGCATCGCAATCTCTGCGAGACGATCGATGAAGTGATCGACTTTGCGAACGAGAAAGAAGCTTTGCGCGACGAGCTCGGATACGAGATCGATGGTCTTGTCGTAAAGGTTAATTCAACCTCGCTGCAGGATGAGTTCGGCGCGACGCAGAAAGCACCGCGCTGGGCCATCGCTTACAAGTATCCCGCGCGCCAGGCGTCAACGAAAGTTCTCGACATCTTCGTCTCGGTGGGACGCACTGGTGCGATTACTCCGGTGGCTATTTTGGAGCCAGTGTTTTTGGCGGGCACGACCGTCTCTCGTGCGACGCTGCATAATGAAGACGAGATCAAGCGGTTGGGGCTGAAAAAATTTGACTGGGTAAGGATCGAGAAGAGCGGGGACATCATTCCCAAAGTCCTTAGTGTCGTAACCTCGAAGCGCACGGGCGAAGAAGAGGATTTTAAACTGCCTGAGAATTGCCCGGTGTGTGGTGGGTTGATCTCGCGTCCCGAAGGCGAGGTCGTGGCGCGCTGTGTGGCGGCGGATTGCACGGCGCAGTTGATGGGTCGCCTGCTTCACTTCGCATCCCGACGTGCGATGCGCATCGAAGGATTAGGCGATGTGCTCGCCGAGCAGATGGTTGCTGCAAACCTCGTGAAGGACGTTGGCGATCTCTACTCGCTGACGCTGGAGCAGGTTGCGAGTTTGCCGCGCATGGCGAAGAAGTCTGCGTCAAACCTGTTGTCGCAGATCGAAGCGAGCAAGTCGAGAGATCTCTCGAACCTGATTTATGCACTCGGGATCCGTCATGTGGGTGAGCGTACCGCAGGCATTCTCGCGCATGAGACAGGCTCGCTGGAAAAGCTCATGGAAGCTTCGGTGGAAGAGTTGGATGCGATCCCTGAGATTGGATTGACAGTCGCTGAAAGCGTGCGCGACTGGTTTGACGATGAAGGGAACCGCGCGCTTTGTGATAGGCTGCGAGCAGCTGCCGTCAGAACTGAAGCTGAGCGAAGAAGCAGTGCGCAAGCAGATGAGCGCTTCGCGGGGAAACAGTTTGTACTTACCGGGACGTTAACGAGCTTCACTCGCGATGAAGCGCGTGCGCTGATTGAAGCACGAGGCGGCAGAGTGAATTCATCTGTCAGCAAGAAGACAGACTATATCGTCGCCGGCGAGGCGGCTGGATCGAAGTTAGACAAAGCGCAAGAGCTCGGCGTCACCGTCATTGATGAAGACGAGTTTAAGGGGATGCTCGAATAATCCGTTTTTGCTGCGGAGCAGCAACATATTTATAGGTTAATAACGATCCCCAGGTCTGCGCTCCGTAGGAGCGCCATGTCACATTCCGCTCCTGACGGAGCGGGGAAATATATCGTTTCGTGGCTATAAACATTTCGTCCCTCCGGGACGAAGCAAAACAGGGGCAAGATGAGTAGCATAGAGCCAACCACAAAAAAACCGGAATTACTCTACACACTTTTTTGTGACGACGTCCGCCTTGAGGCCGGTAACAAACTGTCGTTCATGGGAGTTTTCCAGAACATCATGGTGCAGCAACTGCCCGTCTCTTTGATCAAGTTTGCCGTCGTTAACCACTGGAAAGGGCAGGGCAGTTATCTCTCCGAAGTTCGTATTCTCACACCAGATCGAAAACATCCCGTCGTCGTATCGCAACCGACGCGGTTTGAAATCACGGCCGGCGGTTTCGCCGACAACATCAGTTTCTTCGTGAACGTGACTTTTCCGACGGCGGGTCGATACGTCGTGCAGACGTTGATCGATTCGAATCTTTTTCAGGAGCAGGTGTTGACTGTTTCCGACGTTACCGAGGCCGAGTTCCTCGGTACGTCGGAAGCAGTTAATTGAAGAAGACGGTGACTGGGGAGCCTAGCCTACGTCAATTTGAAAGAGTTTAATTTTGGAGTTCAGGGTTGTTGCTTTAATTCCAAGAAGCCTTGCTGCCTTCGCCTGATTACCTCTGGTTTCGGCAAGCGCCATCTTGATCAGGTGAGTCTCAAACCGCTGCACCTCATCGTAAAAATTAATACCGCCGAGAATGTCCAACGGTTTAAGTCGGGATGCTTCCTCAGTGAAAGCCTTGTCTCGTGCCAGTGTTTCAGCTTCTGTCAAAAGTGCGTCGGCCAGATCGACAACCCTCTGAATGCGATCGCGATCGGGTCGCTCGGCTAATTTCAAACGCACAGTTCTTTCAGGCAGTGAGCTGGTAACACCGGCTTGTCTCAAGTTGTCGGTTTCCATCAAAGCTGCTTGATCGACGTTCATCAATACTCCCCTTTCGGAACTGGACCTCTTACTACCAGAACACCAGCCTCCGAAAATCCGTGACAAAAAAATTTCAATGGGGGATCTACTAATACAGACGAAAAAGGGCGAGTCTGTATTAACAGACTCGCCACATTGCTACTCCTGGTGCGGATGAGAGGACTTGAACCTCCACGATGTCACCATCACAGGCTTCTGAGACCTGCGCGTCTGCCAGTTCCGCCACATCCGCAAGATGCCTGGTAGGTCATTATGCGAATGCGTGTGGAGGGTGTCAAGAATGCCTATCTCCGGCGACGCCACCGTCTATCGTCATTCCAATCACGATCGCGCATGCGACGTCTGCGACTGATGTTGTCGAAGTCGCGGTCGCGATTCCGCCGATTGCGCCGGAAGATATTGTTAACCCCATCACGACGATTCGGTCCGCGACCATCCCAGCGACCATCACGCGCGTCGTGACAGTTAACAAACTTCCCGCACTTCCTATCGGAGCGGGACATTCTGCGACCACGTCCCTGGCCCAAGGCGTCGGACGAGGCAAAAGTTAGCAAAAGACCTATTACCACTATTCCTAACAGTTTTTTAGACGACAAAAATTTCATAAAGGTTCCTCCTCAAAATGCATTGGCCTATGAGGGAAGGGGCCCGAACAGGTTTACCATAGCATCAATTTCAATGCCGCTTCTGTGACCTTTTGCCGTCTGGGTTATTATGATTGCGTATCAATCTGCTGGATGAGCATTCCGTATGGCAAACATCGACCCGGCGCAAGACCAACTAGCAACACGACTTTCGGGCATTCGCGCCCGGATTACGGCTGCCGCCGAAAGCTCCGGTCGCGCGGCTGAGGAGGTCAAGCTCATCGCCATAAGCAAGACCCATCCGGCGTCTGCTATAAAGAGGGTGATCGAATTTGGAGCAGTGGATATCGGGGAAAACCGCGTCCAGGAAGCCGAGGAAAAGATTTCCGAAATCGGGCGCGGGGCAGCGCGCTGGCACCTGGTCGGGCACCTTCAGGCAAATAAAGCGCGACGTGCTGTCAATCTGTTCGACGTTATTCACTCGCTCGATTCGCTCGAGCTGGCGCGGCGGCTGGATCGTCTCTGCGCCGAGGAAGGCCGGGAGAAGTTGGCATTACTGATCCAGGTCGATCTCGGGCACGAAGAAACCAAATCGGGTATCGACGAGTCAGAATTAACCCATTTGGTTGAGAGTCTTGGACCACTGACTCGACTGGATCTCATCGGGCTGATGACGCTGCCGCCCTTTTTCGACCACCCGGAACAAAGCCGCCCGTTCTTTCGTCGGTTACGAGGGATGAGAGACGAGCTGGCCGCTCGCCGCGCATTCGGCAGTGGGAAGGGCGAGCTGTCGATGGGAATGACTCACGACTTTGAAGTAGCAATCGAAGAGGGCGCGACGATGGTTCGCATCGGCACGGCCATCTTTGGCGAACGGGCTCCGAGATACTGAAACATGCTCATCATCGATCGAATTGTTTGGTTTGTTAGCTCTGGCATCTCAATCATCATTGTCGCTGTCATAGTGCTCATGATCGTGAGACTGATCGCCGACGCAATGGATTTAAATCCATTTGCCTGGACGTCGCGAACAGTGCGCAGACTCAGCGATGGATTAGTCGTTCCGGTGCGAGGCGGGTTGCGTCGCTTTGGGGTGGATCCGAAGTTCGCGCCGCTGGTTGTCATCCTGATCGTAATCCTCGTGGGTTACTTTGTGCTTCAGCTGGTCGGGGCTGTCGCTGCGATGATCTCGGGAATCGTGGTAAGCGCGCGGAGCGGGGCCGTGTTCCGCATCATCGGATTTATTCTTAGTGGGTTGATTTCGATCTACATTCTGTTCATCGTGATTCGTATTACTTTCTCGTGGGGCGGGCTCGGCTACACAAACCGTGTGATGCGTTTTCTCATCAACGTCACTGAGCCGTTGCTGGGACCACTACGGCGGACGATCCCGCCGCTCGGCTGGCTGGACATCTCGCCCCTCGTTGCGATTTTGATTCTGTGGCTCTTTCAACAAGCCGTTGCAGGAACCTTGTTGAGTGGCCCTTTTCGATCTTTTTGACGGAATCATTTTTGTGCCTTTTGTGGCTGATCTTTAAGTGATGGATCCCGATAAAGTTTCCCATTACCGAATTCTCGAGAAGCTCGGCGCCGGCGGAATGGGTGAGGTTTACCTGGCTGAGGACATGAAGCTCGGGCGCAAGGTTGCGATCAAGATCCTGAGCGAGGAATTCACTACCAACAAGGACCGTCTGCATCGTTTCGAGCAGGAAGCTTCAGCAGCGTCAAATCTCAATCACCCAAACATCCTTACGATTCACGAAGTGGGTACCGACGAAGGCAGACATTACATCGCTACGGAGTTCATCGACGGCGTTACGCTCCGCCGCAAGCTGGCTGCCACGCACCTCGAAACTCCGGAGATCCTTGACATCGCAGTTCAGGTCGCGAGTGCACTCGAAGAAGCCCACGCGGCAGGTATAGTTCATCGCGACGTCAAGCCAGACAACATCATGGTCCGCCGGAACGGTTACGTGAAGGTGCTGGACTTCGGTCTCGCAAAACTCACCGAAACCATAGACCGCAGTCCGTCCGACGGTGAGGCAGCAACGAGAGTGCTCGTGCACACTGACGCCGGCGTAGTGATGGGTACATCTCACTACATGTCGCCGGAGCAGGCGCGCGGAAAACCAGTCGATGCACGCAGCGACATCTGGAGTCTCGGCGTGGTGATCTACGAAATGATCGCAGGCCGCACTCCTTTCGAAGGTGAGACGTCCACTGACGTGATCGTCGCGATCACGCACAAGGAGCCGCCGCCGCTCGCGCGCTTCGCTCCGAACGTACCTGCCGAGCTCGATTGGATCGTGATGAAGGCATTGCGTAAGGATCGCGATGAGCGTTACCAGACGATCAAGGAGCTCATTACAGACCTGCGACGGCTGAAGCAGCGTCTGGAGTTTCAATCAGAACTTGAGAGATCCGCAGCGCCCGTCAGCCTCAGCCGGGAGAAGGCCAGTGACATAGCAGCCTCGACGACATTTTCACAGCGCGCTGTGCCGACGGCCGAGAAAACGATTAGTCATGTTTCGAGCGCCGAATACGTCGCGACCGGACTTAAACGTCACAAGCTGGCAGCGGCGTCGATCGCGCTCTTCATCATTGTCGCGAGTGCATCTGCGTTTTACCTCTACAAGCGCAATTCACATCCGCTTACCGCGCGCGACACGATCCTGCTGACGGATTTCGTCAACAGCACGGGCGAGCCCGTCTTTGACGGCACACTGAAACAAGCACTCGCAGTAAATCTCGGACAAACGCCCTTCTTGAACTTGTTTCCCGAAGAGCGCGTGCGCGAGACACTGCGCTTCATGGGCCGCTCGCCCGACGATCGCATCACCCGGGATGTCGGTCGTGAGATCTGTGAACGGCAGGGCATCAAGGCGATGTTGACGGGTTCCATTGTCAGTCTCGGCAGTCATTATGTGATCACGCTGGAAGCCATAAACCCGCGCTCGGGTGACTCGTTTGCCCGTGAACACATCGAAGCGGAGAGTAAGGAAAAAGTACTTTCATCGCTCGGGACCGCAGCGTTTAACCTGCGCAAGAAGCTCGGCGAGTCGCTGAGCTCGATGCAGAAGTACGACGTGGCGATCGAGCAGGCGACTACTTCGTCACTAGAAGCGCTGAAAGCTTTTGCGATGGGAAATGAGGAGCGGTCGAAGGGCAGGGTTAGTGAGTCGCTGGCTCTCTACAAGCGCGCCGTCGACCTCGACCCGAACTTCGCCATGGCTTACGCGCGCATCGGAGTTCATTACGGAAACCAGCAACAGATGGAGACCGCGAAGGAGTACGTCCAAAAGGCTTACGAGCTTCGCGACCGCGTGAGCGAACGCGAGCGACTCTACATTACGGAAAAGTATTACACGTACATTACCGGCGAGATTTTCAAAACGATTGAAACGCTCCAGACCTGGTCTCGTCTTTATCCCAACGACTTCATCCCGCACAACAATCTGGCGATCAACTACCACTTGCTGGGACGACACGAGGAGGCGCTGAAAGAAGCACTCGAAGCGGTCAGGCTGAGTCCCAACAATACAGCCGCGCGTGAGAATGTCGCATCCAGTTTCATCGCATTGGGAAGAATCGATGAAGCAGAACAGGCGCTGCGGGAAATTCAAAAGATCAACCCTGAAGCATTTGAGGTTCGCAAGGGGAGCTATTTCTTTGCTTTTTTACGACGCGATCAAGCCGGAATGGATCGCGTAGCTCAATGGGCCAAAGGCCGCCCGGAAGAGGCAGATTTCACGTTGAGTGTCGCAGCGACGGCGATGTTTTTCGGCAAGTTGAAGCAGGCTGAGGAGATGCAAAAGCGTTCGCTCGCGATGTTCAAACAACAGGGACGTCAGGAGAATGCCGCGGCTGGACTGATGGGTCTCGCGGGCGATCAGATCCTTTTTGGCAGGTGCGATCAAGCGAAGGCGAATGCGAAGGCCGCATTGGATCTCGTTCGTAAAGAGATGAACCTGGCGAATGCCGCGATGTTTTATGCAGCCTGCGACGACGCGAAGCAGGCGCAGTCTTTGCTTGATGAGGCGCGCGCAGCGGCGCCGCAGA
>Ga0126311_10001555_pt1 | contig 11158 bp, 11 predicted proteins | sample Plot61_FD_92539 | JGI IMG/M metagenome (GOLD analysis project Ga0126311, IMG submission 92539) | Serpentine soil microbial communities from UC McLaughlin Reserve, CA, USA - Plot61 | ecosystem: Environmental > Terrestrial > Soil > Grasslands | place: USA: UC McLaughlin Reserve, Lake County...
CGATCGTGGATCTGGTCGAGCAGATCTCCAGTCAGCGGCAATCCTCCCCTTAGCCACGGCGCACGTCTCGCTCGCACGAGGCATTCCGATCCCAAGCAGGCTTTGGGCAGCGCGTCCTTGCTGCATCCGGCAGCATTTCTGTTTGCTCAACGCGGTGCTAGTCTTCGCGCCACTTGACGAAACCCCGAGGGAAGCGATGCGTGGCAGGGACAACATGCGCAGCGGCGGCGAAGTGCTGGTCGATCAGCTGCTGGTGAATGGCGTCCGTCACGTCTTCTGCGTACCCGGCGAGAGCTATCTCGCCGTGCTCGACGCGTTTCACGATCGCGACGTTTCCGTCACCGTATGCCGTCAGGAGGGCGGGGCGGTGATGATGGCGGAGGCGCACGGCAAACTCACCGGCCGACCCGGCATCGCGTTCGTGACGCGCGGTCCCGGCGCCACCAACGGCTCACCCGGCATCCACATTGCCAAGCAGGATTCGACGCCGCTGATCATGTTCGTCGGGCAGGTGGGGCGAGAGATGCGCGACCGCGAGGCATTCCAGGAGCTCGACTATCGAGCGGTGTTTGGCACCATGGCGAAATGGGCGACCGAGATCGACGATCCGCAGCGCATTCCGGAAGTGGTGTCGCATGCATTTCATGTCGCCATGAATGGCAGGCCCGGCCCGGTGGTGATCGCGCTGCCGGAGGACATGCTGATGGAGCGCGTCTCGGTCGCAGACGCGCTCGCGGCTGAGCCTGTCGAAACGTGGCCCGGGCTCACCGACATGTCCCAATTGCAAAAGCTGCTGTGGGCAGCCGAGAAGCCGATTGCCATCTTGGGCGGCAGCCGCTGGTCGGAGGCCGCGTGTGCCGCGACCGTGCGCTTCGCGGAGCGTTTCGATCTGCCGGTGGCGACCTCGTTCCGCCGCATGCCGCTGTTTCCGGCAACGCACAATTCCTATGCGGGCGATCTCGGCACCGGTGTCAATCCGAAGCTTGTGGCGCGCGTGAAAGCGGCCGATCTCATCGTGCTGGTTGGGGGGCGGCTCGGCGAGATGCCGAGCCAGGGCTACACGCTGCTCGACATCCCGAATCCGAAAACGAAGCTCATCCACGTCTACCCGGACCCGGACGAGCTCGGCCATGTCTACCGGCCGCACCTCGCAATCAACGCAACGCCAACGGCCTTCGCGGCATCGCTCGAAGGCGTGCAGCCGCCGAACAATATCCGCTGGCGCGGCTGGACCAAAGACGCGCGCGCCGACTATCTCGCGTGGACCGAGCAGCCGACGAAGCAGCCGGGCGCGGTGAACTTCGGCGAGATCATGGTGTGGCTGCGCGGCGTGCTGCCACCGGAGAGCATCATCACCAACGGCGCCGGTAATTTCTCGACGTGGATGCACCGGTTCTACCGCTTCACGAAGTTTGCGACCCTGCTGGGCCCGACCTCTGGCTCGATGGGTTACGGCTTGCCGGCGGCGGTTGGTGCAAAGCGGCTTTATCCCGAGCGCACCGTGGTGTGCGTCGCGGGCGACGGGGACTTCCTGATGAACGGACAGGAGTTTGCGACCGCGGTTCAATACGATCTGCCGATCATCGTGCTGATCATGGACAACGGCATGTACGGCACGATCCGCGCGCATCAGGAGCGCGAATTTCCAGGGCGCATTAGCGCCACCTTCCTGCGCAATCCGGATTTCGCCGCGTATGCGCGGGCCTTCGGTGGGTTCGGCGCGACGGTGGAGAAGACCGAGCAATTTGCCGATGCATTCAAGGCCGCGCAGGCGTCCGGCCAACCGGCGATACTGCACCTGAAGGTCGACCCGCAGGCGATCAGCCCCGGTACCACGCTCGACGCGATCCGGGCGAAATCGATGGCGGGACGCGGCTCTTAGCGTTGCAAGACGCGCTTGCGCGATGCGATGAACGATGGCTCACTTCTTGTCGGAGGTGAGTCGCATGGCCTATCGCCGCACCGAAAACGTCGTTCGCCGGCTCGCCGCGCGCCATGACGCGATCCTCGCGGCGGCGGGCGCGCTTGCCGCCGAAGCCGGCATCAACGCCGTGCAGATCGCCGCGGTCTCGGCCCGGGCCGGGGTCGCGACCGGCACCGTCTACCGGTATTTCCCGTCCAAGACGGAGCTCGTCGCCGCGCTGGTCGCCTCGGTTTCGGAACGCGAAATCGGCGCCATGCGCCGCGCCGCCGATGCGGCGCCCGGTCCGCTCTCCGCGCTTGCGGCCGCGATCACCACCTATGCGGCGCGCGCGCTCGAGGCCCGCACGCTGGCGTTTGCGCTGATGGCCGAACCTGCCGATGCCGCCGATGCCGACGCGCGCCTCGAATTTCGGCGGGCAATCAGCGCCGAACTCGGCGAGCGCCTCGCCGCCGCGATCGCGGGCGCGCATCTGCCCGAGCAGGACATCGCGGTCGCAGCGCCGGCGCTCGCCGGGGCGTTGATCGAAGGGCTGATCGGCCCGCTCGCTGTGGATGCGCGCGAGGATGCCAGCAAGCACCGCGACGCGGTGCAGACCATTACTCTGTTCGCGCTCCGCGCGGTCGGCGTCGCGGACGCGCGTGCGCGCGGCTTGGTGGTGCAGACGAAGGTGCCGGCGAGGGAGGTGACGGCCGTGTGATCGGGAAAACCTCTCCGACATGCTGGGCAAGCATCGCGCTATAGGCGGTAGCATAGCGCGGCAGCGGGCGCTGTTTGTCCCAGAGGAGGATCATCTCTTCGCGCAGTGGTTTGCCCCGGTAGGTCAGCCCGACGATTCGCAAGTCGTAACCGCGCGTTCGCAACTGCGACGGAATGATCGCCACGCCATGTCCAACCTCCGCTAGCGCGAGCAAGGTGTGCGGCACCTGGCTTTCAAGGAAAACGTTGGGTTTAAGCCCGGCGAGCCGGCAGGCGGCATCGAACGATCTGCGAAACACGAAATTCGAGCTCAGAAGCAGCAGCGGGTAGGCGGAGAGGCCGCTGATGTCCACCGTGCGTCCCTTGGTCAGCGTAAGAGACGGGTGACACGCGGCAAGCAGTTCGACATGCCCGAGCGATAAACGGCCGAAACGCTGGTCATCAGGTCCAACGACGTTCGCCAGGTTCTGACTGAGATGAATCTCTCGGCGCTCCAACAATCGCAGGGCATCGACGCCTCCGGCCTCGATCACCTTCACGTCGACGTTGGGAAAGCGCCGAGTGTAGCGCGGCAGGAAGGTCGACAGCACGCTCTCGATGTGCTGCGGCGAAGATCCCACCTTTAGCACGCCGGTATCCCCTCGCTTGAGGGTCTGCGCCACCTCGCTAATCGCCCACGCGTGGCTCAGCAGACCCCGGCAGTCCTTCAGCAACTGCTCGCCCTCGCCGGTCAACACCAATCGCCGACCGATGCGGTCGAAAAGCTTGAGGCCGAACTCCTGCTCGAGGGCGGCGATCTGCCGTGACAAAGCGGGCTGCGCAATACGCAGGCGGAGTGCCGCCTTGGAGACAGTCCCGAGATCGGCGACCGTTACGAACGTGAGCGCGTGTCGCAGGTCCATTCGCATGCTTATGCCGGCCAGGCATAAACAGCCAGAGAAAAGATATATTGGACGGTCGCGGCTGCCGGCGCGACAACTCGCCAAATTCGCAAGCCATGAGGACACGCACATGAGAACAAGCAGCACCTTGCTCCTAAGCGCTTTTGGCTTCGCCTTGATGCTGATGCCGGCCGATGCAGAGATGTGGCCCACCAAGCCATTGCGCGTGATCGTCCCCGTCGGTGCAGGCAGCACGACCGATATTATCCCGCGCGCCGTTATGGAGGAGCTGTCGCGGCAGATTGGCCAGAGCATCGTGGTCGAGAATCGCGTCGGGGCAGGCGGAACGATCGGCAGCGCCTACGTCGCGAAGGCGGAAGCCGACGGTTACACCGTTCTTGCTCACGGCTCAGCGCACACTATCGCGCCCGCGCTCTATCCAAATCTGAGTTACGATCCAGCGCACGATTTTGCCGCGGTCGTCCCGCTTGGGGTTTCTGCGAGTGTGCTCGTCGTCTCGCCCTCACGAGGCTTCAATTCAGCTGCCGACCTCGTTGCGATAGGCAAAGCCAAGCCCGGCGCCCTGAATTTTTCTTCGGTCGGCGTCGGATCCGCGACCCACCTTAGCGCAGAGCGATTCCGTCGAAGTGCTGGCATCGACGCGGTGCACATACCATTCAAGGGTGGTGCCGAAGCACTGACCGAAGTGATTGCAGGCCGGGTTGATTTCTTCTTTGGGCCCGTCGGGCTGGTATTGCCACACATCCGAGAGGGCAAAGTGGTTGCGCTCGCCGTCAACGGCACCAAGCGAAGCCCCGCCCTGCCGAATGTCCCAACGACCCTCGAAGCAGGTTTCTCGGATGCCGAGTACCCGATCTGGTTTGGACTGTTCGTCCCGGCGAAGACCCCGCGCGATGTCATCGACGCTCTGCACCGCGCGACTGTCAAAGCGCTGCAGTCAGCCAAGGTATCCGAGAGGCTCGGCGCGCTTGGCGTCGATCCGATTTTCATAACGCCGACGGAGTTCGATGCCCTTGTTCAGAGGGAGGTCGCGCTCAATGCTGAACTCGTCAAAGCAGCAGGCCTGAAGACGAACACACAATGAAAACCGTTAGGCCCGTTGCGACACTCACGCGGCGAATATGGCTCGGCCATGCAAGACCTTGCATATCGTTTCGATGACAGCGCCGCGTATGAACGGTTCATGGGCTCGTGGAGCCGTGCGGTGGGCGACGTCTTTCTGCCTTGGCTGTCGCCGCCGCGAGATGCACGCTGGCTCGATGTCGGCTGCGGCACTGGCATATTTACAAAATTGATTTTCGACAGGGCGGCACCGGCTGAGGTGTTCGCCGTGGACCCGGAGGTCGTTCAGATCGATCATGCACGGCGGCAACCTTCTCTGAGGCAAGCCAATTTTCGCATTGCGAATGGGTGCGCGCTGCCCTTCGAGGAAGCCATGTTCGACATTGTGGCATCCGCGCTCGTCATCAACTTCATCCCAGATCGACGACGCGCTATTTCGGAAATGCGCCGTGTTAGCCGTCCGGGCGGGCTTATCGGCGGCTACATCTGGGATTTCGCTGCGGAGGCTTCTCCGAGTTGGCCCTTGCGCCGGGGGCTGCAAGCAAGTGGATTCGAGGCGCCTGCGATCGCAGGTACGCAGGATTCAAATCTCGGTGGCTTGCATCTGCTGTTCGCGCAAGCGGGGCTTGAAGGCATCGGTACGCGATCGATTGAGGTCGCGGTGTCGTTTCCCGATTTCGAAACCTTCTGGCAGGCTCAAAGGCCCACTTACAGCCCGACCACCAGCATCATCGAGAACATGAGCGCTGCCGATCGCGCGCGCCTCATCGACGCGGTGCGCGCCGCACTGCCCACAAGTTCCGGTGGAGAGATCGAATACGTCGCGCGGGCAAACGCCATCAAGGCAAATGTCCCGAAATAAGTTTCATGCCACGTGAGCCGGTGGTGCAGGGGTGGATGCCAGAACGGGAGCGGCGGCGGGTGCTGGCGCCAACTGACGACGGCGTATACTGAAAAGAGCATCGCGCTCGGCTGCGCCAGGCCACCCTGGCTGCATGCCGATGACAGCATCTAGGCTCTGGCTCGCCGTCCGAGTCACGGAGCGGAGACTTGCAACCGCGCAAGCCCCTCGCACCCAAAACTCGGCTTTCCTCGCGTCGTGGCTGTTACGGCGGATCGCCTAACACCGGAATGAGAACGATCGCCATCGCCATGGCGAGCACCGGCATGATCTGGAAGACGGTCACCATCGGGGCACCTGCCGCTTTCCGCACCACGAGCCCCCTGAGCGATCGAGTTTGCTGCTGCCTCGGACAACCGCGCGGCTGCTTTCCGGTTCCTGCGCGATGCGCGACTTTGCGCGATCACTCTGGATCGCTTTCCACAGCGATTTTCATGCTTTGCGCTAAGCGATTGAAGACGATGGCAGAGTCGTGAACAATGCACCCCGAATGCTGCCGCAATCCCGATTTCGCGCAGTTTGGAGGATTCATGGTTCACAATAGGCGCAATCTCCTCAAGCTCGGTGTGGCGGGCGCCGCCGCCGGATGGAGCAGCCTCGCCGGCATCGCGCAGGCGCAGGGCACGATCGTCGCGCGGGTCGGACATCTGGAGGCGCCGAGCCAGCCGCGCCACAAAGGGCTCGAGAGAGTCGGCGCGTTGGTGAAGGAGCGCACCAAGGGCGCGATCGAGTTTCAGCTTTTTCCATCTTCGCAGCTCGGCAACGCGCGCCAGATGATCGAGAGCACCCAGTTCGGCGGCATCGAGGGCACCGTGATGCCGGCGGCGTTCCTCGGCGGCTTCAATCCCGTCATTTCGGTGCTCGACATTCCCTACATCTTCCCGACGGATCGTGCGCTGTCGCAGAAGCTGCGTGAAGGCCCGTTCGGCAAGGCGTTGCTCGCGAGCTTTGCCAGCCGCGGCGTGCACGCGCTCACCATCTGGCCCAACGGCCGCAAGAGCCTCACGTCGAACAAGCCGCTCGCCAACCTTGATGCCTTCAAGGGTCAGAAATTCCGTGTGATGGATTCCAAGATCCTGATCGATCAGTTCGCCGCCGTCGGCGCTACCGCGATCGCGATCAATTTCTCCGAGCTCTACACCTCGCTGCAAACCGGCCTGATCGACGGACAGGAAAATCCGATCGACACCATCACGACAATGAAATTCCATGAGGTGCAAAAGCACATGGTGGTGACTGAGCACGGCGCGATGGAAGACATCGTGCTGTTCAGCACGGCGTTCTGGAACAGGATCACGCCCGAGCAGCGCGATATCATCGCCAAGGCATTCGACGAGATGCGCGCGCAGGTGGAGGAGATGAAGGAAGCCGTGCAGGCGACCTCGATCGAGACGATCAAGAACGCCAAGCTCAATGTACGGGTCGCCGACGAGACCGAACGCAAGGCGATGGGCGACGCGATGGCGCCGAAAGCGCGTGCCACTTATCTCGAGCGCGCCGGCGCGGAGGGCTCGAAAGTGCTCGCGGTCTACGACGAGGAGCGCAAGAAGCTCGGCTTCTGATCCGCCATGAAGGCATTGCGCAGCATCGAGGGCGCGCTTCTCGGCGCCATCATGCTGGCGATGGCATTCGCCTACACGGTCAACGTCGCGGTGCGCGATCTCGCGCCGTCGCTTGCGCCGCAACTCGCCTGGATCGAAGAGCTGTGTCTCTTCGGCCTCGTGTGGATGAGCTTTCTCAGCCTCGGTCTTGCGCTCGAAGGCGGGCGGCACATCGGCATGCGCATGATGCTTGACCGGCTGCCGCCCAAGAGCCAGCGCGCCGCGAAAATCGCGGTCAATCTCATCGGCTTGGTGTTCTCGGCCTATCTGGCCAAGATCGGCTACGACATCACGGTGTTCGTGGCGAACTCGGGCCAGCGCAGCCCGACGCTCGATATCTCGATGCTCTGGCTCTACATCGTGATGCCGGTGGGCTTCGGTCTCCTCGCGCTGCGCTATCTTGTCGAGCTTGTCACGCCGGCGGACCGCTTCGCCATCGAGCTCGATCCGATGCATCACGTCTGACCCATGATCGTCCTCCTGCTGATGGCGCTCGCCGCCGGCCTGCTGATCGCCGGGGCGGAGATTTTCCTCGCCATCGGCATTCCGGCGCTGCTCGCAAAGCACGCCTTCTTTCCGCATATGCCGGACCTGATTATCGGACAACGTGTGGTCGGCGGCGTCGAGGTTGTGACGTTGCTGGCGATACCGTTCTTCGTGTTCGCCGCCGAACTAATGGCGCGCGGCCGCATGGCGGCGCAGCTCGCCGGCCTGTTTCGCGCATTGGTCGGGCATTATCGCGGCGGCATCGGCCATTCAACCGTGGTCACCTGCATGGTGTTCGGCGCGGCGGCAGGCTCCGCGCCCGCCACCGTCGCGGCGATGGGGCGGCTGTCGTTTCCCGAACTGAAGCGCGCGGGGTTTTCGGAAAAATTCAGCCTCGGCCTGATCGCCTCGAGCGCCGAATGCGCACTCCTGATCCCGCCGTCCATCACGTTCGTGGTCTACAGCTGGCTCACCGGCACCTCGATAGCGGCGCTGTTCGCCGCCGGACTGGTGATCGGCATCGTGCTCGGCATTGCATTCATGGTGCAAGTCGCGATCGAGGCATGGCGGGTCGGCGCGGCGGTTGGCGAGCGCTATTCCGGCGGCGCGCGCTGGAAGGCGTTGCGCGAGGCGTTCTGGGCGCTGCTGATGCAGGTGATCCTGCTGGTCGGCGTGTTCTCAGGCGTGTTCACCGCGACCGAGGCGGCTGCGGTGTCGGTCGTCTATGCCATCGCCGTCGAAGTGCTGGTATTCCGCGCCTTCGGCTGGCGCGAGGTATTCGAAATCGCCAAGGACAGCGCGATCTCGACCGGCGTGATCTTCATCCTGCTGGCGATGGGCGCCTTGCTCTCCTACTTCATCACGCTCGCAGGCGTCGACCGGTTGCTGCTCGGTTTCGTTCGCGACATCGGAGCGAACTGGATCGTGTTCATGCTGATCGTGAACGTCGTGTTCTTCGTCGCCGGCATGTTCCTCGATCCGAACTCGATCATGGTGATTTTCCTGCCGACACTGTTTCCGATCGCGGCTGCGCTCGGGATCGATCCAGTACACTTCGGTATGGTGGTGACGCTGAATGTCTGCACCGGCATGATCACGCCGCCGGTCGGCCTCGATCTCGCCGTCGCGGCTTCGACGCTCAACCGCCCGATGGAGGCGGTGGTCGCGGGCATCTGGCCGTTCGTGCTGACCAACATCGTGGTGCTGATCCTGATCAGCTATATCCCGCAGCTCTCGACCTTCCTGCCGAAGGTATTCGGCTTCTAGCTCAAGCCTTGGCGAGGTCGAGCGTCACGACCTTGATTTCCCGCGCGGCGGGCTCGTCATCGATATGGAAGCCGAGCTCGGTGCACATGCGCAGCATGGTGGTGTTTTCGGCTAGCACCTGCCCGTGCACGCGCTTCAACCCGATCGCGCGGGCATAATCGAGCATGCGCCGCATCAGCAGCCAGCCCAATCCATGGCCCTTCAATTCGGAGCGCACGATCACGGCGTATTCGCCGCCCTTGCGATCCTCGTCAAAGTGCAGGCGCACGACCCCGAGCATCTTGGCCGTTGCCTCGTCTATGGCGATGAAGGCCATCGCGCGCGTGTAGTCGAGATGCGTCAGCTCGGAAATGCGCTCGTCAGACAATTCCTTGACGGCTGCGAAGAACCGCAGCCGCGCATCATCGGGGGTCACATGCGCGATGAACTCCGGATAGAGCGCGGCGTCTTCGGGGCGAAGCGGCCGCACCAGGACGCGCGTGCCGTCGGGCAGCACATCGTGACGCGTGAGCGCGTCGAGGTCGGGTGTCATTCCCAGGATTTGGTCGCCGCCGCGCGAAAGATCAACGCGATATCAGAAACCGGCACGCTCCGAACGATCAACTATAATTCCACGTGCCGGTCTTTGCAGGTCAGCTGATCACTTCTTCTCGCCCTTGGCATCGAACTGCTTGAGATAGGCCCAGAGTGCGGCCTTCTCGTTTTCGCTCTTGATGCCGGCGAATACCATCTTGGTGCCGGGAATCTTCGCTCGCGGATCGGTGATGTATTCCTTGAATGTCGCCTCGTCCCAGGTGATGCCCGAATTCTTGTTCGCCTCGGTATAACTGTATCCCTCGATGGTGCCGGACTTGCGGCCCTCGAGCCCATTAAGCACCGGCCCGACTTTGTTCTTGGCGTCCGGACCGACCGAATGGCAGGGCAGGCATTTCTTGAATGAAGTCTCGCCGGCGGCAAGGTCTTGCGCGGATGCGCTTCCCGCCGCTGCAAGGATCACCATGGCTGAAAAACCCAAGGCCTTCATGCGTTCAGCTCCTTCATCCCGCCGGGATGGCGGGCGTCAAGCGGTCAAGTCCGTGCTATGTGATTGGTTCGAATGACGGCGTTGGCGCCTTGTGTCAACAAACAATTCGGCGCGACAGCCGCGCGCAGCTGGAGACCTGAATGGCGCTGAAAATGCCCGAGGCCGATCAAGCCGTGCTGGCGCGCCGCGCCGAGATCGTGCGCGAGCTTTCGGCGATCGTGCCGGGCGAGGGCGTGATCTCGACCGAGCGCGAGATGCGCCCCTATGAGTCCGATGGGCTCACTGCCTACCGCCAGCTGCCGTTTGTGGTGGTGCTGCCCGAGACCACTGAACAAGTCTCGAAGGTGCTGCGCTATTGCCATGAGCATGGCATCCGCGTGGTGCCGCGCGGGGCGGGGACCTCGCTCTCCGGTGGCGCGCTGCCGCTCTCCGACGGCGTGCTGCTCGGCATGGGCAAGTTCAACCGCGTGCGTGAGATCGATTTTGCCAATCGTGTCGCGGTTGTCGAGCCCGGCGTGACCAATCTGGCGATCTCGGCGGCGGTCGCGCACGAGGGCTTTTACTACGCGCCCGATCCATCCTCGCAGATCGCTTGCACCATCGGCGGCAACATTGCAGAGAATTCCGGCGGCGTGCATTGCCTGAAATACGGGATGACCACCAACAATGTGCTGGGCTGTGAGATCGTGCTGATCACCGGCGAGGTGCTGCGCATCGGCGGCAAGCATCTGGATAGCGACGGCTACGACCTGCTCGGATTGATCACCGGCTCCGAAGGTCTGCTCGGCGTCGTCACCGAGGTGACGGTGCGCATATTGAAAAAGCCCGAAACAGCGCGCGCCGTGCTGGTTGGCTTCGGCTCATCCGAGGCCGCGGGCGAGTGCGTCAGCCGCATCATCGGTGCCGGCATCATTCCGGGCGGCATGGAAATGATGGATCGGCCAGCGATCCATGCCGTCGAGGAGTTCGTCCATGCCGGCTATCCGCTGGATGTCGAGGCGCTGCTGATCGTCGAACTCGATGGACCGGCGGCCGAAGTCGACCATCTCCTGGCGCGCGTCGAACAGATTGCGAGATCGTGCGGCTCGAGCGAGTGCCGTGTGTCAACATCCGAGGATGAGCGGCTGCTGTTCTGGGCGGGGCGCAAGGCCGCTTTCCCGGCGGTGGGGCGCATCTCGCCGGATTACTACTGCATGGATGGTACCATTCCGCGCGCCAAGCTGCCGCTGGTGTTGAAGCGCACGCGCGAACTGTCGGAAAAATTCGGCTTGCGCGTTGCCAACGTGTTTCACGCCG
>Ga0126311_10001556_pt1 | contig 11155 bp, 8 predicted proteins | sample Plot61_FD_92539 | JGI IMG/M metagenome (GOLD analysis project Ga0126311, IMG submission 92539) | Serpentine soil microbial communities from UC McLaughlin Reserve, CA, USA - Plot61 | ecosystem: Environmental > Terrestrial > Soil > Grasslands | place: USA: UC McLaughlin Reserve, Lake County...
AAGAAGTATTCGGCCCTTATTCCTTATTGGTAAAATGCAGTAATGCCACTGAAATGTTAGAGGTGGCTTTGGCCATAGAGGGGCAACTAACAGCCTCCTTGTTGGCAACCGACGACGAAGTGAAGCAACATCCTGAATTGGTGGCGGCATTAAGAGATATTTGCGGACGCCTGGTATTAAATGGAGTTCCCACAGGCGTTGAAGTAGCCCTGAGTATGCACCACGGCGGACCTTATCCCGCCACAACTGATAGCCGCTTCACATCCGTGGGCGCTGATGGTATTAAACGTTTTACCCGCCCGGTGTGTTATCAAAACTGGACCAATGACCTATTGCCGGATGAGTTAAAAAATGAAAATCCTCTGCAATTATGGAGAACGGTCAATAATGAGCTAACTAAAAATTCTGTTTAGTTTCTATCATGTCTGGCGGCCATCAGAAATACTTAACAATTTTGAATGCTTAGTTGTTTTTACTTTTAACACATGTTTGCTGCGCAACATGTTCCATACAACCAGACCAACGCTTTTACGAAGATCGTTCTTGACTATCTGAAAGGATCTGAAGAACTAAAACCTTTTTATGACCAACCTTCCTCCCTGACAGGAATTGAAGAGACCTTAAGAAAAAAACAGTTGCAGCCTGTTAACCGCAAGGTGCTTGTACAAGTATTGCAGGAACAATATAGCGAGATAGAAACGACAGCCACTGTCACTAAAAATATTGAGCTTTTACTATCAGACAAAACATTTACACTTACTACCGCACACCAGCCAAATTTGTTTACCGGACCTCTTTATTTTATTTATAAAATTCTCCATACAATTAAGCTGGCCGATTATTTAAACAAACAACTTTCAGCTTACCATTTCGTGCCGGTCTATTATATGGGTTCAGAAGATGCGGACTTTGCAGAACTAAATCATACTTATGTAGAGGGGAAGAAAATTGAATGGCTGAAGGAACAAAAAGGCGCTGTGGGCCGAATGGTTGTTGATAAAACTCTTGTACACCTAATTGATGAACTGGAAGGACAACTTAGTGGTGAAGAATACGGGCAGGAAGTTATTCAACTTTTGCGGCGATGTTATAGCGCTGGCAAAACAATTCAGGCAGCCACCTTTCAACTGGTAAATGAATTATATGGCGCATACGGGCTTGTCGTTGTCATACCCGACCATCCTGCATTTAAAGCACAGATGAAGTCTGTGTTTGCAGACGACTTGTTTCAAAATAGCTCTGCCGAAATTGTTCACCATACGTCTGAAAAACTGGAAGAACATTATAATGTTCAGGCTCATCCTAGGGAGATCAACTTATTTTATTTGAAGGATGATATTCGTGAACGAATTATCAGGAAGAAGGATTTTTTTGTTGTTCATAATTCTCCCGTTCAATTTAATGAAGAAGAAATGCGGAACGAACTGGAACAACACCCGGAACGTTTTAGCCCCAACGTTATTTTGAGGGGACTATTCCAGGAAACAATCTTGCCCAACCTGGCTTTTGTTGGTGGAGGCGGAGAAATGGCTTACTGGTTACAATTAAAGGATCTGTTTCATCATTATAAAGTGGTTTACCCGGTATTAGTACTGCGTAATTCTTTCCTGGTTGTTGAAAAAAAATGGCGTGAAAAAATTAACAGGACTGGTTTCAGGATAGTTGATTTCTTTTTGCCACAGAGTGAATTAATGAACCTCGTTGTGGAAAGAAACTCGCAAAACAAAGTTGCTTTAAATGGCAATTTTGAAAAAGCTGAAGAGTTGTTTGAAGAAATCAGGGCACAAGCAGGTACAATCGATCCAACCTTGTCTGTACATGTTGAAGCAATTAAAGCCAGATCTTTAAAGTCCTTACAAGAACTGGAAAAGAAAATGCTTCGGGCAGAAAAAAGAAAGTTTTCGGATCATGAAAGACAGATACAAGTCATAAAAGCTGCCTTATTCCCAGGCAATGGGCTCCAGGAAAGAAAGGAAAACTTTAGCGGGTTTTATGCTAAATGGGGAGCAGGTTTTATTGAAGAACTGTACAAAAACTCCCTGGCATTTGAACAGGAGTTCACGGTTCTAACGGAATCATAATTTCAGTCTCATTTTTAAATAGCGTACTTTCTCCATTATCATTATCAGCTGCCAGGTGCAAAATGACTTTATTGCCGGATATATTTTCTACGCAAACCGATTCGATTTTTTGTTTCTTAAGATCTTTGCCTACGCTCGAGAGGTTAATCATTTGGTCCGGCTCGACGGACTGTTTATTCATTTTACCGGAAAACTTATTTATCCAACCAAGATAGCTGTCATTAATGACTCCGTCCTGAGTTGCACTGGGAGTATCTTCCTCTGATGCCGTAAAAAAAAGCATGTCTTTTTCTTTCAGGTAATATAATCCTGAAACACCGGCAGCATTTGAAGAGCCAAACAAAAGATCAATCATTAACAGCGGTGTGGTTTCATATTTCAATAAACTATCTGATGCTACAATAAGCTTGTTGATTTTATTTGTTTTATTGGCCCTGTTGGCCAGGACTAGTTTTGAATTGACAGTGGTAAGACCTTCAATATTAATTTCGGGAAGTGAGTTTAATCTCCAGAGTAAAAAAGATAAGTCATCGCTTTTGTAATCGTGAATATGAGATAGCGGAAAGTAAAATGATCTTTTCCGGTTTTCTGCTGAGCACGAACCCATGGCGTATAAATAAGTTTCATGATTGATAGAAACAATGGTAGATGATTCTATGTCTTGTTTTACATGTTTCGATATCCGTTGACTTGTATCAGGCATATACTGCACCGTATCGAGTAAGTTATAGGCGGTATCTAAAATCAATAAATAGGAAGCATCATCACCCAGGAGATAAATTTTTCCATCGTTATATTCAATGGTCGAAGCTGAAGAAAAATTGCTTAAATGCTTTGCTTTGATAAGTTCAAGGTTTGAATTTCCTCCATTGCAACTATTGATCAAAGCTGTTAGGCCAGCCAGCAGATTGTAAATGACTAATTTTTTCCTGTACCTCATTCGTCAATTGTTGCTTGTAAGCTGCAATTCTCTTACCAACTGTTTCATCAAAAGCACCAATTATTTCAGAAGCTAATATGCCGGCATTTTTTGCAGCATTTAACGCTACAGTAGCCACCGGAACACCATTTGGCATTTGAAGTATAGAAAGAACAGAATCCCATCCGTCAATCGAATTACTGGATTTGATGGGCACTCCAATTACTGGCAACGGCGTTATCGCTGCTATCATTCCCGGTAAATGTGCTGCGCCACCCGCACCTGCAATGACAACTTTCAAGCCCCTTTCTTTCGCCGATTGGGCATAATCAAACATTCGTTGCGGAGTACGATGTGCAGATACTACAGTAAGTTCAAAGGAAATCTCAAAATATTTTAGGATATCTGCAGCAGCTTGCATGATGGTAAGATCACTATCGCTACCCATGATAATTCCAACAAGCGCAGTTTGTGGTTTGTGGTTGGTATTTGGTAGTCCCATTAAGGTCGGTCTTTAAACTTTTGGTCCTTAATAAGAGAGTTTATTAACTTTCTTTTACTTCCTATTTCAAAATCCTTTGAAGTATTATCTATCATGGAGTTCAATCCTCTTACCTGCGCTTGTAACCGGTAATTAAATGAAATAAGTTCAAGGGAAGTTAGGGAGTAAATGCATTGACTTAGCTCTCCTGGCTTTCGCCACATCTCTAAATCCTTAAATTTTTGGAGGATAGCCATAATAAGGTTTGACAGAACTAAGATAACTACAAACCACAAGCTACAAACTATCTCACCAAATCACCTCTTAATCTCAATAGCTCTATTTCCGCAACCTTTGTGTTATACCGTGCCTGTATTAATCGTATTGTTGCATCAGCCAGACTTTGCTCTGCTGTACGCATTTCCAAAAAGGTAGTGATACCCAGACGGTAGCGTTCTCTTGCAATAAATAAATTTTCTCTAACCAACTTGATATTCTCTTCCTCCAAAGCAAGTGTTTCACGATGCAAAGTGTAATCTCTGTAGGCTGTACTTACATCGGTAAATATTTGCGCTGCACTTCTTTGATAAAATAATTGCTGGTATTCTATATCCAACTCAGCGGCTCTTATATTGCGCCTTGTAATATAGCCGTTGAAAATGGGAATGGTGGCAGTGAATCCGTAGTTCAAGCCGTGATTTTGATTGAAAAGCGGCTGAAATGGATTTATGACGGTCTTGTTATCAGTGCGGTTAAAATTATAAGCCGAATTAAAACTTATGGTAGGAAAACGTTCTGCTCTTCTTTCTTTCAAAACAAGGCTGGCAATATCAACCTGCTTTTGCGCTAACAGTAATTGCGGGTTGACGGTATTTATGCCTGCCTGTATAGAATCTAATGTAAGACCTGTGTTAAAAGGAATCGTATCCAAGACAATAAAATTTGTATTCAAAGCAATCCCCAATAAATTATTTAGTTGCTCCTTTAGTTTGAGGATAACAGTTCGCTGCGTAAGCTGTAGTGATTTCTGAGCATTATAATCAATTTGCGCCTGTAACACATCGGATTTGGTTCCTGTGCCTACATCAAATTTATATTGAGAAAGCTTTAAACGGTCACTACTCAACTGCATCTGTTCTTCTACCGCTTTCAGGCCCTGCTGCTGGCGGCTGATGTCGTAATACATACGCATTACATCAGCAACACTTGTAATCACCTGGTTTTTTATTTGCAGCTCACCCAGTTCTAATAACTCACCTAACCGTCGGCGGGTTATAAACATCTTAAGTCCATCAAACAAAGTCCAGTTTAGGTTCAAAGAAGCAGTAGTAGCATTTGATTTAATGCCGGAGCTTTCTCTTTTGGTGCCATCAGCCAAAACCTGTTTCTGATTATTATTATTAAAATTGATTCCGGCTGCGGCGTTCAGTCTTGGATAAAAAGCATAATGGCTAAAAGCATAATCCAAGGCGGCCAGCGAGGAATCATTACGGGATAAACGGATATCGAAATTATTGGCTAGCGATGTAGCAATAGCCTGATCTATAGATAAGGGTTGTTGTGCTTTTGAACTCAAAGTGATCACGAGTACAAACGAAAATGCAATATTCTTTAGTTTCATCAATGAATCAATTGTGCATGTTCGGCATGTTTTTCCTCTTCTTCTAATACTTCCAGTTCATTTCTTTTCTTTTGAGAAGAGAGGTAAGAATACATTGCCGGGATAACAAATAAAGTCAATATCAGTGAAAACAAAATTCCGCCAACCAGCACAATACCCAATGGAATACGGCTGGTAGCAGCAGCGCCAAGAGATAAGGCAATTGGCAAGGCACCTAAGGCCATCGCAAGGCTTGTCATAAGTATGGGACGTAAACGCTGACTGGCTGCATAAATAACCGCATCTCTTTTTGACATACCACGCAATCGGTTCTGGTTGGCAAATTCAACAATCAGGATACCATTTTTAGTTACAAGGCCAATCAGCATGATCATACCAATCTGTGAAAAAATATTAAGCGTAAGGTCAAATATCCATAGCGATAGAATGGCACCGGCTATTGCAAGTGGTACGGTAACCATTATGATCAATGGATCGATAAAGCTTTCAAACTGTGCGGCAAGAATCAGGAAGATCAATCCAAGTGCAAGAAAGAAAGCAAAACCAATATTGCTGGAGCTTTCCGCGTAGTCCCGGCTGTTACCAGAAAGAGAAGTGGTGTATGTTTCATCCAATAGTTTATCCGCAATTTGTTGCATAGCAGCTATACCATCACCTATTGTCTTTCCGGGCGCCAAACCTGCTGAAACAGTGGCTGATTTAAAACGGTTGAAATGGAAAATGGTTGAGGGGGTTGTAGCTTCCTCAAAGGTTACTAAGTTATCCAACCCTATCATTTCACCCCTTGTATTCCGAACATATAAATTTTTGAGGTCTGTAGGATCATCCCTGTCAGATCGGGCTACCTGTCCATACACACCATACTGTTTTCCTTCTCTTGTAAAATAACCCATACGACGGTTACTCAGGGCCAGCTGCAGGGTTTGAGAAACATCCTGTATACTTATACCTAATTCGCTTGCTTTTAAACGATCCACATTGATACGCAATTCAGGTTTGTTGAACTTTAAATCCGCATCAACACCCTGCAAAACCGGGTTACTATTAGCCGCTTCTAAAAACTTAGGAAGCACTTGGGCCAGTTTATCAAAATTGTTGTTTTGAATAACATATTGCACGGGCTGTCCACCGCGCCGGTTTACCTGGATAGTTTGTTCTTCAATGGCAAAAGCCCTGCCTGCATTGAACCGCGAAAGGTTGCGGTTGACCATGGTTACAATCTCTTTTTGAGACCTTTGCCTGTCTTTTGGATCTACAAGGGTGACCCTAACCATACCTGAATTAGTAGCCCCATTGATAAAACCCGGGGCTGTAATGGATAGAACCGTTTGTTTTTCAGGAACTGAGTCAAGCATAAATGCCGTTACCCTTTCTACGTAATTATCCATATAATCATAAGCGGTGCCCTCGGGCGTAGTTAATGCTAACCTGAACTGGCTTCGATCTTCCATAGGCGCCAGTTCAGAAGGTATATCCTTTCCAATTAAAAAGATGATACCGCCACAAATAAGGATGATCAGGAAGGCGACCCAGCGAAACCGCATAAATCTTGTCAGCGAGTTTTTATACCCGTCTTCCATCCACCTGAAAAAAGGTTCTGTTTTGGTATAAAACCACGAATGTTTATGAATGTCTTTCCTCGTCAGTTTAACGTTTAATACAGGTGTAAGCGTTAAGGAAACAAAGGCAGAGATCAATACAGCGCCTGCCACCACTATCCCGAATTCACGGAAAAGCCGGCCTACAAATCCCTGAAGAAAAACAATCGGTAAGAATACAACTGCCAGGGTAATAGAAGTGGCGATAACGGCGAAATAAATTTCTTTGGAACCTTCCTTAGCAGCCTGCCACTTGTTCATACCGCGTTCCATTCTTTTATAAATGTTTTCTGTAACCACTATGCCATCATCTACTACAAGGCCGGTTGCCAGCACGATAGCTAATAAGGTCAATACATTGATAGTAAATCCGCAGAGATACATAATAAAGAAAGCGCCGATCAGTGAAACAGGTATATCAATTAATGGACGGATAGCAATTAGCCAGTCGCGGAAGAAAAGGTAGATAATAAGAATTACCAGCACCAAAGAAATGATCAGTGTTTCTTCTACTTCAGAAATTGACTTTTTAATGTATTTGGTTTGATCAAGAGCTATGTTCAGTTTAATGTCTTCTGGCATGTCCTTCTTAATCTGCTCATAGCGTGTGTAAAATTCGTTTGAAATAGATACGTAATTGGAGCCCGGTTGTGGAATGATAGCCAGTGCAATCATAGGAATACCGCTTTCCCGTAGTTGCGATTCTTCATTCTCTGGCCCTAAAACAGCCTCGCCAACATCTTTTATCCTGATATCGCTGCCGGTCACATTTTTGATAATTATATTATTGAATTCTTCTTCAGTATTCAATCTTCCGAATGTTCTTACAGAAAGTTCGGTAGCATTACCTGCAATTTTACCGGAAGGCAGCTCTACGTTTTCCCGGAGCATGGCGTTTTGCACATCGAGGGGAGTAAGCGAATAAGCTGTCAATTTTTCGGGGCTAAACCAGATACGCATAGCATATCTTTTTTCTCCCCAGATCTGTATGCCACTTACCCCCGGAATGGTTTGTACTCTTTCTACCAAAATGTTATTTGCCCACTCCGATAACTCCAATTGATTTTTGGTGAAACTCTGTACCGTCATCGAAATAATAGGATCTGAGCTTGCATCGGCCTTGGAAACAACTGGCGGTGCTTCCAGGTCGGTAGGTAATGACCTTGTTGCCTGCGATACTTTATCCCGAACATCATTTGCTGCTGCTTCCAGGTCAATACCAAGGTCAAACTCCACATTGATATTACTTGATCCTGCATTGCTAGACGATGTAATGTTTTTTACGCCGGCAATACCGTTGATCGATTTTTCCAGAGGTTCGGTTATTTGTGATTCAACGATATCCGGATTGGCGCCAGGGTAGGAGGTGCGCACGTTGATATTGGGCGGATCAATAGCCGGGTAATCACGAACACCAAGGAACTTAAATCCTATCACCCCGAACACTACAATTAAAATGTTCAGCACAATGGCCAATACCGGCCGCTTCAGCGAAAGTTCAGATATATTCATCTCTAATTACAAAGTTGGCGTTGATCTGTTAAGTAGTTGAAACGGTTCGATTTTCAATTACTGGACATGTCAACTTGTTTTATTAACAATTCTGTTAACGGTAATCTTTCCTTTCGGTTTTACTGTCAGTAAACCTGTTATCACAACGGTGTCTCCTTTATTGAGTCCGCTGGTAATCTGAACCATAGAGGAATCTCGTACCCCTGTAGTTACATCAACAAAATCGGCTGTGCCGTTTCGGGCTACAACTACTCTTTTGCCTCTTGCCTGTGGAATAATAGCTTGTGATGGTATTAATAAAGCGTTTGGATCAGGTTCAAAATTCAATTTTACTTTGGCAAAGTTGCCAGGTGTTAAACCAGCTATATCACCTTTTACCTGGCCGCGAATCATCAGGGTTCTTGTAGTTTGTTCAATGCCGGCCTGAGTTGCAGAGATAACAGCTGTATAATTCCTGTTGACTCCTTCTACAGTAAAGTTTATGTATTGCCCTTTCTTGATTTGGTTGGCATATTTTTCAGGCAGGTTGAAATCAACTTTGAGGTCGGCTGTTTTTTGAATAACAGCAATAACAGACTGCGGTGTAACATATGCACCCGTGCTGATTTCTTTCAAGCCTAACTTGCCGCTAAAAGGCGCACGGATAACCGTTTTGGCAATAGAAGTATTAATAATGTCGAGGTCTGCACGGAGGTTGCTCACTTGCAAAGCTGTGGCAGCATAATCCTCTTTACTGATACCGCCAATTTCTAATAATTGCTCGTGACGGTTTTCCGTTTGTTGTGCAATTTGCATTTGAACTTGCAATTTTCTTTTTTGCGCCTGCAAATCGCCGTCGTATAGTTTTGCCAGTACAGCGCCCTTACCTACATAAGCTCCTTCCCGAACATTAAGGTTTACAATACGGCCTGCTACTTCCGGATGAACTTCGGTTGCATCTTCTGACACAATGGTACCGGGAACCTCCAGGGATTCACTAACTGTTTGAGTCTGCACTATAAAACCGTCTACTCTTGGTGTTGGAGGCTTGCCACCGCCTTTTTGCTGAGCCTGTGCTTCGGTTTTGCGCTTACTGCTGCAGGCAGTTGCCACTATGATGACGGTAAGGAATAATAAGGAATAAATAAGATAAGAAATTTTCACTTGGAATCCGATTGGTATTAGAGCGCCAAAAGTACTCGCTTCTGAAGGAAAAACTTCTTTAAAATTTGGTAAGAATGTGCCATTAACGTTAATTAACCTGAATGGAGTGATAACCGGTGAATTCTGATCTACGTTATTACCGAAAGGCTCTGCTTTATTTTATTGGCTTTATGTATGAGGTCTTGTTTCTCACTACTCAATATGGTGACATGTCCCATTTTGCGGCCCGGCCTTGTCTCTGCTTTGCCATATAAATGCAGGAAGGCATTATCAATTTGTAACACGTCGTTCAGACCAACATATTTTGCAGGACCTGCATGCCCCTCGCTGCCAATAATATTTACCATAACGGACGGCAGAATATTTTTGGTATTGCCCAGAGGGTGACCCAGAATAATCCTCCAGAGCATGTCAAATTGGGACGAGTAATGACCTTCAATTGTATGATGACCGCTATTATGCACACGCGGCGCAGTTTCATTTACAAATACCTCGTCATCCTGGTCAACAAATAATTCCACAGCAAACAAGCCGGGGGAGGCAAAGTTGCGCACAACAGTTAAAGCAAAGGCTTCTACTTTCCACAAAATTTTTTGAGCAATGTCGGCGGGGCAAAGCTGGTGGTCCAGTTGATTTAGGTCTTTATTAAACACCATCTCTACTGGCGGGTATAAGGCTGGTTTACCATTTTGATCGATGGCTACAATTTGAGCAATCTCTTTTTTTATCCTGATTTTTTTCTCCAACACGCTGTGCTCATCAAACCCGGCATCTGTATTAGATAAGCTTTCAATAACCTGGACGCCTCGTCCATCATAACCTCCCTCCGCCAGTTTTTGAACAGCTGGCAAAAGGTGCGAATGTTGGTTGATCTCAGTTTTGGAGCCAACAATGGCAAAGGCTGCGGTGGGGATTCCATGCTCTACATAATACTGTTTTTGATTGACCTTGTTTTTGACAATACGTAAAACAGAAGGCTTCGGATAAACCTTTACTCCTTCTTGTTCCAATTTCTCCAGGGCATCAATATTGACATTTTCTATTTCTATGGTAATTGCATCCAGGTTCTTTCCAAAATTGTATACCGAATCGAAATCACGGATATTTCCTTTTATAAAAAAGCTACACAAATGAGCCGCCGGGCATTGATCATCCGCTTCCAACACATGTGTTTCCACCTGGTAGTTGGCTGCCGCCTGTAACAACATTCTTCCCAATTGTCCACCACCTAGTATTCCCACTTTTAGCATGTGGCAAATGTAGTTCGTAAGGACTGAAATAATAAAATGTTCCGGTGGGTATTATTTACTTGTCATTTCAATGACGCCGTTCCAGTTTTGGGGCACTTCTTTTTGAAGAATTTTTTTTGCATTGTCGAGGAAGAAAGCAGCTGTCAGGTCATCAGGATGAATTTCAACGACAGATTCAAAAGCCTGGACAGAAGTTATAAATGATCGGTTTAAATAATGTTCCACTCCTTCGTTAAAAGAAATAATGGTTTCTTGTTTTTTGTAAGCTTCTTCTTTTGTATTGGAGTTAAAGCATTCATAAATATTTAACGGTTCGTGTTTGCCTTTTAATTGTACCAGGCCGAGGTATCTTAAATAATATTTTTCTTTTTCAATTTGTAAAAGAGAAACATCGCTGAGCAGAATGCTGGTTCGATATTGTTTTGTCAAACTTTCCAGCCTTGATGCAGTATTAACTGTGTCCGAAATAGTCGCCGCATCCATCCGGTTTTCATCACCCGTTATGCCCATTATCAACGGACCTGTGTGTAAGCCAATACCTATTTTTATA
>Ga0126311_10001557_pt1 | contig 11147 bp, 10 predicted proteins | sample Plot61_FD_92539 | JGI IMG/M metagenome (GOLD analysis project Ga0126311, IMG submission 92539) | Serpentine soil microbial communities from UC McLaughlin Reserve, CA, USA - Plot61 | ecosystem: Environmental > Terrestrial > Soil > Grasslands | place: USA: UC McLaughlin Reserve, Lake County...
GAGCCGATGAGCTCCCCCCGCTCGGCGACGATCTCGCCGCCGGCCGTTGCCGCTACCGCGGCGATGGCGGCGGGCCCCGGGTTGCCGCGCGCGCCACCGTCGACGTTGATTACGAGCTTTCCCGCCACCGCAGCTTCCCGTCGCCGTCGACGCTGGCGTTCCAGTCGGGCTCCTCGCCCTCCAGCTCCGACAGCTCGGCGCCCTTCGCGACCTCCTGGATCTGTGCGTCCTCCTCGTTGGAGCCGACCTCCCAGCGATACCAGGAGAGCTCCCAGGCGACGACCACGTCGACCTTCGGTGGCTTGCCGTCCAGGTCGCGCACGGCCGCCTGCGGCGCGCCCAGCGTGCGGATGAGCCCGGCGACCACCCGCGACTCCTCGCTGTCGTTGAAGCGCTCGATTGCCCGCCGCACGCGGCGCTCGGGCGTGTCGGGCTCGGGCTCGGGCGGCTGCTCGGCCGCCGGAGGGGCCTCGGGCGCCCGCGGCGGAGCCTCGGGCTCGGGCTCGGGCGCCCGCCCTGTCTCCTCCTCCTCGTCCTCCTCGGGGCGCTCGATCGGGCGCAGGCGATCGGCGTACTCGCGCGCCCGCCCCCGGATGGCCTGCCCGCGCTGGCGCAGCGCCTGGCCGCGCTCGCGCAGCGCCTCGCCGCGGCGGCGTCGGTCGGGCCCCGGGCGCCTGAGGGCCTCGGGCGAGTCGGCGCGCACCCAGCCCTCGGCCTCGGCCCGCTGGCGGCACAGCGCGCACACCGCCATGCTCTCGCCGTCGGGCGTCAGGTACTCAACGACCCGCTCGCCGCGCAGGATCGTGCGCCCGCAGACGGCGCAGCTCGAGTACCGCTCGGCCTCGTGGTCCGGCATCGCCGCAACGTAGCAACGCGGCGCGACGGCGCTCAGGCCTTGACCTTCTCCTCGTCGCCGGCGTTCGCCTCGGCCACCACCTTCGATGCAAGGTGGCCGGGCAGCTCCTCGTAGCGCTCGAACTCCATCGTGTAGTCGCCGCGCCCGCCGGTGATCGCACGCAGGTCCGGCGCGTAGTCGAGCACCTCGGCCATCGGCACCTCGGCCTGGATCTCGGTGGCCGAGCCCTTCGGCTCCATCCCCAGCGGGCGGCCGCGGCGCGAGTTGAGGTCACCGATCACGTCGCCCACGACGTCCTCGGGGACCGCGATCGTGAGCTTGACGATCGGCTCCAGCAGGTACGCGTCGGCCTCGGCGGCGGCCTGCTTGAAGGCCATCGAGCCGGCGATCTTGAAGGCCATCTCGGAGGAATCGACCCTGTGGTACTGGCCGTCGTACAGGCGCACCCGCACGTCCTTGACCGGATAGCCGGCGACGACGCCGGCCGCCATCGCCTCCTCGATGCCCTTCTCCACGGCCGGGATGAACCCGGTGGGGATCACGCCCCCCTTGATCGCGTTGACGAATTCCAGGCCGGCGCCCGACTCGCCGGGCTCGATCTCGATGTGGCAGTCGCCGAACTGGCCTCGCCCGCCGGTCTGCTTCTTGTAGCGGCCGTGGGCCTTGGCGGGCTTGCGGATCGTCTCCAGGTAGGGCACCTGCGGGGGATGTAGCTCGATCTCGGCGCCGAAGCGGCGCTTCATGCGGTCGACGATCACCTCGACGTGCACCTGCGACAGCCCGGCGATGATCTGCTCGCCGGTCTGAGGGTCGCGGTGGACGTCGAGCGTGGGGTCCTCCTCGCTGAGGCGGCGGATCGCCGTTGCGGCCTTCTCCTCGTCGCCCTTGGACTTCGGCTCGAAGGCGAAGGCCATCACCGGTGCGGGCAGCTCGAGCGTCGGGAAGCGCACGTCGGCGCCCTTGGTGGCGAGCACGTCCCCGGCCCGGGTCTCGCGCAGCTTCGCCACCGCGCCGATGTCGCCGGGCCCAAGCTCGTCGACCGTCTCGTGCTCCTTGCCCCGCGGCGCGGCGATCTGCCCGATCCGCTCCTTCTCACTGCGGGTGATGTTGACCACGTGGGAGTCGGAGCCGAGCACGCCGGCATGCACGCGCAGGAGGTTGATGCGGCCGGTGTAGGGGTCGGCGGTGGTCTTGAAGACGTACGCGACAAGGTCTGCCGACGGGTCGGGCTCGACCTCGATGTCCTCGCCCTCCCCATCCGTCGCCGTAACCGCGCCGCGCATCTCGGGCGACGGGAGGTCGTCGATGACCGCCTCCAGCAGGCGGCTGGTGCCGAGGTTCTTCGTCGCGATCCCACAGGTGACCGGGAAGAGGTGGCCCTCGGTGACGCCCTTCTTGAGGGCCGCGATGAGCTCCTCGTGCGAGATCTCCTCGCCCTCGAGGTAGCGCTCCATCAGCTCGTCGGAGTTCTCGGCGACCTCGTCCATGAGCTTCTCGCGGTACTCGGTGGCCTGGTCGGCCAGCTCCTCCGGGATCTCCTGCTCGACCGCGCTGTCGCGTCCCTCCCCCTCGTAGACGAAGGCCTTCATGTCGATGAGGTCGATGACCCCGCGAGTCTCGTGCTCGGTGCCGATCGGGATCTCGGTGGCGACGACGTGCTGGCCGAACGCGCTCTTCAGCGACTCGAGCGTGCGGAAGAAGTCGGCGCGCTCGCGGTCGAGCATGTTCACGTACACCAGGCGGGCCAGTCCCCCCTCGTCGGCGCGTTCCCAGAGGCGCTGGGTCTGCACCTCGACGCCCATCACGCCGTTGACCACGACGACGGCCGCGTCGACCACCCGCAGGGCGCCCAGCGTGTCGGCGACGAAGCTGGGGTCGCCAGGGGTGTCGATCAGGTTGATCTTGCGGTCGTGATACTCGAAGGACGCCAGGGTGGCGTCGATCGACATCTCGCGCTCGTGCTCGTCGGGCTCGAAGTCGGAGACGGTCGATCCGTCCTCTGTGCGGCCCAGCCGGTTGACCACGCCGGCCTCGTAGAGGATGGCCTCGCAGACGCTGGTCTTGCCGCTTCCGCGGTGGCCGATCAGGATGACGTTGCGGATCTTGTCGGGCGGCTTGTGCGGCACCGCCTTGCAGCCTATTACTAGAGCGGCTGGGACTGGAAGCGCGAGCGCAGGCCCAGCACGGCCTTTGTGTGGAGCTGGGAGACGCGCGACTCCGTGACCCCGAGGACCTCGCCGATCTCGCGCAGCGTGAGGTTCTCGTAGTAGTAGAGGGCGATCACGAGGCGCTCGCGGTCGGGCAGGCCCTCGATCGCGTCGGCGAGGCGGTCCTTTAGCTCGGAGGTGTGGGCCTCGGCCTCCGGGTCCATCGCGTTGGGGTCCCGGATCGTGTCGAGGACCGAGATCTGGCCGCCGCCGCCCTCGGGGTCGGCGAAGGTCCAGAGGTCGTCGAGCGCGAGGACCGAGGAGTTGGCGATCTCCAGAAGGGCGTCGCGGAACCCCTCGACATCCATCTCAAGGCGCTGCGCCATCTCCTCGTCGGTGGGGGTCCGCCCCAGCTTCCCCTCGAGCTCGGCGTGGGCGCGCTCGACGTCGCGGGCCCGCGCGCGGACGGAGCGCGGCACCCAGTCGAGCGAGCGCAGCTCGTCGATGATGGCGCCCTTCACGCGGGCGACGGCGAAGGTCTCGAACTTGATCTCGCGCTCGGGGTCGTAGCGCTGGATGGCGCCGATCAGGCCAAGCAGGCCGTAGGAGATGAGGTCGGACTCCTCGACGTGCGAGGGCAGGCCCGAGGCCATGCGGCCGGCGATGAACTTGACCAGCGGCGAGTACGCGACTACCAGCCGCTCACGCGCAGTGTCGTCGCCATCGGACTTGTAGCGACGCCAAAGCTCACGCAGTTCGACTGCCTTGACGTTCGTCTCCATGGACCACGCCCCTCCTGAGCGTGAACGTTAGCCGGTGAGGCGCGGAGGTACGCCGCGCCTATGCTCGTGGATGGCTTCGTGCGTACTCACGACGTAGATGTCCGGGCTCCACGCGCGTGTAGACCTGCGTGGTCGACACGCTCGAGTGGCCGAGCAGTTCCTGGATCGATCGAAGGTCCGCCCCTCCCTCCAAGAGATGCGTGGCGAAGGAATGACGGAGCGTGTGTGGCGAGATGTGGCCGGCGACGGCCGCCTCGCGGACCCACAGGGCCAGGCGCCGGCGGACGTCGGAGGTCGACAGGCGCCGGCCGCGCCGCGAGAGGAAGAGCGCAACCTCCGCCCGCCCCGAGGCGAGCGCGGGGCGGGCGCGCTGCACGTAGCGGTCCAGCGCCCGCTGAGCGGGCTCGCCGATGGGAACGATGCGCGTCTTAGAGCCCTTGCCGAGCACCCGGAGTGCCTCGGAGTCGAAGTCGATGCTCCCGAGGTCGAGGGTCACGACCTCCTCGGCGCGCAGCCCGCACGAGTAGACGACCTCGAAGATGGCGCGGTCGCGCACCTCGAGCGGCGTGGTGGCGGGTATGCGGTCGAGCAGCGCGGCGACCTCGTCGGGGCCGAGCACACGCGGGAGGCGCGATTCGGGCTTCGGGGTCGGCAGCAACTCGGCCGGGTTCTGCTCGGCGTCGCCCGCGCGGACCAGGTGGTCGTGAAAGCTGCGGACGGACGCAAGCTTGCGCGCGACGCTGGCGCGGGCGAGCCCCCGCTCCGACAGCGACGCGGCGTAGCCCCGCAGGTCGCGGTAGACGAGCGTTGCCGGCTCGCGGCCGCGGGCGGTCGCCCAGGCGGCCAGCTCGCCGAGGTCGGAGCCGTAGGCGCGCAGCGTGTTCGGCGACACGCTCCGCGTCTCCAGCTCGCGGCGAAACCGCATCAGGGCCGCCTCCCAGGCAGGGCTGATCTCCGCATGCTCGGCGCTCGCATCGGCCATCCGCACTGGATTCGCCACGCAGGCACTCATGCCTGCCTGAGGGGGGCGCGAGCGGTGATTGTCGAGTTGTTGGCGGTATGCGTCAGAAACTCGACCGGGACGCACGGGTTGCCGCCATTGCCAGCCGTCAGAAGGGGCTGGTGACCACTGCACAACTGCGCCACGCCGGGCACGACGAAAGCTCGATCGCACGCCGAGTCGCTGCTGGGCGCCTGCACCCCATCCATCGCGGCGTGTACGCGGTGGGGCACGTCGGCATCGGCCGCGAGGCCGGCTGGATGGCCGCCGTACTCGCGCTGGGTAGGGGCGCCGTGCTGAGTCACACGAGTGCCGCAGCGCTCTGGGGGATGCTCAAGCCCTCGGGCGGGCAGATCCACGTGACGGTGCCCACGGACGGCGGCCGATCCCGCCGCAAAGGCATCGCCATCCACCGCTCCACCACTCTCCTACCCAGCCAGACAACTGCTCGAGGGGGGATCCCCGTGACGAAGCCGGCAAGGACCCTTCGGGATCTTCGCCGCGTAGCGGCGCGATCGGCATGGGCGCGGGCGCTCCGCCAGGCGGAGTACCTGCGGCTTCCGCTGGATGGGCTGTTCGACCCCGACGGCACGCGCAGTGACCACGAGGCGGAGCTTCTGCGGCTGGTCCGCCGTCATCGCCTACCGCCTCCAGAGGTAAATGCCCGGCTGGGGCCCTACGTCGTCGACTTCCTGTGGCGAGAGCGGGGACTGGTCGTCGAGATGGACGCCTACGGCACCCACGGGGGTCGCGCCATGTTCGAGGCGGACCGCCGGCGCGATGCCGAGCTGAAAAGAAAGGGGCTCGAGGTGCTTCGTGTGACGGATACCTGGATGGCCAGCGCCCCCGGCGAGGTGATCGCGACCTTGCGCGCGCTGCTTTTCCCCACCCTGCCGTAGTAAGCGTCGGGGCTTCGCTCGGGCCCGGCGCTCTAGCCGATGTAGATCGGGGTGCCCACGTCGACCTGGTCGTAGAGGTCGATCACGTCTGGGACCGACATCCGCACGCAGCCGTGGGAGGCCGCCGAGCCGAGCGAGGCGAGGTCGTCCGTGCCGTGGATGCCGGCGCCGTCGAAGATGCCCATCCAGCGCGCCTTGAGAGGGTTGTCGGGGGCGCCGCCGGGAACCGTCGTGCCGGCGAGGTCGCCCGCCCAGCCGGAGTCGGGGACGTTCCACGCGGGGTTCACCGCCATGTTCTGGATGTGGTACACGCCCGCCGGCGTGTCGAAGCCGACGGCGCCGACCGCGACCGTGTAGGTCTTCGCCAGCTTCAGGTTCTGCCAGAGGCGCAGCTGGAAGCTCGAGCGGTCGACGGTGAGATACGTCGGGTTCTCGGCGGCCAGCTCGTCGGTCGTGACCTCCGGCTGTACCTCGTCGACCTGCGCCCTGATCGTGCGACCTCCGCGGCTCTGGACCGCGCCGGTGAGCTGCTCGCGCAGCTCGTCGGCGCGGAGGGCGCGACCGGGCTCGCCCGGCACGGTGTTGAGGCTCGCCGGCCCAGGCTCGATGGCGGCGTCCACCGCGTCGCGGTCGACCTCTGCCGAGACCTTGCCGACGAACTCGTCGATCGCCTTCTCGTCGTAGGTGACCTTCGGGTTGATCGTCTCGTTGACCTCGCCGCCGGTCGCGTAACGCCAGACGCGCGTGGGCAGGCTGTCCTCGCGGCTCGCCTCGAGCGCGTCGTCGACCATGCCGTCGATGTCGGCGTGCACGTTGAGCTGCTCCGGGCTCAGCACGTACTTGGTGTCGGCGTAGGTGACGGTGAGCGGCTTGTCCAGCGGCTTTATGAGGTCGGCGCGGACGTCCGCGCGCGCCTCCTCCGGCGACATCCCCCCCACGTCGACGTCGCCGATGCGGATCCCGTCGGCGATCTCGTCCTCGTGCGAGGAGTCAACCGCGTAGGCCGCGACGGCCCCTCCGATCAGCAGGAGGAGTACGACGACGATCGCTATCTGTGCCTTACGTCCCATGAAGGAGTGCCCCTACCCGTTGCGTGTGAACGCGAACGGCGGTTCACTGACTGGCGGCGGCCAGAGTGTAGGCAAGGCGTGCGGCGGCACGCGAAAGTCGTCTTGCGAAAACGGCCGCGCCGGCGCGGCTAGATTCCGAGCGGCTCGCGGTCGGCGTCCACGCCCTCGCCATCGGCGCGTTCGCGGCGCACGTGCGGGCTCCAGCGCAGGAACTCCTCGACCTCGCGCTCGTACGTGTAGGCGCGCTCGACGCCCTTCATCACCGGCTGCACTCGCAGGTGCTCGCCGAACTTGCTCATCGCCTCACGCGACGTGTAGCCGTAGCGGAAGCCGGTCGACTTCAGCAGGCGGTTGTCGACCCCGCGGCCGAAGCGCAGCAGGTTGAGCATCTCGTCGGGGATACGGAAGCCAAGCCGACGAAGGGGCGAGGCGATCAGCCCGGTGCCCCACGGCGGCAGGACCGGCGCCGGCATCTTGCCCAGCAGCCCGATCGCCTCCGACAGGGAGAGCACGCCGTCGGCGGCGACGTTGTACGTGCCCGGCATCCCGTGGAAGGCGGCGTGCTCGAGCGCGTGGACGATGTCGTCCTCGTGCACGAACTGGAGCCGTGGGTCGAAGCCGAGGACCATCGGCACCAGCGGCAGCGAGAACATGCGCGTGAAGCCGGTGTCGACGTCGGGGCCGAGCACGTTCGCGCAGCGCAGGACCGTGACCGCGACATCGTTCTTCTGCGCGAAGTCGTCCACGGCGGCCTCGGCGTCGACCACGTCGCGCTCGAGCGCCGTGCGGGGCGGGTGTGGCCGGCGCATCTGCTCGGTGAAGAACGCCGGGTCGTCGCTTTCGGACCCGTAATAGAGCGACGTGGACTTGAAGATGAACTTCCGCACCGGCGAGTCCGATCCCGAGCACGCCGCCAGGATGTTCATCGTCCCGATGACGTTGTTCTCGTGCGCGGCACGCGGCGCCGCGCCCAGCGAGTTGACGACCAGGCGGGTGTCTATGACCGTGTCGATCTCGGCCGCCCGCACGATCCGCTGGATCAGGGAGTGCTGGTTGGAGACCTTCACGAACTCGGTCCGCTCGAGCTCGCGGCGCGGCTCGCGGTTGTCGACCCCGACGATCGCCTCGATCTGCTCGAAGCTCTCGAGCGCCTGCGCCAGCCGGCCGCCCCAGTACGTGGACAGCCCGGTGACCAGGACCCTGCGGGTCCCGGGGTCGGGTGCCGCCCGCCCGGCTGAGCTCAGCTCCATCATCCGAACCACACCGACTTGCGCCGGCCCACCATCTCGGCCAGGTTCTCCTGGATCCGCGCGCGGATCTCCTGGGCGACCGTCTGGACGAGCGCCTTGTCGTGGGCGGCCTCGGCGCCGCCGAGCCCGATCGTGTCGAGCGGCTCGAGGAAGCGAAGCTTGAACTTGGCGGGCAGGTAGCCCAGCATCCCCAGCGGCCCAAGCCAGGGGAAGGTGGGCGTCACCGGAAAGTACAGAAGGCCCGTGAGGCGCTTCATGAAGTCGAGCTGGGCGAAGATCGGCATCGCCTCCTCGGCGCCGACGACGCACACCGGCACGAGCTTCGCCTCGGCACGCATCGCAGCCTCCACGAACCCGCCCCGGCCGAAGCGCCGCAGCCGATAGCGGTCCTTGTAGAGCTTCTCGGTGCCCTTCCGGCCCTCGGGGAATACGAGCACGAGCTGCTCCTCGTCGTAGAGCAGGCGATGGACGTTCGCCGGGTGCGCCGCAACGCAGCCGATCTTCGGGATCAGCATCGAGAACCCCGGGTAGCTCTTGAAGAAGTGCTCGACGGTGATGTTCAGCGGCCTCGGATTGGAATGCTCTTCGCGGATCGCCTTGCCGATCATCGCCGCGTCGGGAGGCAGGGCCCCCGCGTGGTTGGAGACCAGCAGCGCGCCGCCCTCGGCCGGGACGTTCTCGATCCCCTCGACCTCCGCGCGGAACCAGTAGCGGTAGAAGAACTCGACGAGGGTCTGGTCCATGAACCCCTCGACGCGCTCGGATCGGCCCCAGTCGTTGAGCTGGCGGTCGGGCTCGATCGCCGGCAGGAGCTCGCGCGAGCGCTCGGCGGGACGGCGCTCCGGCAGACGCTCGCCGTCGCCCTCGGGCTGCCCCTCGCGCTCGTCCTCCGTATAGGCGAGTGAGGTTCGGTCTGAGTCCATCGAGCGGGCCATAGTATCCGCCTCCGTGCGCTCCAAGGACCAGGTACGCAAGGCCGTCTGGAAGGCCATGGACCGGGAGGGCGTCTCGCGCTTTCCGGGGGCCGAGGGACGCATACCCAACTTCGCCGGGGCGAAGCTTGCCGCGCAGAAGCTGGCCGGCCACCGCCTATGGAAGCGCTCGCGGCTGGTGAAGGCCAATCCCGACTCGCCCCAGACGCACGTCCGCCGCCTGGCCCTGGAGGAGGGGAAGATGCTGGTGATGGCAGTGCCTCGCCTGCGCGACCAACACCCCTTTCGGCTGCTCGATCCCCGCAAGCTCTCGGCGAAGCAGGTGCGCGAGGCGGCCACGATCAAAGGGGCGCTGCGCCACGGCAAGGTGGTCGCCCTGGAGGAGCTGCCGCAGATCGACTTCGTGCTCTGTGGATCGGTCGCCGTCAACCTCAGCGGCGCGCGGATCGGCAAGGGCGGCGGCTTCTCCGACCTCGAGTACGCGCTGCTGATCGAGGAGGGCGTCATCGACGAGCACACGGTCGTGGCCACCACCGCCCACCCCATCCAGATCCTGCGCGAGCACCTGCCGCTGACCGATCATGACCTGCCCATCGACATAATCGCCACGCCGCGCGCCGTGATCGACGTCGAGCGCCAGTACGACCGCCCCCGCGGCATCCTCTGGGACCACCTCCAGCCGCCGCAGATCCACGAGATCCCGATCCTCGAGCGGATCGGCTACGCGTGAGCCACCGCTCCGAGTCGGTCCTCGAGAGGGCCCGGACCGTGTACCCATTCGCGCTGCCTGACGGGCCGCCGCCCGACTCCACCCCGGCCGACGGGCCGGACCCGTATGGCAGTCCCGATTCGGAGTGGCTGCGCATCGACTGGCGCGAGCACCTGCGCACCGCCGACGTCGACGGAGCGCGCGTCAACCACGTGGAGATGGGCGCCGGGGAGCCCACGCTGCTGTTCGTCCACGGCCTCTCGGGCTCGTGGCAGAACTGGCTCGAAAACGTCCCGCACTTCTGCCGCTCGCACCGCGTCGTGGCCCTCGACCTGCCCGGCTTCGGCGATTCGCCCCTTCCCCCCTGGGAGATCTCGATCGAGGCCTATGGGCGATTCCTGATCAGCTTCTGCGAGGCCCTCGGCATCGGCGACTGCGTGGTGGTCGGAAACTCGATGGGCGGATTCGTGGCCGCCGAGGCCGCCGCGCGCAACCCCGGCCGCTTCGAGAAGCTCGTGCTCGTCTCGGCGGCGGGGATCTCCCACGCGCGCATGCGCAAGGAGCCCGTGGAGGCGATGGCCCGGGTGGCCGCCGCCGCGGCGCCCATTGGGCTGCGCTGGCAGGAACGCGCCCTGCTGCGGCCGCGACTTCGCAATGCGACGTTCCAGCAGCTCGTGCGGTGGCCCACGGGCCTGCGGACCGAGCTGCTGTGGGAGCAGTTCCACCACGGCGCAGGCAAGCCCGGCTTCCTGCCGGCCGTCCAGGGCTTGGTGGGCTACGACTTCCGCGACGAGCTCGAGAAGGTCGACATCCCTGCCCTCATCGTGTGGGGCCGCAATGACCGCATCGTCCCGGCAGCGGACGCCCTGGAGTACGCGAACCACCTGCGGCACTCCGAGACGGTGATCTTCCGCGACACCGGGCACCTCCCCATGCTCGAGCGCCCGGTCAGGTTCAACCGACTGCTCGAGGGCTTCCTCAGCTCGTAACGGCGCCCTCCGACGCCGAGCTCACCGACCGCGCGTACTTCGCCATCACCCCGGTCTCGTACTCGGGCTCGGGGCTCTGGTACTCGGCGATCCGCCGTTCGATCTCGTCGTCGGTCAGGTCGACCCGCAGCTCGCGCGCCTCGACGTCGACCGTCACCTCGTCGCCCTCGCGCAGCGCGGCGATCGGCCCGCCCTTGACCGCCTCGGGCGCGACGTGGCCAACCATCAGCCCGCGGGTGGCGCCCGAGAAGCGGCCGTCGGTGAGCAGCGCGACCTCCTCCCCGAGCCCCTCGCCGACGATCGCGGCGGTGACCTGAAGCATCTCGCGCATCCCGGGGCCCCCGGCAGGGCCCTCGTTGCGGATCACGATCACGTCGCCGGCGCCCAGCTCCTGCGCCTTGACCGCGTGGAAGCACTCCTCCTCGGACTCGAACACCCGCGCCGGGCCCGCCTGGCCCTTGCGCTCGGTGCCCGCCAGCTTCACCACCGCCCCATCGGGTGCCAGATTCCCCC
>Ga0126311_10001558_pt1 | contig 11145 bp, 9 predicted proteins | sample Plot61_FD_92539 | JGI IMG/M metagenome (GOLD analysis project Ga0126311, IMG submission 92539) | Serpentine soil microbial communities from UC McLaughlin Reserve, CA, USA - Plot61 | ecosystem: Environmental > Terrestrial > Soil > Grasslands | place: USA: UC McLaughlin Reserve, Lake County...
CGAGCGGCCGGGAACCGACCGCACCCTGGTGATCGACATCGGCGGCGGCTCGACCGAGCTGATCGTGGGGTCGGGCGACGAGATCTCCTTCCACGCCTCGCTCCAGGCGGGCACGGTGCGCCACTCCGAGCGCCACCTGCCCGACGACCCCCCCACGGCCGCCGAGCTCGAGCGCCTCGCCGATGACGTGCGCCATCTGATCGACGCCGAGCTGGAGAGCGAGCCGATCGTCCAGGCGAAGGAGGGGATCGCCGTCGCCGGCACCCCCACGTCGCTGGCGGCGATCGACCTCGAGCTCGACCCCTACGACCCCGATGCGGTCCAGGGGCACGGCCTGAGCCTGTCCGCCATCCAGCGAATGTGCTCAGAGCTGTCGGCCATGCCGCTGGCGGAGCGCCTCGAGGTGACCGGCCTGCATCCCGACCGGGCCCCGACGATCGTCGCCGGCATCGTGATCCTCACCCAGGTGATGCGCGCCTTCGGGCTCGACCGGATCGAGGTCTCCGAGCACGACATCCTCTACGGCGCCGCGCTCGAGGCCGCCCGGGCCGCCGCCTAGGCCCGATCGGCTGACTCAGGCCAGAACGGCCTTGCGCGGGTAGACGACCTCCGGGTCGGTGAGGACGTTCACCAGCGCCGGCCGACCCGACTCGAACGCCCGCTCGAGCGCCGGCAGCAGCTCGCCCGGCTCCGAGACCAGCTCGGCGTGGCACCCGAGGGCCTCGGCGATCGCGTCGTAGCGCGTGCCCTGGCGGAGCTCGGCCGCCATCGAGTACCCGTAGAGGAACTTCATTGGGTGGTGCTCCAGGGCCCAGATCCCGTTATTGCCGATCACCCCGACCACCGGCAGGCCGTGGCGGGCGAGGGTGTCGAACTCGAGCCCGGCGAAGCCGAAGGCGCCGTCGCCCAGCAGCAGGCACACCTGGCGGTCGGGGTGCGCGAGCTTGGCGCCGATCGCCTGCCCCGGCCCGGCGCCAAGACAGCCGAATGGCCCCGGGTCCATCCAGCAGCCCGGCTCGTATGTGTCGATCACGCGACCCGCGTAGGACACGAAGTCCCCGCCGTCGCCGATCACGATCGCGTCGCGCTCGAGGACCTTCGCGAGCTCGCGATACACGCGCATCGGGTGAAGCGGCGCGCGGTCGTCGTCGAGCTCGCTCACCTCGGCCTCGCGCTTCTCGGCCTCGACGGCCCCGACCACGTTGCGCCACGCCCGGGTGCGCTCGGGCTGGTTGCCGGTGGCCTCGTGAAGCGAGGCGAGGGTGGCGGTGATGTCGCCCACCAGCTCGACGTCGGGGGCGCGGTTAGCGATCAGCTCGTTCGGCGCCGAATCCAGCCAGACGATCTTGGTCTCATCGCCGAAGCTGCCACCGAAGCCGAGTCGGAAGTCCAGCGGCAGCCCGATCGCGAGCGCGACGTCGGCCTCCTTCAGCGCGTGCCCGCGCGCGCGGCTGAAGCACAGCTCATGGTCGGCGGGCAGGCAGCCGCGGCCCATCCCGTTGAGGAACGTCGGTGCGCCGAGCGCCTCGGCGACATGGCGCAGCTCGCTCTCGCCGCGCGCCCAGTAGATGCCCGTGCCGGCCATGATCACCGGCCGCTCCGCCGCTCCCAGCAGCTCCGCCGCGCGCTCGACCCCCTCCGCGGGCTCGGCGGTCCCGGAGGGCGGCGCGGTGGGCTCGCTCTCGGCCTCGCCGAAGACGACGTCGAGCGGGTAGTCCAGGAAGGCGGGGCCGCTGGGCTGCGCCAGGGCGGCGTCGATGGCCGCACAGGTCGCCGCTGCGATCTCGCCAGTCTGCTTCACCGTCTCGGCGCTCTTGGTCAACGGCGCGACGAACGGCAGGTGGTCGATCTCCTGAAGCGAGCCCGAGCCCCAGCGCCCCTCGGCCGCGCGGCCTCCGAGGACGACCAGCGGCGAGCGGTTGAACCGGGCCGCGGCGATCGCGCTGACGCCGTTGGTCACTCCCGGGCCGGCGGTCAGCGCACAAACGCCCGCCTCGCGCGTCGCCTTCGCCCAGCCCTCGGCCGCGAACGCCGCTGACTGCTCGTGGCGCACGTCGACGACCTCGATCCCCTCCTCCTTGCAGCCGTCGTAGAGGGAGAAGAGGTGGCCGCCCGAGAGGGTGAACAGATGGCTGACGCCGCGGGCCGCCAGAGCCCTGGCGGCGAGCCTCCCACCGTGGACGGGGCCGCCCCCGGACTCGGCCGCGCGGGCGCTCTCCTCGGTCGTCGCCATCGGGGCTGGGAGCCTACTCTGGCACGCCTTGTCCGAGAAGATCGACCCCACCTGGCTCGCCTATGCGCTCGACCGCCCGGCGGAGCCGGACGCGCTCGAGGCCGGCCTCGAGCGCGTCAAGGGCCACTACGACACCATCGTCGACTACCCGACGCGCGCGCAGCGTGAGCTCGGTCCGCGCGTAGGCGTGGCGGTCATCGGCGACGCCGAGCCGCGCTGCCACTGGCCGTTCTTCTCCGCGGGGGATGATCTGGTTGTCGCCAGCGCATATCCACTCACCGGCTGGCGGCGCGTCGCCGGGGGCGTCGGCCCCGCAGAGGCGCCGCTGGCCGTCGGCAGGGCGATCGCCGCCGCGCCGCAGCGCGCGGCCTCGGCCTTCCCGGCGCCGTTCGCGCTGGCGATCCTGGAGCCGGCCCGCGAGCGGCTCGTGGTCCTCAACGACGCGCTCGCGGTCGCCCGCCTGTTCGAGTACCGGTTCGCCGGCGGCCGCATCTGGTCCAACCGCGCGGCCGCCCCGCTGCTCTTCGCCGGCACCGAGCCCGCCGCGGACGAACGCGGCTGGCGCATCCTCGCCGCCGCGAGCTGGCTGATCGGCAACGCCACGCCGTTTCGCGACGTGCGGAAGGTCGGCGAGGGGGTCGTGATCGAGGCAGGCCCCGACGGTGTGAGCGAGCGGGCGACCGACGCGGTCGGGCCGCTGGTGCGGACCGTCCGCGCCGATTTCCGCGAGCTGGTGCCGGCGGCCTGCGACGAGGCCGTCGACCAGGTCACGGCCGCCGCGGAGCTGTGGCCGGGGCGCGCCGACGTGGACCTCTCCGGCGGCCGCGACTCGCGGACGGTCGCCGGAGCCGTTCTGGTCGCCGGGATCGACGCGCGCTTCAAGACCTCGGACGTCACGCCCGGCGAGGCGGACATCGCGCGCGAGCTGGTGGCGGCGGCGCCGAAGCCGATGGAGCACCGGGTCCGCAAGGCCGACGACAGCGCCGTGAAGGCACACACGCGCCCGCTGCTGGACCGCGCGCTGAACGCGATCGTCCTCCACGACGGGATGCGCCACCCGCAGAAGATGCGCGGCAAGCAGACGCTTCCCCGTTCGCGGCCCGAGACCGCGACGCTCTCCGGCCACGGCGGCGACGTCGCCCACGGCTACTTCTACAAGTCGCGCGGCGACATCCGGCGCCTGCGATTCGGCGGCCGCCGGGGGATCACCGACCGTGTGATGCGCCTGTTCGCCCGCGACCACGGCGCCGCCCGCGCCGACTCCTACGCGGAGGCCCGGGCCGAGGTGGAGCGCATCCTCGCGGAGGGCCGGCGCCACGGGGTCAAGGGCCCGATGGTGCTGGAGTGGTTCTACCTCGTCGACCGCTTCGCCAACCGCCAGGGGGTCGCCTCCCACGCCGAGCGCGTTTCCGTCTTCGGCGGCCCCGCCTTCATCCGCGCGGCCTTCGCTGAGCGGCCGAAGGAGCGGGTGGATTCCCGACTTCACCACGAGATGGTCGCCCGCCTGGTGCCCGAGTGGGCGGAGATCCCGTTCTTCAAGGCCCCCCGAACCCGGATGAAGAAGGTGCGGCGGCTGCGGCTATGGGAGGCGCCCGACGACGCCCAGGCGATCGAGGAGCTGCTCGCGGCCGACGGCCCCTGGGCCGAGCTCTACGACCCCGGGCGGGTTCGCGCGGCCTGGGAGGAGGTGAAGGCAGGCGGCGGCAAGGGCAGCTGGGAGCCGATCTTCGAGGGCGTCGCCCACCGCGAGGCGTTCGAGCGCTATCTGGCGCTGCTGCGCGAGCGGGCCGCCGACGGCCCGCCGCTGACGGCCGCCCCCTAGCTGCGCCCCGCGAGCCCTCGCGCAGCCGCACGCCGGGCCCGGGAGACCGCGGCGCGCATCGCCCCGACGGGGCTGCCGTCGTCCCCCGATTCGGCCGCGAGCTCCGCCTCGACGGGCTCGGCGCCGGGGACGTGCTGGGGCGCGAAGAGCCGCACGGGCTCGCCGATTCCCTTGAGCTCCTGCTCGCCGACGTCCTCGAGCTCGAACTCGTCGGACAGGCTCTTGCACGTCGTTTCGGTGGCGAGCACGTCCGCGCCGAGCTCGCGGGTGGCCGTCTCGACGCGGGAGGCGATGTTGACGGGGTCTCCGATCACCGAGAAGTTCAGGCGCCCGGCGCCGCCGATCGACCCGGCGACGACGCTCCCCGTGTTGATGCCCACGCCGATGCGCAGCCGCTCGCCGGCGGCGTCCTCGGAGTTCACGGCCCGGGCCATCGCGCACCCGGCACGGACCGCGCGGTCGGCGTGGTCGGCGTAGCTCTCGGGGGCGCCGAAGACGGCGAGCAACCCGTCGCCCTCGAACTTGTCGACGTGACCCCCGTGTTGCGCGACGATCGGGACGATCACCTCGAACAGGCCGTTGAGCGCCCCCACGACCTGCTTCGCGTCCATCTCGGCCGCGAGCTGCGTGAAGTCGCGGACGTCGCAGAACAGCACCGACACCTCGACCTCGACGCCCTCCTCGGAGAACCCCTCGCTGAGGATGTACTCGGCGACCTCCTTGTCGAGGTACGTGCCGAAGGCCTCACGAATGCGCTCGCGCTCGGCGAGGCCGGCGCTCATCTGGTTGAACGAGGCGGCGAGCTCGCCCAGCTCGTCGCCGGTCGTGACCGGCACCGAGACGTCGAAGCGCCCCTCGAACACCGCCTCGGTCGCCTTCTGGAGGTCGGCGATCGGCCGCAGGATCGACTTCGAGAGCAGGAGCGAGAGCTCGAGGGAGATCGTGGTCGCGACGCCCAGGGCGATCAGGACGTCGCTGGTGAGGCTGGCTTCTCCCCCGCCCTCCGAGGTGAGCGCCGCCACCACGAGGCCGGCGATCAGGTTGATCAGCGGCAGCGCCCCCATCAGCCGCACCCGCAGCGGGAAGGCCGAGATGGCGGCCTCCATCCGCGGCGTCACGGCCTGGTTGATGTCGACGAGCACCGGCCGCATGCCCACCTCGAGCGCGAGGTAGTGCAGCATCGCCCCGTAGCCGACGGCGACCGAGGCGCCGAAGAAGAACGGGAAGACCGCCAGCCACGAGAGCTCGAGGATCATCACCGCGGCCACGCAGGTGGGGAACACGACCACGAGGAACGGGAACGCCATGTCGCGCTTGATCAGGTCCATCGGCAGCCCGATCGCCGCCGCCCACGCCTCGTTCGAGGATCTCTCGTCGCGCTGGCCGTCGATCCACCGGCGGATCGGCTTCAGCAGCGGATAGGTCCGGATCAGGTTCAGTGCGACGGCGACGGCCGTGAGCCCCAGCGCGATCAGCATGATCACGACGAAGTCGTGCTGGGGGATGTCCCAGTAGAAGGTGAACAGCGCCAGGGTGCCGGCCGTGACCAGGAACGCGGTCTGCAGCTCCAGCGTGAGATAGAGGGGCGGATACCAGCTGCCCAAGCGACGGTAGAGCCACGTGAACGCCCCCAGCGCCATCACGGGAATTGTCGCAGCCGGATCGAATGGTATGTGTGATGAAGCGTCCAACCCCGATCGTGCGTGCCCACGCACGGTCAGCGACCTCAAGGAAGCCGGGATAGGCTCCGATTAGGACTACGTGGAGCGTGAAGCGGTGAACGGCGGCTTTCCCGAGCCGCCCCCGGGGGGCTGGGTGCGCGTGGTGCGCGCCGAGCACGAGGCCTGCGGAGGCGAGACTCGCGTGCGCCTGCCCGGCCACGTCCCGAGCTGGGCGGTCCGTCGCGTCGTCTGCCAGAGCTGTGCCCAGCCGTTCGAGGCCCCCGCCGTCGAGGAGCTCGAGGTGCTTCAGCCCGAGCCGGCGCCCGCCGGCCCCTCGCGCCCTCGCCGTTCCCTTCCCAGCCTTTCCCTACCCAGCTTGCACCTGCCGTCCCTGCCGGGCTGGCTGCGCGACCCGGACAGCCTGGCGTGGCGGATCGGCGGGCTCGCCGCCGGCGCGGTGGCCGTGATCGCCGTCCTCTTGCTGATCCGGGGCGGCGCGGACGAGGCGTCGCCCACCCCGTTCGCTCCGGCCGCCGAGGACGGCGGCGCGGCGCCCGCGGTGTCGGCCTCCAAGGCCGGCGGCGGCACGGCCCACGACGGCAACGCCGAGCTCGTCCGCGAGTCCAGCTTCACGCTCGCGCTGCCCAACGGCTGGGAGCGCGGGACCCCGTCCGGCGGGGCGACGTTCGTGACCGCGACGGCCACGGGCGACGCCGACGCGACGCTCTGGGTCGAGCGCGACCCCGACCTCGACTTCACCAGCTTCGAAGCCCGCTCGCTCGACCAGCTGCGCACGCTCGCCGGAAGCGCCCACGTCGTCGAGCGGACCTCGGCGCCCACGGCCGACGGCACGATCGTCCGCCTCGCCGCGGACGCCCCGGCGGACTCGCCCACCTACGAGGTCATCCTTCGCGCCTCCGGCCCGTACCGCTATTACCTCGCGACCACGGTGCAGCCGGACGCCTCGCGCACCGCGCTCGACGGCGTGAAGCTGATCCAGAGCTCGTTCTCGCCGACCGGGAGCGGAGGCTGACCATGCGCGGGCGGACCATCCTCTACGTGCTGCTGGCGCTGACCGTGCCGACGGGGGCGTTCGCCCTCACGGGGGGCGACGACGGCCCGCCGGCCGAGAGCCTCTCGGTGAGTGCGTCGCTCGACGGCTGCGGAATCGCCTCGGACTCGATCGTCTGCAAGATCGACGCGCGCTGGAACGACCTTCCGGGCGCGACCCGCCACACGGCCACCGTCGCGGGCGCGGACGGATCCGTCGTGGACTACGGCGACGTCGGCGCCGGCTCGGCCAGCTTCTGGGTCCCCTACACGGGCAACGGCACCTATACCGTCACGGTCTCGGCCTACGGCACGCCGCCGGGCGCCGACGATCAGGAGGTCATCGCCAAGGCGAGCTCAAGCGCCGATCGCGGCGGCAAGCAGCCCGAGGCCCTCGACGGCGGCGAGATCGCCGGAACCGACGACGCGGGCGAGCCGGCCGACGAGACGGGCGACCCGGACGAGCCGGGCTGCGAGGAGGAGCCGCCCTCACAGCCCGGCGCCGAGGAGCCGGCGGCCGAGGCCCAGCCCGAGAACCAGGAGCCCGCCGTAGGCGCCGAGGCCGCCGCCGCGGCGCCGGGCGACGAGCCCGAGGCGGACGAGCTCAGCGCCGCCGACGAGCAGGCGCTCGACGACGAGGCCCAGACGCCCGAGTCGGTCGACTGCCCGGCCGGCTGACCCCCCGCCCTCCCGGGCCATACCCGTAGCATTCGGCGCGATGGCAACGGCCACCGCCGAGTCGCTCTCCGACGCCGCCCGCGAGTTCGCGAGCGGGCCGCACGGCCTGGTGATCGGCGGCGAGCGGGCCGAGGCCGCCGACGGGCGGACGTTCGAGACGATCGACCCGTCAACGGGGGAGCCGATCTGCGAGGTCGCCCAGGGCGGCGCCGAGGACGCGCGGCGGGCGGTCGAGGCGGCGCGTGCGGCGCTCGACGGGCCGCTGCGCAAGGTCAGCCCCTCGAAGCGCTCGGGGCTCATGAACACGCTCGCGGAGCTGATCAAGGCCAACGGCGAGGAGCTCGCCGAGCTAGAGTCGCTCGACAACGGCAAGCCGCTGGCGGCCGCCAAGGGGGACATCGCCGCGACCGTCAACCACCTTCGCTACTTCGCCGGGTGGCCCACCAAGGTCGAAGGCGAGACGATCCCGGTCTCGGCCCGGGACGTGCTCTGTTACACGCTGCGCGAGCCGGTCGGGGTGTGCGCCCAGATCGTGCCCTGGAACTACCCGCTGCTGATGGCCACCTGGAAGGTGGCACCGGCCCTGGCGTCCGGGTGCGCGACCGTCCTCAAGCCGGCCGAGCAGACCCCGCTCACGGCGCTGCGGCTGGGCGAGCTGGCCCTTGAGGCGGGCTTCCCGGAGGGGACCCTCAATGTCCTCACCGGCGACGGCGAGACCGGCGCGGCGCTGGTCGACGACCCCGGCGTGCAGAAGGTCGCCTTCACCGGCTCGACCGTGGTCGGCCGCGAGATCGGCGCCAAGTGCGGCAGGGCGCTGAAGCGAGTGACTCTCGAACTCGGCGGCAAGAGCCCCAACATCATCCTCGCCGATGCCGACCTCGAGGCCGCGATCAAGGGCTCGTTCCAGGGGATCTACTTCAACTCCGGCCAGTCGTGCAACGCAGGGTCGCGCCTGTTCGTGCAGAGCGACCTCTTCGACGAGGTCGTCGGCGGGCTCACCGAGTTCGCGCGCGACGCGAAGGTCGGCCCGGGCCTCGACCCCGACTCGCAGTTCGGGCCGGTGGTCTCCGAGGAGCAGTACGACCGGGTGGCGGGCTACATCGACTCCGGCCTCGCCGACGGCGCCGAGGCGGTCGCGGGCGGCTCGCCGGGCGATCGCAACGGCGGCGGCTACTTCATCCCCCCCACCCTCTTCACCGGCGTGTCGGACGAGATGAAGATCGCCCGCGAGGAGATCTTCGGCCCGGTGCTCGTCGCCATGCCCTTCGACGACCTCGAGGAGGTGGCCCGCCGCGCGAACGACACCGAGTACGGGCTGGCCGCGGGCCTGTGGACGCGCGACATCTCCAACGCCCACAAGCTCGCCGCGATGCTCGAGGCCGGAAACGTCTACATCAACACCTGGGGCGGCGGCGACCCGGCCGCACCATTCGGTGGGTACAAGGCCTCGGGGATCGGCCGCGAGAAGGGCCACGCCAACTTAGACGCCTACCTCGAGACCAAGACGGTGTGGACTCAGCTCTAGCGCCGCCGGGTCTACGATCGCCCGGCCCGGGTGGCCGAACTGGTACAGGCAGGCGGCCTTAAAAGTCGCCGCCCGCAAGGGCATTGCGGGTTCGAATCCCGCCCCGGGCACTCCCCCTCAGGTCGACGGGATCCGCGCGACCGCGCGGGTGCCTCCGCCGCTCGGCGTCGACAGCTCGAGGTCGCCGCCGCTCGCCTCCAGCCGCCGCGCGATCGACGCAAGGCCGATGTGGCCCTCCGCGACCGCCTCGTCGCGCCGGCCCGGCTCGATCCCGCGGCCGTCGTCGGTGACGGTGAGCAGCACGGCCCCGGGCGCCGGCTCGACCGTCACCTCGAGGCTGGTCGCGCCGGAGTGCCGGGCGGCGTTGCCGATCAGCTCGCGCGCGACCGAGAAAACGAGGCCGTCGGTGGTGCCGATCGCGTCGTCGGCCACCCGCAGCTGCGAGTCGAGGCCGGCCTGATGCTCGGCCTGGGTGCACGCCGCGTCGAGGGCGCCCTGAAGCCCCCGCTGCTCGAGGATCACGGGGTGAAGCGCTGTCACCGCGTCGCGCACGCGATCGATGGCGACGCCCATGATCTCGTGCGCCCGGGTGACCTGGGCACGCCCCGGGGCCGCTTCGATCAGATCCTGGTGAGCGGCGAGCAGGCTCTGCAGCGCGTCGTCGTGCAGCGCCTGGGCGACCCGCGCGCGCTCGCGCTCCTCGACCTCGAGGACCTGCACGGCGAGCTTCGCCCGCTCGGCCGACAGCTCCTCGATCCGCTCGTCGGCGATGCGAAGCTGATGGCGGCCGTACAGCAGCCCCGCCCCAGCGCCGGCCCCCAGCGCAACGACGACGGCCGCGACGTTCACTCCAGCAGGCCGCGCCGCATCGCCTCCGCGACGGCCGCCGCGCGGTCGGAGACCCCGAGCTTCTCGTACAGCTTGTGGAGATGGGACTTGACGGTCGTGGGGCTCAGGTGGATCCGCTGGCCGATCTGTGGCGCCGAGAGGCCCTCGGAGATCAGCTGGAGGACCTCGCGCTCGCGAGCGGTGAGCTGGGGCGCGTCGGCGCTGCGCTCGCGCTCCTGCACCTGGAGGGCGAGCCCGGCCTGCGCCTCGGGCGCGAGCGCGGTCCCGCCGCGGGCGACGGCGGCGATCGCGTCGCAGATCTCCTCCCGCGACGACTCCTTCGACAGGTAGCCGCGCGCGCCGGCGGCGACCGTCTCGTACGCGAGCTCGCTCTCCATGAACGCCGAGAGGAAGATCACCTTTACCTTGACCCCGTCGCGGTGAAGGGCGTTCAGGACCTGCGGGCCCTCCAGCCCGGGCATGCGGATGTCGAGCAGCGCGACGTCGGGCATCGACTCCTTGATCTCGTCGAGCGCGCGACGGCCGTCCTCCGCCTCGCCGACGAGCTCGAGGTCGGGGCGCTCCTTGACGGCGCGGACGATGCCCTCCCGGTAGATGGGATGGTCGTCGGCGACCAGCACGCGAACGCGGGCCTGCTTCGGACTCACGGTGCCGAGTCTACGTGGGTGGAGCTAAACCCAGAGGCCCAGCTCGAGGCCGTCCCTGACCTCGAGCTGAGACAACCGGGTACGGGACAGGGCGCCATTTGAGCCGCCGGTGAAGGCGGCCGTGGCGTCCAGCTCACCGCGGTCGGGCTCGAGAACGTCCCCGAGGGATTCTTGGGCTTCCTGCCCGGAATCGATCTCGAGGCATGTACGCGGATGTTGATCTGCGATCGGTACCACGCCTGCTCCCGCCCCAACGCGGTGGCGTTGATGGGGGGATAGTCATGCTGACTGCCGTCAGGCGTGGGGGCATCATCCGCTCGGTCGGACCGAGGGAGGATTGAGCGTCATCCGATCGGAGGATGCGCCGACCAGGCCGATCGGACGAAATCCCCGCAGACGGCCGTCAGGCGAGCCCGATGACCTTGAGCCGCCGCGTGAGGCATCGGGCGGCGAACGCGTGGGTGTCGTCACGGGAGACCCCGAAAAGCTCCAGGTCCTCGTCCTCCGCCCACGGGGGCTCGAGGACGCCGTCGGCGATCGGCAGGGTCTCGGCGAGGGTCCGCTGGATCGCCTCGCGGTAGCGGTCGTCCTCGTTCGCCATGTCGGTGAGGAAGCGCACCCCGAATGCGATGTGCCGGTGCTCGTCGCGCGCGACCTTCTCGAAGCCCTCGACGAACGCC
>Ga0126311_10001559_pt1 | contig 11140 bp, 3 predicted proteins | sample Plot61_FD_92539 | JGI IMG/M metagenome (GOLD analysis project Ga0126311, IMG submission 92539) | Serpentine soil microbial communities from UC McLaughlin Reserve, CA, USA - Plot61 | ecosystem: Environmental > Terrestrial > Soil > Grasslands | place: USA: UC McLaughlin Reserve, Lake County...
CCGCTGCCGTGCCCCGAGGCGGTCTCGGCGGCCGACCCCGGCACGATGAGTGTCAACTACCGCAACGAGCCTCTGGCGCTGCGCGTCCGCGACCCGAACACCAACACGCAGGCCGCGGGCGAGCCGGGAGACCTCTCGCACGCCTACCGCTCGCTGATTAATCGCGCCGACACGCGACTCAACACACAGCCCGGCTTCTATCCGGCACTCACGCCCGGCGTGCAGGCGGGCGACCCGTTCACTCCGCTCCTACGCGCCTACGAGGACGACAACGTGCAGATACGCATCCTCGTCGGCGCGCACGAGGAGGGGCACAACTTCGGCGTCCACGGCGTCAAGTGGAAGTTCGAGCCGGGCACGCCCGAAGACCCGGCGGCGAACGCCAATAACAACACTGGCTACCGCAACAACCAGATGATGGGCATCAGCGAGCATTACGAGTTCGTCGTGCCCAAGCTGCCCAAGAACTTCCAAGGTGATACGGCCGACTACCTGTACACGCCCGGTGCCAGCGTGGACGACCAGTGGAACGGGCTGTGGGGCATCATGCGAGCCTACCGCGCGCAGCGCACAGACCTCGCGAGGCTGCCGAACAACGCGACGGGCGGCGCGCCTTTCACGAACATCGCCGACTTCAACGGCGTCTGCCCTAAGACGGCTTACGTTCAGCCGTACGACGTTACGGCCGCCCTCGCGCGCGACGTACTGCCCGAGGCGACGCTGACCTACAACAGCCGCGCCGCCAACGGCGGCCCGCTCCACGACCCGACGGCCATCATGTTCGTACGCACGACGGACATCGACGCGGCGGGCAAGCTGAAAGCTGGCGTGCCGCGCGAGCCTCTCGTGCTGCGCGCGAAGGCTGGCGACTGCGTGGAGGTCACTCTAAGGAACAAGCTGCCCGCGACCGGCGCCATCGACCTCGACGGCTTCAACACGCTGCCGATGATCATCGAGCACTTCAACGCCAACCAGGTGCGTCCGTCGGCCGAGGTGGGTCTGCACCCGCAGAACCTCTTCTTCGACGTGACGCGCTCGTCAGGCGTCAACGTCGGCTCGAACCCGGTGCAGACGGTCAAGCCGGGGCTGTCGCTGAAGTACCAGTGGTACGCGGGCGACGTGTCGCCGAACGCGAGCAACGTCGCGACCTTCTCCGCAATCGAGTTCGGCGCGACGGGCCTCTCGTCGTCCGACCCGATCAAGCACTCGAACAAGGGGGCGATGGGCGCGCTCATCATCGAGCCGGTCGCATCAACCTGGACAGAGGACGCGGGCACGCGGGCACAGGCAACCGTCACGGACTCGAACGGCAGGAGCTTCCGCGAGTTCGTGATGATGTTGCAGAACGACGTGAACCTGCGCAGGGGCTCGGGCGACGGCAACGCCTTGCCGAACACGGCCGAGGCCGAGGACGCGGAGGACTCGGGGCAGAAGGCCATCAACTACCGAACGGAGCCGCTCTGGAAGCGCATGGGCTTCGAGCCCGACGCGCCCCTGACCGGGCCTCGGTCTGCAATCTGCCCCGGCCCCGGTGCGGTGACACGTAACTGCGACTTCAGCGACGCGCTGTCGAACTCGCAGGTGGGCGGCGATCCCGTGACGCCCATCTTCACTGCGACCGTCGGCCAGGACGTTCGAGTCCGCCTGCTACAGCCCGGCGGCCACGCACGCAACAACGTCTTCATGCTCCACGGCCACATCTGGGAGGAGGAGCCTTACGTCAACAACTCGGGCGCTCTCGGCAGCAATCCGCTCTCTGAGTGGAAGGGCTCGCAGTACGGCGTCGGGCCGGGGAGCCACTTCGACTTCCTCCTGAAGCACGGGGCGGGCGGCGCGTTCGCGGTACCTGGCGACTACCTGTACCGCACGTTCCAGTCCTTCCAGTTCGACGGGGGCATCTGGGGCATCTTCCGAGTTCACTACTAGGCGGCAAGCTTCGTAGTGACAAACAGGGTGAGGGCGCGAAGTCTCTTCGCGCCCTCACTTCTCTTTCAGACGGCTTGCACGATTATCGCAACCGCGGCGGCGCGAGGGCCTGTTGCGGGCGGCACTTGGTTTCTTAAAACCCGCAATACCGTCGTTTAGCTCTTGCCTTTGTTGGTTGGATACTTCTCCGGCTCGGGGCCGGCGCGTTGCGGGGCATCGGCCAGCGGGGGCCAGGGGCGCGCCTGGTAGTTTTCGTCCACGACGCGCGCCTTGGTGCCGGGCGGGAGGACTTGAAGAGTTTTGAGGAACTCGATGAGGGCGTCCTGTTCGGCGGCCGGCAGCGCCTGGAAGGCGTCACGCGACGACTTGGCCTCACCCGAGTGCGCGAGGACGGACTGGCGCAGCGTCGTAAACAGTCCGTGGTGGAAGAAGGGCGCTTCGTTGGCCGCGCCCCACAGACGCTTGGTGAGGAAGCGGCAGTTGCCGCCCTTGAACTTCTTCGACCACTGGGACTGGTTCATGTCGAGCGGCTCGCACGCGCCCGACTCTGAGATGTCGTGAAGCTTGAAGTCGCTGTAAGCCTCGACCCACACGACGCCCAAGGCGTCCGGGAGCAGGCGCGGCACCGGCAGGAGGTCGCTCGTCAAATCAACCTTCAGGTCTTGCGTCTCGCCGCTGCGGAGGTTGCCCGGCGGGTTATAAGGGTTCGGCTCCGTGTACATCCACCCCTGCTGGTCGAGCGGCATGCGCGGGGCGTGGCAGGTGGCGCAGCCGACCCGCTCGAACACGCGCTCGCCGAGCACGACGGCGCGCTCGACCGCCGGGTTGCGCGAGATGACGCGCCCAGGCACCTGAAGCGTCGCCTGCCAGACGCTGACGGCGGTCATGTCCGCGCGCGTCATCTCGTTCGTGAAGCCGTCGCCGTCAGGGTCTGTGCCGAGGCCGAAGCGCTCTGTCGGCTGAATGCCGTGGTGGTGGTTGTAGGCATTGTTGGTGAACTCGCGGATCGAGACGACGTTGCCCGCCTGATGCCATGGGCGTATGACGAGGGTGGGCGGGCTCTGCGAGCCGGGCGAGAGCAGGCTCAGCCGCGGCAGCCCCTCGACCTTCGAAGTGTCCCACAGACCTTCCTTCGTCAGCGTCAGCTTGCCGAAGCTGACGCCCTTCGCCGTCAGTTCCTTCGTCTCGCCGAGGCGGATGGTGTTGCGTATGCGCTGCAACTCGGCGGTCATCTGGCGCGCGAGCATTTCGAGGTAGCCCGCGCCGAATATGCCGGTCGTGGCGCGCAGGTCGGCGACGGTTTGCAGCGACGCCGGCTGACCGGTCTCGTCCACGGTGCCGCGCGTCGGGAGTGCGTCCGACGGGTCGAAGGTCACGGAGTCGAAGCGCTGGCCGAGGACGAAGACGTTGGTGACGAAATCGCCGCCGCCGCCGGTCAGGCCGTAAGGGGCGTTGTGGCAGCCGGCGCAGGAGTTCGCGTCGGGCGCGGAGATGCGGTTGAAGGCGCGCACGCCGACGAGCGGGCGCGAAGGGTCGGAGAGCGGGCGGCCCGTGCCCTTCGTCATGGGACGCCCGCCGCCCTCCTGCTCAGTCCAGTTCGCGCCGAAGAGGAGCCGGCCGTGTGCGACGAGTTCCGCGAGCGGGATGCGGAACTCGCTGTCGTCCTGAAGGTGCTTCGGGACGGAGACCTCGCGCCCGATCTGACTCTGACCCTGCGGGCCGCCGCCGACGGCCCTCGCCGCCCAAGGGCTCCAGACGGCGAGGCCGCCGCCGAACAGAAACAGACACGTCAGGGCCAGCTTGAGCAGCTTCAGCCCCGACTCAAAGTTGGAGCGGTGTGAAAAGCGCGCCCGCTGCATCTGCAAAAGCCCTCCCTTACGCCCGACCCCTGTCAATTCCCGAAAGCGATTGCGTCGAGCAGCGTGACCGTCTGGCCGACGACGGTGACGACGCCCGTCGAAGTGTTCACCGTCACGAGGTAGCTCACGCGTGAACTGCCAGAGCCTCTGAGCAACGAGCCGTACAGGACGCCCGTGCCCGGCTGGTAGTCCATCGCGTTAATCCGCCAGAAGTCGTTCGTCGGCGCCGGGAAGCCCATCGACGCGACGAACGTGACCACGCCCGTCACCTGGTTCAAGGTGTGGAGCGAGTGGTCGTTCGAGTGGTACAGCACGTCGGCGGGCGAGAAAGCTATCCCGTTACCGCAGCAGGAAGTGTTGGTGCGGCCGAGAGCAGTCGTCGCCCCCGTCAGCTTGTTAATCGTGCCGAGGCCGTCGCCGGCCTCAAGGTAGGCATACAGCGCGCCGTCCGAGTTACGGAACGAGATGTCCGAGATGCTGTCTCCGAAGCCCAGATTTTCCACCCCGGTCGGCCCCACTTCGGTGCCCGCGCCCGTGACCGTGTTAATCGTTATTAGCACGCTCACGGTGCTGGATGGCCGTCTGCCGACCGCGTACAAAGTCCCCGTCGAGTCGAAGTCCATCGCGCTGACGGCGTTGAAGCCGACGGGCCCGACGGCCGTCGCCGCGCCGGTATTGTGATCGATGGAGTAGAGCGTGCTCGGCCCGCTCGGGCCGTTGAAGGACACGCCGAAGAGCCGGCCCCGGAGGACGGTCACGTCGCCGACGTTGACGACGCCGCCCGGCACCGGCGCGAAGCCCGCCGTGCTGCCCGAGAGCTGCACCCCGCCCACCGTGGCGGTGGCCGTCACAGAGACGTTGCCGAAGATGGTCGGGACGCCCGTAATGGTGAACGTGCCGTCGGCACCGGACGTGGCCGTCTGCTGCGTGCTGGCCCTGACCAGCGCGCCCGACACCGGGTTCGAGTCGGCGTCCACGACGCGGCCGACGATGGTCGTCTTCGGGTCGGGGATGACGTTTACCTGGACGTTCGGCGCGACGCCGATGTTGTTGCCGATGTCAACGGCCCTCGCGCCGAGCGTGAGGGTGGGCGACCCCGCAGGCACCGTGACGCTGAACTGGTAAGGCGCCGCCGAGTCCGTAAAGACCACGCTGCCGTTGACGAGGAAATCGACCGCCGCCACCTGAAAGTCGTCCGTCGCCTGGGCGGTGACGGGGATTGTCGAACCCTCGATGAAAGTCGCGCCCGCGGCCGGCGAGGTGATGCTGACCGTCGGCGGGATGCCGGCGGTGTCCTGGACGGCGACGTACTGTCCGATGTAGAGCCGGCTGTCGCCGGTCGTCCCGTCGAGCGTGATCGAGCGGTCGGCGGTCAGGTAGACGTAAGTGTTATCGACCGCGATGCCCGTGCCGTTGTCGTCGCGCGCCGGGAAGTCGAGCCGCGCGCGCACCTGCGGCGTGGCGGGGTTGCTGACGTTGACGATGGGCACGCCGTTGACGAACAACACGTCGGCGCCGAAGACGAACTCGCGCGCCTTCGCCACGTCGTACAGGAAGCCGCCCGTGGATGAAGGCGTCGTCGCCAGCAGTTGCGGCGCGGCGGGCGTGGCGAAGTTGATGACGCGCATGCTGCCTGTGTCGTCGGCGAGGTATGCGATTTGGCCGTCCACGGTCACGTCGAGCGCGTTGGTCGTGGCGAGGCTGCCGAGGGCCGTCGGGCTCGCGGGGTTGCTCACGTCGATGGTGCGGAAGGTGTTGCCGTCGGCGACGACGGCGACGTTGCCGCTCACGTCCACGCCGCGGGCCGTGCCGGGCGTGTCGAGCGTGCCGAGCAGCGCCGGGGCCGCCGGGCTCGTCACGTCGATAATCTGCAAGCCGGCCGTCCCACCGGCGACGTAGGCGCGGTTGCCGACGACTACCACGTCCAGCGCCGCGCCCGCCGTGTCGAGCGTGCCGAGGAGCACGGGGCTTGACGGCGTGGTCACGTCGATGATGTGCAGGCCGGCCGTCCCGTCGGCGACGTAGACGCGGCTGCCGACGGCGCGCACGTCGTTGGCGTTGCCGGGCGTGTTGAGCGAGCCGATGATGTGCGGCGCGCGGCGGTCGGTCACGTCCACAACTTGGAGGCCGGTCGAGCCGGCCGCGACGTAGGCGATGTCGCCCGAGACATCGACGTTGTTGGCGAAGCCGGGGATGGTGACGAACGAGAGCGCCGTGGGCGAGAAGCTGCTCACGGTGGCCTGCACGACGGCCGTGTGACCGCTGTTCGTCACGGTGACGTTGGCGGCGCCGTTGACGCCCGCGAAGAGGAGGCCGTCGGTCGCGCCGAAGTTGACGACCGAGAGGCTGCTGGAGCTGTAGCTGGTGCCGCGGCTGCGCGCGGTCAGGTTGATGGTCGAGCGGCCGTCGATGAAGCGGCCTGTCACGCTCAACTGCTGCGTCGCCACGCCGATGATGGTGTTGACGATGAGCGAGACGTGGGGCGGCGTGACCTCGATGGAGAGCAGCGCGGCGGCGAGGTTGAAGCTGGCCGCGTCGAGCGGGCTCGTGTTCGTCTGCACCTCGACGCCGTCGGGGACGCCGTCGCCGTCGGTGTCCGCGACGAGCGGGTTCGTCAGATACTGGTTGACCTCGGCCCCGTCGTTCAAGCCGTCGTCGTCCGTGTCGCTGTCGCGCAGGTTCGTGCCGCGCGCGAACTCCTGCGCGTTGGTGAGGTTGTCGCGGTCGAAGTCTTCGAGCGCGTCCACGGGGTTCGCCGGGTCGAGCCCGAGGCCGAGTTCGGCGTCGTCGGGGATGCCGTCGCCGTCCGTGTCCGTGCCGGAGAGTATGATGCTGACGGTGACGATGCCGGACGCGCCCTCGTTCACCGCCTGGATGGCGACCGTGCCGCTCTTGACCGCGGTCACGAGCCCGTCGGCCGAGACGGTCGCGATGGCCGGGTTGCTGACGCCGTAGGTCGTCCCCTTGTTCGCGGCCGTCAGGTCGGCCGAGGGGCTCTGATCGTAGACGCCCGTCACGGAGAGCTGCGCCGTCGCACCGGCCGAGCCGAGCGTCGCGGCAGGCGACGTGACGTTGAGGGCTTTCGGAATCCGGGTGGTCGCGCCCATCAGGATGGGCGGGACGGCGTTCATCCGGTTCGCCGTGATCGTGAACAGCTCCGACTCGCCGCTCCGCGTGACGCCGTTCTCGACGCAGGTGGCGCGGGCGCGCACCGTGCCGAAGCCGGCCGGGACGTTGGGCAGCTCCCACGTGCCGTCGGGCTTCACCTGGACGTTGCGGTTGAGGATGCTGACGGTGCAGTTGCCGTTCAGCCCCTGTGCGACCGCGCGGTCGCCCGCCGCCGCCAGCCACAACGCGGCCGCGGCCGCCCACATCACGGTGCTTGTGATCGTCCTCAACTTCATGTTCGCCTCTTTCGGCTTCGCGTCTCGCGGCGTCTTGCCTTCACCGGGTCGGCTTCTTCGGCGGCGGCGGCGGATACTTTTCAAACCACTGCGAGCCGTCCTGGTAGCCCATCAGTTGCGGAATCTTTTTGTAGATCAGGACACTGAGCCGGCTGCCCTCGACGAGCGCGTCCACGCGCTCGTGCCAGGCGTTCATGTGGACGAGGTTCGCGTCCGGATTGGAGCTGAACCGCGCGCCGTCGGCGATGGCGTTCGGCCAGCGTAGCTGCACTTCGTAGTCGCGGCCGTCGAGGTCTGTGCCTTTAAGTTTGACGACGGAGTTGACGAGCGCCTTGACCTCGTCAACGCGCGTGCGCCCGCCGAGCGGAATCTCCACCTTCAGGGCGTTGATGCTCTGCACGGCGCGCAAGGCCATGCCGCCGTATGCCCAACGGAACTCGACGAGGTCGCTCTGCCCCTCGCCGGCCGCCGAGTAGGTGCGCGTCTGGAACGCGGGGTCGTTCTGCGGCTGCGCCTCCGTCGTCAGGTACATCGCGAGATAGTTCTCGACCTGCGACCGGACGGCCGGCGACAGGCTGGCGTACTCGACGTTCAGGAACTGGTCGTCGCGCTGGTCGCCGACCAATGCCAGCCCCGTCTGCAAGTTCTCCGGGCTCTTATCCATGCTCCTCAATTGCGCCATGCACGTCGCCGGGCCGGCGAGGCCGAAGGCGACCACAAAGGCGACGGCCAACGCGAGTTTGCTTGCCATGTACTTCCCCCTTAATACGAATAGATCACCTGTTTTATCGTGCAGACCGGAGGCGTGCCGACGAAATCAACCCACGACAGCGACTGGAAGACCAGTAGCACCTGATTAGGGTTGTCGGCCACAGTGGTCGTGCCTCCCGCGTAATACTTCGTTACCCCATTGTGTGTGAACTTGGCCGTCGCCTCGAAGGCGTTACAGCCGGGCGGCGTGCTGCCGTCCATCAGCGCCAGAATCCAGATGCCGTTCGGGTGAAAGCGCGTCGGGTTGTTGAGCCCGCCGGGCGGATCGACCTCGATTCCGACGGTCGGGGCCGTCTCCTTCGCGTAGACGTTCTTATGCACGATCGTCCCCGGCACGTTTATCATGTCCAGCACGGCGCGCGTGTAGCGGACGATGGACTGGCAGTCGCCGTGGTTGTCCGGCACCAGCCACTCGTTCACCTGCGGGGCGTTGAGGTCGAACGCCCCTTGCAGTTGAATCACCTTCCTCGTGATGGTGTGCGGGTCGAGCGAGCCGGCCGAGCCCGCCTGCGTGACGGCCCGCTCCATGCGCTTCTGCGTCACTGCGCCCGCCGTGGTGCCGTCGGCGCGCGGCGTCCCTATCGTCAGGTAGACGGTATGCGACCCCGTCGACTTGGTGAGTACGGAAGTGCTGTTGAACTTCAGCTCCCAGTTGATCGAGCCCGTCAGCTTCTGAATCTTGTTCTCAAGCTTGTCGGTGGAGGTCAAGGGCCTGACGTTCGTCCCGCCGCCGAGGTCAACCGTCCCTTCGTAGTTGAGCCCCGTCGGCCCCGTGCCCTTGATGTTGTAGGTGCGGCTCGGCGCGTCAGCCGGCGTGACGAGGAACTCTAGATCGACGCCGACGTTCTGATTCATCGTGTGCGAGATCGGGTTGTTCTTCCCCGCGTCGTCCCAGTCCGGCTTGGTGAAGACCGACCCCGAGCTGGTGTAGTCGCTGTTATTGTTGCGCATCAGGCCGTGGTCGGTCTTGAAGCTCAGCTTCTTCAGCTCGATCTTGACGACGGTGACGGCCACGTCCTTGCACGTGACGGCGCCCGTGGTCGTGCAGCGGAAGCAGACCTTCAGGTTCTGAGTCCCCGAAGTCGCGCCCTTGAACTTGCCGACGCAATTTTCCGCCCCGGCGCAGCCCGGAGCGCTCACGGTCGTGACGTTGCTGCCGGGCGTCCACTCGTAGACGCCGTCTTTCGGCGGCGACCCGGCGGCCGTCAACTCGAACTCTTCGCCTACGGCGACGGTGGCCTTGTCCGGCGTCACCGTCAGCGAGAGCGGCGCTGCGCTCCCCGAAGAGTTCGGATCGCCGCCGCAGTGCCAGCCCGCCTTGAGGACGCCGGTGCCGGGGTTCGAGCGGATCGTCAGCCCGTCGTCGCTGACGGTGCCGGTGCCGATGGCGACGAACGAGCCGATGTCATGGTCGAACGAGTACATCTCCGTCACCGCGCGCGGGCGGAGTCCGTCCACGTTCGGCAGCGTGATTGGCGCGGGCGTGTTGAAGATCGCGCCTGACGGCTGGATGGTGACGATGAAGCGCGGCTGCTGACCGAAGCCCGGCACCATCGGCACCTTGTCGCCGTGGACGACCGTCACGCTGACGCAGCCCTCCTTCGAGCCGCCGGGGAAGGTCACCTGTCCGGGGCCGAAGGTCAGCGAGAAGCCGGGAGCTTCGGGGATGGTCAGGGTGCCTCCGCCCGTCGTCGTCGTCACGCAGAGCTTGTTCTCGGTGGCGAGCGGCAGCAGGTAGATCGGCATCCCGACCGTGTTGTCACGCCCCACCACCGTCACCATGTCGTAGTCGAGCGTCGGGTACGTGCCGGGTCGCTGCGCGGTCGAGCCGTCAACGAACAGATCGACGGAGCCGACGGGCGCGCCCGTGATGGTGAACTGCCCCTGCGCGTCGGTCGTCGCGGTGGCGGCGGTCTGGATGCTGCTCGCGCTCGCGGTCATCGCCGACGTGAGCACGGCGCGCAGCGTCACGCCCGGAATGGGCGCGTTGCTGTTGTCGAGCACCACGCCGCTGATGGTCGTGTCGGCGGGGTTGCCCGGCGCGCGCCCCGACACGGCGAAGGTCGCCGGCGCGGTCAGGCTCAGCGGGAAGTCCGCTTCGACGATGTTGTTGGCGTTGCCCTCCTGCATGCCGAGCGTGAGCGTCGCGGCCGCGCGCCCGTCAGAGTCGGTGTTGACCGTGTAGGTCGGCTGCCCGTCGAAGCTGCCGTTGCCCTTCCTGACTGTGAAGGTGACAGGGATGTTGGCGAGACGGTTGTTGCCTTCGTCGACGACGACCGCGATGAAGGGCTTGGGCAGCGGTTGGCTGACTACGCCGATCTGGTCGTTGCCGGTGTCGATGACGATGTTGCCGGCCTGCCCCTGCGTCCCGGTCGCGGTGAAGATGGCCGTCCCTTCGAAGCCGACCGAGTAAGCCTCAACCCGGTTGCCGCCCGCGCCCGCGCGCATGCCGAGCTTCCACAAGACCTGCGCGCGCCCCTGCGCGTCGGTCGTGGCGACGACCGTCGGGGCTGGCGGCCCGCCGTCGGGGCTGACCCTTCCGTCGTTCTGCGCGACTTTAAAGATGACCGGCCTGTTCGGCACCGGCGTATTCGCGGCGTCCGTCAAGGACACGACCAGCGGCGCGACGAGGACGGAGCCTGCGATGCTCGTCTGGTTGTTTCCGGAGACGGTGCGAATCTGTGCCTGCGTGGCCGCCTGCCGCGTGACCGTGATCTGTGTCGTCGCGGCGTTGCCGACGCGGTCGCGCCCGACGGCTTGGATGACGTTTGTGCCGATGTTCAAAGGCACGCTCGCCACAAGGAACGTCCGGTTTGCCACGTCGGCCGTGACGCCGTTGACCGTGACCTGTGCCTGCTCCGAGTTGACCGTCCCGACGACGATGTCGTTAACGCTGCCGGTGACCGAGACCGTGGCGTCGTTGGTGACGAACTGGTCGGGCGGTGAGGTGACTGTGACGCGCGGCGGCGTCGTGTCGAGCGTCACTTCGATACTGGCGGTGCCGACCGCGCCGGTGGCGGTTGTCGCCGTAGCGGTGATGACGTTCGGCCCCTCGGCCAGCGGCAGCGCGACGCTGAACTGGCCGCCCGCGACGGCCGCTTCGACTGAGTTGACCGTGACCGTCGCCGCCGGGTCATCGACTGTTCCCGTGACGGTCGTCGGCGTGATGTTGAGATAGCC
>Ga0126311_10001560_pt1 | contig 11138 bp, 10 predicted proteins | sample Plot61_FD_92539 | JGI IMG/M metagenome (GOLD analysis project Ga0126311, IMG submission 92539) | Serpentine soil microbial communities from UC McLaughlin Reserve, CA, USA - Plot61 | ecosystem: Environmental > Terrestrial > Soil > Grasslands | place: USA: UC McLaughlin Reserve, Lake County...
CACGGCCGCCGGTGACCAGCGCCGTCTGGATGCTCACCGGCCCCCGCTCACGGGCTCGCGGTCCCACACCGCCCACGGGGCCGTGCCGGCCTCCCAGAGGTCGTTGAGGACGACCGCGTCCTTGTAGGTGTCCATGCAGTCCCAGAACCCCGTGTGGCGGTGGGCGTTGAGCCCGCCCTCGGCGGCCACCCGCCTCAGCGGCTCCTGCTCGAGGACGCTGGACTCCTCGAGATATCCGAGGAAGGCCGGCTCGATGCAGAAGAAGCCGCCGTTGACCCAGTGGTCGAGCCGGGGCTTCTCGTCGAAGCCGGTGATCCGGTCCTCATCGTCGATGACAGCGACCCCCCACTGGCTGCGCGGGCGCACCACGGTCATGGTCGCGATCGCGCCCTGACGCCTATGGGCGGCCACGAGGGACGCGAGGTCGATGTCGGCCACGCCGTCCGCGTACGTGAGGCAGAACGGCGCCCCGTCCAGGCGATCGGCGGCCTTCGCGACGCGGCCGCCCGTCGGGGTGTCGAGGCCGGTGTCGAGGCATTCGATCGACGCCGGCTCGGGCCACTCGGCCTCGGCGACGAACGCCTCGATCTGCTCGCCGAGGTAGCCCGTGAGGAGGACGAACTCACGGAAGCCCTGGCTCGCGTAGATGCGTATGACGTGCCAGACAATCGGGCGCCCCCCGATCTCCACCAGCGCCTTCGGGATCGTCTTGGTGTGCTCTTGGAGCCGCGTGCCGCGGCCGCCGCAGAGGATCGCGACTCGCATGCTCCGCGGGCCGGCCGGGAGCTGCCCTAGCCGCCCGCGACCGCAGGAAGGATCGTCACCTCGTCGCCGTCGGTCACCTCGGTGTCGAGGCCCTGCTGGAAGCGGATGTCCTCGCCCGAGACGTAGACGTTGACGAAGCGGCGAAGCGTGCCGTCCTCGGTGATGCGCGCGCGCAGGTCCTCGTGCTCGGTGAAGACCGCATCGAGGGCCTCGCCGACGGTGTCGCCCTCGACCTCGACCTCGTCCTCGCCGTCGGTGACTCCGCGAAGCTGCGCAGGGATCTTGACCGTGATCGCCATGAGCCGAAATCTAGCGTTCGCGCCCGCTCAGGCGACGGCGGGCTCGGCGACCTCGGCCCCGGCCTCGAAGCCGGCCACGGTCGGTTCGATCTCGGACATACGGAACCGGTCGCGAACCGCGTCGAGCGTCTTCAGGCCCTCGCCGGTGATGACCACCACCACGCGCTCGTCGCTGGCGATCGAGCCGGACTCGGCCAACCGGCGCAGCGTCGCCACCGTCACGCCGCCGGCCGTCTCGGTGAAGATCCCGGTCGTCTCGGCCAGCAGGCGGATCCCGTCGCGGATCTCGTCGTCGGAGACGGATTCCACCGAGCCGCCCGTGCTCCGCGCCAGCTCCAGCGCGTATGGGCCGTCGGCCGGGTCGCCGATCGCAAGGCTCTTCGCGATGGTGTCGGGCCGCGCGGGCTTGCAGATGTCCCAGCCCTCCGCGTACGCCTGTGCCACCGGCGAGCAGCCGTCGGCCTGGGCGCCGCAGAACGCGGGCAGCTCGCCGTCGACGAGCCCGAGGTCGAGCCACTCGGAGAAGCCGCGCCCGATCCGGGTGAACAGCGAGCCCGATGCGATCGGGCACACGATGCGGTCGGGAAGCTCCCAGCCGAGCTGCTCGACCACCTCGTACGCGACCGTCTTCGATCCCTCGGAGTAATAGGGGCGGAGGTTGACGTTGCAGAACGCCCACGGCCGCGCCTCGCAGAGCTCGGTGCACAGGCGGTTGACGTCGTCGTAGGTGCCCTTCACCCCCACGAGCCGCGTGCCGTAGACGCCCGTGGCGAGCAGCTTCTGCTCCTCGAGGTCGGCGGGGACGAACACGTAGGAGTCGAGCCCCGCGGCCGCGGCGTGCGCGGCGACGGCGTTCGCGAGGTTGCCCGTCGACGCGCAGGCGACGGTGGTGAAGCCGAGCTCGCGCGCCTTGGCGATCGCCACCCCGACGACCCGGTCCTTGAACGAGTGGGTCGGGTTCGCGGCGTCGTTCTTGATCAGGACCTCCCCCAGGCCCAGCCGCTCGGCCAGCCGCTCGGCGCGGACCAGCGGCGTCAGGCCGGGCTCCAGCGACGTCCGCGTCGCCGGCGGGCGCTCGGTGAAGGGAAGGAAGTCGGCGTAGCGCCAGATGCTCTGGTTGCCCGCCTGGATCTTGCGCTTCGCCTCGGCGGGGTCGAGCCCGCTGTGGTCGTAGGCCACCTCCAGCGGCCCGAAGCACTCCTCACACACGTACCGAGCGTCGAGCGGGTACTCACTCGCGCACTCCTTGCACCGCAGACTGGTAACGGCCATCAGATCAACCTCGCTTTGTCCCGTTCGCTTGTCAACGAAAAAACCTCCACCCGGTGCGAGCAGAGGTCCTGTCGGGACTTCCACTCACATCTGTCAGGCATTCCACCTGCTGGAATTGGCACCTTCCCCTCAGCTCTCGCTTCGGGTGGTTGCCGGGGTTTCAACGGGCCAGTCCCTCCACCCCTCTAGATGTGGCGGTTATGTAGGCGCGGAACATAGCACGGGATCTGCCGCCTGCCCGCAGGCGTGCGGGTACCCTTGAGCCGATGGATCCGCGAGCGAGCGAAACGAGCCAGAGCGATGCCGAGGCCGAGCCTTCCGAAGCCCAGGTTGCGCCGCAGCGCGCGTGGCGCCCAGCTCGCCACGCAGGCTGAGCCCCAGCGCGAGCCCAAGCCGAACGTCGAGAGCATCGACGGAACCGGGCTGCGCTGGGTCAACATCGAGAGCCCGTCTCCGCTGGAGATGGGCTGGCTCGAGGAGCACTACAAGTTCCATCCGCTCGACCTCGAGGACGTCCTGTCGCGCAACCAGCGGCCGAAGATCGACGAGTACCCGGACTACCTGTTCATCGTGCTGCACTTCCCCGTGTTCGATCGCTCGGTCGGGCGCCTGAACGCCGGCGAGCTGGACATCTTCGTGGGCCGTGACTCCTTGGTGACGATCCCCAACCAGCCGCTGCAGCCCGTCCAGTACCTGTTCGAGCGCTGCCGCACGAAGGAGGAGACGCGGGAGCAGCACTTCTCCAAGGGCTCGGGCTACCTGCTCTACCGGATCATCGACGACAGCTTCGACTACTGCTTCCCGATGCTGCGGAAGATCGGCAACAAGCTCGACGCCGTCGAGGACGAGATCTTCGAGGGGCGCTCGGAGGAGGTCGTCCGCGACATCCACAACGTCAAGCAGGAGATCATCAACTTCCGCAAGGTGGTCCGCCCACAGCGCACGGTCCTCACCGATCTGGAGAACGCGAAGCAGCCGTTCCTGGCCCCGACCGAGGGCGAGCTGGAGGTCTACTTCGACGACATCGGCGACTCGCACGAACGGATCTGGGACATGCTCGAGAACTACAAGGAGGCCGTCGAGGCGCTCGAGGACACCAACGAGGCGGTGATCTCCCACCGGGTCAACGACATCCTGCGCTTCCTCACCTCCATCAGCGTGATCGTCCTGCCGCTGACGCTGATCGCGAGCATCTGGGGGATGAACGTCGGCGTTCCCGGCGAGGGAAACTCCGCGGACTTCTTCATCGTCGTCGGCGCCATGCTCGCCCTGCTGATCGGCATGGTCGCGTACTTCCGCCGCCGGGGCTGGCTCTAGCCGCTCGCGTACCGCCAGCGACACAAATCCAGCACTAGGCCGACGCATATCGTCCGAGATGACGGTTTCGGGAGGGCGGAGTCGCGACGACCTCGGGGCTCCTCCGAGAACCCGGCGCCGTCGGCGCGCCCGTCTCTAGGATGCGGCCGTGTGGCCGGCCAACGCATCTGGGCGCCGTGGCGCCTCGAGTACGTGAAGGACGCGTCGAAGGACTCGGCGGACGAGTGCATCTTCTGCGCGAAGCCCGAGCAAGACGATGACGAGGCGAACCTGATCGTCCACCGTGGCGAGCGGTGCTTCGTGATCCTCAACCTGTTCCCGTACACGAACGGGCACCTGATGGTCTCGCCCTACGAGCACGTGGCCACGCTGCCCGAGCTCGACGCGGAGACCCTCGCCGAGATGATGGCCCTCGCGCAGCAGGCCATGCGCCTTCTGGAGGACCGCTACTCACCGCACGGCTACAACGTCGGCTTCAACCAGGGCCGGATCGCCGGCGCCGGCGTCGAGCACCACATCCACATGCACGTCGTGCCCAGGTGGGGCGGCGACACCAACTTCATGCCCGTCCTCGCCGACACGCGCGTGATGCCGCAGACGCTCGAGCAGACCTACGAGACGCTGCGAGGCGGCTTTGGCTGACACCGCGACCGTCCCCGCGGGGATCTTCAAGGCCTACGACGTCCGCGGCATCTACGGCGAGGAGATGGACGGCGAGACCGCCTACCTGCTGGGGCGGGCATTCGCGCGCGTGCTCTCGGACCTCCGCGACAAGCCCACCTCCGAGCTGCGGGTGGGCCTCGGCCGCGACATGCGCCTCGAGGCCCCTGAGATGAGCGGCCGCGTGCGGGACGGCCTCGTCGACGAGGGCTGCACCGTGCTCGACGCCGGCCTGATCGCGACCGAGATGTTGTATTTCCTCGTCGGCTCGCAGGCTCTCGACGGCGGCGCCATGGTCACCGCGTCGCATAACCCGAAGGCCTACACCGGCGTCAAGCTGGTCCGCGAGGGCGCCCTCGCGCTCTCCGGCGACGCCGGCATCGGCGAGCTGCGGGCGACGATCGAGGCCGGCATGCCGGACCCGCCCGGCGGCGGCTCGGTCGAAGCGCTGGACGTCTACGAGGAGTTTCAGCACCACGCGCGGTCGTTCATCGACGCCGAGGCGATCAAGCCGCTGAAGGTCGTCGTCGACGGCGGAAACGGGATGGCCGGCCCGATGATGGGTCCTCTCCTGGAGGGCCTCGGGATCGACCTGGTCACCACCTACTGGGTTCCCGACGGCGAGTTCCCCGACCACGAGCCGAACCCGCTGCTGCCCGAGAACCGCCAGTTTTTGATCGACCGGGTGCTCGAGGAGGGCGCCGACCTGGGGATCGCCTGGGACGGCGACGCCGACCGCTGCTTCTTCATCGACGGCGACGGCGTATTCGTCGAAGGCGACTTCCTCACCGCGCTCCTCGCCCGGAGGGTGCTGGAGAACGAGGCCGACGCCGCGATCGTCTACGACGTGCGCGCCAGCCGGGCCGTCCCCGACACCGTCGGCGCACTGGGCGGCACGGCCCACCTCAACCGCGTCGGCCACGCGTTCTTCAAGATCGGGCTGCGCGAGCACGACGCCGCGTTCGGGGGCGAGGTCTCGGGCCACTACTACTTCCGCGACTTCTGGTGCGCCGACTCAGGCGCGATCCCGGCCCTGCTGGTGCTCGAGCTGCTCTCGATCCAGCGGCGCACTCTCGCCGAGCTGGTCGGCTCGCTGCGCGAGCGCTATTTCATCTCGGGCGAGATCAACTCCGAGGTCGACGACCAGGAGGCGAAGATGCGCGAGATCGCCGAGCTGCACGCCGACGCCGAGGTCACCTGGCTCGACGGCGTCTCGGTGGACTACGAGGACTGGCACTTCAATGTCCGCCCGTCCAACACCGAGCCGCTGCTGCGGCTGAACCTCGAGTCGCTCGTGTCGCGGGAGGACATGGAGGCAAAGCGCGACCGGATCCTGGGGCTGATCCGCTCGTGACGCCCGACGAGGGGCTGGCCGCCGCCGCCGAGGCCGGCCTCCACCGCCTCGAGATCCCCACGCCGTTCGCCGTCGGACGCGTGAACTGCTGGCTGATCGAGGACGACCCCCTCACCCTCGTCGACACGGGGCCGAACTCCGGCAAGGCCCTCGACGAGCTGGAGCGCCAGCTGGCCGAGCACGACCGCCGGATCGAGGACCTCGAGCTGGTGATCCTCACCCACCAGCACATCGACCACCTCGGCCTGATCGAGATCATCGCCAACCGCTCGGGCGCGCAGGTCGCCGCGATCGACGTAGCGGTCGAGCGGATGCGCAACTTCAGCGACGACGCCGAGCTCGACGACGAGTTCGCCGGCTCGCTGATGCGCCGGTACGGCATCCCCGAGGACGTGGTCACCGCTCTGCGAACCGTCTCCCGGAGCTTCCGCGGCTGGGGCGCGCACGCCGAGGTCAGCCGCCCCCTGCGCGACGGCGAGCTGCTGGAGCTGCGGGATCGCTCGCTGGAGGTCCAGCACCGGCCGGGACACAGCCCCTCCGACACCCTCTTCTGGGACGCTGAGCGCCGCATCCTGATCGCCGCCGACCACCTGCTCGGCCACATCTCGTCGAACCCGCTGCTGGCGAGGCCCCTCGACGACAGCCCCCAGCGCCCGCGCGCGCTCGTCAACTACCTGGCCTCGCTGCGGCGAACGCGCGAGCTTCCAGCGCAGATCGTCCTTCCCGGCCACGGCGAGGTGGTCACCGATCACCGCACGCTCATCGACGAGCGCCTGGCGATGCACCGCCGGCGCGCCAACAAGCTGCGCGGGCTGATCGCCGAGCGCCCGCGGTCCGCATACGAGCTGGCCCAGGAGCTGTGGGGCAACGTCGCGGTCACCCAGGCGTTCCTGACGATCTCCGAAGTCGTGGGCCACGTCGACCTGCTGATCGGCGCCGGCCTCGTACGCGAGGTGGAGGGCGACGACGGGACCGCCAGGTTCGAGTCGGCGCGCGACGACGGGGTCGTCGAGCTGCCCATCGCGAGCGGTCCGCGGGAGGTCCCGAGCGCGTGATTCCGGGTACAACACGTCGATGAGCGCGACCGCCACGAGGATGCCTCCGCACGCCGAGGCCGAGTCACCCGAGCGCCCTCGCGCCGCACGCAAGAAGCGGATGCTGATCATCGTCAACCCGTACGCGACGACGGTCTCGGATCGGCTGAAGAACCTGGTCGTCTACGCGCTCCAGGGCCGCTACGAGGTCGAGGCCGTCTCCACCCAGGCCCAGCACCACGCGACGCAGATCTGCCGCGAGGCCCGCGAGGAGGGCTATGACCTGGTCGTCGCCTTCGGCGGCGACGGCACGCTGAACGAGGTCGCCAACGGCCTCGCCGGCACCGACGTCCCCGTCTCGGTGTTGCCGGGCGGCTCGACCAACGTCGTGTGCCGAACCCTGGGAATCCCCAACGACGTGGTCGACGCCACCGAGCACCTGCTGGGGCTCGCCGACGACTTCCGCCCGAGGCCCATCGACCTCGGACGCGCCAACGGGCGGCGGTTCGTGTTCTCCTGCGGGGCCGGGATCGACGCCACGGCCGCACGCCGGGTGGACGCCAACCCGCGGCTCAAGACGCAGGCGGGCCGCTGGTACTACACGTGGGCCGCCGTCTCGGGCTTCTACACGCGCTACCTCCGCAACCCGGTGCGGCTGCGCGTCTCGGTCGGCGACCAGACGACCGAGGGCGTCACTGCCCTGGCGCAGAACTCCGATCCGTTCACTTACTTCGGTGCGCAGCCGGTGCGCGTCTGCGAGGGCGCGGCGCTCGACAACGGGACGCTGTCGCTGGCCGTGCTGCGCCGCGCGACCCAGCGAGACGTGCCGACGATCGCGGCCAGGGTCCTCACCGACCGGCTGCGCCTGCCCCACCATCGCCACATCGATCACTACGAGGGCATGACCACCGCGCGGATCGAGTCGATCTCGCGCGACGACTCCGGGCAGATCCGCGGCATCCCCGTCCAGGTCGACGGCGACTACATCGGCGACCACGGCGAGCTCGACCTCGGGATCGAGCCCGGCGCCCTCACCGTCGTTGCCTAGCGACTGCGCGTTCTGCGCGATCGCGGGCGGCGGCTCCGAAGCGCACGTCGTCTTCGAGGACGAGGTCTCGCTGGCGTTCCTGGACAACCGGCCGCTGTTCCCCGGGCACTCGCTGTTGATCCCGCGCGCCCACCACGAGGCGATCTGGGACCTGCCGGGCGAGCTGGTGGAGCCGTACTTCGCGAACGCCCGGATGCTGGCGTCGGCCGTGCGGGAGGCGATGGGCGCGCAGGGCGCGTTCGTGGCCCTCAACAACATCGTCAGCCAGTCGGTCCCGCACCTCCACACCCACGTCGTGCCCCGCAATCGCAAGGACGGGCTGCGCGGCTTCTTCTGGCCGCGCTCGAAGTACGAGGACGACACGGCGGCGAAGGCGGCCGCCGACGCCGTGCGCCAGGCGGTCGCGCGCGTCGCCTGAGCGCGCCTATCGCGCCCGGTTGCTCGACCGGTAGCCGACGTTGTGGGCGACCAGCCCGGCGCCGTCGATGAGCCTGAAGGCCGCCTGCTCGCGGTTGCCGGCGAAGGTGAGGCGGACCGCGTCCGTTCCCACCCGCGCCATCTCGCGCATAGACAGCGGCCAGCGGCCCGATAGGCCTGGGTAGCGCCCGTTGAGCCAGCGCGAGCCGGCGCCGTAGCGGGCGAAGGTTGCGAGCAGGGCCGGCACGCTCTCGCGATGGCGATGGCGGACCAGGGCCCGCGGGCGGAAGTCGAGCGCCCACCCCGCCTCCTGGAGGCGCAGGCAGAAGTCGACGTCGCCGCCCGAGCGGATGCCCTCGACGAAGCCGCCGAGCTCCTCGAACGCCTCGCGGCAGACCATGAGATTGCCGGTCGCGGCGACCGTGCGGCCCCGCCCGTACAGGCCGTCTGTCTGACTGAGCACCTTGCGGTCGCGGGCGTAGCGCGCCGCGATCGCGTCCTGACCGGGATCGCCCACGATCTCCCCGGCGACCGCGCCGGTTCGCGCGGCCGGCGCCGGGTCGAAGTACAGCTCCAGAAGGCCCGGCTCGGGCGTGCAGTCTGCGTCGACGAAGAGAATCCACTCGCATCCCGCCGCCTCGGCGCCGGCGTTGCGTGCGTGGTAGGAGCTGCGCTCGCCGGCGGCCGCGATCACGCGAGCCCGTTCGATCGCGAGCTCGGCGGCCCCGCCGGAGTTGTCGGCGACTATCAGCTCGTCGCCCGGTCCGAGGTCGAGGCGGCCCAGGGCGGGCCTGATCGACGCCTCTTCCCCGCCGCCGAACGGCACGACGACGCTCACCGGCGGCCGACTCACCGTCACGCGTTTACTCGGCCGGGGTGACCCGGTAGGCGTCGAAGACCGATTCGACGTTTCGCAGCCGCCCGATGCACTGGCGCAGATGCTCGGTGTCGCCGACCTCGACCACGAAGCGGTTCTTGACCATCGGGTGCTTGGTCGTGCACTTCGCCTCGAGGATGTTGATCCCGGCCTCGGCGAACGCCCGCGAGAGGTCCTCGAGCAGGCGGGTGCGGTCCCAGGCGTCGACCTGGAGCTCGACGCGGTACGAGGTGGAGTTGTCGCCGGCCCAGGCGACGTCGGTGAAGCGCTCGGGCGCGCGCTTCAGCGCCTCCACGTTCTTGCAGTCCTCGCGGTGGATCGTGATCCCGCGTCCGAGCGAGATGTAGCCGACGATCTCGTCGCCGGGCACCGGCCGGCAGCACTTCGCCAGGCGGACCATCACGTCCTCGACTCCCTTGACCTCGATCCCGTAGTCGGCGGCGTCCTGGGTGCGCCGCTGCCGCTCGTCGCGGCCCTCCAGCACGCCTTCGAGCCGCGCCTCGTTCTCGTCGCCCGCGACGGCCTCGCCCTGCTTCAGGCGCTGGAAGATCTTGGTCGTGACGGTCTTCGACGAGATCTTGCTCTGGCCCAGCCCGACGTAGAAGTCATCGGCCTTCCGGAACCCCATCTCGCGGATCACGTCGGCGAGCAGGGGCGAGCCGGCGATCCGCTGCATCGGCAGCCCGCGCTTTCGCAGGGCGTCCTGCAGCTCGTCGCGGCCGCGGCGCTCGGCGTCCTCGCGGCGCTCTCGCGTGAGGAAGGCGCGGATCTTCGACCGCGCCCGGTTGGTCCGCACCAGGGCCAGCCAGTCGCGCGAGGGGCCGCGCTCCTGCTTGGCGGTCAGGATCTCGACGATGTCGCCGGACTTCAGCTGGTAGTGCAGCGGCACGATCTTGCCGTTGACCTTGGCGCCGACGCAGCGGTGGCCGACGTCGGTGTGGACCGCGTAGGCGAAGTCGAGCGGCGTCGAGCCGGCTGAGAGGTTCTTCACCTCGCCTCGCGGCGTGAACACGAACACCTCGTCCTCGAAGAGGTCCACCTTCAGCGCCTCGAGGAACTCCTGAGGCTCCTGCTCGCCCTCGGCCTCGAGCAGCTGACGGAGCCAGGTCATCTTGTCGCGCTTGGGATCGCCCGAGGCGCGCTTGCCCGACGGGTGCTCCTTGTAGATCACATGGGCGGCGATCCCGTACTCGGCCAGCTCGTGCATCTCGGGCGTACGCAACTGGATCTCCAGCGGCCGCCCCTCGGGCCCGATCACGGTGGTGTGCAGCGCCGAGTAGAGGTTGAGCTTGGGTGTGGCGACGAAGTCCTTGAAGCGCCCCGGCAGCGGCTTCCACAGCGAGTGGATGATCCCGATCGCCCCGTAGCAATCCTTGACCGAGCCGACGATCACCCGCATCGCGGTGAGGTCGTAGATCTCGTTGAACTCCCGGCCCTTCTTGGTCATCTTCGAGTAGATCGAGTAAAAGTGCTTGGCACGGCCCGAGATCTCGGCGTCGATGCCCACCTCCTTCAGCTCCTTGCGCAGGAACTCACCGGCGTCGGTGACGTAGCGCTCGCGCTCGTTCCTCTGCTGGGCGACGAGCTTCTTGATCTCCTCGTACTTGCGCGGGTGCAGGCGCGCGAAGGCGAGGTCCTCCAGCTCCCACTTGATCGCGTGGATTCCCAGCCGGTGCGCCAGCGGCGCGTAGATCTCAAGCGTCTCGCGCGCCTTGTCGAGCTGCTTCTGCTTCGGCAGCGCGTCCAGCGTGCGCATGTTGTGAAGGCGATCGGCGAGCTTGATGAGGATGACCCGGACGTCCGTGGCCATCGCGACCATCATCTTCCGGTAGTTCTCGGCCTGGTGCTCGTCGCGGCTCTGGAAGGTGATCTCGGTGAGCTTGGTGACGCCGTCGACGAGCCCGGCGATCGCCTCCCCGAACAGCTCGCGGACCTCCTCGATGCTGGCGCTGGTGTCCTCGACCGTGTCGTGCAGCAGCGCCGCGCACAGCGTCTCGGTGTCGAGCCGCAGGCCGGCGCAGATCTTCGCCACCTCGACCGGGTGGGTGATGAAGTCCTCTCCCGACTTGCGCCGCTGATCTGCGTGGCGCTCGCA
>Ga0126311_10001561_pt1 | contig 11137 bp, 10 predicted proteins | sample Plot61_FD_92539 | JGI IMG/M metagenome (GOLD analysis project Ga0126311, IMG submission 92539) | Serpentine soil microbial communities from UC McLaughlin Reserve, CA, USA - Plot61 | ecosystem: Environmental > Terrestrial > Soil > Grasslands | place: USA: UC McLaughlin Reserve, Lake County...
GAGATCGCGGGCGCCGGTTACATCAACGTCTTCTTCGATCGGGCCCGCCTGCTCAGCATCTTTGCTCGTCCGGAAAAAGCGAGCGACACGGCCCAGCGCGAGCGCCCGAAAAAGATGGTCGAGCACACGAGCATCAATCCAAACAAAGCGGCGCACATCGGTCACGTGCGCAACGCCGTGCTCGGCGACACGTTCGTTCGCATCCTGAAAGCCGCCGGTGATCGGATCGAGGTACAGAATTACATCGACAACACCGGCGTGCAGGTCGCTGACGTCGTCGTGGGTTTTCTGCACCTGGAAAAGATGGAACTGGACCAGATCAAAGCACTCGACGCGTCGCTTACCAAAGACTACACGTTCGATTACTACTGCTGGGATCTGTACACGAAAGTCGGTCTCTTCTACCGCGACGGAAACGCCGGCGGCGAGATGAATCCGGAGAAAACCAAACTACGCAACGAGGTGCTCCACGCGCTCGAAGAAGGCAACAACACGATTGCCGAGCTCGCCGATTACGTGGCCACACGAAACGTCGAGTGCATTCTCGATACCATGGAGCGACTCGGCATTCGCTACGACCTGCTCGCGCGCGAGTCAGACATTCTGCATTTGCATTTCTGGGAACGCGCTTTCCAGCTAATGAAGAATGTCGGAGTCATTCGAAAAGAGACCGAAGGCCGTCATGCAGGGTGTTGGGTCATGCCGTTTGAATCACACACAGGCACTGACGAACACGAGTCAGACAAGATCATCGTCCGCTCAAACGGCACCGTCACCTACACCGGTAAAGACATCGCATATCAACTCTGGAAACTCGGAAAACTCGGACTCGATTTTCATTACCATATTTTCCGCAATTATCCCGACGGTCACGTGCTGTGGGTCACTCAGACTGAACCGGGCAGCGAGCGGCCGGAATTCGGAGGCGGCGTCACAGTCTACAACGTCATCGACTCGCGACAGTCGTATCCGCAGGAGATCGTTGCCCGCGGCGTCGGGGCAGTTGTTCCCGAGATCGGCGAGGATGCGAGCGTTCATTTCAGTTACGAGATGGTCGCGCTTTCACCTGCGGCTTGCGAGGAACTCGGAATCGAGTTGAGCGATGAAGATCGCACGCGGCCGTACATCGAGATGAGCGGCCGCAAAGGGCTCGGCGTCAAGGCTGACGACCTGATTAACCAACTCGAAACGGGCGCGCTCGCGGAAGTCGAAAAGAGAAATCCGGATCTTCCAGACGCTGAAAAGAGAACGACTGCACACGAAGTCGCGGTCGCCGCGTTGCGTTATTTCTTACTTAAGTTTACGCGCAACACGGTCATCGCTTTCGATTTCAAAGAGGCGCTGTCATTCGAAGGTGAAACAGGACCTTACTGCCAGTACGCTGCTGTGCGGACCAACTCGATCTTTCGCAAGCTCGGAAACGAAACCGTCGAGGCTGCCGATTCATTAATGACGGAGACAGCAAGCGACAGTGCTTTGCAAGCGAGAGTCGCGGAGGTTTTATCGGGTGAAAGTGGCACGGAGGTCTGGTCCCTCGTGATGTTGTCGCAGCAGCTTGACGACGTGATCTTACAGTGTCGAAATTCCGCGGAACCTGCTAATCTAGCGAAGTACACCTTCTCGCTTGCCAGGACGTTTAGTCGTTTCTATCACGACCATCGGATTCTTACCGAGCCGGATGAGGTGAGAAGAAGTGTACTGACCGCGGTTACCAAAATTGTAAGGACGCAATTGACAACCGCGCTCTCGATCCTTGGTATCAACGTACCCGACCAGATGTAAAAACACTCACACACAAACGAAAAACTAGTTGCCGAAAGTTTTAGGAGTTAAAGATCATGTTAATCGTAATGAAATCTGACGCTACCGACAGCCAAGTCGAGGCTGTCCTGCGCGTGGTTGAACAACTGGGCTTCCGAGGCCATCCGATGCCGGGCGCCACTCGCACTGCGATCGGTGTCACTGGTAACCAGGGCGCCGTTGATCCCTCACACTTCGAGAACCTTGCGGGCGTTGCTGAAGCCATTCGCGTTAGTAAACCCTACAAACTGATCTCACTCGATCTAAGACCGGAAAAGACGATCGTGCGCGTCGGTGGTGATGCAACGATCGGCGGAGAAGAGCTCGCGATTATTGCTGGTCCATGTGCGATTGAGAGTCGCGCGCAGGCGTTTGCAATTGCTGAATCGGTCAGACGCAGTGGTGCGCGATTTTTCCGTGGCGGCGCTTACAAGCCGCGGACTTCTCCGTACGCGTTCCAGGGGCTTGGTGAAGAGGGGTTGCGTATACTCGCAGACGTCCGCGACGCTTACGGTCTCAAGATCGTTACCGAAGCCCTGGACGAAGCAGGTGTTGACCTGGTTGAAAAATACGGGGACATGATCCAGATCGGCGCGCGCAACATGCAGAACTTTTCACTCTTGCGTCGCGCGGGCAAATCGAGATTGCCGGTGTTGCTGAAACGTGGCCTGTCGGCAACCTTGGATGAGTGGTTGCTGGCGGCCGAGTATGTCATGGCTGAAGGCAATTATCAGATCGTGCTTTGCGAACGAGGCATTCGCACTTTTGCGGATCACACGCGCAACACGTTGGACCTCGCTGCGATTCCGGCAGTGCGGCGTCTTTCACACTTGCCGGTGATTATCGATCCTTCACACGGCACCGGAAGGAACTACATGGTGATGCCGCTCGCGCGAGCCGGCGTCGCGGTCGGCGCCGATGGGTTGATAATCGAGGTTCACGATCAACCGGAGCATGCGCTGTCAGATGGCGCCCAGGCGTTGACGCTCGATCAGTATGATGAACTGGTTCGTGAGGTGAGATCGATTCATGAAGTGATCACGCCCGCTGCGGTTGTTAATCGGTAGATAAGATCTTCGGCAGATCGCGGGCGAATACAGATCGAGGGATCACTTGATCGAAGCCCGCTTCCATCGCATTTCGTTGCAGCTCGGTTTGCACGTGTGAGAAGAACCCGAGCAGTCGAATGTCGCGCAGTTGTTCGTCTGACTTCAACTCGTTAGCCAGCGCGTTCGAGTCGATCTTCTGATTGTGCAGGTCGACGAGAATCAACTGCGGCTTCGTCTCACGCGCCTTCTGAACTAATGCTTCCCTGCTTCGTGGAAAACTGATCTCCGCACCCACCGCCTCCGCCACAGCGCGGATCTTCGATGCAAAAAACATGTCGTCAACAACTGCTATAATCGCCTGACCCATGACTAGTCCCCCTCGTCTCGTCGTTGCATCATACAACATCCGTTACGCGCGCGGCCCTTACCTGATCACGGGCGGCCTGCGACGCAAGGTTGGCTTGATGAGTCTTGCTCGCCGTCCTGAGCACGTCGGTCAACAAATCTCGAGGGCGGCAAAGGTATTCTCCGAAGGCACACTCCTGCCGCGCGTCGACGTGCTCGCATTGCAGGAAGCGGACGAACGCACGATACGCAGCGGCGGTCACCACGTCGCTCAGGAACTGGCCAAGCAAATGAAGATGCACTGGGCTCACGAACCAGCGCGAATTCCGCGCGGTGTGCCGCCGGTTAAAAGACAATGGTGGCTCGACTTCGAGGAACCGATCGATCTGCTCGACAGTGGCGACACGGGTGTTGCGCTGTTGAGTCGTCTGCCGCTTGAGGAGGTGACACGAATCGATCTGCCGTGGCATGAATGTCAGTGGCGTCCGAAAACGGCGATCGCAGCAACGATCTCAGTTGGACCACAGCAACTCCGAATCTTCAATGCGCATATCGATCCACACGCGGCGATCAATGGGCAGCTCGCCCAACTCGAAGTGGTCGCGGCCGAGGCAAAAGCCGCAACTACTCCCACGATCATTCTCGGAGACTTCAACACTCTGTCGCGACAGAAATGTATCGACACGCGAAAATTTCTTGAATCGCAGGGTTACACGACGCCTTATCCTACAGGCACGGCAACGTGGCGCGGCGGCGGATTGAGAATGCACGCCGATTGGGTTTTTGTGCGCGGCGTTGGGATCGAGCGCTGGGGCGTGGCTCGACCCCTCGACGTTTCCGACCATTGGCCCATCTGGGCTGAGATCGTTTTCTGATGCACATCACGAGTCGTGATAATTCCCTGCTGCGCCAGGTGCGCGCTGTTCGCGATGGAAAGATCGACGAGCTGATCTATGTCGAAGGATTGCGGCTCTGTGAAGAAGCGCTTCGCTCGCAGCTCGAGATTGAGGCAGTTGTTGTTTCGGAGGAGCTTTTGCGTAAGGAACGCGTGGCGGGCGTGATTAGGGAGTTGTCGCAGGCTTCGAAACGTTTTGGCTCGATCAGTGAGAAGTTGTTGGAGTCAGTCTCTTATACGAAGACGCCACAGGGCATTATCGTGCTTGCGCAAAGACCTGAAGCTTCGGAGTCGCGCATGGCCGCGCAACTCGATGCGAATCCGTTACTCGTCGTGTTGCACCAGATAAACAATCCTGTAAACGTTGGTGCGATCCTGCGCACTTCGGAAGCCGCCGGCGTTGCCGGAGTGATAGCAACAAAAAATACGAGCGATCCGTTCTCGCCGAAGTCTTTGCGCGGCGCGATGGGTTCTGCCTTCCGGCTTTCAATGTGGAATGGTCCTTCGTATGCGGAGACGATCAAGTGGTGTGGTCAACGTGGTATCGCCACTATCTGTGCAGATGTCGATGCGACGACTTCCTACACCGAGATCGACTGGACTGGGCCAAGCACCTTGATACTTGGACCAGAATCAACCGGTCTTACACCCGAAGAATTAGAACTCGCCGATCACCGCGTGAGTATCCCGATGAAGGGCATGGCCGAAAGTCTCAACGTTGCGGTCGCCGCAGGCATCCTCTTATTCGAAGCCGCCCGCCAACGCACTTGAATACGAATACGCCGAAGCCGTTGCGCTCCAACCGCTGGGCTGAAATTAGCCAACGCCTTCGGCGTTATCGATCGAAACATCGAGATCGCGCAGTAGTCCGTCCTGCAAACCGTAGATCCAACCGTGTACGACAATTTCCTGACTGCGTTGCCACGCGCTTTGAAGGATTGTCGTGCGGCCGACGTTCAGCACCTGCTTGACGACGTTCAATTCGCACAAACGATCGAGACGCTGCTCTTCGTCTTTAATATCCGCGAGTAGTTCCTGATGTTCATGCAGCACGTCCTGCACGTGCCGCAGCCAGTTGTCGATCAATCCGAGTTGCAGGTTGTCCATGGCGGCTTTGACGCCGCCACACCCATGGTGCCCGCAAACAATGATGTGTTCGACTTTCAGCACGTCGACCGCATATTGCATAACCGACAAACAGTTGAAGTCTGTATGGTCCACCACGTTCGCGACATTGCGATGTACAAACATCTCGCCGGGCATCATGCCTGCCAATTGCGTCGCCGGCACACGGCTATCGGAACATCCGATCCAAAGGAATCGTGGCGATTGTTGTTTGGCCAGGGTCGGAAAAAACTCGGGATCGCTTGCTTTGATGTTCTCAGCCCAGGCGTGATTCTGATCGAGAATTCGTTTTAAATCTTTCATGTTGTGTAAACGAATCTTATCAGAGTTCAGGTGGGATCATACCGCTACCGCACGCGCAGTGACTGGCGGCACATGTTCGACCGGCAGATCGCCGTTGTCAGCACGAAGATACTGCCGGTCTCGCGGTTTCAATGAAGCGATCAGTTCCCTGCGCGTCTTCACCTTGAGTGGTTTGCCCGCGTAGATCTTTCCCATGCGCTGGAGATTCTTTTCGGAAATCGCGCCCGAGAACATCATCAAGGGCCAGGTGAAGTTTGGACCATTAAGTCTACGCAGCTTGTAGGCCCACATTCCGAGGGCGCCGACGCGCCACGCCAGCGGTCCCCACCAACTGTATTGTCCGGGCCGCAGGTTCATCTTCCAGCACTTCATCATTAGTTGCCACTGCAACGGCGTTAGCTGGCGCGTTTGTGTGACGCCCTTTTCTTTTTCCATGCGCGTGTCGTGTAACGGCGTGAAGATCGACGGAACCAGGAATGCAAAAAGACCACGCCGCTCAATCTCGTAAACGAGATCGATCGTCTCGCGCACATCGTCATCTGTCTCACCCGGATTTCCGACGATCAAAGTCATTGCCGGAAACCAGTTGTTCTCGTTCAAAACACGCAAACCTTCGAGCACGACACTGGGCCAGTCTTCAATCGAAAAGGGCACACCTTTGCTCGACATGATCTGTTTCGCCATTCGCACCGAGCCGGTTTCAAGACCAATCAACGGCGCGAGGGCCTTCTTCTCCGGATGACTGCTCAGATAAGGAAAGTGGATCGGACTCTTCGGCAGCAACACATCCGACAGTTGCTTGATAAGCAACGGATCGACAACAGCGGGCGCGATCGTGCAGTGACTCAAAACGTGTTGCTCGACGCCCGGCGTGTTCACGATATCGGTATACAGATCGACGAGGGCTTCCCGGTTCGGAAAATAAAACGGCGTGTCAGTGTGCACTTGTCCCCAGATAAACATATCTTCGGTGGCAAGCGAGATCTGCTTGTTGCCGTTTCGGACGTTAGCGCGCACCGCTTCCATGACCTTGTCTTTGGGAAGATCGATCTGCGGATTCAGATCCGGCACGCAGAACTTGCAACGACGCCCGCAGCCGGTGGTCATCTCGACTACGCCAAAAGTGGTGCGGGTGTCGGGAAAGAGTATGCCTTCACGGTCGAGCGGGTGTTTGACTTCAACTCGTCGCGGCAGTTCTTCGCCCTGGATGGCTTTGCGGAAAAGTTCGAGCGTGTCGGTCGATTCACTGCGACCTTCGACGACGCAGTCGATGCTGAGTTCTTCGTAAGTATCGGTCTGGATGATCTGCCAGCCGCCTGAACCGCCGACGATCACTTTGAAGTTATTTCGATAAGGGCTTGCTTTGATGCTTGCAAACAACTGTCGTGCGTAGTGAGAGTTGATTGGCAGTTTCGAAGATCCGAAGATCGACGTGTAGACGCCGGCGGCAAACGTTACGCCCAGCGGGTTGTGAGTGGACACTGCAACGACGCGCGTGCGTGGACCAACGAATTTGTGGAGATCGTCGGGAAAACACGCGACTACATGGTCGTTGCGATATTCACGAAGCAGAGACTTTTCTACGAGTCTCACGCCTGCGGGCATGTAACGCGCAGAGCCGTCGGGGTTGTGTTCGACGTCGCGCCACTTCGGATATTTTTTGTTGATTACGCCCTCCATCCAGATCGGCAGCGAAGCCATGGCCATCTGGATGAAGTAGCCCGCGTGATCGATCGCTTCTGTAAGTGGCGCGGTTAAAACAATCAAGCGCCCACCGTCTTCAGGTAGTTCAGGGGTGTTCATGTCGGGTGCTTACACTAAATGAAAATACGTGAGATTTTCAAGCGATTTTTCACTCGAGATCTGTGGCCGCAGTTGCTTCGATTTCGATCAGAAAACCGTGATGAAGTTTGCCGCAGGGAATAACTGCGCGGGCGGGGCGATTCTCCCCAAGAACTCTCGCGTAAACTTTATTCACCGCTTCCCACAATTCAATGTCAGCGATGGAAATATTCACTTTGAGCACACGGTCCCAGTCGCTGCCGGCTGCTGTGAGAATTGCGTGAACGTTGGCAAGTGCCTGTTCCGTCTGTTCTTCGATCGAGCCGAGCTTCTTTTCGCCGGTTGCAGGATCGATCGAGAGTTGACCGGCGACAAACACGAGACCGTTGTAGACAGTTGCCTGCGAGTAATGTCCGGCGGCTTTGGGAGCGTTCGGTATGTTGATTCGTTTGATTTCCATAATTGTTTTAAGCGGGAAAGCCGCTCTCTTCGGTAACTCGCTTTGCCTGCTGAAAATGCCTTCGTTCATGGATCACGATAACGCGATACGCGTCCATCAAGCTGTAAGTGATAACTGAAGCGACCGGCGATGTAATCACGATTCTCTCGACGTCGAGGTGTTCAGTGGCTTTAATCTTTTCAACGATAGTTGCTTGCTGCGCGACAAAGTCGTCGATCACTGAACCACTAATATCACTCTGCGCCGGTTGAAAAACTTTCAGTGCCTTCACTTTGCGAGTCGAGGCCGGATCGACAGCCTTGATTAAAAACTTTCCCATGAGCCCGGGAAGCACCGGCATACGTTCCCAGAATGTTCGCTTCTTCCCGGCAAGGACGTTGTCGATCTCCGGAAGATAGCCTTTGTTAGTGGTGAGCAGATGATCGAAGCACTGAGCCACGCTCCAACGCTCGGCGGACGGTTTCCAGTTGAGCTGCGCAGGTGTTAAGCGGCCGAAAGTGTTTTTCGCTTCATTCGCAACACTCTCGGCCGCGGTTATCAGGCCCGGCAGATCAGCCTTCAGGTAATCCATGCGAGAATTATAGTTCGAACTTAGTTACCAGTATCAGCACTCGGCGCAACACCGATCAGCGAAGGCACCGTGAGTTTCGTGTCAGCATTTTGCCACGCTCTTTGAAACTCCACGTCAACCATCTTCGCCGCCGATTCCTTGCCCTGCTTACGCAGACTCTCGGCAAGACCAAACAGCGCGCGTCCATTACGTGAATGTTTTTCAAGCTCAGCGCGAAACACTTTTTCCGCAGCCGCAGCGTCGCCGAACGAAAGCAGTGCGCCGCCGAGCACTTCGCGTGTCGGCAGATCCCAGTCAGACGGCTCCGCGTAGTAGGTTGCGTCTTCAGCAGCGACAGCCTTAGTCAACGCATCGATGGCCGCTGCTTTGTCTCCGCGCGCGAGCGCAATCTTTCCTTCGAGCGTTAGTTCCGCAACCTTCGTTACATCCGCAGCCGCGTTCGAGAACATTCGTACTTCGGGCGTCAAAGTCTTACTGACGGCACGCAACGCGGTGAGTTCAGTTTCAGCATTCGACGTTTGCTTCGAGGCAGCGTACGCACTGCCACGCGCGAAGTGCCAGAATGCGGTCGTGATCTTCAACGACGCATCGGGTTTCGGCTCTTTCAAAACCTCGTCCCACTTGCCAAACCGGGTCAGTGAAACGAGCGGATACGGGTTAAACATCTCGAGCATCGGCATCGCTTTCAGTGCTGGCTTAACGTTAGTCTCGAGTTCGCGCGCTGATTTGATCGAATCTGCATAACGTCCCTTCATGGCGTTCGCCGCCGCCAGGAAGTGGATGTTGTGATTCGTGTACATGTTCGGGTAGAGACCTTTGTTGCCGCTCTTCGTGATGTATTCCTTATCGACAACGATGGCGTCTACGTTTGATTGAGCCGCCTCGGCGTAATCGCCGGTGCGGTTGTAGATATGCGACGGCATGTGGACCAGGTGACCGGCCTTCGGTGCGAGCCTGCCAAGTCGGTCTGCACTCGGCAGCCCTCGCTCGGCAGTGTTCGACGCTTCAACAGCGTGAATGTAGTAGTGGTTCGCGCCGGTATGATTCGGATTGCGACGCAGCACACTTTCAAGCACCGCGACGATCTCCAGCGTGTCTTCGGCCGGCTTGCCGTCGGTGGTCCATAGTTTCCATGGACGCAGGTTCATCATGCTTTCGGCGTAGAGCGTTGCGGCGTCGAGATCGTCGGGATAATTCTTCGACAGCTCGCCCATCGCGATTCTGTAATCAATTGCGAGCTTGTGTTTGTCTGCCTGAAGATCGGACGAATAACGTTTCGCCAATGCGTTGATGTAAGCGCGCTCGTGTTCCGACACTTTCGGCGCGAGTGCGATTGCTTTTTGCAGGTTTGAGAAAGCCTCGAGCAGAGATGGACCATCCGCCGCGACGTTGTAGTTTGAACCCATCGCGAGGGCGACGCCCCAGTAAGCCATGCCCAGGTTCGGATCGAGTTGGGCGGCCTGCTTGAACGACTTCACCGCCTCTTCGTGATTGAAGGCGTAGACGTAAGCAAGTCCCTGATTGAAAAACTTCTGCGCCTCAGCGTTATTAGTTGTTATCGGGTGATTGATGTCGCCAAGTCCCGCTTCCAGCGTCACTGGCGCCGGCGGTTGAGCGGGAGCATGGCTGTGTTGACCAAATGCCGCAATTGGGGAGAGCAGCAGAACTATAAAGAGCAGATGCCTCATCTTGAAATCTCCTGAACCGGCAATGCCGTGCCGGAACGGCTGTCACGAAACATAATGTTCAAAGACTAACGCGCAATGAGGCTGGGAAATGGGTCAGTCATGGCGCGCCGTACTTCAATTGCACCACTTTCGCCTTCCCTTTGCCGTAAATGGTGACGATGAATAGATCGTCAAACTTTTGTTCATCAATGGTGGGAACAACGTCGCCACCGAGTGCCTTGATGACCTCAGGAATCCAGTTGCTGTGGCCGATGACGAGCGCGCTCTCGCCGGGTCGTTGCAGGATTTTGTTGACTACTTCGGCGGTCGACTCTTCCGCGATGAGTCGAAGATTAGCCGGGTTTGGTTTGAGAGTCAGCGGGGTGACGCTCACGCCGGTTTTGGCTGTTAATGGTTCGGCTGTTTGTTTGGTGCGGACGAACTGCGACGTGTAAATGGTTTTGATGTTCGCAGTGCTGAGAATGCGTGCGAGCTCCTGTGAACGCGCCACGCCTTCTTTGTTCAGTGGTGGATCCTGTTTCGGTTCGGCTTCTTTCTCCGCGTGTCGAACGAGAAATACTGTCGTTGGTTTGAACTCTTCCTGTCCGAGTGCGGTCTGACAAAACATTGCCAGTAAGATCGCTAAAAGAATTATGCTTTTTCGTTTCATAGTTTCCATCCGGGTGGCGCTTCAGGCCAAATCTTATCAGGACTTGCGGGTTCTAGCTGATCGGGTCCGAGCCGATCTGCTGCGATCTCGGCGACGATGAAATTCTGACATTCCGTCGAGCAACGCATCTCCGTTTCGCAGGTGTTGGGCCAAACCAAGCACACTCGTCATGTGCCGCACCAGTTCTGCCGGCGTGCGCACGCCTTCCATCACGCGAAACGAACCAAAATCAGCGGGCGCATCACGCACAGCTTTTTGCGTGCGGTAAGCAAGCGCCGCGAGAAAATGATTCAGCAGTTTCCGTTTGGTCTCCATTCTCTGCGTATCTTGTATGTTAGAGCATGCCGTATTCACTGAGTGTTTGCGGTGCCGGCCGATCGGTTCGCCGATTAGCCGAGGGATGCAATAGGCCGATCGTATCTTGGTGCCACGAGCCCGTCGCAGAGCGCTGGTCGTTGCATCCGTTTTCC
>Ga0126311_10001562_pt1 | contig 11136 bp, 6 predicted proteins | sample Plot61_FD_92539 | JGI IMG/M metagenome (GOLD analysis project Ga0126311, IMG submission 92539) | Serpentine soil microbial communities from UC McLaughlin Reserve, CA, USA - Plot61 | ecosystem: Environmental > Terrestrial > Soil > Grasslands | place: USA: UC McLaughlin Reserve, Lake County...
CCCCGGCCTCGTCTTCGCAGCGCTCCCGCGCCGAATCTCCTTCCTCGCGAAGTCCACGCTCTTCCGAATGCCCGTCATCGGCTGGCTCCTGCGTTCGATTGAGGTGCTGCCGCTCTACCGACGCGCGGACGCGGGCGAGGACTTGTCGCAGAACCTGCGCACGTTCGCGGAGTGCCGCAAACTTCTCGCGCGCGGGCGCTGCATCGCGCTCTTCCCCGAAGGCTTCTCGCACAACGCGCCGAAGCTGATGCCGTTGAAGACGGGCGCGGCGCGCATCGCGCTCGGCGCTTCGGTCGAGGGGCTGAGGCTGGTGCCCGTCGGGCTCTACTACACTTCGAAGACTTCGTTCCGGGGCGAGGCGCTTCTGCGCTTCGGCGAGCCGCTCGGCGTTCCCGCGGTCGAGCCCGACGAGGGCGGCGAGCCGCCGCGCGAAGAGGTTCGAAAGCTCTCCGCGCGCATAGAGTCGGCGCTGCTCGGCGTGACCTTGAACGTCGAGACCGAGGAGCAGTTGGACGCGGCGCGCAAGGCGGAGCGCCTGTTCTCTTCGGTCTACGAAGGCTTGAACGTGAGGCTCCCGCTGGCGGAGCGCTTCGACTTCCTGCGCACGCTCTCCTCGCAGCTATTCGCGCGGCTCACGGCGGCGAAGGGCTTTGAAGAACTGAGCCGCAGGATAAACCGTCACGAGTCCGAGTTGCGGCGCATAGGGCTGGTGCCCGAGAACCTTTCGCTCTCGGGGCACTCGCGCTGGTACGTCGTGCGCCACTTCCTTCTGCGCGTCGGCGCGCTGCTCGTGCTTCTGCCTCTGACGGTCGCGGGCGTCGTGGTTCACCTCCCGGCCTATTTAATCTGCGTGCTGCTCGCGCGGCTCTTCCCGAAGCACGGCGTCGACGAGATAGCGCCGACCGTCCGGATTCTCGCGGCGATACTGCTCATGCCTCTGACGTGGCTCGTCGTGGCGGCACTCGTCTTCTACAACTGGCGCTGGGAGGCCGCGCTCGCGTCGCTCCCCGTCTCGGTGGTGTGCGGCTACGTCGCGCTGCGCTCGCTCGAAGAGCTTTACGACATGCGCGGGTGGTTCAAGGCGTTGCTGCTGCTCGTGCGGCGGCGCAAGCTCTTCCTGCGACTTCTCGTCGAGCGCCGTGCGCTTCAGGACGAGCTGGCGAGACAGGACGAGCCCGCGCGCGCCGACACTCACGCGGGCGGTTGAGCGAGTGTTATCATCCTGAGCCTATGTCCAAGAGAAGGCTCCTTCTGTTCAGCAACGGCTCCGAGCTAATAGGGCTGACGCCCGCCGTGTTCGCGTTCGACGCACTCAGAGACTTCCTCGGGACGGCGGTGCGGCGCGTGCTCTTTGTGCCCTTCGCCGCGGTCGTGCGCACGGAGGACATGTACCTCGCGACCGTACGTAAGAGCTTCGGCCCGCTCGGCTACGAGGTCGAGTCGCTTCATCAGGCGGCGGACGCGCGCGCGGTGGTCGAGAGCGCGGACGCGATAGCCGTCGGCGGCGGCAACACCTTCCACCTGCTCCGAGGGCTCTACCGCACGGGCGTAGTCGAACTCATACGCGAGCGCGTGCAAAACGGCATGCCCTACATCGGCTGGAGCGCCGGATCGAACGTCGCGTGCCCGACTATCAGGACGACGAACGACATGCCCGTCGTCGAACCGCCGACCATGGATGCGCTCAACCTCGTCCCCTTCCAGATAAACCCGCACTACACGGACTTTCACCCGCCCGGCCACATGGGCGAGACGCGCGACGAACGGCTCAAAGAGTTCGCGCACGCGAACCCCGGCGTGCGCGTCATAGGCATACGCGAGGGCACGATACTCCGGGTCGAGGGCGACGAGATAACGCTCATAGGCAACAAGCCCGCGCGTTACTTTATTAAAGGCGAGGAGCCGCGCGACATCGCGCCCGAAGAGTCCTTCGGCTTCTTACTGACCTGATATCGCAGCGACGATGAGACAGTATCAGGAACTCTTAAGGCACGTACTCGCGCACGGCTCGGGGCACGAAGACCGCACGGGCGTCGGCACGGTCTCGTGCTTCGGCTACCAGACGCGCTACGACCTGCGCGAGGGCTTCCCCATCGTCACGACGAAGCGAGTCCCCTTCCGCTGGATAGCCGAGGAGCTTTTCTGGTTCCTCTCCGGCGACACCGACGAGAGGAACCTGCGCGCGCGCGGCGTGGACATCTGGAAGGAGTGGGCCGACCTCGAACACACCTCCCGCTTCGGACGCGGGGAGGGCGACCTCGGCCCCGTCTACGGCTACCTCTGGCGCTCGTTCGGCGGCCGATACCCCGCGCGCGACGGCGTCGATCAGCTCGCGCGGCTCGTGCGAGAGATTCAGCAGAACCCGAACTCGCGCCGGCTCATCGTCACGGGCTGGGACCCGCGAGTCGCCGACGACGTAGACCTTCCGCCCTGCCACACTCTCTTCCAGTTCAAGGTCGAGCGCGGCCGTGTGCTCCACTGCCAACTCTACCAGCGCTCTGCCGACGCCTTCCTCGGCGTGCCCTTCAACATAAGCTCCTACGCGCTCCTCACGCACATGCTCGCGCACGCCTGCGGGCTCGAAGTCGGCGAGTTCGTACACACCTTCGGCGACCTGCACGTCTACCGGAACCATCTCGCGCAGGTCGAAGAGCTTCTCTCGCGCGAGCCGCTGCCGCTCCCGCGCCTCGAAATACTCGACGACGAACGCGCCCTGCACGGGCTCGAAGGTCTGCTCGCCTTCCGCTACGAACACCTGAACCTCTCCGGCTACAAATCCCACGGCAAGATAGAAGCGCCCGTCGCGGTCTGAGGGGGACGCCGCCTCGACGAGTTTTTGACGCGGCCGCGCGCGCGTTCGGGCCGGGCGTGCGCGCGCGTTTGAAACGGATTTGCGCCCGAAGTCATTTAGAGGTGGGGGAGGTGTTTGCGGGGCCGGCGAGGGCCGGCGGCCCGCCCCGCGCCCCGCACACGCCTTCTACACAGGGACGAAGCCATGTCTTTCCTAGCCCCTTTCACTAACGACATCTTCATCAGCTACGCGCGCGTCAACGACCGCCCGCCGCCCGGCGGCGGGGACGGCTGGGTCACGAACTTCCAGCGATACCTCGAACACGAGCTGACAGGGTTGTTCGAGAGGGAGGGTGACGTGGCCGTCTGGCGCGACGTGCGCAACATGGGCGGCAACGCGCTCTTCGACGCGGACATCGAGGACAACATCGGCGGGTCGGCCATCTTCCTCGCGCTCGTCTCGCAGGGCTACCTGTCGGAGAAGAGCTACTGCCCGAAGGAGCTGAGCCTGTTCCACCGCAAGGCGAAGGAGCAAACCTACGGCCTCTCGATAGGCCAGCGCTCGCGGCTCTTCCACCTCAAGCTGAACCATATAGACTTCGGCGCGTGGCCCGAGGAGCTGGCGGGCATGGGCGGTTTCGACTTCCATGACGGCGAGCAGCCGTTCCCGCGCCCCACGCGGCCGGGCAGCGAACTCTTCGCCACGCAACTGCGCAAGCTCGTCGATGAGATATTCCTGACGCTGAGGGCCTTCAAGACGCTGGTCGAGCAGGACGCGAAGGAGGCGGAGGCTCCGCGCGCCTCCGGCACGGTCTTCATGGCGTACGCGGAGGGCAAGCTGCGCGGGCAGCGGCGGCGGGTCATCGAGGCGCTCAAGCTCAGCGGCGTCAACGCCGTCACGGACGTGCCCCCGCCCCACGCGGCGGAGGAGCACGCGCGCCGCGTAGAGGCCGAGATGCTCAAGGCAGACCTCTCCGTACACCTGCTCGACGACCTCGCGGGCGAGGAGGTCGTGGGCGCGGAGGGGAAGTTCTACTACCAGGAGCAGGTCGAGATAGGGAGACAGCACGCAAGGTCGCAACTCGTCTGGGTGCCGAAGACGCTCGACATCTCGGCCGCGGAGGAGATAGGCGACCACAGGAAGTTTCTCGAAGGGTTGAAGTCCCCGAAAGGCGCGCGCCCGTCCTACCGCTTCGTCACGGAAGAGGGCCGCGGCCTCGCCGACGAGGTGCTGGCGCGACTCGACGAGCTTAAGCGCGACGCCGCGGAGGCGGAGCGGAAGGAGCGGGAGGAGCGGGAGGGACAGGACGGGCTCGCCCCCGCGACCTCCATCGTCCTGCTCGACACGCACCTCAAAGACTCGCACTTCGTGCGCGACCTCTACCCGACCTTCATGGAGCGCGGGGTCGAGATCAGAATCACGCCCGAGGGCGACGACCCGCAGAAGACCTTCACGCGCTTCAAGGACTCGCTCAAGCAGGCGAGCGTGCTCATAGTCATATTCGGCGAGGTGGCCTCCGAGTGGGTCTGCGAGCGCCTCGTCTCCGCGCAGCAGATATTCGTCAAGGAGAACTGCCCGCTCAAGCTGTGCGGAGTCTACACGCCGCCCGTCAACGGCAGCGGCACGGCCCGCCGTCTGACCTGCCCCTCCCGCCCCGGCCCGCTGCCCGTTCACCGCATAGACGGGCCCGGCGCGCTCGGAGTCATTCTGGACAGCCTTCTCTAACGGAGTGTGAGTGATGAGTTCCGATGTCCCACCGCCTGACCTCCCCGGCCCGAAGAAGTCGGCCGGCAACGGGGACGAGCGCCCAGCGGGCACCGGCCCGCTCGTACTGCCGCCCGTCGTCATCGGCGCTCTGGAGGAGTTCGGCCCCGCCGCGGCGGCGAGCCCCTTCGTCGGCCTGCGCCCGTTCGACAGCTCGGAGGCCCTGCTCTTCTTCGGCCGCGACGAGCAGACGGCCGCGCTGCTCCAGCGCCTGCACCTCACGCGCTTCCTCGCCGTCGTCGGCAGCTCGGGCTGCGGCAAGTCTTCGCTCATACGCGCGGGGCTCATCCCGAAGCTGAAGGCGGGATTCCTCGTCGGCCAGCGCGACCACTGGCGCGTCGTGAAGCTGAAGCCGGGGAACTCGCCGCGCCAGAACCTCGCCGTCGCGCTGCTCGAAGCCTTCGGCGAGAGCGCGGAGGGCGAGACGCTGCGCGCGCTGGTCAACGAATTGGAGGAGGCGGGCGTCGGGGCCGTCACAGACTTCCTCTCGGCGCGGCTCGGCGGCGCCGCCGCGAACGTCCTGCTGCTCGTAGACCAGTTCGAAGAGATATTCCGCTTCGGCTCATACACGGACGACGCCGACCCGACCGAAGACCCTTACGAGCGCGAGCAGCGGCGCGAGGAGGCGCGCGACTTCGTCTCCGTCATGCTCGGGCTGACGCTGCACGCGGAGCCGCCCGTCTACGCCGTCCTGACGATGCGCTCGGACTTCCTCGGCGACTGCGACGTGTTCCCCGGCCTGCCCGAGGCGATGAACAGCAGCCAGTACCTCGTGCCCCGCCTCGCGCGCGCGGAGCGGCTCGAAGCCATCGAGTGCCCGGTGCGCCTCTGCGGGCAGTCGCTCACGCTCGAACTCCTGCACCGCGTGCTCGACGACATGGGCGAAGACCCCGACCAGTTGCCCGTCATGCAGCACGCGCTCCTGCGCACCTGGGAGAACTGGCAGCAGGCGACGAAGGGGCTGAGGGAGAAAGTGCCCGTCGGCGTGAAGCACTACGAGAACGTCGGCACGATAAGGGAGGCGCTCTCGCGCGACGCCGACGCCGCCCTCGAAGGGATGAGCGTGGAGGAGTTGAGGGTCACGCGGCTGGTGTTTCAGGCCCTCGTCGAGACCGACGCGAAGGGGCGACGCCTGCGCCGACCCGTGCGTCTGAGCGAGGCGGCGGCAATCGCCGGCGCGGGGCGCGAAGAGATTTTAGAGATCGTCGGGCGCTTCCGCGGCCACAACCGCTCCTTCCTGACCCTCTCGGACGACCGCCTGAAGGGCGACCCGCTGATAGACATCTCGCACGAGAGCCTGATACGCCAGTGGGGCGCGCTCGGCGAGTGGGTGGACGCCGAGGTGAAGTCCAGAGAGCTGTACCTGCGCCTCGCCGAAGACGCCGTCCGCCACTGCAAGCGCGAGGCTCCGCTCTGGAGCGACCCCGCGCTGCAACTCGCGCTCGACTGGTGGGAGGGGCGTCGGCCCAACCGCGCGTGGGCGCGCCGTTACCACCCGAGGTTCACGCTCGCCAAAGGCTTCCTGCGCAGGAGCCTCAGGAAGCGCGTGCGCGACGACGCCGAGGCCGAACGCCTCCGCGACGAGGCCGCGCAGCGCGAGCGCGCAGAGTTGGAGAAGGAGAAGCGCTTCGCGGAGGATAAGCAAAGGCAGGCGGAAGAGCTTGCCGACGCCCGCGCCGAGAAGCAGAGGAAGGCCGAGGAGGTCGCCGCCGCGCGCGCCGAACAACTGGCGACCGCGGAAGCCCTCGTCGGCCAGCAGAAGACGGCCGCGCGCCGCCAGCGCTGGCTCATCATGGTACTGCTCGTCTTCTCCGTCTTCATGTTGGCGGCGACCGGATACGCCGTCTACGCGAACCGCGAGGCGCGTAAGAGCAGGGACGAAGCACAGGCGAGTAGAGCCACGGCGGAGGAGAAGGAAAGGGTGGCGACGGAGCTGGCGAAGCGACTGAGCGACAGCGTCGCCGGCGAGACTAAGGCCAAAGAGGACGCCATCAACCAGAGGGACGAGGCCGAGAAGCAGAAGAGGGAGGCCGACAAGCAGAAGACACTGGCCGACCAGCAGCGCGCCGCGGCGCTGAAGAGCGCGGAAGACGCCGAGCGGGCGCGGCAGGCGGCGGAGGTCGCCAGGAAAGACGCGCTACATCAGGCCGAGATAGCCGAGGGCGCGAAGAAGCAGGCCGAGGACAACCTGAAGCTCGCGAAAGAGGTGCGCAAGGCCGACACGCTCCGGCGCGACGCGGGCCGCTTGCAGCAGGCCGCGCGAATTTCGCAGGCGGAGAAGAAGTACATCGAGGCCAAAGACAAGTACAAAGAACTCGACGACGACAAGGGCGTCGCCTACACCTACACAGAAGTCGCGGGCATGCTCATCACGCAGGAGGGCTCGTCCGACGAAGCCCCCGCGAGGCCGGAACGCAGGGGGCCGCCGCCCGACGAAGGGGTAGACCACGAGTGGGTCGAGTCGCACTTCCTGAAGAATCTCCCCGACGCCGAACGGTTCCGCGCCTTCGAGGTGAGCACGGAACAGGAGAAGGGGCTTGCCTACTTCGCCGAGGCCGTGAGCGCGTACCGCGGCCTCGGCCGGAGTGACCGCGAAGACTTCAACGGCTCGGCGTCGGCCATGAGTATGGTCGGCAACTTCCTGCTCGGCCTCGAAACCGGCTCGACACAGGACGAGAAACTGAGCGGGCACTACGAAGCACTCGACCGAGCCCGTGCGCACGCCGCCGTCGCCTCCTTCTGCGCGGCGCTCGGAGACTACGGCAAGGCTTCCAACCTCGACGGGCAGATTTCCATGCTGACCAGGATGGGCGACCTGCTCTCCGACGAGGACGCGGTGGCGAAGTTGTCCGAGGGGGGCGACGAAGACGGCGACGAGGACGACGCTGGCGTCAAGGGCTGCGACGGCCAGCCCGTAGAGCCCATCACGTACTACAGCCGCGCGGCGCTGCTCTACGAAGAACTACTCAGGCAGTCGTCCGACGACCCCGCGTGGGTCGAGGAGCAGAAGAGTAAGTTCGTCGATCTGCTCGTCAAGGCGGGCAAGATTTATCAGGAACAGGAGAAGCCGCAGCAGGCGCTCGAAAGCTTCGAGCGCGCGTCGAAGGTCTACGCAGGTAACGTCAAAAAGACGGCCGAGACGCTCAAAGACATAGCCGACGCGGCGAACACGCTGGCGCTTAAGGAGCAATACTACACGCGCGCGGCCGACGCCTACGGGCAGCAAGGGGAGCGCGCGGCGAGGGCGGACGTTCTCCTATACGCCGGGCGCAGACTGAGCGCGAACACCAGTAAGAAGGCGGCGCCGGAGAATCGTGCGGCTGCCAACACGTACCTGACCGAGGCCGTTAAAATTTTCGACGAACTCGGCAACGCGGACAGCAAGGCCCGCGCGCTGTTAACCATGGGCGGTAATTACTCCATCCTTCGGAAGCCTGCCGACGCGCAAAAGTCGTACGAGTCGATCCTGTCGCTGCCGCCGGAAAGCACCGTGAAGTATCGTGCCGAAACCTACTACGGCCTCGGCACGCTTCACGCGCAGAGGTACTCGACTCAGAAAGACAAGGCTTCACTCGACGCCGCGCGCGCCTCTTTCGAGACCGCCCGGCGTCTGTACAAGGTTTCGCCGTTTATCCGACCAAAGATAGAGAACGCGCTCGCCGAGTTGGCGACACTTGAGAAGAGGTTTGCCGCCGAAAACACGCCGGAGGGCGAAGCGCCGCTACAGGCGGACGCGGAGATAAAACTGGCCGGGGCCGATATAGACGGGGAGACCCCGAGGGGCTATGCCGAATACGAGGTCGAGTCGGACGGCGACCGCCACTTGATATTCAGGGTGGAAGATGTGAACCTTGCCGGCGAGGTGCTCAAAGTACTCGTGGATGACAAGCAGGTGGGTATCATCGCGCTCGCGGACGAAGACGTGCGCGGCGACCTGAAGCTGAAGTCCGAGAGGAAGCAGACGGTGCCGCCCGTCACAAGGAGCACGCGCGTCTCCATCACAGACAAGGACGGCAAGGTCATTCTCTACGGCTCGTTCGCCGACGTAGCGCAGCCCGCCCCCGACGCGAAACGGCCCGGCCGTTGACGCCGCCGTGGGGTGACACAGAGCACATGGCAATCATAGGCATCCTGGCTGTTGACCGCGCGGGGGCCATCGGCAGGGGCGGCACGCTGCCCTGGCACTACTCCGCCGACCTCAAGTTCTTCAAAGAGCAGACGACGGGCAACGCCTGCGTCATGGGCTACAAGACCTGGCTGTCTCTGAAGAAGCCTCTCCCCAACCGCCTCAACATCGTCCTCACACGCCGCGCCGACACGGAGCCCCGCGAGTCGGTCGTGTGGGTGCGCGACAGACAGTCCGTCCTCTCCCTCCACGACTACCTCAACTGCGACCTCTACGTCCTCGGCGGCGCACAAATCTTCGAACTCTTCCGCGCCCACATAGACCGCTGGCTCGTCACCCGAGTCCCCCTCACAGTCCCCGACGCGGACACCTTCCTCCCCCCCGACCTCCTCCAAGGCTTTCACGCACACGACACCCGCGACCTCGGCGACGGCCTCGAAGTCACCTTCTACGGACGCGCGCGCTAACGCCCGCCGCTCTCCAATCCAAGCTTCATGCGGACTTTGCGGGCTGTGCAGGGAGGCCGCGCATGAGGGGGCACGTGCGCGGCCTCGCCGTGTATAAGCGGGAGCTTGAGTAACGCGGTACTCGACTAAAGTCTCACGTCTTCACTACCGACACAGGCCGAAGCCATTTCTAGTCGCGCGCGCGTGGGCGTGGCGGGCGGAGGCCGGTGCGTTGGTAGAAGCGTCGGCCCTTCCAGGTGAGGCCGCGGCCCGTGAGGACTCCGTGGGCTGAGGCGATCATGACGGCGCAGCTTAGGAGCCAGCCGAGTGGGGCCGTGAGGGCGTAGCGCGCTTGGACGCCGAAGCGACGGTTTACGAGTGCGAGCAGAGAGATGAAGAGCGCCCAAGTGAGGGCGTTCGGGAGGAGCAGGCGGGGCCATAGCTCGCTCGGGGAGCCGACGGCGAGCGCGAGCGCGGAGAGGGCGGCGAGTGCGGGCGGGAGGATGGCTACGAAGAACATCCACGCGAGCGTGGCGAGAGTGAGCGTGACGGAGAAGCGAAGCACTGCGAACCAGTTTCGTGCGGAGCCTTCCCAGAGTTCCGAGAGGTTCGTGTACATGCGCGTGGAGACGAGCGCGGGCGCGTAGTGTACGTGGAGGCGCGCGCCCGAGCGTTTGAGGACTTCGGCGAGGCGCATGTCTTCCAGGACTTCGGCGCGCACCGAAGCGAATCCGCCCGCGCGTTCGAGCGCGGCGCGGCGTATGAGGAAGAAGCCGCCGATGCCTACCGCGAGGCGCGAGCCGTCGCGGTTCGCGAGCGCGGGAGGGAAGAGTATCAGGCCGCCCCAGACCCACACGGGCACGAAGACTCGCTCCCAGAACGAGAGCGCCGCGTACTGCGGCATGAAGGTCAGCGCGTCGCAACGCTTCTCCAAAGCGTAATCGACGGCCGTGCGGAGGGCCGACGCGTGGAGGAGCATGTCCGCGTCGGTCGAGAGCAGCCACTCGCCGCGCGAGCCGGCGAGCGCCTGCCGGAGCGCGTGCGGCTTGCCGAGCCAGCCCTCGGGCGTCTCCGTGCCGTCTATGACGCGAAGCCTCGCGTCCGTCTCGGCGAGCGAGCGAAGGACTGCGAGCGTCGAGTCGGTCGAGCGGTCGTTGACGGCTATGACTTCGAAGTCGTCGTAGTCCTGCGCGAGTATCGAGCGTACGCAGGCGTGGAGGATTCTGTGCCCCTCGTTGCGCGCGGGGACGAGCACGGAGACGAGCGGGCGCGGGCGTGCGTTCGAGTTAACCGAGGGGCCGAGGAGTTTGTGGCGCGCGAGGCTCAGGAGCGTCAGCGCGCCGCCGAGCAGCCAAACGCAGAAGATGACCCAGGAGAGCGTGACTAGCAAGTGCGGCGGCCGCCTCCTTCGAAGACGGCGCTAAGGGCGTACGCGCGCGACTTCCGAGCCCCCGCCCTCGAAGGGCAGAATCACTGTGAAGGTGGAGCCGCGCCCCTCGCCCTCGCTGTCGGCGCGCACCGCGCCGCCGTGCAGCTCTACCAGGTGCCGGACTATCGAGAGCCCGAGCCCGAGCCCGCCGTGCTGTCTGGTGGTCGAGCCGTCGGCCTGTCGGAAGCGTTCGAAGACGTAAGGGAGGAAGTCCGGCGCGATGCCCATCCCCGTGTCCGTGACGGCAATCTCGACGTGCGCGTCGTCGGCGCGCGAGAGACGCACGGAGACGTGACCGCCCGCGTGCGTGAACTTCACGGCGTTCAGCAGGAGCTTTTCTACCACCTGCCGGAGTCGCGCGGCGTCGCCCGAGACGTGGCGCGCGGACGGGTCGAGCGCGACTCCGAGGCTTACGCTTCTCGAAGCGGCCTCGGGCCGCACGCAGTCCAGCGCGCCGTTGACGGCCGAGGCGAGGTCTACGTGGCCGACGCTCAGGCGCAGCCTGCCCGTGACCGCGCGCGACACGTCGAGTATGTCTTCGACGAGCTGCGCCTGCATCAACGCGTTGCGCTCAATCGCG
>Ga0126311_10001563_pt1 | contig 11130 bp, 7 predicted proteins | sample Plot61_FD_92539 | JGI IMG/M metagenome (GOLD analysis project Ga0126311, IMG submission 92539) | Serpentine soil microbial communities from UC McLaughlin Reserve, CA, USA - Plot61 | ecosystem: Environmental > Terrestrial > Soil > Grasslands | place: USA: UC McLaughlin Reserve, Lake County...
CGAGGGTACGCGATTCAAATGGCTTGGTCAGGTGAGCGTCCGCGCGCACTCTGCGGGCTTCGACCTGATCGAAAGGCTCGAAGGCTCCGACGAGGAGGATCACGGGTATGTCACGGAAGTCGGGGCTCTGTTTAATGAATTCGCAAAGCTCATACCCGTTCTTACCGGGCATGAAAATATCGGCAAGTACCAGATCCGGATTGATTTCGCCCAGACGGCGTTCGGCCATCTCTCCGTTGCTGACGGCGACGACATCGATCCCTTCGTCGGCAAAAGTCAAATTGACCACCTTTTGGATGGTGATGCTATCATCGGCGAGTAAAATTTTGCTTGCCATCTAAATCTCCCTCAATCTGCCAGCACCGGCGCTTGAGTATCTTGCATGTGGCTTGGGTTTTCAATCCGCTTGGGCCGAGTCTAACTCATTCCTTTTCACGCGCGCAACCTTGACCAGGGAAACCGCGAATCTCGCGCCCTGCCAGGCTCGCTCGCATGCCCCGCGCGCCGCAAGGGCTGAAAAGATCAATGAATCTTGAGGAACTCGCGGCGAAAATTGAGTGAGGCGGGCAGGCCGCAATCAAATTCGAGGTGCGATTTAAGGCCGCGCTCAAGGTTTCAATAACAGCTTGTGTAGGGGCTTTCTATCAGAGAAGAGCAGGAATCCGGTTATGTTCTGCCGGGCAAACAGCCGATCCAGTCGGGATACTAGCACAAAAGGTTTCCCCTGTCTCTAATAAGATGAGAGCGCCGGCCCGCGCCGGCGCTCGTCTCTCAAGAGCAACTGAACAAGTCAGCCGTGATCTTTATGTCATCTATGAACCAGCCTTGAAACCCGTCGTCGACCCCGGTCGCAAGGTCGAACCCCGCGAGGAACCTCAGCTTGACTTTCTGCCCCGCGAAGTCGTCCAGGTCTATCACCACCGGCGAGAAGACTCCCGGCGTTCCCCGCGAAGTCCAGGCAAGGCGATCTTCGAGAGGGTTGAGCGACGTGGCTGTCAGCCTGCCGTCATATCCGCCCGCGAGCACGCGCGATCCGAGGTCCTGCCACGTCAGGCCGTTATCGGTCGAGATCTCCGCGACCCCTCCGTCGAACCCCCTGTCGAAGTGGAAGATATGAAAGAAGCTGAGGCGGACGTGGCCGGCGTTTGCGGGTATCGTCACGTTCTTCTTCATGACCATGGAAGAGAGCTGGTCGTCGTTATCATCGAGCCCCTTGTCGACGGCGTGATAAGACTGGGTGCCGCTGTTACCGGTGGCGGTCGCGATGCTGAAGCCGCTCTTTAGTTTCCACTTCACGCGCCGCGTGTCCAGGTCATCGAACAGGAGCGTCTTCGACGTGTTCGCCGGGCTCGCCTTTCCTACTCGAATTCGCACGGGAAGGTTCACCTCTCCGAATTCCGTCGCGAGGCGCAACTGGACCTCGAAGATGGAGCCGCATCTCAAGTTCGCGGGAACCCGCAGGACGAAGGGCGAGAGATTCGAAGAGGACGCGCCCGAGGCAATAGCCGGGTAAGCGACCTCGCCGCTCGCCGTGCCGTTCGAAATCGCGCTGGCCGTCACCCCCGGCGAGGCCCCCGAAGGCGATACATTCTTTAGCTGAATGGTTAACGAAACCTGTTCGCCGGGAACGACCGAGTTATCGGTTTGCGAACTCGAATGCTGTACGATAACGTCCCGGGTCAGGCCGTCGACTTCGGGCACGGCGAACACCGGGACCGGAGCCTCGCTCCCGTTCGTGACGACGAGGGTGAAGTCCTGGTCGAGGCCCTCGCCGTTGCCGGGAACGCCGTCTCCCGCGATTATTGTCGGGCGCACCCGTATGACGAAAGCGCCCGTCTTACCCGGAGGCAGTCTGATGCCTTGCACGTTGTTCAAAATGTCCTGGGCCTTCCCGGTGTTGGAATACGGCCCGGAAAAATTGTTCGCGCGATAGACCTCGCCGTTGACCACAATCTCGAGGTTCAGCTGATTCACAAGGGGCGCGTTCGTGACCGAGTTGCCGGCCGCGTCGGTATAGACCAGCATCGCGCGGAACTCTTTGGCCGGATCGGATATGGTCCCTGTGATCTCGAATGGCTCCCCTCCGCTCTGCGTGAACGTGCGGGACGGAGACTCGTCATAGACGATGCGGTCTGTCGTTTCGAACATCCGCGACAGACTCAGCAGCCCCCACCCCTGGCGTGTCCCGGGCAGGTTGTCATTCCCAAGCCTGCCGGTCATATATGTCGCCGAGTTGAGCATGAGAGCTTTGACCAGAGCGGGGGAGGGAGCTGACCCGTTCTTCATCTTCAACCACTGGTATGCAAGGGCGCTCCCGCCCGCCACAACCGGCGCTGAGAAACTGGTCCCCGACGACCAGGTGTAGAGAGTCTGCCCTATGGGGAAATACTTGATGCAGAGATCAACCTCATCGCCGGCCTTCCCGGCGTAAAAGCTGTCCTGCGAGACCGCGCCGAATATGTTTGTGCCGGGCGCGACCAGATCGGGTTTCGCGCGCCCGTCGACTGTCGGCCCGAGCGAAGAGAAGGAGACGACATCGAGCGCGTTGTCGGTGAGAGTAGTCGGAACTTCGCACCCGTCACTCGGGTCGAAGTGGATCGGGGTGAAGTTCTCGCTCGCGCCGACCGTGATCACGTTCTTCGCGGTCCCCGGCATGCCGACCGACCCTGACGGCAGCTCGTTGCCCTCATTGCCCGCCGAAAAGACGATCACCATGCTCTGGTTCCCCGGCTCCGCCGGGTCCGCGTCGCGGACCAGCGAGTCGTAAATCTCGGCCTGATCGTTATAGAAGTTGCAGAACCCGAAGAAGGTGTCGCAAGTGCCCCAGCTGTTGCTCGATATCCGGGCGCCGCTGCGGTAAGCGGACGATGTCACTTCGGCGTAGGAAGGGTAAGAGAAGAAATCATCATCCCCGAACAATTTCGAGACGCCCACCTTGACAAGCGGGGCCATTCCCAGGCCGAACTGGTATCCGCCGTCATCTCTGAAGGCAGGGCCCGAGCCGGTGTTGAGCCCCGCGATTATCGAAGCGCACAAGGTGCCGTGGCCGATAGAATCGTGCAGAGGCAGGACGCCGGAATCGACCCCATGCCTGAAAAAGTCCGACGTATAATCGAGCAGGTAAGCGATGCGAGAACGGCCCTCGGCGTCCCTAAAATCGGGATGGATTACGTCTGCCAGGTTGCTCCCCTTATCGAATCCCGTATCGCCGACATCGACCGCGAAATCGAACGGTTGATTAAGCCCGTGCTGGCTCAGAAAGTTCAGATAGCCGGGGTTCCCCGGCTTGCCTATCGACAGGCTTCCGGCGGTGTCGATGGAGAGGGGGCCGGCGACGATCTGGTTCGCGCGTTCGTCATTCAGCTCGACCTTCGCCGACCTCTCTATGCCCACGACGCCCGGGAGCCTCGCGATATCCGCGAGCCTGAACGATTCGACCAGCGCGACCGCGTGCACCATGCCCGATGTCTCGTATGGCTCGGTCAAGACCTCTTTCGAGATAGCCTTTATAGCCTTCACCGCGGCGTCCGATTCAGGGCCAGGTACAAGCTTGACCGACACGGGAATCTGCTCGAGAGAATCGAGCTTGAATGAAGGATCGAGTTTGTAAGCGGGATGGTAGGGGCCGTCCCACTGAACGATTCCGGCGCCGGACTTGAGCGCGCGGGCCGCGCCGATTTGCGAAGGCGAGCCCCAGATCAGATAACTGTTGTTGGGAATGTAGGAGACTATCTTTGCTCCGGTTGCTTTCAGAGCGCGAACCGTCTCCGGCACGGGAGGGCCGGACAATTGGACCAGGTGCAGAGATCGGCCGCGCGCTCCGGTCATGCGGAGGTCTTCATTTATCGCGGGCGCGGGGCCCGTCGTATCGATCTGCCCGCGTCTGAGCTTTATCAAGTTGAGATCGTCCCGCAAGCGGGCTCCCGAGAGACCGCGGGCGTCAAGAGCTGTGAGCGATTCGGTGCTGATTTCCAGCAGGCTGTATGACCCGTAATTTCCGATTCTCCGCGCCGCGCCAGAGCCGACCAGCTCAAGGTCAAGCGCCCCTTCCTCGGAAGGAACCAGGATTTTGTGTGACCTCCCGGGGCTTCGATACGAGAGGGGCGCTTGAAAGCGAGACGGCGGCGCTGGCTTCTTGCTCTCGTTACCTCCATTCACGCGAAGGGGGCCTCCCGGCTGCGAGCTCGATAATATCGGGTGGCCCGCGAGCGAGACCGCCATAAGCAGCGCGAGTAAAATCATAACCCTGAGCATAAAGCCTCTCATCAACTTCTCCTTACGAACGCAGTCCGACTTCGAGTGAAAATGGAATTCCGTCCGGGGGCCGCCTTACAGAGATCCGGAACTCTTGAGAGGCCGGACCCGCGATTGCGAATCGCGGCGAGAAAATAGCCTCTTGTAAGCACCAATCGATAATGCTTTTATAATGGCGCAAATAACTTTAGCGTATCTCCGCTGGGTGTCAAGGTGCGGGCCATTCAATACTCGTTAACTTTGTCAACGACGAGGGCGCGAAGGAAGGGGCCGGGGCGTAATTGACAAACGAGGCGACGGGCCATAGAATCGCCCCCACGGTCAGGGGGAGACCTGATTCACAGAGGCGGAGGCCCAAAATGCTTTCGAGACTTCAAAAGAATGCCGTCTTCAATATTTTTCTCTTAATGGCTCTAAGCGGCGCTTTCGCTCTCGATGCGCGGGCGCAACAGAGGCCCCTGCTCACCGAAGACGTTGACATCATCAAGCCGGGCGTCGTCCGCATAGAGACGGGTTTCGAGTTTCTCCAGGACGTGAGTTTCCCTCTTTCGGGCCTGCGAGGAGATTTGACCAGGATTGCCGACACCCGCCTGAGTTTCGGCATGTCGCCCAACGTCGAGTTTCAGATCGAATGGTCGATCCATAATCTGCTTTCGGTCGATCGCCGGGGACCGTCGGCGATTCCACTCAAGCTTGGAGCGAACTCATCGGACACCAACGACGTGGGCGATGTAACTCTCTGGATGAAAATGAAGCTGCGGAACGAGGCGCGAAGAATGCCCGCGGTCGGATTCCGTTTCGGCGTGCAGTTGCCGAACTCGAATCAAACGAAGGGCATCGGGACGAACACGACGAACTTCTTCGGAATGGTGACCGCCGGCAAAAAGCTCATGGATGACCGCCTGAACGTGTTCGGCAATATCGGGATCGGAATACTCGAAGCGCCCGTCAATGAATTCACCCAGAACGACGTGCTGATGTATGGCCTCGCCGGAATCTATAAGGCCTCGGAAAGTGTAAACCTGGTTGGCGAAGTCAACGGGTTCCACTCAACTCGAAAGAGAACTCCGCTCGGAACCGAGGACTATTCGGAGATGCGCCTGGGCGCTCAAATCCGCGCGCTGGGAGTGCGATGGAATGCCGCGGGCATCTTCGGGCTGTCGAACAGGGCGCCGAGGACCGGACTCTCCATCGGGATCACCTACGACTGGGACGCATTCACCCCAATCAAATAAATTTCAACGCTCGCCTGTGACTTTGATCGCGCGCCCTCATCGAGGATGCGACAGGTCCGGCGCGGCATTACCTGTGCGGATATATAACCACTCTGCGCAGCGGCTCCTGTCCTTTACTTTCGGATTGCAGCCCGCTGCGCTCGACGTAGAGGTGCTGCATGCGGCGAATATGATTCGGCTGGGGAGCCAGCTCGACGGGCCGGTTCTGCTCGACTGCATCGATCACGGCGTCTTCAACTTCCTGCATGGCGGCCTCTTCTCCGGTGCCGTAGCCTCGCCCGCCCAGCAGGTCGCGCAGGAAGTTCTCCATCTGCGTCAGGGTATTTGCGCGGACAACGTGGACCTCGACGTTGAGGCCGCGCGCCTCGCGCAGTTTCTGAGACTGGCGCTTCGCGTGCGACTTCAAAGTCAGCAGTATGTCGGCGTCGTCGAGGTCATTTGTGACGGAGGCTGAGACTCCGAGGTCTTCGATCGCGCGCTCCAGTCTCTCCCGGCTCAAGGCGTAGGGGAAGATGCGAAGGACTTTGCCCTTCTTCCCCTGGGGCTTCGCCTCCTGCCTGCGCCGCGACCCCCGCTCGCGGCTCGTAGAGCTCGAAGGCGCGCGATCCCGCCCTGTGGGCTCGGGCTGAGTGATGGTGACTCCGCCGTCAGTGCCTCGCTCGCGGACCTCCGTGCTCGGAATGAAGCCGCGCAACATCTGGTCGACGGCATCGGCGACATCCTGATGGATGGCGAGGCTGTCTTTGCTCTGAATCTCTATGAGCACGTCGAATGTGGGGGGGGCCTTGCGCTCAAGGACGGTCTTTTGAGTGCCGCGCCTGCGCGCCTCTTCGTCGGAGAGGGTGACGGGCTGGATGCCTCCGACCAGGTCGGAGAGCGTCGGATTGAGCATTAGATTTTCGAGCGTGTTACCGTGAACGGTAGCGATCAGCTGGACTCCGCGCTCGGCGATCGTGCGCGCGGCGAGAGCTTCCTGGGAAGTGCCGATCTCGTCGATCACTATGACCTCGGGCATGTGATTCTCGACCGCTTCGATCATCACTCCATGTTGGTGCTCCGGGTCGGGGACCTGCATTCGTCGCGCGCGGCCGATCCCGGGTGGGGTACGTCGCCGTCGCCGGCGATCTCGTTCGAGGTATCGACTATGATGACGCGCTTCTCAAGATCGTCCGCGAGCACGCGGGCGGCCTCCCGCAGGAGCGTTGTCTTGCCTACGCCCGGCCTCCCCATCAGGAGTATGCTCTTCCCCGATTCGACGATGTCCCTGATGATATCGACGGTCCCGTAAATGGCGCGGCCCACGCGGCAGGTCAGGCCCACGATGTCTCCGAGCCTGTTTCGCATCGCGGATATGCGGTGTAGCGTGCGCTCGATACCGGCGCGATTGTCCCTTGTAAAGCTGCCCACCCGGCTCGACACGAAATGCAGGTCCTCGCGCGTGACCACCGAATCGTTCAGATAGACGGCCACTCCCGGGTAGCGCGCTTCGGGTTGCCGCCCAAGGTCCAGAACAACCTCGATTAATGAATCGGTTTCGCCCCTTCGCGCAACGGCTTCCCGAATGTGCGCGGGCAAAACGTCGAGCAGCAAGTCGAGATTGTCGGTGGAAACATACTCTTTTTCGTTTAATGTCGTGACCATTCCCTCACTCTGAGAACAAACCGAAAGAGGTAATTCATTCGACCGGCGTCCTGTTTGAAGTTTACAAGAAAGCAGGGCTCAGGGGCCAGGGGCGCGGGGCCCCGCGCCCGGCGCGGGGGCCGATTCCTTCTTCTTTCTCAAGAATCTCCGTGCCTCGTTCGGCGTCACGAATAGCATTCCTGACCCCTGACCAGCGGCATCCTACTTGCCTGATCAACCAGCGCCTTGAATCTGTTAAATCACTGAGCCCCCTGAAAAAATCCCCCATTACCTGTTGTTTCGCACTATCGGCATGAATTTCTTCCGTTGAAACTCGCTCCGCGACTCGAACCTGTGAGTAAGGGGCTGCCAACACTGTAACTTTATGTTTCGTAAAAAAAACTTATTGGAGATAGGGGAGAGGAAGGAGCGGGGATTCTCGCTGATCGAGATGGCCGTTGTTCTGTTGATCATCGCGGTGGTCGCCGCCTTCGTCGTGCCGCAGGTCGTAGCTTACATGCGAATGTACCGCGTGGGAGTCGCGGCGCGAAACGTTGCGACGGCGCTGCAGCGAGCCCGCTTCCTCGCCACTTCGAATAATACGCGGGCGGGCATAATGATCCCCGAGCTTCAACGCGTCGACATCCAGCAATACGACCCGGAAGGGAAGGGCGAGCCCCAGATCAAAGGGGCGATAAAACTTCCCGAGGGCGTCACCATAGACTCGGAAGCACCAAGGCAGCTTGCCTTCGACGGCCGCGGCGTCGTAACGCCCCTGCCGACGGAAAAGGCTTCGATTCGCGTCAACGGGGCGGAGGGCTATTTCGCCATCGTCGTCATTTCGCCGACCGGACAGATAACGATCTCAGAGGCGAAGGAAGATTCCGAGAGTTAGCTCCTCAATTAAAGCGGAGGCAAAACCCAGCGGTCGGGGGCTCGAAAAAAATCGGGGCAGGTGACCGGCGGACCAGAGAATATGGAAACGAAAAGAGTAAAAGCAGACTGCTCCCCGCGATATGAAGGACTGGCCTGGGGCCGCTCTGGCGAGGCGGGCCTTACGCTCATCGAAGCCACGTTCGCGATGCTGATAACCGTTGTAGGCCTCGTAAGTCTCGCAGGCATGTTCACCATCGCCATGAAGACCAATGCCAGCTCGCGCAACTTCACGACCGCGACCACCTTCGCGCAGGACAAGATCGAGCAGCTGGGCACGATCTCGTTTCAGAGGCTCGTCGACCCCGCGCGCCTCGACCCCAATCCCGATTACCGGGGCGCCGACTATTCATTCGTCGCGGGGAACATAGAGAAGGACAGCTGGGCCAATGACGGCACGCCCTTCTTCGACAAGATCATCCTGGCCGGGCGCGGAGACGTGGAGCCCGAAGGCACGGTCACTGTGGTCAGGCCCGACGGCTTCGCCGAAACGAGGAGGCCCGACGGATCGGTCTTCTCCGGCAACCCCTTTCCCAGGGGCCGCGTCACCTATTCGCGCAGATGGGCGGTGATGTCGAGCAGCGAGGAGAATGCCGCCGACAGACGCCTGACCCTCGCCGTGCGGGTCGTAAGCGAAAACCCTCCGGCGGGCAAAGAGCCGGAACTCGTCGACCTCTACACGGTCATCACAAATCAGTAAAGATGCCCGTCAGGACAGGCAACCGCTTTGCTAACCGCCTGGCTTCACCCAGGAGACATATCAACCGAGCGAGGTTCACCCGATGATTGCTCATGAAGCTTACGCAGATTCCGCCGAGATGGAGATTTACAGCCCCGTGGAGTCTCATAGAGGCCGCTCCGCCGCAACGTTCGAGCGAGGCTTTTCCCTCGTCGAGTTGATGATCGCCATGATGGTCTTCACTCTCATCATGGGCTCGGTCGTCAGCCTTCTAGTTAAGAGCCAGAAGATCTTCAGGACCGAGCAAGGCGTTTCCGAGATGGACCAGAACGCGAGGCTCATGATCGATTTTCTAACTCGCGACATCCAGCAATCCAAAGAGAACGCCCTCGGCCTCGGGCAGAACTTCCGCTCGATATATTCTTATAACGGCCCGGAAGGGAAGACCGACGAGGTGACGATAATCTCCTCCGACACGGAGACGAAGATCCCGTCGGCGGCCCTGCCTCTTACCGCCGCGACGACCCGCCCGTTCAGCGCGCTCGATCATTACGTGGAGATTCTTCCGAACGGCCATTCGAATCTAGAGATCGGCGACGTTCACGCGAATCTCAAGGCGAACGAAGAGTTCATCATCAGCGCGACACTTCAGGACGGGAGCATCCAGTTCGATTTCGTCAAAGTGACCGGCGCTCGCGTCACCCCCGAAGGCACACTGGGCCTCAACTTCAACCCGGTGGAGCACAAAGGGGTCCAGCCCGAGATTCCCTACGGCTCGGTGTACGAGGACGGCGTCTTCACGATGCGCCCGGTCTCGATCAAGCGTTACTTCATCGACCGCGAGAATGACAAGCACCATCCTCACTTCGCGCTCTCCGTGAACGGCGGCGAGCCGATATCGATCTCAAGAAACGTCGTCGCTTTTCAGATGCGGTACCTCGAACAGAAGCAAGGCGAGGTCGAAGGCCAGTGGGTAAAGGAGCAGAGCATCGCGCGCGGGTACAGGACTCTCGCCGTGGAAGTCACGATGACGGCGAGGACGGAAATCAAGGGTGACCCCGGCGCGGAGCGCCTGGTGACTCTCGCGAGCGTGGTGCGGCCCCGCTACCTGCCGGGCGACGGCTTCGGCTCGTCGGGCGGTTCTCGAAATCCCGGATTCCCCGGCGGGGGCGGAGGCGACGGCGAGGGCTGGGATGACGGCAGCGGCGATGGCGGGAACGGCGGCGACGGGTCAGGCGGAGGGCCGGGCGGAAGCGGAAGGGGCCCGGGTGATAACGGCTTCGGCGGAAGCGGGGGCCCCGGCGGGAACGGAGGCATGGGAAGCGGATCAGGCTCCGATGATTCCTTCGGATTCGGATCGGGCGGCTACAGGCACGAGACCCGGAGAATCGGCAGGAATCCGAAGCTCGGTCAGAGGTTGAGGCCCTGAGTTCCAGGCGACGATCTAATTTGAGCGGACGGACCGAGGCCGGACATCAGAGAGGGACTGACATCCGGGTTCGGCTTTAGCTGGGAGGCCAGGACAATGCGATATAGAGCGATAAATATAGGGGCGAAATCGACAATATCTTTAGAGGCGTACACGCCGCCTGTCGAGGTGAAGGGCGAAAACCACGAGAGCGGAATGGCCCTCGTGTCAGTGCTGCTCATCATGTCCTTAATGTTGATGCTCGGGCTGGCGGTCACGTTCACCTCCGTCTCCGACAAGTTCATTACCGCCAACTTCAAGAATGTAACGAGCGGATTCTATGCGGCCGAAGCGGGAATGAGCAACGTCCACCGGATGATAAAGAGCGACCGTTTTCTGCTGGCTTCGCTGCCCGACCCTCCGGTAGTCAGGTCCGGCGAGCCGACCCTCAATCCATCCGATTTCACGACGGCGGCCGAACAGGCTTTAAGCTTGAAAGAGACTTTTCCGAACCAGGCCGGGTACAAGACTCGGGTCAAGGTGAAAGAGATTCGGGTCCCGTATCCGGCGAGCGACACGAACCCTGCTCACAGGTCGAATCGCGTCACTTACATCAATCCCGTCTATCCGAGACTGGGGCAGATAGAGCCATACGCCGTCTCTTACGAAATCGAATCGACGGGAGAAGGGCTCTCTGGCCTGAACGGCGCGGTAAAGCTGGTCGAAGAAGGCGTGATCAATTTCAAGCTTCTCGTCAAGACGAACGGCGGCGGGCTGCGCGTCGGCACCTTCGCGGAGTTCGCCCTGTTCCTCGACAAGTTCAACCCTTATAACCCCGAAGGCCCTTTCATCTACCAGGGCCTCGGACCCGGAGACAGGTTCGCCGGGCGCATTCACACCAACGAGCGGTTCGGGTTCTGGACTCACGCCGACGGGTCGGATGCTCCGACCTTTCGCGGACACATCACTCAGGTAGAGAAGGGCGCGAGCTATTATCGCTA
>Ga0126311_10001564_pt1 | contig 11126 bp, 7 predicted proteins | sample Plot61_FD_92539 | JGI IMG/M metagenome (GOLD analysis project Ga0126311, IMG submission 92539) | Serpentine soil microbial communities from UC McLaughlin Reserve, CA, USA - Plot61 | ecosystem: Environmental > Terrestrial > Soil > Grasslands | place: USA: UC McLaughlin Reserve, Lake County...
AAGCGGCGGAGTTGGACGCTGATAGCGAAGCCGATGGCGATGAAGGTGGCGATGAGGGAGGCGAGGCCGGCGCTCATCAAGGGTAAGGGGACGCCGATGACGGGAGAGATGCCCAGGGCCATGCCGATGTTGATGAAAATTTGAAATGTCAGGCCGCCCACAAACGCCATGATGAAGAGCATGCCCATGCGATCCGAGGCGCGACGCGCGCCAGTGATCAAACGTGAAAGCAATATCATGTAGGCCAGCAGGACGATGACGCAACCGGTGAAGCCGGCGTTCTCCGCAAGGACCGCGTAGATGAAATCCGTGTGTGGCTCAGGCAGAAACTTCAAACCACTCTGCGAGTGCTCGACGGAAGAACGCGACCCGAATAGTCCTCCTTCACCCACAGTCAGAATCGACTGCCAGGTGTGATAACCAATACGACGCCGATCGGCATTCTCCGGATCCAGAATCACGTTGATACGTTCCTGCTGGTACAGTTTTACGGCGCCGGTCTTCACGCCAATAATGTAGGCAGCGGGAATCAGGATGACAGCGAGCAAGGCACTCGCCACCACCAGACGCAATTTGATCGCGGACAGGAAAAGCACGACTGCAAGGATCGGAAGATACGTGAGTACTGAGCCGACGTCGGGCTCGAGCAGTATCAGCGCCATCGGTAACCCGAGGATCAACCCGCCGACAAGCATCTCCTTCCACGTGAGCACCTGCGCACGGTTCTTGCCGAAATAACGTGCCAGCATCATCGCAGTCGTGACCTTCACAAACTCGGAAGGCTGAAACTGCCCGATGCCGGGCACTCTGATCCACGCACGCTGCCCGTTGATCTTCAAGCCAATGCCCGGAAAGAGGACCAGCACGAGCAGGATCAGACCGAAGATATAAAATGCCGGTGCGAGATTCAGCAGACGCCGGTAGTCGGTGAAGGCAATCGCGAGCATCGCCACCAGACCGATCGAAAGCCCGATCAGTTGCTTGACCCAGTAAGTTTCTGTTGGCTGCGCATTGCGGATCTGGACCGTGCCGAACAGCACGATACCGATGGCGAACAGCGCCAGGATCCAGTCGAAATCACGCCAACTGCGCTTGTGAATAATCGCGACCATCTAATTGCTTATTCGTTGATTGCGGTCTGTTGTGCGGCGGCCGTGGTGACGGCTGGTTTCTTAGCCGCCGGCTCTTTCTTTGCGATCTGCGTCGCCGCTCCCGGAGGTTCTTCGTTCCTGGTCTTGCGGTAGTAAACATCGTAAACGCCGCGAACAGCCGGCGCCGCGTGACTTCCACCAAATCCCGAATTCTCGATCAGCGCCACCATCGCGATCTCTGGTTTGTAAGCCGGAGCGTAAGACACGAACCATGAGTGGTCCTTGTTCTTGCCGACGTCCTTACCGAGCCCGACGACCTGCGCTGTGCCCGTCTTGCCTGCAATATCAAATCCAGCCATCTGAATGCGCGCGCCGGTGCCACCCGCGTTGACTACGCGCCACATTCCTTCGACCACCGCGTGATCGATCGCTTCGGGAATCGGAACGACTTTCGGATTCGGCCGCGACGGATCGAGGGGCTGAAAAGTTACCGGCGCCTTGTAGTCCGGCGAGCCCGGCTGGCCGAATGCTTTCACTTCCTTCAGCAGGTGCGGAATGTACAGGCGACCATTGACACTGATTCCCGCGATCGTTCGCAGGAGCGAAATCGGCGTGATGATGTCGTAGACCTGCCCGAAGGACGCGTAGACAGTATCAATGTCACGCCAGTCGGGATCGCGTGGCTGCATCTTGCGTTTGAACTCGCGCGAGGGCGTCCAGCTCACGATTTCGTTCGGAAGGTCGATACCCGTGCGCTTGTTGAGGTCAAACTCGTCAACCATCTGGACGATGCCATCGATACCCATCTTTAATCCGAGACGATAGAAATAGCCATCACAGGACTGAGTGATGGCCGTCCTGATGTCGGGCATCCCATGTTGTTTCATGCAACGTGTGAACTTGTTGCCAATAGTGATGCCGCCGCCACATGCGAGGCTCGAGTGCTCGAGTGTGATCGCACCCTGTTTTAAGCCTGCGATGGCCATCGGGATCTTCCACGTCGAGCCCGGCGGCTGACGACTCTGAACGGCGCGATTGATCAGTGGAGTTTGCGGATCGTTCAAAAGAGCGGCGTACTCCGCGCGCCCTTCCTTTGTCGTGATTCGTTGTGAAAAAAGATTGGGATCGAAAGTCGGGGCCGAAGCGAGCGCCAAAACCTCGCCATTGTTCGGATCTACCGCGATGAGCACGCCGCGTCGTGTAACCGAATTCCTCAGTTGCTCTTCGGCGGCGAGTTGTAAATCGAGATCGATCGTGGTGAACAGGTCACGGCCCGGTGTGGGATCGACAATCTCAATCTCATCCTGGATGCGCCCGCGACTGTCGACTACGACTTCGCGATAGCCGTCCTTGCCGCGCAGGTAGTCGTCGTAGACCTGCTCGAGACCGCTCTGGCCGATAACGTCGCCTGGTTTGAGACCTTTGTCTTTATAAGACTGTTGTTTGACTTGCTCGGGACTGATTTCGCCGACGTAGCCGACCACGTGAGCGAGTGATCCGTTCGCCGGATAGGTGCGCTGCGGCTGCTGCTCAACACGCAGCTCCGGGTACTCGAAATTGTGCGACTCAACCCACGCGATATCACCGGGCGTAGCGTCCTGTTTGACTTGAATGGACTCAAACGCCGGCATTGTTTTGACCATCTCGAAGTAGTCGCGCAGGATGTCCTTGTCGACGCCGAGCCCTTCGGCCAATGGCTCAACGAGTGAATTAATGTCTTTTCCTTTGACGTCTTCACGCGAGAGGATGACGTTGTAAATAGGCCGCGAATCAACCATCAGCTTTCCTTCGCGATCGAGAATTCGGCCGCGAGGTGCGGGAATCGGCAGGCGCCGGCGGCGCTGGTTCTCGGCGATTTCGGCGTAGCGCTCGCCCCTGACCACCTGCAAAACGTAAAGCCTAACGCAGAGCAGGCCAAGCATCGCGATGACGAGCACCTGAATAAACCGCAGCCGCGCGCGAAGGTTTTGAGATGTGTCTTCGAATTTCATGGTGACCAGCTTTAGATGCCACAAAAGGCGCAAAAAGCACAAAGCCTTTGCCCTTTTTGCGGCTTACCTCCTTCTTAGTGGCCCTGTTGACCGTCTCGCAACGCGGCGGCGAGTCGCGAACTGTCGTCGTTGCGCGGAGCGCTCAGCGACGAGCGCATCGAGCATGTAAAGCGCCAAAGTGCCGACCACCGTCGTCGCGATCAATTTATAAGACATCGTCTGCACGAACGACACTCCCGGTGGATAGCCCAACACGCGGTGCCAGAAAACATAAATCGCGGAGTCCATTAACGAACCAGCCGCGAGCACCGGAATTCGTAACAACGGGTTTTCAAGATTTACGCGCGTCGCGGCGAAATAGATGATGTAGGCCGTCAACGTTTTCGAAAAACCTCCCGCACCTACCAAACCACCGCTCGCAGCGTCGACGATCAATCCTGCGAGTGTGCCGACCAGCAATGCCTGCCATGCGTCGCGTTGCAAAGCGATGTAAACAACAACTACGAGCGGAAAGTCTATAAAGGAGAGGGGGTGCCAGACCTCGCGCAGCGAAAGCTGTAGCAGGATCGCGACCAACAAAACTACGGCAATTTTAATCTGCGACATAAGAGGATTGCCAATTGCCAATTGCCAATTGCCAATTGCATGAAATCGAAGCATCTGAGACCCGACAACCAATCGGCAATCGGCAATCGACAATCGGCAATGATTTATCTCCTGGTTCTGTCTGCGTTCTGCTGCGTGGTTTGCTCGGGCGTAGAACGCGGAGGGGGGTGATAGAGGAGGACAGCTACTTCCTCCAAACGGTCGAGCTGTGCGCCGGGTTGAATCAGAATCTGGTGGGCCTGCGTGGTCGTGCCGGGCTTCACTTCGACTACCCGGCCGATGTTGAGACCTGGTGGATAAATTCCATCCTGGCCTGTGGTCATCACATAATCGTTAAGCTCTACTTTCTCGAGCCCGGAAACGTATCGCATCTCGATTAGCCCCACGCCGAGATCCGCACGTCCACGGACGGAGCCCAACGCGCCTGACTGTCCGAGCTGGCCCACGACTGCGCCCGCGCCGGCTTTCTCGTCTGTGATCATCATTACTTGCGACGACCACGGACCCACAGTGATAACGCGACCGACGATTCCTCCAGCCGTAACAACCGGCATGTTGACCTGGACTCCCGAGCTGCTGCCGCGATTGATTGTGATCGTGTTGAACCACACCGAAGGATCGCGCGCGATCACGCGCGCCGGAATACTCGTGGTGTTCGTCTGCTCCTTGAGGTTGAGCAGTGCCTGGAGGCGCTCGTTTTCAGCGGTGGCCTGGCGCGCGGTGTGGAGCTCCGTTTCGATTTGCGCCAGCCGTTCTTTTAGTTGTTCGTTCTCTTTGGCTGTACTGCGGAAGTTCCAGATCTGCTGGAAAAAGCCGGAAGTCGCGCCGGTAGCTTTCGACGACGCATTTTGCAGCGGCGAGGCAAAGGATTGCGTCCAGACGCGCAGCACCTTGTGGCTGCCGTCTGCGTTGCGGGCGTCAACTGCCATGATGACGAGATTGGCGACAAGCAGCGCCACGAGCCAGATGGGAGCTCGTTGTCGAATCTCTTTTTGTGTGCGAACCGAAGCCACGTGCTAAATCTTAAACCACAGATTAAACGGATTAACTACGGATGATTACATGCCGCTAACCATCGTATTTTCCCACTTCACACGCTTGAGGAGGTCGAAGTCCGACAACATCTTGCCCGTTCCCAACACCACTGAAGCAAGTGGATCGTCGGCCAGCGACACCGGCAAACCCGTCTCGATCGAGAGTCGTTTGTCGAGATTCTTTAACAACGCGCCGCCGCCGGTCAGTACGATGCCACGCTCCACGATGTCTGCTGAAAGCTCGGGAGGAGTTCGTTCCAACGCCACGCGCACGGCATTGATGATCGTCGAGATCGAATCGGCCAGCGACTCGCGCACTTCGTCATCCGTGATCGTTATCGTCTTCGGAATTCCCTCGATCAGATTACGACCGCGTACTTCGAACGACAATTGCTCATCCAGCGGATACGCCGAGCCCAGCTCAATCTTGATAGCCTCGGCAGTCCGTTCACCGATCAGCAAATTATACTTCCTCTTGATGTACTGGATGATCGCCTCATCCATCTCGTTTCCGGCTACGCGCACTGCACGCGAGTAGACGATACCGCTCAAGCTGATCACCGCGATGTCCGTCGTACCGCCGCCGATGTCAACGACCATGTTGCCGTGTGGCTCAGTGATCGGTAAACCCGCGCCGATTGCCGCCGCCATCGCTTCTTCAACGAGATAGACCTCCGAGGCTTTTGCCCGATACGCGGAGTCTTCAACGGCACGTCGTTCCACTTGAGTAATCTCAGACGGAATACCGATGACGACGCACGGGCTCACCCACGTTTTTCCGTTGTGAGCCTTGCGGATGAAGTGCTGAAGCATCTTCTCCGTGACTTCAAAGTTGGCGATGACACCGTCTTTCATGGGCCGGATGGCGACGATGTTGCCGGGCGTGCGGCCCAACATGTCTTTTGCATCGCGCCCGACAGCTTCGACCTGATTGGTTACTTTATTTATCGCGACGATAGAAGGCTCAGACACGACGATGCCACGCCCTTTTGCATAAACAAGGGTATTTGCCGTACCGAGATCAATAGCAAGGTCGCTTGAAAACAGACTGAAGATAGATTTGAACGCCATTTGGACTTATTCACTTCCCGTGGTTGTCGAATGGAACTTCGGGTGGGGTTGGCGGTAAATGTCGCCCAAACACGTCCGAAATCCTAAGATACACCCTGAGCGTACACCGCGTAAACGAGAAAATATACACGAGTTAGACGCGGATTACACGGAGGCTGGTTGATTGTCACGGATATCCGTGTAATCGCTCGTTTCCAGGTTAACTGTGGCGCGTTTGCTCGACAGGTCGGCCGCGAAACGGACGCAGTTCTTGTTGGCGGCTTTTGCCTCGTACATCGCGGTGTCGGCGCAAGCGATCAGTTGTTGGGGGGAAGAAGCATGCTTCGGAAAGGCTGCAACTCCGAAACTCGCAGTCAGCGAGAGTTGGAGCCGCCGGCCACCAGTGAAATTGTGACGGATTATCTTCTGACGAATACGTTCAGCAACCTGTCCTGCGAGCTCAGTTCCGGTATCTGGCAACACGATCACAAACTCGTCACCACCATATCGGGCGACGGCGTCAGTATCGCGTATTGACGAAAGAATCACCGCGGCCATCTCCATCAGCACGTGCGAGCCAACGAGGTGACCGTGTTCATCGTTAACCTGTTTGAAGTCGTCGAGATCGAGAAACAGGGCCGCCACGCTTGACTGGTACCGACGCGCGCGACGGATCTCGTTCAGCAGAAACTGGCGCAGGTAACGGGCGTTGTGAAGCTTCGTCAGATCGTCGGTTTGCGAAAGTCGCTCGGCCTCCGCGATGCGAACTGCATTCGCGAGTGCCGAAGCGATGGGGAGCGAGAGTGAATCGAGCAGCTCAACATCAGTTTTCTTGAACGCGCGCGCACCGCTGCCTTCGCGAATGCCTTCGACGACGCCGAGTATTCGCTCGCCACAGATCAACGGAACCGCAACCACAAACTGTGCACGTTCCTTCCTCTTGATGATTCCCATTCCCGCGGCTGCACGTTTCGCGGCCTTAGTTTCGGAACCGATCGGCAGATCGGGCTCGAGTTGTCCCCATTCGTCGTCGTTGCGTGTACCGTGCTGATCGGGCCTTCGGACCGCAATGGCTTCGAGCGTCGAGGTTTCAAAGCCTTTCGATTCGGAAAACAGGTAGACGGCCCAACGGTCAGCCTTGATGAGACCCTGCAAACCCGCGAGCGCAGTGTTTGCTGCGCCACTTTGATCGCCGCTGAAATGCAGGGACGAGACGATGTCGTACGCCGCGCGCAGATGGTTGAACTTGATCTTTCGTGGCAGAGAGGTTGAGCTGGTTTCGGCTGGCTGGTCGATCATGTCCGGAAATCGCAGCTCGCCTGTGCCGCCATGACCCTCGATCTCGCGCAGTAGTGCTGGAAGTTGTGCCGACTTATCCGCGATAGCAAGGAATCCGATTCGCTTGAGAGTTGCGCCATCGAGACTTCGCAGGTTATGGCTTTGATATCCGTTAGTTTGCCTGCGGCACGCGACCAGAGGCGCTCCCGGCCAGAAAGCCTTTGCATGATCGATCGCGGTGTGAAGCTCCACCATGTCTGCGCCGGGGACTACTTCATACAACACGGCCAACGGCGGTGGTCCTTCCAGGTCGTCGTGCATGCCCGCGCGCTTCTTTTGTTGGGCCAGCGCCTTTTCGACTTCAACTTCACGCAGGCCCTCGATCAGCGTCTTCACGCCAGCCGCACGCAAAGCCTCGATCAATTCGTAGGCTGGCGCTTCATGAGCATCCGTTAGAAGGATTACGTGACTCGACATGCGACTTAAGGTTCGACTCAGGTTCTGCCGCGCGCGGTGCGTGCGGAAAGTGAAACTTTATATTGACTGGTGTTGCCACGTGGATCCTGCGCTTCGAGCGTGAGCTCGCGGGTGCCGGTCGCGGCCGTGACCTGGATCTGAAATGCACCATCAGGCGCGGCGATCGTTTCGCGCCCACTGACGCGAATCGTCACGCCGGGCTCGGCTTTGCCACGAATGAGATGGATATTGCCGCCCAGTAGTTCAGTGCCCAGATCAGAAACGGCGACTTGTGAGCTGCCGCGCGTCGTGACGACAAACTTCAGCGGATCACTCCAGTCACTCGCCTGACCACTGGCCGCAGTTGCGCGCACGCGCCAGAAGTAAACACCGGGACGCAGGTCGCTCGCTCCGAACTCCGTCGCCGCCAATTGATCGCGCTCGATAACTTTTCCATCCGCCACGAAGAACGGCGAAGTGGCGACTTCGACGCGATAGTAAGCGGGCGTGCCCGACTGCGGACGCTGCCACTTTAACGCGACACTGGCCGCGCCATTTGCGCCAACAAACACCTGCTCGCGATCCTGTGGCCGCGCTGGTAGAGGCACGTCAAGCAGCTTCTGCGCGGGCGAAAGGCGGCCTGAGTTGTTTACAGAAACGTACTCGCCCTCACGGATGGCGGTCTTATCACCGGCGCGGTTGGTCGTCTCGATCGCACCAGTTGAAACACGAATTTCTTCAGTACCCTCAGCATTGACACCGAAGCTGGCGCTCGTCTTCTCGCCCATTGTGTTCTTGGTCTGGGGCGTCTCGACGACGTTTGTAGTGCCGTCCGCTTGCTGCTCAGTGCGGACCGACAACTGACCGCTATCGACAACGACGTGCACGTTCGTCTTTTTGCCGTCGTCGGCGCGCGCGTTGTCACGCACGATGATGGTGCTGTTTGGTTTGACCAGGAGATTCGAGCCGTCGGCGAGACCGATACGGGCACGCCCGTTGGCCTGCGTTTGCACGGTGTCGCCGGGATAGAGCTCGGTATCGCCATTGGCGGGAATCATCTCGCGGGTGGCCGCGCGAATGACGCGGACATCGCCCTCGAACGAGATGAATCGCGCGCCGGCCGGATGATTGTCCACCGCGACGTTCCGGAACGGGTTCCCGTACTTATGAACGTATAGTGCGGCGCCTGCGGCGAGCCCGCAAAGCACGAAGATGGCGATTATCAGATAGACGAAACGCTTCTGAATAATCCACCAATCATAGGCAAAACGACTGGTTTTATTCGCAACCATTGGTCTAATCGACTTGGGGGAAGGGGGTCCAACCTACGTTGGGACCAGGTGTGAGTCCAATCCGGGCAGCAACACTACCGATTCAGGAATTTAGCACACGGCTAACGCGGATTGCCAGAAGTTTTTTAAACCGATTTGCACCGATTTTACACCAGGCTCGGAATTCGGCCTGAAAACTCAGTCAAAACCAGCCAGGAAATCGGTTACTTATCCTTGGGCAGGTCAAAATCAGGTGGAAGATCGACGGTAATGGTTTTGTCGTGCTCGGGAGCGACTAGAAGCGAGGCGATCACCGACCCAAACAGCACCAGGGCGACGAAACCGAGCGAAATCTTTATCGGAATGTGATAGCCGGTGGCGCCCACCAGCATTTTCATGCCGATGAACGTGAGAACAATCGCCAGCCCGACCCGCAGGTAGCGAAACTTCTCCACCACACCCGCGAGCAGAAAGTACATCGACCGCAGACCGAGAATGGCAAAGACGTTCGACGTGTAAACAATGAACGTGTTGGTGGTTACTGCAAAAATGGCCGGAATCGAATCGACGGCAAACACGAGGTCAGTGACTTCAACAACCATCAGGACCAGCAGCAGCAGGGTGCCGGTTAGTTTTCCGTTATGCCGGGTGAAGAACTTCTGCTCCTCGTAGTGCCGCGAAATCGGAAACACCCGCGTGACTGCACGAATGAGCGGGTTCTGATCCGGCTCGATCTGGATCTCTTCCTGCCGGAACATCTTGATTCCGGTGTAAACGAGGAACGCGCCAAAGATGTAGATGATCCAGTGAAAGCGATTAATGAGCGCTGCGCCGACAAAGATCATCGTCAGTCGCATTACCAGTGCGCCCATCACGCCCCAGAAGAGGACGCGGTGCTGAAACTTCGCCGGGACTTTGAAGTAAGAGAAGATCAGCAGGAACACGAACAAGTTATCGACAGAGAGCGACAACTCGATCAGGTAGCCGGTGACAAACTCGAAGCCACGCTGGGATCCGAGATAGTAGAAGACGATACCGGCGAAGATCATCGCCAGCGTCACCCAGACTGCGCTCCAGATCGCCGCCTCTCGATATTTAACTGTGTGAGCTTTGCGGTTAAAGAGCCCCAGATCGAGGCTCAGCATCGTGAAAATGAATAAACTGAACGCGATCCATAACCAGGTTGAGCCACCGAGTGCGTCCATGAAGTGGATTAAAATAGCATCCGGATCTGATTCGGGCAAACCTTCGGCAGTTGCAGCCGTTTGCGACTCTCACATACAATCCGCAGTTTCTGAAAGGTAATAAACAATGCTCAAACAACTCGCACGACTCGAACGAACCCGCAATATCATCATCGTGTTATTTGCGATCCTGATGGCCGTCAGCCTTGTCATGTTCTACGCACCGGGCCGCTCGGCAAGCAACAGCGACCCCACCAGAAACACGGAAGTAGTAGCGAAAGTCGGTTCCGCCAGTATCACGGTAGCTGACCTCGCGCGCATCCGAGAGAACTATGCGCAGATGTTTGGTGGCCGCGTTAATCTGGCCCAGTTAGGCGGCAACAAGCGCTTCCTGGAGGGCCTGATCAGCAAGCAGGTGATTGCTCAGGAAGCAGCACGTCTCGGGTTGAGCGCCAGCGATGCTGAGCTCGCGGAGAAAATTCGCAAGCAGTTTACCGATGCCTCCGGAACCTTTGTCGGCTTCGAGAGGTACAAGGAGTCGGTGACCGCGCGCTACGGCGACATCGAGAAGTTTGAGAATGACATTCGCGACGAGATCGCGCAGGAAAAATTAAGAGCGTTCGTCAGCGCGAGCGTCAACGTTTCTGACGCTGAAGTCGAAGAAGAATACAAAAAACGCAACACCTCATTCGACGTGAGCTACGTCGCCATCGCAGCAGATAAGCTTGCGACAAAGATCCAGCCGGGCGACGACGAGCTGCGCAGCTACTACGAGAGTCACAAGACTGACTACCGCTACCTCGAGCCGCAGCGGAAAGTTCGCTATGTGTTTGTTGAGACTGAAAAGGTCGGTTCCAAGCTTCAGATCCCCGAGGCGGAGTTAAAGACGGAGTACGACAGTCTCGATGCGAAGTTTAAGGAAGCCGGCATAGAGGTCCAGCAGATTCTTCTGAAAGTCGCGCGCAAGGATCTCGATGCGCAGGTTGAACAGAAGGCTAAAGACCTGATCGCGAAGCTGCGCGGCACAACCGGGCAAACCACCAAAGAAGCATTCGCAGAAGTTGCCAGAGGTAACTCCGAAGATCCCGCAACTGCGAAGAACGGCGGCCTGCTGGAGAAGCCGTTCAAGAAGAGTGAAAGCAAACCACACGGGCTTTACGATCGA
>Ga0126311_10001565_pt1 | contig 11123 bp, 12 predicted proteins | sample Plot61_FD_92539 | JGI IMG/M metagenome (GOLD analysis project Ga0126311, IMG submission 92539) | Serpentine soil microbial communities from UC McLaughlin Reserve, CA, USA - Plot61 | ecosystem: Environmental > Terrestrial > Soil > Grasslands | place: USA: UC McLaughlin Reserve, Lake County...
CGGGGGACTCGGGCGCGACCGCGTAGGGACAGATCACGACCTCCGCGCCGTACGCTCGCAGGAGCGAGATCTTCTCCTGGCTCATCTTGTCCGGCATCACGAAGATGCAGCGGTAGCCCTTGAGCGCGGCAGCGATCGCCAGGCCTGTGCCCGTGTTCCCGGAGGTCGGCTCGACGATCGTGCCGCCGGGCCGGAGCTTTCCCTCCCGCTCGGCCGCCTCGATCATCGTGATCCCGATCCGGTCCTTGACGGAACCGCCCGGGTTGAGGTACTCGAGCTTCGCGACCACGGTCGCGGCCCCGGAAGGGACGATCCGCTGCAGGCGAACCAGCGGCGTCTCGCCGACGAGCTCGAGAACAGTCGGGTACTCGCGCGGCATGCCGGTCCAAGAGTAATCTCCTTCTCGCGCCCAAATGAAGATCACGGTCATCGGGAGAGGAAACGTCGGCGGCGGCCTCGCGCGCCTGTGGCGCGGCGCCGGCCACGACGTGGACGAGCTCGGCAAGGACGGCGGCGACGCATCCGGTTCCAACGCGGTGCTCGTGGCGGTTCCTTCGGATGCGATCGCGGATGCGCTCGGCAAGGTGAGCGGTCTCGACGGCAAGGTGACGATCGACGCGACGAACGCGCTCGGCGGGCGGTCCGACGAGTTCGACTCGCTCGCCGAGCAGGTCAAGTCGATCGCGGGCGGACCCACCGCGAAGGCTTTCAACCTCAACTTCGCGAACGCGTACGACGAGGTCCCACAGCAGCCCCTCAAGCCGTCGATGCCCTGGTGCGGCGACGACGGCGCCGGTGAGACGACCGAGCAGTTGATCAGGGATGCCGGCTACGAGCCGGTTGGCGTGGGCGGCCTCGACAAGGCTCGGACGCTCGAGGATGCGCTCGGGTTCGTGTTCGCCGTGAGGCAGGCGGCGGACTCGCCGGTCTTCTACCGCTTCTGGAAGCCCGGCGAGCTCTAGCTGACGCCGGGCATCAGGTTGGCCTTCGGCTCGACGCCCGACACGACTCCCCGCGCGATCTCGATTCCGTACGCTCGACCGCGGCACGCTTCACCGGCGGTTGCGGCTTCGGGCGAAGAACTCGCGCGCAACGCGTCGATCGCGTTTTGCTCGATCCGCGTCAGTTCCTCCCGCGTGCAGAGCGCTCCCGACTCGGCCCGGACCTGGACGGGCGACGTCTCGTCGGCGGCTGCGGTGACCCGCTCATGGAGGAGGAACGCGTCATAGCGGTCCATCCCGGCGTCGTGCTCGACCATGAACGTCGACGGACCGCCGTCCTTCAGGCTCTTGGCGTGGACGTACTCGCCGCGGCCGTTGTCTACGGATCCGCCGCTGATGAAGGCCCACTCGGTCGGGTCGAGTTGCAGGTCGCCGGTTGCGCCCAGCGCGGTGACCGTGGAGATGGTGGCGAGGAGAGTGGCGGCGCCCGTTGCACGGATGAGCCGCCGCTTCCGCAGTCGCCGTCCGTAGGCGCTACGAAGCTGCAGTCCAATCAGTTCTAGCTGCGGGGAGAGCTCGTTCACGATGGTGCTCCTTTCAGACGGCGGGAGAGGGTTCCGAGGGCACGCATGACCCGGATTCGGGCTGCGACCTCAGAGCAATCGAGCGAAGACGCGACCTGGTCGTACGGGAGCTCGTCGACGACCCGAAGCTCGAGCGCCCGACGCTGCGTCGCGGGGAGCTGGTCGAGCGCCGCGACGAGTACAGGCTCGAGCCGCTCCGCGCGGTCTCGCTCCTCGATGCGGGTGAACTCGGGCTCCTCCGCCTCGACGGGCATACCGAGCCGGCGCCGCGCCGAGGCCTCGACGCGGTCCCGGTCGTACGAGCGATTCAGGAGATTTCGGGCGATCCCGAAGAGCCACGGCGCCGCTGATCCCTGCGCTTCGTCGCGGAAGCGGCGCAGCGAGAGCGCGGCCTGGGCGAACGTCTCGGCCGTTAGGTCGGCCGCTGCGCCGGGCGACGTCCGCGACGCTAGCCAGCCGTAGATCGTCGTCGAATGGCGACGAAAGAGCTCGCCGAGCGCGTCGGGGTCTCGGCGTGCCTCCTTGATCAGCTGAGCGTCGGTCTTCACGGCCTTCACCGGTGTATCCGGTTGGAGGCCGAAACGTTTCGCCTAATGACGAAAGTGCCGCCGGTGCGTCAGCACCATTGCCGCTCCCGCGGCTTCCACCGCCTCGATCACCTCGGAGTCGCGCTTCGAGCCGCCGGGCTGGATCACCGCGCGGACGCCGGCATCGAGCGCTAGCTGCGGGCCGTCGGCGAAGGGAAAGAACGCATCTGAGGCGAGGACGGCGCCGCTGAGGTCGTGACCGCGATCGCGTGCCTTGTCGACTGCCAGCCGCACCGCGTCGACTCGGCTCTGCTGCCCCGCTCCGATTCCGATCGCCTGCCGGTTCCGCGCGATCACGATTGCGTTCGACGTCGTGTGCTTACATACGGCCCAGGCGAACAGGAGGTCGGCCCACTGCTCCTCCGTCGGGGTTCCGCACACGACGTCGACCTGGTCGCGGCCCTCGACGCTCCGGTCGGGCTCCTGGACCAGCACGCCGCCGGGAACGCGCTTCGCGTCGAATGACGAGGCGAGCTCCAACGAGGGTCCTGCGAGGATCCTCGTCGCCGGTTTCCGGCGGAGAGCTTCGAGACCGGCCTCGTCGTACGAAGGCGCGTACAACACGTCGATGAACCGCTCTGCCAATGCCTCCCCGAGTGCCTGGGACACCGGCCGGTTGAGCACGCACACCATTCCGAAGGCCGAGAGCGGGTCACCGGCATACGCGAGCTCGTACGCCTCCTCGGCCGAGTCCGCAACGGCGGCCCCGCACGGGTTCGCGTGCTTGACGATCACGCACGCCGGCTCGGGTCCGAGCTCCTCGAGCAGCGTCCGCGCCGCCGCGAGGTCGTAGAGGTTGATGAAGGAGAGCTCCCGCCCGTGCAGTTGCTCCGCGTCCGACAGGAGATGGGACGGAGCGCCGGCGACCTCGTAGTAGGCGGCCCGTTGGTGAGGGTTCTCGCCGTACGCGAGCTCGAGCTCCTTCTCGAGGACCGGGATGATGCGGTCGGGGACGACGTCGCTTCCGGCGAGCCAGCGTGCGACGCACGCGTCGTAACCGGCCGTGTGCGCGAAGGCGCGTCCGGCCAGCTGACGCCGGGCTGCCTCGGAGACTTCGCCTCGATCGCGCAACTCGCCGAGTACGAGCGGGTAGTCATCCGGGCTGGAGATCGCGGCGACGTGGGCGAAGTTCTTTGCAGCCCCGCGCAGCATTGCCGGGCCGCCGATGTCGATCATCTCGACGCTGGGCTCCCGGTCGAACGGGTAGAGGTTCACGACGACGAGGTCGAACGGCTCGATCTCGTGCTCCTCCAGCGTGGCGACGTCGTCGTCGCGGTCGCGGCGCGCAAGGATCGCCGCATGGATGCGCGGGTGGAGCGTCTTGACGCGTCCGCCGAGCATCTCCGGCACCTCGGTCAGCGTCTCGACATGCGTGCACTCGATGCCGTGCTCCTCCAGGAAGGCAGCCGTTCCTCCGCTGGCGACGATGGCGACGTCGAGCTCGGAGAGCCCGCGCGCGAAGTCGGCGAGGCGGGTCTTGTCGTAAACAGAGATCAGCGCTCGCACAGGTCGCGCACCACCTTCGGGAGCAACGCGTGCTCGACTGTCTGGACTCGTGCGCGCAGCGTCTCGACCGTGTCCTCCGGCCGAACTGGGACGCGCTCAGCCGCGATGACTGGGCCGGAATCGATCCCTTCGTCCACGTAGTGGACCGTCGCGGCCGTCTCCGGCACGCCGGCGGCGAGCACGTCTTCGATCGGGTGTGCGCCCGGGAAGTCCGGGAGCGGCGCCGAGTGGGTGTTGACGATCGCGCCTTCGAATCGGTCGAGAAACGGCCTGCGCAGCAGGTGCATGTAGCCGGCGCAAACGACAAGCCGCACGCCGTGCGACTGGAGCCAGTCAGCCATCGCGCTATCGCGCTCCTCCCGGCTCACATAGTCCATCTCCTGGAAGACGGCCGTCGGTATCCGAGCCTCCTCAGCGCGCGTAAGGGCCGCTGCGTCGGGTTTGTTCGACGCGACCGCGGCGATCGGAAGTCCGTCGTCGATCAGCGCCTGCAGGTTCGTCCCCTGCCCCGAAACCAGCACTCCGATCACACGATCTCCCCGATCACGAGCTCATCGCCGGGGTCGCGGACGACTGCGCAGAAGCCGATCCCGAGATTGAAGACCCGGCGCAACTCCTCCTCGTGGGCATGGCGTGCGAGCCACTCGAAAACCGGCGGTCGCTCCCATGAATCCCACTCGATCTCTGCACGCGCTCCCGCCGGCAGCGTTCTACTGAGGTTGCCAAGGATGCCGCCGCCGGTTACGTGCGCGAACGCGCCGGCTCGGTCGCGCAGCCGGCGCACGTCGTCTAAGTACAAGCGCGTGGGAGCGAGAAGGTCCTCTCCGTCGTAGTCCTCTTCCTCGAGCACGCGTCGGACGAGGGTGAAGCCGTTCGCATGCACGCCTGCAGAGGGGAGGCCGATGACAGCGTCGCCGGCGGCGACGCGGGAGCCGTCCACTAGTCGCTCCCGCTCGACGATTCCGACACAGGTCGCCGCAAAATCGAGCTCACCTTCCCGGTACACGTCGGGCATCTCCGCCGTCTCGCCGCCGATCAGGGCGCAACCGGCCGTCCGGCAGACCGCGGCGGCCCCCTCCACCAAGTCCGCGACTTCTTCGACGTCGACGTGCTCCGAGGCGACGTAATCGAGCAGGAATAGCGGCTCGGCTCCCGTCGTGGCAACGTCGTTGATGCAATGCGCAGCCATGTCGGCGCCGCAGTTCCGCAGCTTCCCACGCGCGCGAGCGACCATCGGTTTCGTTCCGATCGAGTCCGTGGAAGCCGCCAACATGCGAGTCTCGTCGAGCGCGTAGAGCCCCGCGAAGCCGCCGAAGCCGGTTCCGCCGGTCGATTCGACGGCGGCGCGGATCCGTTCCACGACGGCCGCGCCCTTGTCGATCGAGACCCCCGCCTGCTCATAGGTCGCGCCGCGTTCGTCCACGAGGCTGATCCTAGACTTCGATGCAGTGGACATCCTGCTCCACGCTGCAGGTGAGCACGCGCCGTCGCTCCTGACGAGTTGGCGGTTCGAGCCGCTTCAGATCGTTCCGACTCTGATCGTCGCTCTGCTGTACGCGCGGCGCGTGCGCACGCTGCGCCGGTCCGGGACCGCGGTTTCGCGCTGGCGCACGTGGAGCTTCGGCACCGGGCTCGTGCTCGTCTTGCTCGCCCTGGTCTCGCCGGTCGACGCTTTCGGTGAGGACCAGTTCCTGTTCTTCCACATGATCCAGCACATCCTGCTGGGCGATATCGCGCCGCTCGCGTTCGTGGCCGGATTGACGGGCCCAATCTTGCGACCGGTCCTGTCGCTGCCCGCACTCGGGCGACTGCGGGTGCTGGCCCATCCGCTGGTCGCGCTGCCGCTCTGGGCGCTCGACCTCTACGTCTGGCACATCCCCTTCCTGTACGAAGGCGCCCTCCACCACAGCGCCGTTCATGCGCTCGAGCACTTCTGCTTCTTCTCGTTCGGGGCGCTGATGTGGGCTTCGGTGCTCGAGACGCTGCCGGCCCCGGAGTGGTTCGGCACCGGTGCGAAGCTCGGCTACGTGGCGCTCGTGCGCGTACTCGAAACGGTGCTGGGCAACATCTTCATCTGGTCGGGAACCGTCTTCTACCCCTTCTACGAGCATCCGGTCGAGCGCTGGGGTGTCTCGGCGCTCGGCGACCAGCAGATCGCCGGCGCCGTGATGATGATCGAGGGCTCGATCGTGACGATCGCCGCGCTTGCCTGGCTCTTCCTACGGATGGCGCAGGAGAGCGAGCTGCGCCAGCAATTGATCGAGCGCGGCCTCGACGAGCGCGCGGTGAAGCGTGCGGTGCGCTACGGGCGCGCCGATGCGCTGGAGGCGCTCGAGCCGTAGGACCGCCCAGCCCCGAGCAGGAGGTTTCGGTCCGGCGCGGAAACAAGCGGTCCAGACGAATACCGATACATGTCCGGGCACGACGCAGTCGTTCTTCTTCGGTTCCGATGGGACCGAGCTGGAGCGCGTGCACGTCCCGGCACCGGCGCACCAACCGAAAGGAGCTCCATGTCCACGACGCCTCCCGAGCAGCAGCCACCGAGCGGCGGGACTTCTCGTCCGTCGTACGGGTACAACGCTCCGAACGTCGCGCGGATGCCGATCCCCGGCAACGCGGAGTTCATGGTCTACCTGGTGATCGAGCTGATCTTCGCGTTGATCTGGATCATCGCGGACAGCGTGAACACCGCGACCTGGGTCACGGTCACCACCGCGCTGACCTTCGGCTACATCCTGAGCCGAGGCATCGCGAAGGCCGGCAAGGTCCTCGAGCAGTAGGCGTTGTTGCTGGGGGAACCTTCTGGTTCCCCCAGCCATCCCCCCGCCTTGGTTAGGCGGGCGCCTGCTCGAACCGCATCTTTCCGAGCTGCCGGCCCGCCGGAATCCGCGTCGGATACTTCCCCGTGAGACAGGCGCGACAGAATGCATCCGCCGGCCGTTGCGTCGACTCCTGGAGGCCGTCGAGCGAGAGGTAGGCGAGCGACGTGGCGCCGATCTGCTCACGCACGTCCTCGACCGACCGCTCGGACGCGATCAGTTGCGCGGCGTCTCCGAAGTCGATCCCGTAGAAGCAGGGCGAGACGATCGGCGGAGCGGCGACGCGAATGTGGACTTCGGTGGCGCCCGCGTCGAACAGCATCGAGACGATCTGTCGCGTCGTGTTGCCGCGGACGATCGAGTCGTCGATCGCCACGACGCGCTTCCCGGCGACCTCGTCGAGCGGGTTGTACTTGACGCGGATCCCCTGCTCGCGCATTCCCTGCTCCGGCTCGATGAAGGTCCGGCCGACGTAGCGGTTCTTGATCAGCCCCTCGCTGAACGGGATGCCGCTCTCACGCGAGAACCCGATCGCCGCCGGCGTTCCCGAATCCGGGATCGGCATGACGAGGTCCGCCTGCGCGGGAGCCTCGCGCGCCAGCTGCTCGCCCATCCGGACGCGCGCACCGTGGATCTCGACGCCGTCGATCGTCGAGTCGGGGCGCGCGAGATAGAAGAACTCGAAGATGCAGAACTTGCCCAGCCCCTCCTGCGGAACGGCCTGCGTCGTGTGGACTCCCTCGTCGTCGATCACCACCAGCTCGCCCGGCTCGATCTCGCGCTCGAACTGCGCGCCGACGAGGTCGAGAGCGCAGCTTTCGGAGGCAACGACGGGATCGTCGCCGAGCCGACCGAGGCAGAGTGGCCGGAAGCCGTGCGGGTCGCGGAAAGCGACGAGCTTGCCCTCCGAGATCGCGGTGACGGTGAACGCGCCGCGAAGCTTCTCGATTGCAGTGGTGACCGCCTCCGCGAGTGGAGCGTCGTCGTTGCCGATGAGCGCCGCGATCACCTCGGTGTCGGAGGTCGAGCGGATTGTCGCGCCGTTCTCCGCCAGCTCCTCGCGCAGCTCTTCGGCGTTCGTCAGGTTTCCGTTGTGGCCGAGCGCCACCGTCCGTGCACGCCCGTGGTGCACGAGCGGCTGCGCGTTGGCCCAGTGCGTGGAGCCCGTCGTGGAGTAGCGCGTGTGCCCGATTGCGATCTCCCCCCGAAGCCCACGAAGCGTCTGCTCGTCGAACACCTGCGTCACGAGCCCGAGCTCGCGGACCGCCGTCAGCCGGCCGTTCTCGGCGACCGCGATCCCCGCGGACTCCTGGCCGCGGTGCTGAAGCGCGAACAGCCCGAAATACGCGAGACGAGAAACGTCACGCTCGTCGGACCGGATGCCGAAAACGCCACACACAACTAGGTCTCCCAGGCCTCCCGTAACGCGGCCACAGGGATCTCTCCAAGCTTAGCGCCTCCGACCACTCCGATCTGCCGCAGTGGGACGCCGGCCAGCAACGCAGCGTCCTCGGGCGAGCAGGCGATCACCGCCTGGCCGCCGCCCTCGCCGAAGAGCGAGACCGGATCCGACGGGAGGTCGAGCTCCGCGCCGATTCCACTGGCGATCGCGGCCTCCGCACAGCAGACCGCGAGACCACCCTCGGCGGCATCGTGAGCGAGCGAAAGGCGCGGCGACGACCGCCAGAGGAACTCAACGAGCGCGGCCTCGGCACCGATGTCGAGCTCCGCCGGTGTCCCGCCGACCTCGCCGTACAGGGCCTGGTATTCGCAGCCGTTCAGCGACAGCGCCGGCGCGCCGGCGAGAAGGACCACGTCACCTTCGCGCCACGTCGCCGGAACGACACGGACGTCGGCTACGAGCCCAACGCACCCGACGGTGGGTGTCGGGTAGATCGGTCGTCCATCCGTCTCGTTGTACAGCGAGACGTTCCCGGAGACGACCGGAATGACGAGGGCGTTGCAAGCGGCCGCTATCCCATCGATCGCCTCCGCGAGCTCCCACGCGATCTCTGGCCGCTCCGGATTGCCGAAGTTGAGGCAGTCGGTGACGGCGAGCGGTTCTCCGGCCGCGCACGCGACGTTGCGCGCAGCCTCGAGCACGGCCGCAGCCCCGCCGGTGAACGGGTCGAGCCGGCAAATTCGGCCAGAGCCGTCCAGGGAGACGGCGATCCCGCGCATGGACGGGCGGAGACGCAACACCGCGGCATCGAGGCCCGGGCGCCGCACGGTGCGGGAGCCGACAAGGTGGTCGTATCGCCGATAGATCCAGGCGCGGCTGCGGATGTTCGGGGAACCGAGCAACTCGAGCAGCGCCGTAGCGTTCGACGGAGCGCGCGCCTGCGCCGGCTCCGGTGCCGCGGGACGGGGCCGTCGTTCGACCTCGTACCGCGGCGCCTGCTCGGTTAGCAGCTCGGCGGGAATCGACGCGACCTCGTCGCCCTCGAAGAAGCAGCGCAGCTCCCCGCTGTCGGTGACCTCTCCGATCTCCGCGTACGCGAGCTCCCAGCGGCGGCAGATCTCCTCGACCCGGTCGAGCATCGTTCGCCGCACGACCGCGACCATGCGCTCCTGGCTCTCGGAGATCATGATCTCCCACGGCTCCATTCCCTCCTCGCGCAGCGGGACCCGGTCGAGCTGCACGTCGATACCGGCGCCGTCGCGGGCCATCTCCGACAGCGACGAGGCAAGGCCGGCCGCCCCAAGGTCCTGGAGGGACTCGACCAGCCCGCTCTCGACGAGCTCGAGGCTCGTCTCGATCAGCTTCTTGCCCGTGAACGGATCGCCGATCTGGACCGAGGGTCGCTTCTCGTGCGACTCCTCGCCCAACTCCTGGCTCGCCAGCACGCTGGCGCCGCCGATGCCGTCCCGTCCCGTCGTCGCGCCGAACAGAACGACCGCGGCGCCCGTCACGCGCGCGCGCGCCCGCGTGACGCGGTCGGAGGGCAAGAGCCCGACGCACATCGCGTTGACGAGGCAGTTGTCACGATAAGCGGGATCGAAGCCGGTGTCGCCGCCGACAGTCGGCACCCCCACGCAGTTCCCGTAGCGCGAAATTCCTTCGACCGCACGCTCGAAGTGCCAGTCCGGCTCGCCGAAGCGCAACCCGTCGAGGAACGCGACCGGCCGCGCCCCCATCGCCACGATGTCGCGCAGGATCCCGCCGATCCCGGTCGCGGCTCCTTGGAACGGCTCCACGGCGGACGGATGGTTGTGGCTCTCGACCTTGAACGCGACCGCCTCGCCCTCGCCCAGATCGACGACGCCCGCGTTCTCGCCCGGGCCCTGCAGCACCCCCGCGCCGGTTGACGGCAGCCGCCTCAGCAGCGGCGCCGAGTGCTTGTAGGCGCAATGCTCGGACCACAGGAGGGAGAAGACGGCGAGCTCGAAATGGTTCGGCTCCCGGGCCAGCAGCTCGCGAATCCTCTCCAGCTCCCCATCGGTGAGTCCGAGCGCGCGATGAAGGGGCTGTTCGACGACCGGCGTCAGGAGAACCAGTGTAGTTGCCGCAAGTGACGACCTCGATCGCGCCGCTAGGCTCAGCCGGTGGGTCGCCGATACGTCCCGCTGCTACTCGTGCTCGGCGCGATCTGGGGCGCGTCGTTCATGTTCATCGAGGTCGCAGACCGCGAGCTGGAGCCGACGACGCTGATGGCGGGCCGCTTGCTCGTCGCGGCCGCAGTCCTGCTACCGGCATTGCTCTTTACCGTCGGGGTGCGGCCCGCGCTACGCGAGCTCCGCCGTGCCGGGCGGACCGGATTCGTCGCCGGGATCGTGAGCGCGGCGCTGCCGTTCACGCTGATCGCGTGGGGCCAGACACACGTCGACTCGGGAACGGCGGCAATCGCGAACGCGTCGATGCCGATCTTCGTCGTGCTGCTCGCCCTCCGTGTCAGGAGGAGTGAGCGCGTGAGCGGCCTGCGGCTGCTCGGAATCGTTCTGGGGCTCCTCGGCGTCGCGATCCTCGCCGGGGCGAATCCACCGGGCGGCTGGTCGGCGGTCGCCGGAACGCTCGCCGTCGTCGTCGCGTCCTTCTCCTATGCCGTCGGCGCCCTGTACGCGCAACACCACATCGGCAACGTCTCGGTTGTCGTCTTCTCGACGGCGCAGTCCATCGCGGGAGCGCTCGTGCTCGTTCCGTTCGGTCTGGCGCAGCTGCCGGCACACCCTCCAGGCTGGAAGCCGATCGGCTCGGTCCTCGCCCTCGGGATTGCCGGGACCGCCGTCGGCACGCTTCTGTACTACCGGCTCGTCGCCCTGCACGGCTCGACACGCGCGAGCCTTGTCGTCTACCTGCTCCCTCCCTTCGCGCTCGTGTACGGCGCCGTTCTGCTCGCCGAGTCGGCCAGCGCGCAGAAGCTCGTCGGAATGGCCTTGATCCTCGCCGGCGTCGCGCTGGGCTCGGGCGTCTTCGGCTGGGCGCGGAGGCCGGCGGCGGTCGCGCGATGAACGTCCGCATCAGGCGCGCGGAACCGGGCGACCTCCAGTTCCTGTTGGAATTGATGACGCATGAGGACGTCGAGCCGTACATGTCCGTGCGCCGCGCGAAGGACCGCGAGAGCCTGCTTCAGGAAATCGAGCGGTCGCTGGCGGAGCCTCAGGAGACGGGGCGGTTCGTGGTCGAGGCCGAGGAGGACGGGGTGTGGAAACCGGCCGGAACGATGGGTTTCGACGTCGCGAACCGGC